>Ga0105048_10001683_pt1 | contig 35859 bp, 35 predicted proteins | sample MAT05_FD_78382 | JGI IMG/M metagenome (GOLD analysis project Ga0105048, IMG submission 78382) | Freshwater microbial communities from Lake Fryxell liftoff mats and glacier meltwater in Antarctica - MAT-05 | ecosystem: Environmental > Aquatic > Freshwater > Ice > Liftoff microbial mat | place... | reverse complement strand
CGATCACGCCGACGATCACGCCGACGATCACGCCGACGATCACGCCGACGATCACGCCGACGATCACGCCGACGATCACGCCGACGATCACGCCGACGATCACGCCGACGACGGCATTCCCGACTCCTTCGCCCGAACGTGGACGAGGTGGTCAAGAGATTCCGAAGTCGAAGGACAGGACTGCTGAACCCCAAACCGTTGGGCAGGCGACATCGCTTTCTCCGCAGCCCGAGGCGCGCGGTTCAGCATCTGGGCGTCACTCGGCAGCCGTGGAGGTGAATCCGGCCCGCACGCAGCCGACGGTCCCTGCGGTGAATGGAGGATCTCCGAACCCTCTGGTCTCCGAGCGTCCGTCATCCGTCGAGACGCGGGACACGCGACAGGCGTCGCGCGAGACTTTCTCGAGTCCGGCACCTGCGATCGCGAAGCCGAGCCAGAACGCGGGTTCGACATTGGCGCCACCGACCTCTGCGCCGGTGCGAGAATCGATGGGATCGCCCAACGAAGTCTCACGAGGGACGGAAGCGCCGACCCTGGCGCCGTCAAAGCAGGCTGCGCCCGCGTCGATGGCAACGGTTCGGCCAATGGAATCGGCCCCCGTTTCGGAAGAGTCGACGAAAGCGGCGGAAGCGGTCCGACGACGCGAAGAAGCACGACGGTCCCCCAACGGAGAACCGGTGCCGTCACGTCCGACCGGGTCGGGTACGCCCGCGCGCAATACGGCCGGCCGGAATGCGGCAATTCGACCCGATGCTGGGTGGTGGTATTCCTCGATACAGGCGGCGGTGACGCCTCGGATCGAGGGAACCGTGAGCCAGACCGGGGTGGAGGCAGGATCGGATGGCACCGTGGAATCCGACACACTGGCTGGACGAGTTGGAGCCAGGACGTCACGGACTTCAGGGGCGGCATTGGATGCGCTGAAGGCCGAAGTGCCGGTGACGGTGGGGGCCGAGGTGAAGCCGACGGGAACCGTCACGCCGGCAGAACGAAGCGTCGAAGGGCGGACCGAGGCAACACCAGGTGGGGCGGTGCGCACGGATCCGGGTATGGGTTTCAAGGAGGCGACGCTCTTGGCAACGGCGTCGACGGGCGCCGCGAAGCTGCCGGAAGAGAAGGGGCACGAAGCCCGGCGTGAGGATGCGACGGAGACTGCGGCGACGGTGGTGTCGGAGGGAGGAATCCCAGCGGGTGCGCCTAATCCCCGCAGCGTACTTCCTTCGGCGCCTCTCGATTTGCCCAAGGGTTTGGACGAGGTGAGTAATCACCTAGGGAATGCAACCCGAATGGGTGATCGGATTCCGTCTGTGGTGGAGGCAACCGGTGATGGCACGATCTCTGCTAGCTCGAGCAATGGAATGAGGAGAGCTGGAAAGCAGGATAAAAGTGCCGGAAACGGCGTGCAGAAGTTGCCGGGAACGGCAGACCTGCGCGCGGGATCGGCTGGTTCTGCGGCACCGACCGCTGACACGGGGGTTCGTCGGGCCCAGGGCTCCGGGGACGGTGTGGCGGAGGTTATTGCGGACGGAGCGCTGCTTGCGGGGGTGACCCGAGGTCGGGATGAGAAGGCGCGAGGCGGAATAGGTTTGGCGGGCGAAATGAGCCCGACGACTGAGGCACGCCTGCAGAAGATCGAGGAGTTGATCTCCAAGGAGGTCGTTCGCTTCCGGTGGTCCGGGCAGGAGTCGGTGTCCGTGATGATCCGGCCCGAAGAAGGAACGGAAGTGGAGGTGCACTTCCGGCAGCGGGAAGGGCAGATGGAAGCGGTGCTGGGCATGGCGCGGGGTGAGGCCGCGCGGTTCAACGGGCATTGGCAGCAGTTGCACGACGCGCTGGCTGAACAGAACGTCCGGCTGTTGCCGGGACGCGAACCGGCGCAGGCGCTGAATCCGGCGGGAGCCGGGACGAATCTCAACATGGGAACTGGATCGGGTTCCGGTTCCGGCCCCGGGGGCAACCCATCGCCGGGAAACCAGCAGGGTTCCGGGTCGGAGTGGCGCGATGGGTTTGGAGGGGGGTTGGACGAACGGTCAGCGGACCGGCGTCGGGCTCCGGAAGTGGCGCCCTTCGAAAGGGAACGTCCGGGAGCGCGCGGGACCACGCCGGGACGGCGAGCGGTTCGGAGCGCTGGTCCGGTGGGGCGGCCGGAGGGTTGGGAATTTTGGGCCTGAGGCCGAAAGGAAATAACGATGAGCAAGATTGATGCAGTCACCACAGCAGGTTACGGGGGTTATCCCAGCGCTTTGCGGGAACCGAAGCAAACGTTAGGACAGGAGGATTTCCTGCAGCTGTTGGTAGCCCAAATGACGACGCAGGATCCGATGGCTCCGAGCAAGGACACCGACGTGTTTGCCCAAATGGCCACGTTCAGCTCGTTGGAGCAGTCGAAGATCATGCAGTCGGACATCTCGCGACTGCGGATGGACCAGCAGGTCCTGCAGGCGAATTCACTCTTAGGACGCACCGTGGAAGTCCGGATCGACGAGTCGACACAGACTCGTGGGCTGGTGACTTCGGTGCATGTGGAGGCAGGGACGCCCAAGGTGGAAGTGAATGGGAAGCACTACGACCTCAGTCAGGTGCTGACCATTTCTCCGACACCCTTCAACCCCAACGCGAACCCAGAATAAGTTGTAAAATATGCTACGCTCACTCACCACAGCCATCAGCGGCCTGCAGAATTTCCAAGGCCGCATGGATGTGATCGGTAACAACATTGCGAACGTCAACACCACCGCGTTCAAGTCGGCGCGTGTCGACTTCTCGGACTCATTCAGCCAGACGCTTCGTCGGCCTAGTGCCGGTGAAGGAAAGAGCGGGGCGATCCAGGTGGGTTCCGGCGTCGGCACGGACGCCATCCGAGACGTGTACAGCCAGGGAGCCATGTCCAGGACGGGCGTTCTGACCGACATGGCGATCGGAGGAGAGGGCTATTTTGTAGTCCGGGACACGGTTACCGACAACGATTTCATCACGCGGAATGGTGCATTCCGGACGGATGAGGGCGGATATATGGTCACCAACTCCGGGCATCGGCTGCAGGGCTTCAACACGACGGACCTGTCCGCGATGGGCGACATGCAGATTGATTTGACCGGCATGCCGGCTACTTCAGACCCGAACGCGACGATGGTGTCCTGGTCCGTTTCGAACGACGGGAAGATCGGTGTCAACCTTTCCGACGGGACGAGCTTCGTCCGAGGACAGGTCCTACTCCAGAACGTGCGCAATCCCGCGGCGTTGGTGAAAGAGGGCAACAGCCTCTACTCGGGATTCTTGTTGGCGGGGCCGCTCGGCGGAGCAACTCCGACCGCGGCGCCTCCCGGCACGAACGGGGTGGGCAAGATCGAGTCGGGAACGTTGGAACTTTCCAACGTGGATCTCGCGAATGAGTTCTCGAGCATGATCACGACGCAGCGCGCGTTTCAGGCGACGGCGCGGGTGATTTCGACGAGCGATGAGTTGTTGCAGGAACTGGTCAACCTGAAGCGCTAATTCCATTCCATGGCCGAAGCAAAAAAACAGGCACCGGCTCCCGCGGGCGGGGCGGACGGCGAAGGGGCGGCGGGCGCGGCAACCCACGGATCGTCGGGTGGCGTCAAGGGCTGGTTGCCGTTGATCGTCACCATCCTCGCCATGCCGGCCCTGGCATTCGCGACCACGAAGTTCATCATCCTGCCCAAAATCCAAAGCGCCATGGGTGCACCCGCAGGGGGTGCAGCCCACGGTGCCACGGAGGAGGGGGAGGCCTCAGCCGCGGAAGGCGGTCACGGTGCACCCGCCGCCCATGGCGCCCCCGAAAGCGGCGCCCATGGCGGTGGCGGTGGCGGCAAGGGCAAGGCCACCGCTTCGATCAACAAAATGATCGTCAACGTCGCTGGAACGATGGGAACCCGCTACCTCGTGGCGAGCGTCACCCTCGTCGGCTCCGGCGCTGATTTTAAAGCCAAGGTGGATGACCACCGCGACCAGCTCCTCGACGTCGCCACCGGCACCTTGAGCAACAAGACCATCGCTGACCTCGAGAAGCCCGGCGCGCGGAACGAGGTCCGGGCGGAATTGGTCTCGGTCTTCAACACGGTCCTCGGAGCCAGTGCCGTGAAGGACCTCTACATCACGGAACTCGCGATCCAGTGAGTTCGGGAGTCGCACTCGATGGATGAGGAACCCAATCAAACGATCACCCCGCCCGAGCCTCCGGAGACGGAAACACCCTCTCCGGACGCCGGGACTGGGTCCGACCCCGCCCCAGGGGCCGAGCCAGGGGCCCGCAGCGCTGGCGCGATCGGCTCCGATGCCGGAACTGCCCCCTCGCTCGTCGATATGGAGGCACCGGGGGAAAACCAGATCTGGCTCCATCGCCCGGGGTTAGCTCGGGTGCGCCGACCGGTGGATTCGATCCAGAAGCTCGATTTTCGTAGTCCCACTTCCTTCTCTCCTGCGATCCTGCGCCGCATGCGCCAGCGGCATGAGGAATTCGTCCGGGCCCTGTCGGCGCGCCTTTCCCTCTACCTTCGGATGGAGTTCACCCTCCAGTTGGAAAAGGTGACCACCGTTCCGTATCGGAACATCACCTCCGAACTACCTGATCCCACTCACATCACCCTGTTCCGGATCGAACCCTTGCCCGGCATCTGCCTGGTGAATGTTCCTCCCCGGCTCGCGATGACGATGGTCGACCGTCTGCTCGGGGGACCTGCCCAGGCGCTGACCACCGATCATACGCCCAGCGAGATCGAACTCGCTCTGCTCGACCAGGCGGTTCAGGTCGTGCTTAGTGAATGGGCCAGCTTTTGGTCCGGCACCCAGGAACTCAAGGCGGTCATCCTGGGATATGAGAACAACGGTCGATTTCTGCGAACCTCCCCGCACGACACCGTCATGCTGGTGCTCTCCTTAAATGCACATCTCGGGGATTGCGAGGAGCCCATCCAAATCGCCTTTCCCCACTACACCCTCGAGCCCCTCCTTCCCGCCCTCGGCCAATCCACCGGTCCATCCCAGTCCGGCCGCCCGGCTGTCCGCACCGAGAAACTGGCTTGGAATCCCCGCTTCGCGGACGTTCCGGTCGCCGTCACCGCTGAATGGGAAGGCATCCAGCTGACCGCCCGGGAAATCGGCGACCTCAAGATCGGCGATATCGTGCCTCTCGACGAAACGTGCGTCGAAGAGGTGAAGATTCGATTGGCGAGTATCGCCCGTTTCAAGGGTCGCCTTGGCACCGCCGGCGATCAATTGGCCGTCGAACTCACCGCACCCTGGAAGCCGTAACCCACTCAACGATCATGGACTCGAACCCTAATACCCCCGCCAATCTCAGCGTGCTCCTGGATGTCCCCGTGCGTCTGACCGTGGAACTCGGAGCCTGCCAGATGCCCATGCGCGAGGTGCTGCAACTCTGCGCAGGTTCGGTGGTGCAACTCGACCGAGCCGCCGACGCGCCCGTGGACCTCTTCGTGAACCAAAAGCGCATCGCCCGCGGCGAGGTCGTCGTCGTCGAGGACCGCTTCGGCATTCGGATCACTGAACTTCTCGGAGGCACCGTTGCCTCCAGTTCTGCGTGATCGACTTCCACCCGCCAACGGGCCGCAACCGGCGCGGTTCCAGAGCTGCCCACTCCCACCCCAGCCCAACCCTCTTTCCCTACCCACCGTTCTGTGACAACCACGAGAGATTCTTAAGGGTCCAACTTTGCCGGGTGCGGGCGGGGGTGGGGCAACTTCCTCCGGGTGATGGGCGGTACGGCTTTGGGTTCGGGCGGATTTCGGGCGCTGACCTCCTGGCACATACGGTGCTCCCTAGGAGATCGTGCGGCAAAGCTTTCCTCCCAACACAGATGCGGTCGACGGGACGACGGCTCGGCCGGACCCAAGCGCGACCGCGGGTGCCCTGAACCGACGCGCGCTGGCAATGCTCAAGTCGCGCGGGGTGTGGATTGGATTACTGATTTTGGCATCCGGAATTGCCCTGGGTGCGGAATCGGCCTTGGGCGGTGGGGTGTCGGAGACTGAGTTGCCTTCTGTTGGGCCATCCCTGGCGCGGGTTCTGGGGGCGTTTGCCTTCGTTCTGATGCTCTTTTTTGGAGGTGTGTGGGTGGTTCGCAACTGGCAGCGGTTGGTGCCCCGAGCCTCGGGGACGCCGGATCTGCGGGTTCTGGAAGTGAAATCTCTGGGGGCGCGCCAAAGCCTGGTGGTGGTCGGGTACCGGAAGCAGCGGATGCTGCTCGCCGCGGCACCCACCGGGGTGACGCTGCTGACCCATCTGCCGGAAGCGGAACCAGGGGAGGAAACTGTGGCGGCGACCGGAGCCGGTGGAGGGACCGGGGAGTCCCGCAGGGAATTCGTCGGGGCGTTCCGGGAAATGCTGGCACGACGCTCATGAGGACATTGCTCCAACGACCTGGGACGAAGGATTTGACCTCATCGGTTGGGGTGGGGCGCGGATGGGCGTTTGTGATCGGGCTGGGGGTGTGGCTTGCGGGGGCGGGGATGGGGGCTTGGGCGCAGGGTGCGTCTGGGGCGCAGCCGTTTCAGTTGAACATCGGGCTAGATGGATTGGGAAAGGCGGGTCAGGTCGATTCGGCGCTTCAGGTGTTGTTCGCGATCACGCTGCTTTCGTTGGCGCCGTCGATCGTGCTTCTGATGACGAGTTTCACGCGGATTGCGATTGTTCTGAGTTTTGTGCGGCACGCGTTGGGGCTTCAGGGGACGCCGGCCAACCAGATCATCGTCGGGCTCTCGTTGTTCCTGACGTTTTTCATCATGAACCCGGTCTGGAAGCGGGTGGATGCGGAGGCGCTTCGACCCTACCGGGACGGCCAGCTGAACGGGGCGGAGGCGCTGGAGCGGGCGACGGTGCCGGTGCGGGCATTCATGCTGAAACAATCGCGGCCGAAGGATGTGGAGCTGTTCGTGGGGATGGCGAAGGTCGGACCGACGCTGCCGGAGGAACTGCCGCTGACGGTGGTCATCCCGGCGTTCATCGTCAGCGAGCTGAGGACGGCCTTCCAGATGGGCTTCCTGTTGTTCGTCCCGTTCATCGTGATCGATCTGGTGGTGGCGACGGTGCTGATGAGCATGGGCATGTTCATGATGCCGCCGGCGACCATCTCGATGCCGCTGAAGATCCTTTTGTTTGTGTTGGTGGACGGCTGGAACCTGGTGGTTCAGTCGTTGGTTTTGAGTTTTGGAGGCTGACGTTGGGAAACCCAAGGAACCGGAGGAAACATGACACCTGAACTCGCGACGGAAGTGATCAAGGCGATGATGATGCAGGCGGTGCTGCTGGCGGCGCCGATTCTCCTGACGGGCATGACGATCGGTCTTGGCGTGAGTCTCTTCCAGACGGTGACTTCGATCCAGGAGCAGACCCTGACCTTCGTGCCCAAGGCGATGGGGATCGTCGCGCTGCTGGTGATCCTGCTTCCGTGGATGCTGCGGAACACGATCGAGTTCGCGACGGTGGTGATTCAGAAAATTCCGGAGATGGTGCGATAGGGTCGCTATGCAGGGAGCCGTACATGAACGAGGCGCTATTCTCGAACTGGTGGATGGTCTTCCTCCGGGCCGGGGGTTTGCTGTCGCTCTTTCCGGTGTTCTCCGCCCCGGTGGTGACACCCCGGTTGCGGGTGGCCCTTGCGGCGCTGGTGGCGTTCCTCCTGGCGCCGGCGATTCCCGAGGTGGTGATCACCCATTGGAAGCTTACGGATCTGGCGGTGATCATGGCCCAGGAAATCCTGGTCGGACTCCTGTTGGGTTTCGTCTGTCGGATGCTGTTCTTCGCGCTCGAGATCGCCGGAAGCATCATCACGGCGGAGATTGGTTTGAGCCTGCCTCCTTCCTTCAACCCCTTGACCGCTTCGCAGGCCACGATTCCCGCCGTGTTGCTGAACTATCTGGCCACCGTGTTGTGGCTGTGCCTCGACATGCATCACTGGCTCCTGGTCGGGATGCATCGCACCTATTCCCTGGTGCCGGTGGGGATGGCGCATCTCAGCGAAACGCTGGTCCGGAGCGTGCTGGCGTGGGTCGGTTGGCTGTTTCTGGCCGCCATGCAGATCGCCGCACCGGTGCTGGCGCTCTCTTTCATCCTGTCTCTCGTCTTTGCCGTCCTGGGCCGCGTGGTCCCGCAGATGAACGTCTTCTCCGGGAGCTTCGCCATCCGGATTCTCGCGGGCCTCATGGTCTTCGCCGCGGCCATCCAGGTGATGGGCACGCAAATCATCAACCATCTGAAGCGTCTGCCAGACGATTTGCTGAGAATCGCGCAGATCCTGGGATCCTGAACCCTCGGGGTCAACCAACCCGTCGGATCGAGCCATGAGCGAGCAACTGGGCGAAAAAACCGAACAACCGACGCCACGCCGGCTTGAGGAGGCGTGGGCTAACGGGCAGTTCGCTCGAAGCGCCGAAGTTCAGACCGTGGTGGTGCTCGGCGGCGGTTTCGTGGCCCTCATGTTCAGCGGGCGCGACACCTGGCAGGCCCTGGTCCAGACGATGAGCGGCACCTTGGGCCACCTGCACGAGGTGCCCATGACGCCCGCGGCGATCCAGGGCTACCTGCTCAAGACCATGCTCGTCGTGGGCTACTGCGTCTGGCCCGTGCTCTGCGCGACCGCGGTCGCCGGTCTGCTCGCGGGCGGCATGCAAAGCCGGTTCCGACCTGCTTCCGAAGCCCTTAAGTTCAACTGGGCCCGGGTCAATCCGATGGAGGGGTTCAAGCGCATCTTCTCCATGAATTCCGGTCAGACCACCCTGATCGGCATCCTGAAGCTCACCGTCATCCTGGGCTTCACCTACAATGTGATCCTCCAGGTGCTCAAAGACCCGATCTTCCTCTCCCCGGTCGATCTCTCGCGGATCTCCGACTTCATGGCGAATTCCTCGTCCCGCATCATCATCCGCATCCTCTTCGCCCTAGGCGTCGTGGCGGCCCTCGATTACGGGTACCAGTTCTGGAAGACCAGCCAGGACCTCATGATGACGCGGCAGGAGATGAAGGAAGAACTGAAAAACTCCGACGGCAACCCGCAGATGAAGGGACAGATGCGCCGCCGCCGCCAGGGCATGACCAAGCGCAAGATGCTGCTCGATGTGCCCAACGCCGACGTGGTGGTGACCAATCCGACCCATCTTGCGATCGCCCTTCGGTACGATCGCAAGACCATGCGCGCCCCACGCGTCGTGGCCAAGGGATCGCGCCTCAACGCTCTGCGCATCCGCGAAATCGCCACCCAGCACCAGGTCCCCATCATCGAAAACAAACCCCTCGCCCGCCTCATGTTCAAACATGCGCGCGTCGGCGAAGAAGTCCCAGCGGCCCTCTACGCCGCCGTCGCGGAGGTCCTGGCCTGGGTCTACCGCGTGAACGCGTACCGGTACTATCGCGAGCAGACCTCGACGTCCTGAGCCATGGCTGCCGCGCCTTCTCCATCTGGTCTGTCGCGCCTCTTCAAGAACGGCGACATCCTGCTCACGGGTGCGCTCTTTGGAACGATCCTCCTGATGATCGTTCCGGTCGCGCCGTTCCTCCTGGACGGCCTGCTGGCCATCAGCATCGCCCTCTCCCTGCTGATCCTGCTGGTCATCCTGTATGTTAAGGAACCCGCCGACTTCACCGGGTTCCCAACCCTCCTCCTCTTCGTCACGCTGTTCCGGCTCGCCCTCAATATCGCGACCACCCGCCTGATCCTGATCGATGGCTATGCAGGTCACATCATCCAGGCCTTCGGGGATTTCGTGGTGCAGGGCAACTACGTCGTCGGGTTCGTCGTGTTCGGCATCCTGGTGATCATCAACTTCATCGTGATCACCAAGGGCGCCGGCCGCATCGCCGAGGTCGCCGCCCGTTTCACCCTCGACGCCATGCCCGGCAAGCAGATGGCGATCGACGCCGAACTGAACGCCGGCGTCATCAACGAGGCCGACGCCCGGAGCCGCCGTAAAAAGGTCGAACAGGAGGCGGACTTTTACGGTGCCATGGACGGCGCCAGCAAGTTTGTCCGCGGCGATGCGATCGCCGCGATCCTCATCACCATCATCAACATCGTTGGCGGTTTCGCCATTGGTGTGATGCAGAAGGGCTACTCGGTTACGGACGCTCTTCAGCGCTACACCCTGCTGTCCATCGGTGATGGTCTCGTGTCGCAGATTCCCGCGCTGATCACCTCGACGGCCGCCGGCATCCTGGTGACCCGGGCTGCGGCGAAGGAGGATCTCGGACGTGAACTCAGCCGGCAGCTGCTGTTCTTCCCGAGGGCGATGTACACGCTTTCGGCGATGCTGCTGGTGTTCGCCATGATTCCTGGCCTGCCGAGCCTCACGTTCCTGATTCTCGCCGGCATGGCGCTGTTCATGGCCCGGGCCCTGAAGGATCCGCAGAGTTTGATGCCGGCCTTGGCTGAAGCCGGGGCTGGCGGGGGTGCGGCGGGGGCTACGGGCGCCGCGGGGACTGGCGCGGATGGCGCCGCCAAGGCGGCCGGTGGCACCTCCGAGAAACTCGAAACGCTGCTGCCGCTCGACACGCTGCAGATCGAGTTGGGTTACGGACTGGTCAGCCTCGCCGACGCCCGGCGCGGAGGCGATCTGCTGGAGCGCGTCACCGGCGTGCGCCGGACCTTTGCCCAGGAAATGGGCATGGTCGTGCCGCCCATTCGTCTGCGTGACAACATGCAGATGGGCGCCAACGAGTACCGGTTCCTCCTGAAGGGCAACCCAGTCTCCCAGGGCGAGCTGCTGCCGGGTCACTGGCTGGCCATGAACGCCACCCACAGCAAGTCGGTGCTCAAGGGAATCCCCACCACCGAACCCGTCTTCAAACTGCCGGCAACCTGGATCACCGACGCCGAACGCCGGAACGCCGAGATCGGCGGTTACACGGTCGTCGATGCCGCGTCCGTGCTCGTCACCCATCTCTCGGAAACGGTCAAACGCAACGCACACGAAATCCTCACGCGCCAGGATGTCCAGAACCTGCTCGACAATCTGAAGCAGACTCACCCGGCGGTGGTCAACGAGCTCATCCCGAGTTTGCTCTCGCTGGGACAGGTTCAACGGGTTCTCCAGAATCTCCTCTCCGAGGGCATCTCGATCCGGAATCTGTCCGGCATTCTCGAACGAGTGGGCGACTACGTGGCCGTGACCAAGAATCCGGATGAACTTTCCGAACATGCCCGGCGCGCTCTCGGAGCCCAGATCACCCGGGCTTACCAGCTCGAGAACGGCGCCATCCGCGCGATCACCCTGGATCCGAAACTCGAGCAGCAGATCGCGCAGGGCGTGCGGCTCTCAGCCACGGAGGTCTCCCTGGTCATGGAGCCGAAGCTCGCGAGGCACGTGGTGGACAATCTCTCGCTGCGCATTCAACAACTTCTCGCGGTGGGGCAGCCACCGGTGCTCCTCTGCGGACCCCAGATCCGCCTGGCCTTCCGGAGGTTCTTCGAGTCGACCTTCGCCGAACTCGCAGTTCTGTCCTACGCGGAAGTCCCCCCCCGGGTGGAGGTGCAAAGCGCGGCGATGATTCCCTTCCCGGAATGAACCCACACGCCCGCGCCTGAACCTTTCGGCTGAGCCCCATGGAAATTGTCCCTTTTATCGCGGAATCAGCGGCGGATGCCGCCCGTCAGGTGCGGGAACGGCTCGGCCCCGAGGCGGTGGTGGTCCAGGTGCGCCCGGTCGAACCCGGAACCCGCAGCTGGTTCGGCAAGAAGGCTCGCACGCGTTTCGAGGTGCTCGCCTACCGTCCCGAGGCCCAACCCGAGTCCGGTCCCGCCATCGGCGTCGCACCCCGGGAACGCCTCGACCTGGTGGCGGGCGATGAACCCCTGTCTCCCGTCAAGGTCGAGAACGGCGCACGCCACGAACGATCTCCCGCGAAGGCCCGTGGAACGAACGGAGCAGGGCTCGCACCGGCGGCCATCGACCCGGTCGATGCCACGCCTTTGGCGCGTTCCGGAGGTGGAAGTTGGCGGGCGGGCAGCCTGCTGGAATCGGCTGGCCTGCTTCCCCACGAAGCCCAGGGGGTGGTGGACCGATTGCGGAAGGATCATGGCGACTCCGCGCCGCCGGCGATGGCGGACGAACTGGTCCTGGTGAAGCGCGCGCTCAAGGAGGGTTGGAGGAATGCAGTCCCCATGCTTCCAACGGGCGGCGAAACCCACGTGCTCGTGGGTGCGCCGGGAGTGGGAAAGACGACGAGCTTAAGCAAGTGGCTGACCCAGGTCGCGCTCGGGGAAGGCCGTCCGGTGCGTGTCTGGCGGCTGGATGGTCAGACCGCCAACACGGCGGAAGCTCTGGCCGTGTACTGCGATGTCCTTGGTGTCCCGCTCGCGCGGCGCTGGTGCGACGGAGACGGCGCGGATCCCGGTGAATCGGGTTTCGTGGATTTGCCGGGGACGGATTGGAGGGATGCGACCGCGCTGGCGAAGCTGGTGGAACAGGTGAAGGGGTTGGGCGCGGTGCGGGTCCATCTCGTGCTGAACGGTGCGTATGACATGACGCTGATGATGCGACAGGTACGCGCATTCTCCGTACTGCCGATCGAAGACCTGATCGTGACCCATTTGGATGAGGAAGCACGTTGGGGGAAGCTTTGGAATCTGGTGTTGGGCACAAATTACTCCGTTCGATTCCTGGGGGCGGGGCAAAATGTTCCCGGGGACTTCCGGCTGGCGACAGCGGACCAGCTGCTCATGCGGCAATTTCCGGCCTAATACGCGAATCGGGCGCCACAGGAGGCTTAAGGGGGAACTGGCAGGGGACCTGCTAATAGGAGGAAGACCGGGCTATGAAGATGATGATGTTAACCGGTGCGGCGTTGGGGTTCGGGGTGGGAATCACCTTCAGCCTCTTACGCGAAAGTCCCTGGCCGACGGTGGTTTGGCACGCGTGTGTCGCGGCTTACGTGGCGGGAATGATGTTTCGGTGGTGGGGACGGCACTGGACGAAGAATCTGAAACTGGCCTTGGTCGAGAAGCAGGCGGCGGCTGTGCGGGATGCTCTCGCGCAACCGGTGCCTGCAGCGCCAACGCCGGCGGCACGCGGGACAGTTCCCAACGCCTTACCGGCAAGCAGTCCGAGCAAGCGATGAACACAGCAACTCCCTCCGTGGCTTTAAGTGCCGAACTTCGGCCCTACCGCTGCCCACCTGAAACGGCGCTCTTGTGGAAGTGCTACGCCGGGTCGGGCCACGGAAGTTCCGCGGAAGGCCAACTGGTGGAGCAGCATCTCCCCCTGGTAAAGACCGTTGTCGGACGCGTGGCGATGTCCCTGCCGCCGCACGTTGACTCGGAGGATCTCTACAGCGCCGGGATGATCGGACTCCTGAACGCCATACGGCGTTACGACGCCGCGAGCGGCGTCGCGTTCGAGACCTACGCACGGCTGCGGATTCGAGGCGCCGTACTTGATGAACTTCGACGACTGGATTGGGTGCCACGCTCCCTTCACAAGAAGGCACGCAAGGTTCAGGAGGTGATGATGCGCCTCGAACAGGATCAGGGTGGCGTCCCTTCCGAAGAAGCAATGGCTGCCGCGCTCGGTCTCACCTGCAGCGCCTACCGCGAACTGCTGACGGAGATCCGGCCTGCCACCTTCGTCTGCCTCGATTCCGTGCGCGCCGGCGATGGCGACGACGGCGTCTGTCAGGCCGAAAGCATCTCCAACGAATCGGATCGTCCTCCCGACCAACAGGCTGCCGTGCACGAACTGGCGGAATTGGTCGCCGAACGCATCACCCAACTGCCGGAGATGCAGAAAAAAGTTCTGGCCCTGTACTATTTCGAGGATCTGAGGCTGCGCGAAATCGCCGCCGTGTTCGGCGTCACGGAGTCCCGGATCTGCCAGATCCACTCCCAGGCCATACTCGCGCTGAAATCCTTCATGCGACGTCATGATCCCGAGGCATCCATCGATGGTTAACCGGAGTTCGCAATGATTATCCTGGTCGGCTGTATTATCGTCATCGGATCGGTTCTGGGTGGCTTCAAGATGGCCGGTGGCAACATCGGCTCCCTGATGCATCCGTCCGAGTTCGTGGTTATCGGCGGTGCCGCCTTGGGCGCCATGGTGATCATGTCACCAAAGAAGGTGCTGATCGATCTCGTGAAGCTTTGCATCGCCGCCCTCAAGGGGGCTCCTTACAGCGCTGTCGACTACGAGGAGCTCTTCAAGGCGCTCTACGAGTTGTTCATGCTCGGTCGCCGGAACGGCATGATCGCCCTGGAAGAACACGTCACCGTCCCCTCCACCTCGAGCATCTTCACCAAGTACGCCCGCTTCTCCCATCACACCGCCGCTGTCGAATTCCTGTGCAGCGGCCTTCGACCGATCATCGACGGCAAGATCAAACCCGATCAGCTCAAGATGCTTCTGGATATCGAACTCGACACGCTCGCCGCCGAGGAAGAACACCCGGTCCATGTCCTTACGAAAACCGCCGACGCCATGCCGGGATTCGGGATCGTCGCCGCCGTCTTGGGCATCGTGATCACCATGGGCGCCATCGCGGGCCCGATCGAGGAGGTCGGTCATAAGGTCGCCGCGGCTCTCGTCGGCACCTTTCTCGGGATCTTCATTTCCTACGGCTTCATGAACCCCCTGGCGGTGAACATCGAGTTCCTGAACTACGCTCACATGGCGTACCTCCGCTGCATTGCCACCGCCGTCACTGGTTTCGCCAACGGCATGGCCCCCATCATGGCGATCGAGGTAGCCCGCCGCGGTCTTTCCGCCGACGTCAAACCCGGTGCCGACGCCCTCGAGGCAATGCTCAAGTCCGTGGGATCCTCCAAAGGCTAGGCCTTTTTGGGCGATACCCCGTCTCTAACCCCCTTTTCACGAACCATGGCAGGCAAAGGTCATCACGGTGGCGCTTGGAAGGTGGCCTACGCGGACTTTGTGACCGCCATGATGGCCCTGTTCCTCGTCCTCTGGCTGGCCGCCCAGGATTCCAAACTCAAGGAGGCGGTCGAACGCGCCTTCCGCAATCCCTTCGCCTCCCTCACCAAACAGAGCGTCGGCATTGTCCCCAACGAAAATGACCAGTTCACCAAGGATCGAACCGGCCACAACGACTCCGCCTCCGCCGTCGAACTGCTCATCCTCCGCAAGCTCAACGAGGAGCTGCTCAAGTCCCTGATGCAGGAAAGCCAGGATCCCGACCAGAGAACCGTCGAACTCGACCTCACCCCCGAAGGTCTCCGCATCACCATCTTCGACCGTTCCCATCGCCCCGTCTTTGATTCGCAGTCCATCCGCTTCACCCCGTACGGCGATTGGGTGATGTCGACCCTGTCCTGGTCCATCGCCCGGTATCCCAGCTTCGACATCAACGTCGAGGGTCACACCGAACACGGCCATCCCCCCGTCACCGATACTTACGGCGAATGGGAGTTGTCGTCCGATCGCGCCAACGCCGCACGTCGCAAGATGCTCGAGCACGGTGTGCTCGAGCGACAGATCCGGCAGGTGACCGGCTATGCCGACACCATGCCGATTTCCAATCGCCGTCCAGAGGACGAAGTCAACCGGCGGGTGACGGTGCTTCTCCGACCCCAGGGACCCGCAAAAGGCTGACCCCTTCTTCATAAACCGTCGCATGGCCTCCAACTTCGTCCCACTGGTCCCCCGAAAACCCGGCTCCCCGGCCGCCGCTGGTGCGCTGGGCGGAGTCGCTCTCGCCTTCACGCCGCTTCGAGCTCATCCGCCAGCCGCGTGTGCCCAGGCTGCCGCCTCTTCCGCACGGGAACCCGTCGTGACGCTTCAGAAGGACGGAGACCGCGTCACCAGCATCCGAATCGAATGCAGCTGCGGCCAGGTCATCGAACTGGCGTGCACCTACTGAACGGGGAATCCGCCGTCGCTTTGTCCACAGAAACGCGGAGCCTACCGCACTTTAAGAGATCCTGTTTGGTACCCGCCGCCTCACGCGCGGGGTGAGACGCACCCGTTCTTCAGGATCCGCGTTTTCCGCGGGTTCGGAGGCTTCGGTGGTGGTCCTTCCCACTTCCCGGCTGGTTAGGTCCAAGGGGCGCGTTGCGCCCACGACCCATTCTTGCCGCCCGCGTCCCTTCCCGTTACGACCCATCCTGGATGGCGGCAAAATCGGCCGTGGATTTGGGGCAGGATTTGCCACGATTGATCTGGATTCGGGGGCTTTGGGACGGCTTTGGACGGAATCCTCGTTTGGCACGTGTCGTGCTGTCTCCCTGTGGACGTATGAATGTCAGCCTCTATCAAGCGGCGTCGGCTCTCGACGCAACCTCACGCTGGCAAGAGGTGATCTCCGAGAACCTCGCCTCCAGCCCGGTTCCCGGTTATCGGAAGCAGGAAGTCTCCTTCAACGCCACCACCGCCGGCATGCGTCCCGGTGTGAAGCCGTCGGAACTCGGCGGTGCCCAGCAGCTGGCCATCCCGCAGGCGCGGATTTCGACAAATTTTCTGCCGGGCGAAATGAAGCTCACCGGGGAGCCAACTCATGTGGCGATCGACGGCAAGGCGTTCTTCGAGGTGGAGCTTCCGAACGGCGACACGGCCTACACCCGGGACGGTGAGTTCCAGCTCAATGCGTCGGGTCAGTTGGTGACGAAGCAGGGTTACCAGGTTCTCAGTGAGGGGGGCCCGATCGTGGTCGAACTCGACCGCAAGGAACCACTTTCGATCTCTGCTTCGGGCGAGATCAGTCAGGGAACCGAAGTCAAAGGTAAGCTCAAACTGACGGCCTTCAGCGATGAGCATCTGTTGAAACATGCCGGCGGGGGACTCTTCCTCGCCGACGATCCCGCGTTGCAGCCGATCGGTGCGGCGGGCTCGACGGTGCGCCAGGGGTGGCTGGAAGGATCGAATGCCTCGGTGGTGGGCGAAATGGCCAACCTGCTGATTGCGATGCGAACGTACGAGGCGAACCAACGCGTCATCCAGATGCATGACGAGCGGATGGGCAAGGCAATCACCGAACTGGCCGGCTCCTAACCTCCTACCTAACCTATGTTGCGCGCCCTCTATTCTTCCGCCGCAGGCATGCGAGCCCAGCAGCTCAATCTCGACGTCATCGCCAACAACCTGGCCAACGTCAACACGACCGGTTTCAAGAAGAGCAAGATCGAGTTCCAGGATCTGCTCTACCAGACCACCAAAGCCGCGGGCTCCGAGCAGGGCGCCGGCAACCAGACCCCCACCGGCGTGCAGATCGGTCATGGTTCCCAGCCCGTCGCCACCGCCAAGGTCTTTACCTCCGGGGAACTCACCCAAACCGGTGAACGCCTGGATGTCGCGGTTCAGGGCGACGGTTTCTTCGAGGTCCAACTCCCCGACGGCAGCCGTGCCTACACTCGCGATGGCGCGCTCAAACTCGCTTCCGACGGTCGTGTCACCACCAGCGAGGGTCTGGTCCTTCAGGGCGGGTTCCAACCCATCCCCACGGGCACCACCGATATCAGCATCGCGCCCACCGGCGAGGTCACCACCAAGAGCGGTGAGGATACCCAAAGCTTCCGCGTCCAGCTCGTCCGCTTCGCCAACCCCGCCGGTCTGGACAGTCTCGGACGCAATCTTTACCGCGAAACCCCCGCGTCGGGTCCGCCCGAGATCGGGAACCCCGGGGAAAACGGCTACGGCTCCCTCGAACAGGGCTACCTCGAAATGTCCAACGTCAAGGTCGTCGAGGAAATGGTGAACATGATCGTCGCCCAACGCGCCTACGAGGTGAACTCCAAGGCCGTCCAGGCCTCCGACGAGATGATGGGACTTAGCAACAATCTCCGCCGGTAGTTCCGCCCACCCCAACGTCCATGAAACGCCGATTCTCCCCCATTCTCACCGAGGAACGCCCGGGTTGTTCCGAGACCGAAGGGACGCAACGGCTGCTCATCGCACGCCAGGCATCCTCCGATCGGGCCGTCATCCGGCGATCCGGAGCCGCCGGTCGGCGTGGCGTGGTGCTCCGCGCGGCGCACGTGGCCGGCCTCGGCCTGCTGTCGCTCTGGCTGGGGCTGGCGCACGTCGCCGAAGCCGCCGAATCGACCAAGGCCCAACTTCGCCCCCCTTCTCCCACTCTCGCCTTGGTTGAGTCCGCCGACGTCGATGGCGAAGGCATCTTTCTCGACCAGATCGTCACCGCGGTGCCGGTGACCTCGCTCCCCCATCTTCGACTCGCCCCAGCCCCCGCCGTCGGCCAGGTCACCCTGCTCACCCGGACCCAGGTCGTCGCCTGGATCCAATTGCGCGCGCCGGCCGTCGCCTCCACGAACTGGAATGGCCCTGACCAAGCCAAGGTCACCCGGCGAACCCGTCCGCTCGACGAGGTCGAGGTGAAGGAAATGCTCCGAACCACGCTGCAACAGGATCATGTGAAGGACCGGGGCGAACTCGAGATTCGTCTGACGCGCCCATGGACCAGCATCGCCGTTGCCGACGAGCCGCTCACCCTCAAGGTGGTCGACATTCCCGCAAGCGGCGTGGGAGCCAATTTCATCGTGCGCTTCGAGCTTTGGGCCGGTCAGGAACGGCTGGGTAACTGGCAGGTCGCCTCCACCGCCAAGGTGTGGCGTGACATCCTCGTGGCCGAATCGCCCCTCAAACGCGGGCAATTGCTCCGCACCGCGCCAATCGTCCGGGAACGCCGCGACGTACTGGCTCTCCGGGACGTGGCGGTTGTCGGAGTCGGCGACGAAGGGGGGGAGTTGGAGCTGCGGGAGAATGTGGCGGCCGGACAGCCCATCTATGCGCGTTCCCTGCGTGTGCGTCCGGTCGTGTTCCGGGGAAGCATCGTGGACGGCATGATGTTCGAAGGTGGGATGACCATCGTGCTGAAGGTGGAAGTTTTGGAAGACGGACTGCCCGGGCACGTGGTGCGTGTCCGGAATCCTCGGACGCGACGCGAAATGTTGGGAAAAGTGAAAAATGAAAAGACAATTCTTATTCCGATGTGACCGGGCGTTGGTTGTCACCGTAGTCGTGCTGCTCGGGGCGGCGCCACTAGCCGCAGCACAGTCCCTTTGGCGTGACGAGACCGCCCGTTCGATGTTCTCGGACCGACGGGCCCGCGCCGTGGGGGACATTCTGACGATCGTGGTCCAGGAGACCACGACGGCCACCAAGGCGAACACCACCAAGACCGCCAAGAACACCAGTCTCGATGCGGCGATCAATTCGTTCCTCTTCAGCCCGGCCGGGAGCACCTTCCTGTCCAAGAGCGGCCAGATGCCGGCCATCAACATGGCGTCGAAGAACACCTTCGACGGCGGCGGCTCCATCAATAACAGCGAGCGCATGAACGCCCGGATCGCGGTCCGGGTCACCGAGGTTCTGCCCAACGGCAGTTTGGTGATCGAAGGCCGCCGCCAGACCAAATTCAGCGGGGAAACCACTGACGCGGTCCTGCGCGGGGTGGTCCGTTCCGAGGACGTCTCCTCGCAGAACACGGTGTTGAGCTACAACGTCGCCGACGCCGCAATCCAGTACCTCTCGAAGGGCGTCGTCACGGACAGCCAGCGCAAGGGGTGGTTCTCGAAAATCTGGGACAAGGTGACGCCGTTCTGAGGAATGGTCCGACAAGATACGCCATGATCGCCATGAATGCTCACCTTCTGCGCTGGACCTTGGGACTCCTACTCTGTCTCGGGGGCAGCATCGCCACGTGTGGGATCAGCGCCCGGGTGAAGGACATCGCGACCATCAGCGGGGCGCGGGACAATCAACTGGTGGGCTATGGCCTGGTCGCGGGCATCAACGGCGACGGTGACAAGAATCCCATCTACACCCTGCAGGCGATTGCCAACCTCCTGCTACGCCAGGGCATCAATGTCCCGGCGGCGACGTTGTCGTCCAAGAATGTGGCGGCGGTGATGATCACCGCGGACATTTCGGCCTTCAAAAAACCTGGGAGCCGGATCGACATCACGGTGTCGTCGCTGGGTGACGCGAAGACGTTGCAGGGCGGGGTGCTGCTCCAAACACCCTTGCTTGGCGCCGACGGTGAGGTCTACGCCGTGGCCCAGGGACCGCTTTCGATCGGTGGGTTCGCAGCGGGCACCGACGGTGGCGGAGGCGCCAGCGTGCAGAAGAACCATCCGACCACCGGCCAGATCATCGGCGGGGCCCTGGTGGAGCGGGAGATTCCGATGGAGATCCTTCGCGACAACTCCCTGGAACTGCTGCTTCGGGAACCCGACTTTACCTCGGCGGCCAGGCTTGCCGTGGTGATCAACGGGGTCTTCACCAACAGCGCGATCGCACTGGATTCCACCACGGTCCGCGTTCAGTTGCCGGAGGGCATGGAGGGATCCACGGTCGATTTCATCGCCCGCCTGGAGGCCCTCGAGGTGAGTGCCGACAATCCGGCCCGGATCATCATCAATGAACGTACGGGAACGATCGTGGCGACGTCGCGCATCCGCATCGCTGCGTGCGCGGTTTCGCACGGCAATCTCACCATCACCGTGGCCTCCTCCCTCGACGTCTCCCAGCCGGCGCCCCTGGCGCAGCAGGGGCAGACCGTGGTGACGCCGCGCACCGAGACCAGCGCGGAGGAGGAAAAGGCCGGGTTAATTCCTCTGCCCGAAATGCCGACCATCGAAAAGGTGGCCTCCGCCCTGAACTCGCTGGGGGTCACCCCGCGTGACATGATGTCCATCTTCCAGGCCATGAAACAGGCGGGAGCGCTCCAGGCGGAGCTGATCCTGCGTTGACCGCGTTGTGCCATGAGTTTCACCGCCATCCAAACGCCCAACATCCGGCCGATCTCCGGCGATCTCACGGGTGAAGGTCTCGAGCGATATGCCCGCAACCCGCACGTCAGCGAGTCCGACAAGATCGCCGAGGCTTCCCGCCAGTTTGAGGCGGTCCTTTTGCGACAGATTCTTTCCGAGGCACGCAAGACGGTGATCCGCTCCGGGATGGAGGAGGAATCCTCCGCCACGGACGTTTACCAGGATATGATTAACGCGCATCTCGCTGACGCCATCACGGGCGCCGGCGGGTTGGGGTTGGCGCGCAGTCTGCAGCTTCAGGTCAACCGTCCATCCCAGCCATTGGACGACCAGGAGACCGTACCCGAGGGGGATCTGCGGTCGGTGACGGGATTCACCCACGATGGCTTCCAAGCCCGCCATGATTGACACACTTCAACATCTGATCGAGACGCTACGGCACGAACTCCAGCAGTATGGCGAGATGCTCGCCCTGATGGACCGCGAGCAGGATCTCATCGTCCAGCGGTCCAGCCAGGAATTGTACGACACCGTGTCGGCGATCCAAAGCCAGGCCGGATTCATCCAGGACGCGCGGGCAAACAGGGAACAGGTCCGGGCCGAACTCGCCGAACGGCTTGGGCGCTCCGAGAATGCGTCTTTCGACGAGATCGTACCCCGGGTGCCGGCCGAGTATCGGCCGCTTCTCGAGGCGCTCGTCGGCGAGAACAATCAACTCCTGTTCCGGGTGCAGCAGCGCGCCCGGCAGAACCACCTGCTGCTCAGCCGTTCCATGGAACTGATGCAACGGTTTCTGTCGACGTTGTTCCCGACCCGGGACAGCCAGGTGTACAACGACCACGGAACCAGGCCCATCTGGGCTCCCACCCTGCGACCCCTTTACGAAGCCGTCGGCTAGGAAACAAAGGAACCCATGCTCGGACTTTTTGGCACCCTGAACCTCGCCACCCGATCCCTCGCCACCCAGCGCGGGGGAACGGAGGTGGCGGGCCATAACCTCGCCAACGTCAGCAACCCGGCCTATGCCCGGCAACGGATGCGCATCGAGACCTCGGTCGCCATGCTCTCCGAGCTGGGACCCCAGGGGACCGGTGCCGACGGCGTGTCCATCGAGCGGCTCCGAAACACGCTGCTCGACGGTCAGATCGTTCAGGAGGCGAGTGTCCTGGGTTCGTTGTCCTCCCAGCAGCAGGCACTCCAGTACGCCCAGGCCAATCTCGGTCAGCGTCTCGACCGCCAAGCCTCCGGAGCCGAAGGCGCCGCCGCCGCGTCCGGTGTCGGCGGTGCCCAGGGACTTGCGGAAACCGTCACCGGACTGTTCGCGGCCTTCCAGGGGCTCTCGACCAATCCCACCTCGCTCACGGACCGCCAGGCCGTGATGATCAAGGCCCAGGATCTCGCCACCCAGTTCAACCAGGTCTCCCGCCGTCTCGGTGAGGTCAACACGCTGCTCAATAGGTCGGTGTCGTCCGAGGTCGACCAGGTCAACGCAGCCATCAAGGACATCGCATCGCTGAACGCCCAGATCATGGGCATCGAAGGCGCCGCTGGAATGGCCAACGACCTGCGGGATGCCCGTCAGCTGCGACTCGAGGAACTCGGGAAGCTCGCCAGTATCACCGTGACCGAGAGCGGGAGCGGCGCCGTGAATGTCACCCTTGATGGCGTCGCCATGACCGCCGGCCGCAAGGTCGTCGAACAGCTCGAGGCCTATGACCCCGGCGATGGCCGGTTGCTCCTGCGCGGACAGACTTCCGGCACCGCTATCAACCTCTCCAGCGGCTCCCTCCAGGGCACCATCGAAGCCCGCGATGGAGATGTCGCCGTGCTTCAAACCCAGATCGACAAGCTTGCTGGCGCGCTCATCTCGCGCGTCAACGCGGTCCACTCCGCCGGATATGCCCTCGATGGTTCCACCGGCGAAAACATCTTTGGCGGAACCGATGCCGCGACGATTTCCATCAACGCGCTGCTGCTCGATCAGCCCGGTCGCGTCCAGGCCTCGGGCGTCGCCGGATCCGTCGGCGACAACCAGGTGATCCTGGCGATGGCCCGCCTGTCCGAGGAATCCCAGGCCAGTCTCGGTGGACAGACGTTCAGCGAGAGCTACAACCAGGCGGTTTCCCGTCTGGGTTCGTCGTTGTCCTCCCTCAACGGGCAGATCGACAACGAAACCCTCGTGAGCGACATGCTCATTCGTCAGCGGGACTCCGTCAGCGGCGTCTCGCTCGATGAGGAAATGACCGACCTGATCCGCTTTCAACGGGCGTTCCAGGCTTCGGCCCGGCTCGTGTCGACCGTCGATGAAATGCTCGAGATCGTGGTCTCCATGAAACGATGACGTCGTCACGCCCCACGGCCGGCTGAGGCTTTGCCTTGGCGGACCTCACCCATTCGAACCCACCTTCTATGCGCGTCACCTCGAACACCTTCCCGAACACCTTGCGGGAGCAGCTCCTGCGGTTGAACCAGCGCCAGAGTCGCCTCCAAACCCAGGCGGCAACCGGGCAGTTGCTCGCGCTGCCCGAAGACAATCCTGCGGCCATGCGACGCGTTCTGGATATGCAGAGCGAGGCCGGCTCGGTCGGTCAGTATCGGAACAATGTCTCGCGCCACCAGGAACTGGCCAAAGCCACGTATTCCGGATTGAAGGCCCTCCGCTCGCTGGTCGATCGCGCCGGAGAGATCGCCACCCTGGCGGGGGGTATCCAGCCCGGACGGGATCTGAAGTTGTACGCCACCGAGGTGAACGGTCTCATCGAACAGGCCGTGCAGATCGCGAACAGCCAGAACCGGGGTGATTACCTTTTCGCCGGCACCAAGGCCGACCAGGCGGCGTTCGTGGCCACCCGCGATGCCAACGGCAACGTGACTTCCATCGCCTACCAGGGGAACACGGATGTCGCGGAGAGCGAGGTCTCTACCAATCTTCAAATGAGCACCCAGGTTCCCGGCGCCAATGCCAGCGGTGTTGGAGTGCGCGGGCTCATGTCCGATTCACGTTCCGGAGCCGACCTCTTCCAACACCTGCTCTCGCTGCGGGATCGGCTTGAAGCCGGGGACGCCACTGCGGTCTCGGACCAAAGCCTCGATGACCTCCTGGCCGACGAGGAACATCTGCTCGTCCACATGGGAGCCAACGGCGCGGCGCAGGCCCGCCTGGAAACCACCGAGTCCCTTCTCAAGGACCGCTCCGCATCCATCGAGGGGCTCGTTTCCAAGGAGGCTGACGCCGATCTGGCCCAGACGCTCGTCCGCCTCAGCGAAATCCAAACTGCCTATCAGGCCGCCCTCCAAAGCGGTGGCTCGATCCTGAACAAGTCGCTGCTCGACTACATCCGCTGACACCACCGTTCACGCCGCGTCGAACTTCGGCTCCGCCTCCGGTGGCCAGGTCGACAGGAAGTTCAGCAGCCGGGACACTTCCGCGTGGTGGAACGACATGCGTCCCCGGTGCTGTTCCGTGGCTTGGGTCCTCGGGTTCACCTCGGCAAATCGAAGGTCGCATCGGCCCGGTTCACGGACCGCCGCGTGACACAGCATGGCGAGATGAGAATAGGCCCGTGTCACCGCGGGAGTCCGGCTGCAGGCGGGATAGAAAAAGGCGGCGGCCATCCGCGCCGCATAACGAGGGGCCTGCGCGGGATCGGGCAGGAGGGAGAACAACCGGCAGATTGTATCGCGCACCCGATGGCTTTGTGGCACCTCGAAGGGCCGGAGCTCGATCGTCCGATGGTACTCCACCACCTCCTCCCAGGCTTCATGAAGCGCCGCATAGATCTCCACGTCCTGACGTCGAACCTGTTGTTCGAAGGCGGCTTCGAAGCGCGCGACAATGCACAGAGCTGGATCGTGCGACTGGAATTGGACGGAGGTGGGGGTGGCCATGGTACGACATATGGAGGCTTCGGGACGACGCGCCTTGGGCTCGCGGAACCGGTCTCTCGCCGGGTCATCCGGCCTGGACGTGGACCTGTTCACCTCTTTCTTAGCATGGGCCGTGCCAGCGGAATCTTCACCGAGGTAGAGCTTTGCAGCTGAATCGTTTGAGGTCCTTTGCTGTCCCCCTGCCCACTGACGGTGGCCGACAGCTTGGGCCGTGAACGCAGTCCGCTGCATTGCATGTGCATTGCGCCTCCCGAGACCTTCCGAGATGGCCGCCCTCCCACGCACCTCGGTGAAGCTATGGTTTCGGGCCGGGCGCGTTAAGGACGCGGTAGCCGGCGAAGGCCGATTTCCGTTAGCCAATCTATTGAGAACCGGCGGCACTCCAGGACGGCGGCGAGTCTGCTTGCTGTCGGTTGGAACCGCCCAAACCCCTGATCTCCTTGTTCCTTGAGCGTTGCGCGGGTCGCCATGCACGCTCCTCACCTTGAAGCGGTTGACCATTCACACCGACGGCGGCTGCCATGGGAATCCCGGCCCGGGCGGATGGGCCGCCGTATTGACTTACGGAAAGTTCACCCGTGCCCTGAGCGGTGTAGCACCTGAGACCACCAACAACCGAATGGAACTGACGGCGGCCATCGAGGCTCTCAAGGCCCTCAAGGAACCCTGCGCCGTGGAGTTTTATACCGACTCCCAATACCTCCGACACGGCATCACCCTTTGGATCGAAGGCTGGAAGCAGAATGGCTGGCGGACCAAGTCCAAGGAACCAGTTAAGAACGAGGATCTTTGGCGTGCACTGGACCAACTCCGGGCCTCCCACAAGATCGATTGGCGTTGGGTTAAAGGGCATGCAGGCCACGCCGAGAATGAACGCTGCGACCGACTCGCCACCGAAGCCATCGCCCGCCTCCGGCGATCACCGCCATAGACCCGGAGTGGGCAATTCCACCACATGCTGGCTTGAGCATGTCCATGGCGAGAGGTTGGCGGTTTTCGGATACATGGGGAAAGGCCGGGATCCATGGAGGAACTCCGCGGCAGTCGCTCGGGTGTGAAGGCGGCTCGCATGGCATGACAGGGCCGTTTCAGGGTGTCCCTTGACGGCGACGGCGTCGTTCATGCTTTGCTGTACATCGGCGTCCCTGTCCGCCGTTGGCGTGTTCTCATCCCCGAACGCCTGCGGAATGGTGAAGCCGCTGCCCGCTTCCCCGGTCTTGAAGAAGGCGACCGCTTACAGCATCGAAGCAGGGTCCAGCCAATGCACCACCACCACCGCCCGCGCGGGCAGACGCAACCCGTTCAGCTTACCTAGCGCATCCGTCTTGAGTCGTTGTTCCTGCCGCTGCTCACCCGCCGGGAAGATTTCCAGCAGAACCGGGAACTGGTTGTCCACCGAGTCCTCCTCCTTTTCCGATGGCACGTACGCCGCGAAAAACCCACCCAACGCCGGCCCCATCCGTTCCACCAGCGCGATCGCACGGTCGGCAGTCGGCCACACGTTCCAGATCCGCCGACTCCGCCTGAAGTTCCGTCAGATGCGGCAAAGCAGCCAGAGGCGGCGTCGCCCCGCCCACTGCCATCACCCCCACCTCTTGCCCCATCTCGCTCGACCGTTGGAGAGATCGAGAAGAACCCCCATACAGCTCCCGCCAAATGTCCCACCACTCCCTGAGCGTGCTCGCCGCCCCGTCCGTATCCTCGGGCAACCCCGGAAGTGCACCCTCAGCTTGCTCCTTGATCTCGTTGAGAAACTCATACCGCGACTCCACAACGTCCGGAACCCGGCCACCGGCGTCACGCCCGCCGTGCCGTACTCCAGCGCCACCACTCTCCCCGGTTGCCCATCACGATCCAGATCCAGGCTTCGACCACTCGCATCGCTCCACCCCGTGCCGTCCAGGTAGACCCGAACTCGTGCATTCGCCGGAGCGGGTTCCGGGTAGAACAGCGACAGGGTGCGACGATCCCCCCACAGGTCGGCCCGCGTGAGCAACCGCCGACCGCTCGCTTCCGCCCACACATTCGAGGTCCCGGCCACCGTTCCCGGAGACGCGCGCCCAATCCAACATCAGCCCCAGGGCGACGGCGGTCTGGGAATGTTCGCCGGAGCGCACGGGATGGTTGAGTTTCGGCAACCAAGCGCTGACGCGGCGGACCACCTCGTCTTCCAAGGGTCGGAGCGCCGCACTCCATGCCTTGGCCTCCGGTGCCTCCCATTGCCGCAGTTCGGCACCCAACTGAAGCACCCAGGCCAGTCCATAGGGCCTTTCGAACGAAGCACGGCCAGGGCCCGCCACGTACCGTGCTTTGGCTTGCAATCGCTCGGGTGTCAGGTTTCGCGCCAAAGCCGCCCGCGCGTCCGCAGCCCAAGTCGCGTCCGGATACAGACGCGCGCCCCGGGCGAGCAACCAGTGACCATGCACGGCGGAATGCCAGTCAAAGCACCCGTAGAACGCAGGGGTCAACTCCCGCGGGGGTTTCACATCGGCATCGCCCTGCGAGACATGCGCGATCTTGTTCGGGTATTCCCGATGCACGCAGTCCAGCGCCATGCGCACAAACCGCCCCAAGGTTTATTCCTTCAGGTCGGTGGCTGCCTCGGCAGAACCGGCGCCCAGCGCGTGAACGGTGTTATGGATGCTCCGCTCAAATTCCGAGCCGTTCGCGCCGCGCAACCGGCAGACGATCTCCATCCCACGCGTTGGCGTGAGGTCCGGAATGGTGAGCGTCACGGTTGTGCCGTCAGCGGAAAGCTCGGCGGCGGTCACGCCCATCGGGCGTTCGTTGAGATGCTTCGAGCCGTAATTCTTGGAGCGCAGCAGATCCCACGACTTGATGGTGAAATTGCTGGGATCGGTGGCAGTCGCACGATCCACCGGCTCCGTGAATGTGATGACATACGCGCCGCGCCGCGCGTGCAGTGCGGTAGGCAGGTTCAGTGGACGGCCGGTAAGCCGCACGCGATAGAAGCCGCCGTCGTCCTGCTGGTTGCCCGCCCAGGCGAACATGCCGACGGCGTACAACTGGCCGTTGACCGGGTGCCAGCGCCCACGCATCACACCCGTGGGAAAGCGCTCCAGGGGCAATCGCACCACGCCTCCCTGCATGTGGCCGCTCACCGTTTCGTGCGGAACGATGAAGATGTCACCCGTGCCGTACGACAGGTTGAGCAGGGAACCTTTCAGCGGCCCCCAGGCCTCGCTGGTCACCCACAGCAATTCGCCGGGCGAACGGTCCATGTCATTCGTCACCCAGACCACAGGCTCCTCCATCGCGTCGTCGCTCTGGCTCGCCGGCGCCCCATACGACCACATGTTCCCATAAAACCCACCAGGCTGGATGCGGTTGATCCGGTTCTTCGGAATCCAGTGTCCTTCCTGATCGGTCACGAAAAAGGTGCCGTCCGGGTTCACGCAGACGCCGTTCGGCGCCCGAAATCCGTTGGCCAAAATTTCCGTCGTCGCACCATCCCGGCTCACCTTGAGCAACGTCCCGTGCTGCGGAATCAGGTCGGTCTTCGCGTGGCGTGCTCCCTTGCTGTAGTAGAAGTTGCCAGCGGCGTCGGTCTGCAAGCCCATGGCGAATTCGTGGAAATGTTCGGTGACTTGATGGTCGTTGTTGAAGCACTCGATCGAGTCAATCTCCTCGTCGCCGTTCACATCCAGCAACCGCGCAATCTGATCGCGGCAGGCAACATGAATCACCGAGTCCACGATCTTCAGGCCGAGCGGCTGGAAGAGGCCCGAGGCGATCCGTCTCCAACGGACGTTCCGCAGATCGCCATCGACCCCCCTGACCAACCACACATCGCCGTTCCAGGTGCAGAGCGCGGCAGTCCGGCCGTCGGGGAAGAAATCAAAGCCACCCGGCCGCATCCAGGCTTTCCAAGGGTTGTCCCCCATGTTCGGCACGGGAATCACGTCCACGGCGAACGGTCCCCCGTCGTCACGGGTCTTGCCAGCAACCGGAATTTCCCCGGACCAGCGGGCCGGACCACCTCGGATCAAGGTCCTAAGATCGGGCGCTCCCGCGCTCTTCATCGCCAGGACGGACAGCGCACCGCCAGACGAATCGTTCTCCCGCCGCGCGAGCAACACTTGAACGCGCGCTTCCTCCGAGCCGGGGGGAATCCTCAGCACATGAAAGCCGTCTTCCGCCGTCAACTCGCCCTGGCTGCCGCTGGCCAACGCCACCAACGTGTCCGCCGGCGCAACCCGAACCAACAGGCCACGATCGCGAGCAGCGATTTGGAACATGCGACGGATCACCAGCGGGTTGGCTGCCTGTTCCAATCCAGGCGATTCCAGAACACGCACCCCACCAACGGTGTAGTCGATCACCACCCGGTCGCCGCTCACAAAGGTTCCCCGGTACTGCGTCCAGTCGCGAGCAAGCGGACCATACGGCCTGCCTTCCTTGTCCAGCGGCCGGTTGTCGGCGAAATTGCGCGTGCCCGGTTTCGCCCATCCGGGACCCACCGGATTCACGAACAGTAGTTCTCCCACGATGCTCGTATGCGTCCCGTGCGAGCCATCGAAGGCGATGCCGCTCCAGTCGACAAATTCGTCGCCACTCCAGGCGGCAGCCGCGCGCAGGGTGTCGTGGTCATACACCCACCAGACGTTCCCCCGGGAGATGCCACCGGCCCCGGGATCCAGTCGGACCGCGATCCCTTTCTGCGCGATGTTCCCAGGCGCGACCTCCAGTGTCCAAAAAAGCACCGGCCCAAACTGCATCCGCTTCCACTTGGGGCCGCTTTCGTACTCCTCCGTCGCGCGCGAGCGGACGAAGGTCTGGCCCCTGGGCAGCCCCGCCAGGTACTCGTCCGTGACGGCGAAGTAGGCGGCGGGATTGTGAGGTTTCACGAAGGCCTCGCGCAGGTAGTGGATCACGTCGTAGCGCAGTTCGGGCGTCAGCCACGGCCACGCGGGCATCTGCCCGAAGCCGGTGGTGATCGTCTTGTAGAGGCTGAACGGGTCCGCCCCATTCTTGAACGGCTCCAGCCAGAACGGCCGCGAGGTCGGCAGCGACCCCGGCTGTGTCAGGTTGCCATGGCAGGTGATGCAGGTCGCGTCGTACAGCTTGCGTCCTCGCTCAAAACTCTTGTGGTTCAAGCCTCGGATGATCTGCGCATGATCGGCTTCGGTCGCGGGATCCGCCTGCCCAAACACCAACCCGGCTCGCAACAGCCCCCAAAACCACAGAGCAACCCACACGAACATCCCCTGGGGACGGCGCGGCGCAGGATAAGTCGGATTCATCGCGGGAGTGTAGCGTCCGGCCGATGCGCGCCCAGAAATTTGCCTTTCGGGTGGCGATGTGTTCCTCGGAGCGGCAGGGGTGTACCTGAAGGTCTCTCGGAAGCCCTCTCGGTCGTGTCGGTGACCTCCCCGGCGTCGGTCACTCGAAGTGCAGTTTCACCTCGTGAATCGTCTCAGGCGATTTATCCGCCCTCCGGTAGAAGCGCAGGAACGACTCGGTGGCCTCGCTCTCCACCGATCGCAGCCAAAACACCGCCTCCGGTGGAACCGCCTGGTAGCGCAGAGCGACGATAACTTCCAGCGGCCCCGTGCTGCGCCCCAAGTCCAAGTCGTACTCCACTCGGTCCGTTCCGGCGGCGTTCGGGTTAAAGTTGTCGTCGCTGCCGGCATCCCCTTTCACCGCAATGTCGTCCCCAACCTTCGACGGGAAACCCCGAGGCGGTATCCGGTTGTCCTTAAGGTAGGTCGATGCCCGGAGCAACCCGTACGTGCGGTACCCGTCCGCATCGCCCATGACTGACTCATAGATCTGCACTTGTTCCGGCCGGGTGATCCGATCGAGATGTGGAAGAAAACCCTGACCGACTCCGGATAACCTGCCCTCCGCGTCGACGTTTCCGGATTCGAACAAGGCCTTTCCCCGCACGTCGTTGACTCGCACCTGAAGCCAGGCTCGGCGGTACGGATGCCCCGTTGGGAACTTGTGACCCGCGAGGTTGGCCACCGTCACCTGCACGCGAAGCACCGCTCCCGCCCGTTGACCCGTGACTTCCAGCCGTGCCGCGTGCTGCAACTGCTCCTTCGCGCGACTCACGGTCGCCGCGAGCGTTTCGGCCGGGGCATTCGGTTCTATCGCCTTCTCCCGAGCCGCCATCAGTTGCAGCATGAACGCATTGCCCCCGACGAACCGGTGCCTCCAGAAAGGTTGTCGTTTCCCAAGCCAGGGCGGGCGGGCGCTGATCTGAATCGGTTCGTCCAGACGCTCCATATGGCAGTCCTGACAGTGTCTCCCACGCCGGGCGTACTCACTCTCGCTCCACTCAAGATAAGGAGTCTGCTCGGGAAAACGGCCCCGCACGTCACCGTCCGGACCCAGGATCGGCGTGTACAGCGTGTGGCAGGTCGCGCACAGAGCGGAGTCCTGCACGTGGCGGCCAAACTCCGGAGTGTAGTCGACATGGCGCTGCATCGGCATCGTCAGCACGTCCTCATAGGGCCCGAAGATCTGCCGGGTCGGCCGGATCTCGTAATGACCCGAAAAACTCGCCGGCTCGCCCAGATGGTCCGGCTGAATCTGGTGGCAAAGGGTGCAGCCAACCCCTTCCCCCGACAGCGGCGCGCGTTTCGCCTCCGCGAACCCGAATTCGCCCTTGCCGTCGTGCTTATGCTGGGTGCGAGACATCGGGGCGTGGCAGGTCTGGCACTTGTCCTCGATGAAGGCTTTCGATTTCGGGTTAGCGAGCACTTCGGCCTTCAGAACCGCGCGCCAGAGAGGATCCTTGGAGGCATGGGACATCATCGTGCCCCGCCAGTCCTCGGTAATCGACACACTCTCCCCCTGGGCATCCGTCAAAGCCTGTCCGGATTGGTCGTGGCAGAAGGTGCAGTTCCCCGCACCACTGAAGAGCGACGTGGTCCAACTGGTCAGTCCAGCAGTCGCATCGAAAGCCGCAGCCCAACCTGCCAGGAAGAACAGCAACCAACCGCCCTGCCATGGTCTTCGTTTCATGCGTAGCCAAGAGGTTGCGTCCATAACACGCAGGCAGCCTTGCGCTCAGGGTGCCACGTTGTCGGCGGATTTGTGGCGGCCCAACCCATTTCTACCAGCAACGGCCTCCTCGCTGCGGCCTTCCCGTGAACCGGTACCAAGGCGTCCGGCTTGACCTCCGCGCCGTAGCGCAGACTGCCCAGTCTGCTGTATCGCATGCGGAGGCGGGTGAGGGCTCTCCCCCCCGGGTTCATGGTCCCAATGCGCCATTCGCGAACCGTGGTCGCTCTCCATGAACCGCGCCTCATCCCACCCTCCGAAACCCGCGGCACACGTTCTCCTTCTCCCCCCGGGAGAAGGTCGGGATGAGGGCCGCCCGTTGCTATCCTCGCTCCCCGGTTCATGGGCCGTGAGCAGGTCAGTTTTGAACAGAGTGCACTCCCGAAGCTCACTCCAGGGGCTGAAGAAGCAACTCGCCGAGGTCGATCACACCGGATTCAGCGGAGTCGGGAACAAGGACAGGAGCGTCCAGGACGGTGGGTACCACGGAGGGACTAGGTTCCACACCGGGCGGCAGTACCGCCGCCTGAATGCGATACTGGCCCGGTTGGATCTCACCGGATTCCCAACGTCCATCGCCCGTGCGTGTCAGTGGAACTTGGATCGCCTTTTCAAGGGCGGCGCGGATCTCGGGGAGTTGGGCCCAGCGTTGAAGTGCGGCAGGGTCTTTCCGGATGTCCTGGGGAGGAACGGGTCCGGGAGTGGTGAGTGCCGCGAAGCGGATGGTGCCTTGGACGCCCGGAGGCGGACGGAGGCCGAGACGGATGATGCGATCGTTCTTGCCGATCTCCACATGATGGATCTCCCCGGGTTTCAGCCCGAGTTGCCCACGAGGCCGGTGCGTCCACGAACGCCCCCCCGGTCGGCCGGAGTTCTCGGCGAGTTCGACATCGACCAGTTCGATGAGGTTGAGCGGAACCGGAGGCACCATCGGGAAGGTGAACCGACCCTCCGAATCACTCGTGGGACGGTAGGCGTTGAAATCGAAGGCGACCGCGTTTCTGGGCAGTTCCGGAATCGCCAGCATGAACTGGACATCCGCCGCAGGCCGGCCGCCACGCCAAACCACGCCTTCTATGCGCGACCAAGGCTGGAGCCGGACGGTGGGGTCCTTGGACAGATCGGCGGGCAACACCATCGCAAAGCCGACGGGATGGAGAACCAGCACCCGGATCACCGCGGCGTCCGCGGACCAGCGGAACTGACCTTGCGCATCGGTCACCTGTGGAACGGAGTTGCGGCGATCCAGGCGTCCGGGGAGCAGCGTGAGTTGGTTGCCCTGGGTCGCCAACCCGACATCGGCATCCGGCAAGGGACGATTATCGGGCCCGAGCACGGTCACCTGGACCGTAAGAGTCGGCTCAAGCCGGACCTCGAGGGTGACTTCGCCTTCGTCGTGGGTGACGCGGCGACTGACGAACGGGGCGTAGTTGTCGGCCTCAAATTTGAACAGGTAGCCGGGATTGGCGATCCCCACGATCGCGGCCTCCTCCATGGCATGCCGGAAGGTGCCGCCTTCGAAATTCAGGTGGAACCGGTCCAGGGTGCTCCAACGGGGGGCGCCCGACGAATCCGGCCAGCCCACGGTCATGCGGAAGCGAGGCATGGGTTGGTTGGAACTGGCATCGGTAACGGTGCCGGAAACCACCAACGCGGGCGGGAGAGTCACGACGTGTTCCTCATCGGACGGACGCAGGACGACGCCGCTGACACGCATGTGGCCGCGCTTGTGGAAGTCGAACCTTAATTCCCGATCCGGCGCGTTCCACCACACCGCGCTGCCGAGGGCGTCGGTGACGGGATTGAATTCGGCTTGGATCGGAGCCGGAAGTGCCTTCTGGCCTGGAGCCGGAGGCAAGGGACTGAGGTTGAAGGTATCCAACCAGACGTTGGCACCCTGAACAGGGCTGCCTGAGGTATCCACCACCCGGATGCGAAGCGTTCGGCCACGATTGAGTTCGATGCGGACCGGCTCCGCATCGGGGCCGAGTTCCGTTTCGAGGGTGGCCGGCCCGAAGCCTTCGGCGGTGGCGGTAACTAAATTACCGCCCGGTCGACACCCGGGGATCGAGAAGGTGCCGTCGCGGTCGGTGATACCCTCCCGGCTGCCGGATTCGCCGAGATGTCCAACCCGAACCGCCGCGCCAGGTATGGGGCGCTGGTCGGTGTCGACGACGATGCCTCTGACGGTGGTGGCTCGGCCGAGCTGAAACACCGAGGAGCCGTCACGCAGCCGGGCCTCGGCGTCCGGGGTACGATTCACGAAGACCATGGGGGACCCCACATGATCGGGGTGGCTGGCGCTGCCGTAGAGGAGGCGCAGCATGGAACCTGCGATACGTCGCATGCCCCAGCGTCCGGTGGCGTCGGTTTCCATTTCGATCCAGGAGAATTCCAGGCTCTCCGGGCCCGACCGAGGCGTGAGGTCGGGTTCGTGATTGAATCCAACCTTCGCCCCGGCAACAGGCATGCCGTCGGCATCGATCACGGTGCCGCCGATGGGCGCGGCCCTTTCCAAGCGGAGAGTCCAGTTCGTCGGGATGGGAATGCCCCGGTCCGGCCGCCATTCGAGGCGCGTGTCGGCGTACCCTTCCACACGCGTGGTGAGTTGGAGCCAGGTGGTCCCGGGATCGACGTCCACCAGGCACTCGCTGTTCTGATCGCCAGTCAGGGAGCGCCCGCCGAACCGGGCCTCACGCCAACCGCGGTATTCGAGCGGGACGTTGGGAATGGGCAGGCTCGTGTCGGCGGCGAGGATGACGAGATGCAAGCGGTTGGCGTCCGTCGACGCCGCAGCGTTTACAAGAGAGGATGCAACGGTCGAAGATTCTGCGGCTGCAGGGACTGGGGAAGGCGTGCCGGAAGCAGGCGCGATGCCCCCGCGATCAAGGATGCTGAAGTCGGCTGGGGCGGAGGAATCCGGGTCGGACGAAGCGAACGAAAACCAGAGCATCGTGGCGACCGTAACGACGGCGGCCGTGCCAGCCCCGATCAGCCACTTGAAGGGAACCGAGCCGAGCCAGGCGAGAAAACCCGCCGTCGAGGGGCTCACCGAGGCGGGCTGACTGCGCGCGAGACTGCTGGCGGCGGATGCCAAGTCGGTTCCCCAGCCGGCCGGAGCGGCCACAGTGGCGCGTTCGTCGAGCAAGGCGGCGAGGACGGGAACCGAGAGCGTGACACTGCGGCCGATGAGGAGAGAACGAAGCCGTTCGATCGCGCGGCTGACCCGCTTCTGGGCGGTGTCGTCGCTGATGCCAAGAGCAGCGCCGACGGACCGAAGGTCGAGCCGCTCGTAGAAGCGAAGGAGGAGGGCGTCGCGGTCGGCGGGGCTGAGTTCCTGAATGGCCTCGTCCAGGATCGGGGCGAGTTGCTGCCAGGAGGAGTCGGTCTCGGAATCGTGGGTATCCATGGCGTTGGCAAGGCGTTCGCGGGTCAACCGGCGCTGTTCAGCCCGCCGGACGTTGGAAGCGACGAAGCAGGTGTGGCGATGAAGCCAGGCGGCGAGGTGCCCATCATCGGTGACCTCCGGGGCGCGACGCGTGACCGCCTGGCGGGCGAGATCGACGAACACAGTCTGGGCGATGTCCCGAGCGAGATGGACATCACCGTTGATCCGGCGAACGGCGATCGAATACACGATATCGAGGTAGCGGCCGACGAGCTCACCAAAAGCGGCTTCGGAACCGAGTTCGGCGTAATCGCGCAGCAGTTGGTCGGCGGTTTTCATGAGTCGTCACCCGTATAAAGCCGCCGGGGCCCCAAATCCGACAACGAGGAAGGGCCTGTTTCGCTCGGTCTTGGATTGCGGTTCCCTCCCTTCTTGCTCCGGCCGGCGAAAACCCTTTACCTTCCAACGTCCTGCTTCGCCCGGACTGCTTCACGTCGACGGCAAAGTCGTCAGGAACGCCGATCCCGCTCCCCCGCGAAACGCCGACTCCACCACCACGGTGCCCAGTCCCCTTGACGCGGAGATCCCGCCTGAACTCCAGAAACCCAAGGCCGACAAGGCGCTCACGCTTGTCAACGTCATGACCACCGACCAGCGCCTGGTGGAGCAGATCGCTTTGGGTAGTGGACACTGACCCGCAGCCCCCCGGCCTGCCGAGCGTCGGCCAGGTCGTGCGGATGGATCGCCATCGTCAGGAACTGCGCCGGGGGAAGGTCGTCAAAGACACCACCGAGAGCCACGACGCGGTCACCAGTTTGTGGAGCGACGAAGCCGGGCCCGAGCGCTT
>Ga0105048_10001682_pt1 | contig 35872 bp, 29 predicted proteins | sample MAT05_FD_78382 | JGI IMG/M metagenome (GOLD analysis project Ga0105048, IMG submission 78382) | Freshwater microbial communities from Lake Fryxell liftoff mats and glacier meltwater in Antarctica - MAT-05 | ecosystem: Environmental > Aquatic > Freshwater > Ice > Liftoff microbial mat | place... | reverse complement strand
GCCTCCGGCTCCTTCAATGCCTTTTCGGCATCCGCTGACGGAGGTATTCTGCTCCTCAGAGCGCTTGGCGGCGCGAATTCGTATGCCACCGCCATTAACAGTAAAGGCTCCGTTGCCGGCCATGCCCAAATGGTCAGCGGCGCATTAAATGCCGCTGTTTGGAGCGGCGCATCCGCGCTTGGCCTCGGCACGTTGGGCGGTATCAACAGCTATGCCTATGCCATCAACGCAGCCGGCCAAGTGGCTGGTTACTCCGATCTCGCCGGCGACGGCGGGACCGCGGCGTTCCTTTTGGACGACGGCATCCTTTACAACATCAACGGCCTCATCGGCTCCAACTCCGGCTGGCAACTGCTCGCCGCGTATGGAATGAACGAGAGTGGGCAAATCGTGGGACGCGGCATTTATGACGGCAAGGAGCAGGCGTTTCTGCTGACGCCCAACGCGCCGCCCAGAGCGAACGCCGCCGCTGCCGACTCCGCCGTGCCTGAACCTATGTCAATCCTACTCGTCGGCGTTCCGCTCCTCGCCTATTTCGCACTGCGGCAACGGCGCCGCTTCTGGCGCTAACCGCCGATCGAATACATCGGTCGCGGCGGCGCCACAAATTGCGTCGAGTGGATCTCATGCCCGATCCACTTCCGCCGCACGGTCTCCCGAATCACTTCCGCCAAATCAGAATCCGTTCCGCCGCCGCGCAGCAACCCTTTCACGTCCAGTTCCTCAATTGCGAAAAGACAGTACCGCATCTTTCCATCCGAAGTTAGCCGCAAGCGGTTGCAATTCAAACAAAAAGGTTTGCTAACGGAGCTGATGAACCCAACCCGCCCGATTCCATCCGCAAACCGGTATTCTGTCGCCGGCGCTCGCGGATCCCGGTCCGGGATCTCTTCCAATTCCCCAATCTCCCGCCGCAGCATCTCCATCATCTGGTCCTGCAGCAACACCTTCGACTTATCCCACAAGCCCTGCGCGTCCAACGGCATGAACTCGATATACCGGATTTCGACGCCGCGCTCCCGGCCGAATCGCGCCAGCGGGACCACGTCCGGCTCGCACAGATTTGTCACCGCTACGGCGTTGATCTTCACCTGGAATCCGAGTTCCAAGGCCCGGTCCAGTCCCGCCATCACGCGCCCAAAATCGTCCCGCCGCGTAATTTTGTGAAAACGCTCCGCGTCCAAAGTGTCCAAATGGACGTTCAACCGCCGGAGCCCCGCCGCCCAGAGATCCGCCGCCTGGCCAGCGAGCAGCACCGCATTGGTCGTTAAGCCGACATCTTCCACGCCTGGAATTCCACACAGCCGCTCCACCAGAATCGGCAGATCTTTCCGCACCAGCGGTTCGCCGCCGGTTACGCGCAGCTTGCGAACGCCCAAGGAAACCGCCACCCGCGCGACACGCTCAATCTCTTCAAAAGAAAGGATCTCTTCCCGTTCGAGGAATGGAATCGGCCCTTCCGGCATGCAGTAGAAACACCGGATGTTACAGCGATCGGTAACACTGATGCGTAAGTTATCGTGCAGCCGGTCGAAACCGTCGATCAATGGCATGGGAACTACTTTACGGCCAGCATGCGTTCAATCGACCCGCGCGCTTTATCCATCATCTCCACCGGGAGTTCCACTCGCGGCGACAACGTGGCCAGCGAATCCCGCAGCTTCTCCAACGAATTGCGCTTCATATACGGGCACTCGCTGCAATTGCAGTTCTCATTGGAAACAAACGTGAACGTCTTATGCGGCGCCAGTTTCCGCAACGAATGTTGCACGCCGCTCTCCGTCATCACGATAAACGACTGATGTTCCGATTTCACACAATAATCGATGAGCGCCGACGTCGAGCCGATGTAGCCCGCGTGTTGCAACACGGCCGTCGGGCATTCCGGATGCGCCACCACAAAAGCGTTCGGCTCCGCCGCCATCGCCTCCAGCAGGCGCCGCTCGGTGAAGGTCGTGTGGACGATACAGGCACCCTGCCAGATACGCATGTTGGTCCGGCCGCTCTGCTTCTTTACATAGTTGCCCAAATTAATATCGGGCAGAAACAAAATCGGCTGATCGGCTGGAATCGAATTGACTATCTGCACCGCGTTCCGCGACGTACAAATAATATCGCTCTCCGCCTTCACATCGGCCGAGGTGTTGATGTAACTTACCACCACGTGGTCCGGATACTTTCGCTTGAATGCGCGGACCATCTCTACCGGGCAGGAATCCACGAGCGAGCAACCCGCATCGGCGTCCGGCACGATCACCATCCGCGACGGATTCAGAATTTTCGCGGTCTCCGCCATGAACCAGACGCCGCAGAACGCGATCACGTCGCATTCCAGTTCCTTGGCCTTCTTTGCCAACTCCAGGCTATCCCCGATGGCGTCCGCAATCTCCTGGATCTCCGTGTCCTGGTAATGGTGCGCCAGAATCACCGCGTTGCGCTCTTTTTTCAGCGCCAGAATCTCGTCCACAACGTTTACTGCTGCTAGGGTCGACATGGAAATTTACCGGGTAACACAACGACTGCCGTCACCATCATTGTATCGTGTAGATGAACTCCACGTTCCGAAGGATTCATGCCATGCGATCGCTTCTGTTGCTCCCATTCCTCGCCGCGCTCCACGCCCAATCCTTCTCCCCGCTCAATTGCGTTGCCACGGCCGTGCCCGCTCTGGTTCGACTGGAAGGGCTAGCCGAACGCGTCGGCGACATCAATCTCAACTGCGTTGGCGGCACCCCCAACGGTCTCGTCCGCGGCGACATCCGTGTGATATCGTTCGGCGGCAACATCACCAACAAATTGAGTTCGAACGGGACCACGCTCGATGCTGTTCTCACTGTAAATACAGGTACCGGCGATATGTCCACGGGCGCCACCCCGCAGGTCCGCGCCAATAATCAGTTCGATTTTGCCGGCATGAATTTCACTCTCGGCCCCGCCGGAACCGCCAGTTTTCGCATCACCAACGTCCGTGTCGTCCCGCCGCAAAACGCTGAACAGCCCTTCCAACTGGCCCTGGCCACCAACGGCCCCTCCGCCATTCGCGTTGACAACAGCCCTCTTGTAGTCGGAATCGCTACCCGCGGACTGCTCGCCTCGTACTCTTCCTCCTTTGTCTGCACCGTCTCAGCCCTCCCCAGCGAGCCCACCTTTACGAGACTCCTCAATTCCGGCGTTCGCTTCGCTTCGCTCCGTTTCACCGAAGGCTTTTCAGAGTCGTTCGTCGTTCGCACCCCGCTCGCGGACCACGGTACTCGCATTCTCGTCCGATTCTCGGGCTTCCCGGTTGGCGCCAGGCTGCTGCTCCCCGATGCCATTGCCGGCTCCAGCGCTACGATTCCAACCGCCGCGGGCGACCTCGGTCTGACTCCGCACGGAGGCCGCTATTCCACCAACAATGGCCAACTGCTTCTCGCCCGCGTCAGAAATACCGACGCAAACGGCGCCGGAGGAGTCACCATTTTCACCCCGACAGCGGCGACCACCGATCTCACCGAGGTTTCCGACATTCAGCTCACCGGCGGTTCCGGCATCGCCGTATACGAAGTGATCGATTCCAGCCCCACAGCGCGCGAAACGGTCCAACTCCCCGTTTTTCTCGGTCTCGAACAGCGCCCCAGCGGCGGTTCCGTCTCCGCGTCGGTCGCCGTCAGTTTCGGGCCCATCTCGAATGACGCCACGCCATCCGCGAATCCCGTTCCGCGATTCCAGCCCCTTAACCCGCCCTCGGATTGCCAGGCGCTCGGGGACTGCAACTCCGGGATCTTCCCGAAACTGGCCGTCGAATCCGAAGCCCTCGTCTACACTCCGTCCATCGGCGAGTTTCCGCAAACCCGCTTTATCCGCATCCGCAATGACGGCGGCGGACTGCTCAACTGGGCGGCATCCATTCAATACAAGACCGGTTCCGGGTGGCTTACCGTCGATCCGCCGTCCGGTATCGGCAACGCCACGGTCCGCGTCGACGCTACCGCCTCCCGCCTAGCCGTCGGAACTTACGAGGCGACGATTACAATTGACGCCGGTCCGCTCGCAGGTTCCGTGTCCGCGCCCGTTCGCATGGAGGCCCGCCAGATAGGCCCCACGCCCAACCTCCCGCCCGAAATCAACAGCATTGCTCATGCCGCTACTTTCGATCGTGGCCCGCTCGCTCCCGGCACTATCGCCACCGCCTTCGGTAACCGGCTGAAAGGCGATAAGGTGGACCTTCAGGTCTTTGGGATTCCGGCGCGGATCTTCTTCGCCAACGATACGCAGATCAACTTCGAGGTACCCGCCAGTTTGCCGGCGACTGGTATTGTCAACGCTTTCGTCACCGTCGATACGCGGAACAGCCCCGCCCGGCCCATCACTCTCGCCGCGGCGTCTCCGGGAATCTTTCCCAACGCGATATTAAATCAGGACAATAGCGTCAACACCGCGGCCAACCCGGCCACCGCGGGCAGCATCATCCAGATATTCCTCACCGGGCTCCCGACCGCCGGCGCACCGGTGACGGTGAAAATTCACGACTACACGGTGATTCCCAACTTCGCTTCCACCGCTCCAGGCTTTATCGGCTTACAGCAGGTGAACGCCGCGGTCCCCGCGACGCTCCAAAACATTACTTCGGAATTGGCTGTTTGTTGGGGGACGATTTGCAGCCCTACCCGTCCAATTACGATTCGTCAGCCGTAATTAAATCCGTTTCCGCTTCGAGACCGTAGTAAACAGCAAATGCCCAAGGTATTCATCAGCGGCGCAACCGGATACCTGGGCCGCCCGCTTACTCAGGCGTTGATAACCGCCGGCTGCGACGTCCATGCGCTGACCCGCCCTCAATCTATCCGAAAACTTCCCATCGGCTGCACGCCGGTGCCGGGTAATGCTCTGGATGCGTCGACGTTTATCGGCAGCGTTCCCGCCGGCTCGACCTTTATCCACCTCACGGGTGTATCGCATCCAAGCCCGGCCAAAGCCGCCGAATTTCGGAGCATCGACCAAGCCTCCTTCCGGGCGTCGCTACAGTGCGCGCGGGTTGCCCGCGTCAGCCATTTCATATACGTCAGCGTCGCTCACCCCGCACCTGTAATGCGCGAATACGTCACTGTTCGCCGTGAATGTGAAGGGCAACTCGAACGAAGCGGGCTGAATGCGACCATTCTCCGTCCTTGGTATATTCTGGGACCCGGCCATCGTTGGCCGTATTTCCTGATTCCGCTCTACAAACTCGCCCAGCATGTTCCCACCTGGCGCGAAAGTACTCTCCGCCTCGGCCTTGTCACGCACCGGCAAATGCTCGCCGCGTTAGTCCAGGCGACCGACAGGCCCAGCGAAGGACTCGCCTGCTACGACGTCCCCGCGATCCGTGCCGCTAGCTTCGGAGCAGCTTCGGCATCGCCACCGGTTCTTTCGCCGCCGTGCCATTCATCAAGCCCTTCGGCATGAATATCGAAGTTGCCTGCGCCAGTCGCGACATGTCGCCGCCTTCTTCCAACGTCATCTCGTGCTCCACCCAGTTCGACAGCGGAATGTTCCGAAAGAACAAGCGCTCTTGTAGTACCATCGCCTTTTTGTTGACGAACAGAGACTTCGATTCCTTCGTATAGTGCCGCTCTTCAACCCTGAAATCAGCTAGAAACGTGTCGAAGCAGCGCCGGGAAGTCTCCTCCTGCGTGCGATGGACGCGCTCCTCCATTACCTCTTTTTGCGCGCTCAACTGCGCCCGTACTTGCGCTATCACTTCCCGTTCTCGTGCCACCGCGACTTCCATTCGCGCCTGCATGATAAAGAACGAAAGCAGCGAGGAGCCGGCCGCAACAAACACCGGCAAGAGCATCCAGATTAAAGCGTCGGAATTCATACCTGCCATACCATCGGCACGCAGCGCCAAAAACTTTGGGGCTAGAGTGGAAAATACTCACCTAAGGAATTGCCTGAGGGTTCCGTAGGGTATTCTCTTTAGTCATAATACGCAGATGCTCGGTCTCGATACTTATAGTCTGCGCTCCTTCCGCTGGAACGTCTTCCAGCTTCTCGACTACGCCGCGACCCACAAAATTATGGCGATTCAGGCTTCCATCGCTAACTTTGAGTCGGCCGACGAAGCCTATCTGAACAAGGCCAAAGCGTACGCCCGCCAGCTCAACATTAAGTTGGAGCCCGGCTACGGCTGCATTTCGACGGTGGCCAAGAATTGGAATCCGAAACAGGGTACGCCGGTCGCGTACCTCGAGGCCGCAATTCGCGCCGCGAAAATCCTCGAAGCCAGGGCCTTTCGGGTCTTCCTAGGCAATCCGGCCGACCGCGCCGCGGGTACAAGACCTGAAGCCTTTGTCGACGAAGCCATCAAAACGCTGAAGGCCGTTGCCACTCAGGCACAAGATGCCCAAGTTAAGGTGGCTCTCGAAAATCACGGTGAATTCCATTCCCGCCATATCAAGACAATCATCGAACAAGCTGGGCCCGCCCACGTCGCGGCCTGTTACGACTCCGGCAATCCCGTGCTTACGGCCGAAGACCCCCTCGACGTCCTTGAAAGCCTGGCGCCATATATAGTGACCGCGCACATCCGTGACAGTGTCGTTTTTGCGCATCCTCGGGGCGCGGCCGTCCAGTGGGTGGCGCTCGGCGATGGAAGCATCGACTTGGTGACCCTGACAAAGAGGTTCCGCGAACTCTGCCCCAAGGCTCCGTATCATCTGGAAATAATCACTGGCCGCCCGCCGCAAGTGATCCCGTACCGCGAACAGGAGTTTTGGGCGACGGATAAAACCGCGCCAGCCAGCGGACTCGCGAAGTTTGAACGGTTAACGCGGACCGGCCATCCGTTTATGGGGACGATGCTTATCCCAGTTCCCAATCCGCCGAAGGAGTACCAGGCGGCGTTCGTCGAGCAGGAGCGCGTCGATTTAGAGCGGAGTTTTGTTTACGCGCGCAAGCATCTCTTTACCGAGTAGGGGAGTCCTCCACAACGGCGGATTAGATTGAATCAAACACTTATCAGCTCCTGCTGACCGGCGTGGGCTACAGACTCCGAATCGTACTCAAAGATCCGTCGTCAATTTAAAGTAGGCTGCCGGTTTCAAACCACCGTGGGAATCCCAAACGCCCACGCCATTAACAGCGCCGGCGCCGCCGTTACCGTCCCATGCGGCATTGACAGCGCCCCATCGCTTTCCAACGTCACCCTGTCCTTCCCGCCCAATCCTCGAATGTTTGCCCAGGTCTGTCGCCAGCGCCCCTTCACGAGTATCATCACCACCGCCACAATGCCCGCCAAAATCCCCGCGAGAATTCCCAAAACGATCCAATTCAATGTGCCCATGAGCGCCCCATAGGCTCCCATCAACTTGACATCCCCGCCACCGCGGCCGCCCACCAGGAAGAACAGAAAATAGACTCCAAACCCGATGGTAAATCCCATCAGCCCCACCTTCAACATCTCCCATCCGCCCACATACCACCGCGCTCCCAACGCGAAAACAGTCACCGGAATCGTCAGCCAGTTCGGTATCGTCCGGTCCCGCAAATCGGTAAGGGCCGACACCATCGCCAACACAAACATTCCCCAACGCAGTAAGTCCGGCAACGTTTCCATCGTCGCTAATCCACCTTGGGACGCCGCTTATGCCAATCGGTCCGCTCCTGATACCGCTGCCCCACGCCCAATATCACATTCTCCCTGAACGGACTCGTAACCAAACTAATTCCCAGCGGCATACCGTTCGCAAACCCGCATGGCATCGATAATAAAGGCAATCCGGCCAAATTACCCGCCGCACTCAGGTCTCGCAAACCGCGCGTCGGCAACGTAACCGTCGACCCGCTCGGTTTATCCAATGCCTCCCCAATCGGAGTCGCAATCGTAACCCGGCTTGGCGCCAGCAACACGTCCAAGCCGTCAAACAACTTTCCGAACATCTCCTGTACTAGCCGCCGTACCCGCATCGCTTTGAGGTAGTCCCGCGCCGTGTAGTCGAATGACGACTTCAACCCTTGTATCTGGTTCTGATCCGCCAGTTGATCCACTTTGCCCGATTTGATGAAATCCTCAAATATCGACGATGCTTCGCACCCGATAATCGTACTCGCCGTTGCCGAATACGGCATTTCCGGAAGCGACACTTCCTTCATCACATAGCCCATCTCACGATACACCGCGTAGGTATCGGCAAACACTTTCGAAATCGCCGGATCCGAGATCGCCTCCAAGTCGCGAGGCGCATATCCAATAACGATCTCGCTATTCGGCTTTACATACTCCGGGGCATAGTAAAAGCTGTTACCCGCCGACCCCGGATCGTCCGAATCCCCGCCCGCAATCGCTGCCAACACGATGCCGCAGTCCACCGCCGACCGGCAGATCGGCCCCGGCTTGTCCAATGTCCATGACAGCGCCATCGCCCCCGCCCGGCTAACTAACCCGTAAGTAGGCCGGAGTCCAGTCACTCCGCAATAAGCGGCCGGCGTGACAATTGAGCCCCAGGTCTCCGATCCCAGCGCATACCCCACCAACCCCGCCGCCACCGCGGAGCCCGATCCGCTCGATGAGCCTCCCGCCCACCGTCCCGTATCCCACGGATTCAGCCCCGGCCCCGTCGCCGATGCCGCCGGGTAACGGTATCCGCCGCCGCCCGCCAGTTCCACCATTCCCAGCTTGCCCAGGCAGATCGCTCCGGCTTTGTCTAACTTCTTTACCACCGTGGCGTGTTCTTCAAACACCTGTCCGGCGAATGGTTTGGCGCCCCAGGCTGTCGGGAACTTGCCAAAGCTAAACAGGTCCTTGGCGCCGTAGGGAACCCCCTGCAGCGGACCACGCGTCCGTCCCCGCTTCAACTCCTTGTCGATATCTTTCGATCGCGAAATCGCCGGCTTGCGCAAGGACAATGCCAGTGCGTTGTAACGCGGACCGATGGTCTCCAGCCTCTCCAGCCAGGCCTTAGTAAGTTCCTGGCAGGAAAACTCCTTGGCCACTAACTTCGCGTGTAACTCTCCAATGGAGAGCCAGAAGACATCCGGTGTACTAGGCTTTGAAGGCAAAGGCCGGCTCCGTCGCCATTGGAATCGAGAACTTGGACAACTCCGCTCCGTTCCCCTTCACCCGCTCCCGGGCTGCCGAAAGGTCTTCGGCCGGCGTCGTCTGCGCCGGTACCGCTGGAGCAGTCGCGGCCCCCGCGAACAATGCCCATGCCAAATCTCTTCGCCGCATATGGCAATTCTAACGCGAACTAGTGACCCGACAAAGACTCGAGCGCGGCCTTCTCCATCACCGCACGCGGCGCCGTCTCGCCCGTGAAAATTTCGAATTGCCGCACTGCCTGTTCCAAGAACATCGCCAAGCCGTCGATCGTCTCGCATCCCTGATCTTTGGCCCGTTTCAACAACGCCGTCTCCCGCGGATTGTAGACCATGTCGAAAACCAGCTTACCGGGCACTCGCCCATCGAAAAAGCACTCGTCCGGATGCGGCCACATGCCCATCGGCGTGCAATGCACAACGACGTCGAAGGTCTTTGCCGCGGCTTGCTCGCGCGATAACGGTTCGCCGTTGCAAATTCGCGCCAACGCCCGGACGCGGTCCAGATTCCGGCCGACCAGCGAAATTTTCGCTCCCGCGTCGGCCAGTGCAAACGCTGCCCCGCGTGCCGCCCCGCCATTCCCGACGATCAAGGCCGTTGATTTCGACAGCTTCAACCGCTTCGCCAATGGCACCGTTACGCCCTCTGCGTCCGTATTCGTTCCACGCCACTTCCCGGCCTTCTTCCAAATGGTGTTCACCGCGCCGATTCGTTTCGCCAAAGGCTCTACCGTATCCAGATAACGGATGACCTTCTGCTTATGCGGAATCGTTATGCTGGCTCCCGACAGAGGCAGCGCGTCCGCCATCTGGAAAAAGTCTTTCAATTGATTGCTGTGGACCAGGAACGGGAGGTAGACCGCGTCCATTCGTTTCGATTGAAACGCCCGGTTGTGCACATTTGGAGAAATCGAATGCCGGACCGGATCGGCCACTACGCCGAATATCTTCGCCGCCTTGGTGAATTTATCCACCCGGTACAGGTGCCGCAACATGCGCGCGCTCACTTGGCCGGACGCCGTTCCCTCCGCCGCGTTCGGCGCTGCGTATGTATAGAGGCCGCCAAACGAGGGCGCCAATACGCGCGTCGAAAACCCCGGCTCGCCCATCGCCAGCACTACTAATTTCTCTCGCGGATGTGCTTTCGCCAGCGCCAACATCTTGTAGGCGTCGGTCGGTTTCCGCGCCGTTGTTACGATCTTGTACGCGTACGCCTGAATCTTCGCCATGCGCTTGAACACCGGTTCAATCGCCGGCGTACCCTCAAAGTTGTGATAGCTCAGCACTAACTTCGAGGAACTGCGCAGTTGTTCCAGCTTGTCGGTGGCGTTCTCGGCGCTTTCGATCTCCAGGTCCACCGCCACCGCTCCCGCATCTACCGCGGCTTCCAGGATGCGGATCTGCTCCGCGATACTCCCGTCGAATTTTCCGTGGTTCTGATGCCGCCGGCACGTCGCCAGCACCGTACATTCGGGGTTCTGCTCCAGAAAGCGCGGCAGCGCCTTCACCCCGTCCATCGGAGTGGGAAGATAGTCCAACCTAAATTCCAGAAACTTCTCGCCGCTTTCAACTTCTGTACGGGCATGGGCCATCAGCTTCTCAACGGTGTTGAGACCCAAGGCGATACATATTTTAGGAAGTGCTGGCTGAGCGGGCATGGTTCTATGCGGCGAAACGAGGTATGGTCATACAGCTTATCACTAGGCGCGCACACCGGCCAAAGAAGTTGTCAGGCTTTCTAATACTTCCAATCCCGTCCGCCTCCGGATTTCTCCCGCTAACCGCGCCATCGACACCTGCGCCAGCACAATTCCCCCAACGCCGCGCGCCGCCATTTCATCCGCGGCCGCCAGCAATCGCCGGTCATGGACGTCGCGCTCCCCGCGCAGCAGCGCCTGCAACGCTTCCGCATCGCAAACAATTTCCAACTCCGCTCCCGGCCGGAAATGCCGCAGCCACGAGACTGACGTCTCAACCGTGGCCGGGAATGTCGCCACCAGCCCAATAGAACCCGCAAACGTACCCGCCGCCTGTTCCAGCATTGGCTCGTCGATCTTAATCGCCCGCACTGGACTCCCAGCTCGAATCGCTGTCATTTCTTCCGGTCCCAATGCTGAACAAGTTACCAATGCCGTTTCCACGCCGTATGCGGTCGAGGCTTGTTCAATCAGGTCGCGCAGGCGTGTGACCGCGCGTTCCCAGTTCCTCTCCCGCAGATCGTCCATTACCCCCTCATCAAGGATATTCACGGGCTTCAGCTCACCCGCCTCGCGCAGATAAAATTCGGATACCGGATCCACCGGCGCGCGCGATGCATGCAGAAGGAGGAGCTTATGGATGGCCATGAAATCGCCGGTCTACCTTGGGTCTCTTGCTTAGGTCTCTTGGCGCAACGCTATTTGGGAATAAACCGGAAGTTCGTCAGGCCAAAGATGTCGCCGCCCGGAATAATGAGGCCGAACTTGCCCTGCGTTAAGTTGCGGCTGTTGGTAGAGAAGGAGTCGATGGTGCGCCACTCATTGCCGTCGAGGAGGAATGTCTTGACGGTGGTGGGGGTGATTTCAATCTGGATGCTGTAGTTTTTTATGTCCTGATTGAGCTTGTGCTCGGTGCGGAATTCGTTCCGGTCGCGACCGTTTACGATCTCGTGGCGGAAGTAGTTTTTGCGATCGAGTTGGAAGCGGACATAGTTCCGCGCGTCCTGAATGTCGACGGCCCATTGGAGGCGCCGGCCATCGATACGGGAGATGTTGAAGCTGAATGTACCTTGCGTCGGCGTGATGCCATAAGTGACAACACCGCCCCCCTTGCGCTTGTACCAGCCGCCTTCCGGAACCCACTGACCGGGATCATCCCAGTCCGGCATGCCGCCGGTGCGACGGGCGGGAGGGGTCTCCTTTTTGGTGGCCGCCTGCTTCTGTTCCGTTAGTGGGATATCCACCGTTTTACTTTCGCCGCTGGCGATGATAACGGTTTGAGAGCGGTCCGCATGGTTAGGAGCTTTCGCGGAAATAACGTATGTGCCTTCGCCGAGTTGAAGGGTCGTCCCGGTGACGGGACGCGGCGCGGCGTCCGAGGGGCCCTTAATGGTGACCTGGGCTGATGCCGGAGTGACATTAATCCGCAGGGTGCCGCCGGCGGCGGAAAGCGTTACGTCGGCGCCGGAAAGTTCGATGGTCTCGCCCGCCCGGAACTGGCGGGGGTTGCGCTTCGGGGCCATGCGGTCGCGGCGAAGTTCGACCACGTGTTCACCGGGGGCGACCTGCGTGAATTCGAACGCGCCGGTGGCAGGCACCGCTCCGATGGGATTGCCATCGAGATATACTTGCGTGCCGGTGACGACCCCGCGAAGCCGGAGCGTAGAGAGCCGCGGAATGGCCTTCAGCTTGAACTCGATGCGCGCTTCCTGGCCTTTGGCGATGGTTATTTTCTGGGGCGGATCGGAAGAATAGCCGTCTTTAGCTACCCGGACCGTGTAGGCGCCGACAGGAATACCCGGCAGACGCATCTGCCCGTTTTTCGATTTGACGCGGGCGGGGCGTTCATTAAGGAAGGCAGCAACATCGTCTTCGCCCGGCGTTGATATGAGGAGCGAGCCGGCATTGATGTCGAGCTTCAAGTAAGCGGTGAGCGTCGGTTGCGCTGATACGGAGACGAGCAGGTTGCGTTTGCTGGTTCCGTCCTCGACGGAAAATTCGCGATCGCCAGGTTGAAGATTTGCGACGTCGAGGCCGGCGGGAGTGGCGTCTCCGACGGGATTGCCGTCGATCGAAACCTTCAATACAGGAATCGAAGTGTGAACCCGGGTCTGCAAGCCGGCGTTGGCAACGAGGATGGCGAGAGTATTTTTCGCGGAAACCGGCCCGGAGATTACAGGCGGGCGGCCGGGTTGCGCATCGAACTCGAACTGAGCTTCGTTGGCGGCGGAGGTCACTTTGATTGTGTGTTTACCAGCGGCGATGCGGTCGAGAATAAGTTGGCCGTCCTGCAGGTCGCCGTAGGGCGCTCCGTCGAATGCGACTTTACCGCCGGTGAAATCCGTATAAAGGCGGACCGACAGTGGGAGCGGCGCGAGAGTGAGATCGACGTTGGCCGGCGTGTTCGCCGCGACTTCCAGTTTGGACGCGCCATTTTCGTAGCCGGGGAGAACGGCCTGAATATCATAGGCGCCGGGGGCGAGTTCGATATTGCAATCGGATGTGCATTTTACCTCGCCGTTCACGCGAATCGAGGCGCCGGGAGGATTGGTCTTGAAGCCAACTTTGATGTTCGTGGAGGCGGGAACATCCTCTTTGGCCTTACGGGCATTGCGAAATGTATAGATGCCGGCGGCGGCAACGAGCAGCCCGAGTACTCCTCCGACTGCCGCGGCCCGTTTCCAGTTAAAAGCGGCGGCGGGCGGTTTTTTCTGCGGAGGTTGCTGCTGCGGAGCGGGAGGGGGTGGTTGAGAACCGGTGGCCGGCATGATCTGGGTGGGTAGCATGCCGCCAGTGGGCGGATTCATGCCGCCGGTGGGCGGATTTTGGGGCGGCGGGGCGGCCTGTATGCCGGAGGCGGTCATTAATCGCTGACCGTGTGAGACCATGTTCGCGCGGAGGCTGGAGATGGTGTTGAGCATCGCCGCGTCGGCGGCATAAAGTCGGGACAGTTCTTCCAGGCGCTCGTGAATTGGCTTCAGCGTGTAGACGTCCGTGGAGCGGCGAATCTCCGCGTCGAGCCGGTTCAGTTCGTCAAAATGGGCAGTGCGTTGGGCGGGGTTCAAGGTGGATTCTCCCTGGCTCACGCGGGGTTCCCGGGCTTACGCCAAAAGAACTTTTACGCGCAAAATTGGACAGCTACGAACACACGGATAATTATATGCTAGCCAGAAGCAGACCACTTCATTTTCGCATAGGAGCAGAGCGGGCATGACAAGACGAGCGTTTTTAGCCGCGGGGGCGCTTGCGGCGCAGCCGAAGCGGCCAAATATTGTGTGGATTACGTGCGAAGACATGGGGCCGCATATCGGATGTTTCGGCGATTCCTTTGCTAAGACGCCTGTCCTTGATGGATTGGCTGCACACGGGTTGCGTTACAAGCGGTGTTGGTCAAATGCTCCCGTCTGCGCGCCCGCGCGGACGACCATCATCAGCGGAATGTATCCGCCCGCGCTGGGTGCGGAGCATATGCGGAGCGAAGTCGGCATGGGCGCCGGAAGAAAGATGTTCCCCCAATTGTTGCGGGACGCCGGCTACTACACCACGAACAATTCGAAAGAAGACTACAACCTGACTTTGACGGGAAGGGTGTGGGACGAGAGCAGCCCAAAGGCGCATTGGCGGAAGCGATCGCCCGGCCAGCCGTTTTTTAGCGTGTTTAACCATGTGGGCACGCATGAGAGCCAGATTCGGACGCGGCCGCACGAGTGGAAGCATTCGTTTGAAGGCGTTCGCGTGCCTGTTTATCATCCGGATACCCCGGAGGTGCGCCAGGATTGGGCTCAATACTACGACAATATCGAGGCGATGGACGTTTGGGCGGGCGGGATTTTGAAGCAGTTGGCCGATGACGGGTTGGCCGAGGACACTATCGTGTTCTTTTATTCCGATCACGGTAGCGGAATGCCGCGGAACAAGCGATGGCCCTACGACTCGGGGTTGCGGGTGCCGTTAATCCTATCAGTGCCGGAGAAATTCCGGGGATTGCGGCCCGCCGAGTATAAGCCCGGCGCGGAGACCACGCGCCCGATCTCGTTCGTCGATCTGGCTCCGACGGTGTTGCGGTTGACCGGGGCCGGGGCCGTGCCCTACCACCAGGGCGTGGACTTCACAGCCGGCAAGGCGAGGGAGTATGTATTCGGGTTCCGCGGCCGCATGGACGAGCGGTATGACATGGTGCGGACGGCGTTTGACGGGCGTTATGTGTATATCCGCAATTACATGCCGCATAAGATCTATGGACAGCGGATCGACTATATGTTCCAGACTCCGACGACGCGCGTGTGGAAAGAAATGTATGATGCCGGCAAGCTGAATGCCGCACAGCGAAAATTCTGGGAGAAGAAGCCGTTCGAGGAGTTGTACGATGTTAGTAAAGACCGGGATGAGGTGGTGAACCTGGCGACGGCGGAGCAACGCGTTCTGGCACGAATGCGAAAGGCGCTGGATGAGTGGATCGTCACGTCCGGCGACCGGGGATTCCTGCCCGAAGCGGAACTGCATTTGGAAGGGCGCGCCTACGATGTGACGCGAGTAAAGGGGATGGCCGATAAGGCTGCTTCTCTGACAGGGCCGCCGCCGGTGGATGGGTTGCGGGACTCGGACTCGGCAATAAGGTATTGGGCGGTGTTGGGACATGTTATGCGCGGGAAAAGCGCGGGGTTGATGCCTGCCGATGCGTCGCCGTCGGTCCGGGCGGTCGCGGCCGAGAGCGAGGGCTGTTTTGGAAAGGACACGCGGGGCGCGGCGGAGGTGTTGTTAGAACTTGGAGATGCCTCCAAACACGGGCCATACGTGGCGATGCTGGCGTTAAATGCGTTGTCCACAATGGGCGAACGGGCGCCCGCGGATGTACGGGCAAAGGTGAAGTTTCTTCCCGACGGCGGCAAAGGACGCGGCGGTTCGTATGTCAGTAATTTGAAAAAAGGAATCGTATAAGTGAAGGTGGCGCTGGACGCGACCCCGCTGGTCTCGGATACGGGCGGCGTGCCGCGTTATGTGCGGGAGTTGCGGCGTGGGCTGGAGGGGTTGGAAAGCGGGGATCAATTCGTTTATCTGACAGACCAGGCGATGCCGGGGGCAATTGGACCGCGGGGCGGATGGTTGGAACGGAAGTGGTGGCTGGCCGGACTGCCGATGGCGCTGCGGCGGGAGGGCGTGGACGTATTTCATGGGACGGATTTCGCGGTTCCGTATGTACGTGTGTGCGCCTCGGTATTGTCCCTGCATGACTTGTCTCCCTGGATGGATGCAGCCTGGCATGGGGCCAGCGTGGAGCGCGTAAGGCAACGGACTCCGTGGCTGTTGAAGATGGGGCTGGCGACGATGGTCCTGACGCTTAGCGAAGCGGTGCGCCGGCAGGCGATCGTGAAGTTCGGCCTTAACCCGGCGCGGGTGGCGGCGGTTCCATTAGCCGCCTCCGCCACGCTGCGGCCGGTCACCGTCGCGCCGGAGGTTGAGCCCTATTTCCTCTATGTCGGGACGCTTGAACCGCGTAAAAATCTGCCAATGCTCGTAGCGGCGTGGCGGGCCGTTCGCGCGAACCATCGCGTTCGATTGGTCCTGGCCGGGAGACGCCGCGAAGATGGTCCACAATTCGAAAGCGCGGATGGGCTGGAGGTGCTGGGGCCGGTGCCGGAGGAGCGACTGGCGGCGTTATATTCGGGGGCATTGGCGGTGGTGTATCCGACGCTCTATGAGGGGTTCGGTCTGCCGGTAATTGAGGCCATGCAATGCGGCGCGCCGGTGGTGACGTCAAGGGATGAATCAGTGGTCGAAGTTGCCGGGGGAGCGGCCGTTCACTGTGACGCGTTGCGGGTGGAGGAGTGGGTTTCGGTGCTTGCCAGGGCCACGGAAGACCAGGGGTGGTTAGCCGAACTGCGCGCTAAAGGCCTGGTACGGTCGGCGCAATTCAGTTGGGCACGCACGGCGCGCGAGACGTTAACGGTATACAAAACCGCGGAACGAATTCATAGGGGAATCGTATGATCTAATTATGCGATTGATTTTGGTGGCGTTCGCGTTGACATTGCAATCGGCGGACTGGCCGAAATTCCGCGGGCCGGAATCGAATCCGGTCGGCGCCGACAAACGGTTGGCGGATACATGGTCGAAAACGGAGAACGTGGAGTGGATGGCGGAAATCCCGGGGCGCGGCTGGTCGTCACCGATTGTTACTGGGCAGAGAGTGCTACTAACTACCGTCACTACGGATGGCGCGTCCAAAAAGCCGCAGACCGGAACCGAGTACAGCAATGAGTATGTTGCGGAGTTGTCGAAGCAGGGGCTGACACAGGCGAAGATTCTGGAGAAGGTAACGGAACGCGACATTGAACTGCCGAAGGAAGTTACGCTGCATTACTTTCTTTACTGTCTGGACTTGAAGACCGGCAAGGTGGAGTGGAAGAAAGAGTTCTTCACCGGGCGCCCTCCTGGCGGACGGCACCGCAAGAACAGTTTTGCATCGGAAACCCCGGTGACCGACGGTAGGAACGTGTATGTCCATGTTGCGAATCAAGGGATCTATGCCTTTGACTTAAAAGGGAAATTGCTTTGGCACAAGGCGCTGGAGGCCAATCCCATCTATTTGGACTTCGGTACGGGAGGTTCGCCGGTGCTGCATGAAGACCAGTTGATTGTCCTCAGCGACAACGAAAAACAGCAGTTTTTGGCGTCGTTCGATAAAAAAACCGGGAAGCAGAATTGGCGGACAGACCGGGATTTGCGGGATTCGGCCGGTGGACGGAACCAGCGGTCGGCCTGGACGACGCCGCTGATTTGGAAGAACGGCGGACGCACGGAAATTGTCACCGTCAGCCCGGCTTTCGCGGCGAGTTATGACCTGGAGGGGAAAGAGCTATGGCGGTTGGGAGGCATGTCCTTTTCGCCCGTGCCAAGCCCTTTTACTTATGACGGCATGTTATATATCAACGGTGGTCGCGGAAAGGCGCTCTATGCCGTTCGGCCGGGCGGCGCTGGGGACATTACTGGAAAGCCGGAGTTTGTCGCATGGTCGGATCAACGCGGGGGAACCTACCTGCCGTCGTCGTTGGCCTTTGAAGGCGCGATCTACTCGTTGACCGAGACAGGCATTCTCAGCCGTTTTGATGCCAAGACCGGCAAAGCGAGCTACAAGTCGCGGCTGGATCCAAATGCCGGATTCTTCACGACCTCGCCGTGGGCTTATAACGGGAAAGTGTTTTGTCTGAGTGAGGAAGGGAAGACTTTTGTCGTCGACTCCGGTGATGCCTTTAAACTGCTTCACGTAAATTCGCTCGACGAAATGGCGCAGGCGACACCAGCGATGGTGGGGGACCGGCTTCTGCTGCGTACCGAAAGCAAGCTCTACTCCATCCGCCGCGCGAATTGAGACATAATCTACCCATGCGAAGACGAGAATGCATTGGCGCCCTGGCTGCCGCCGGCATAGTGAAAGCCGCGCCTAAACGGCGCACAGCGGTATCGATTCAGGCCGACATGTTCCAGATCAACGGGAAGCCCACTTACCCCGGCCGGAAGTGGAAGGGCCGCAAGATTGAAGGCCTGCTGTTGAACTCGCGCATGGTGCAGGGGATCTTCGACGATCTGAATCCGGAAACTGCCGTTCGCTGGGCTTATCCGGACACGAAGAAATGGGACGCCGAACGAAATGTGCGCGAATTCCTGGTCGCCATGCCGGTTTGGAAAAAGCACGGATTGCTGGCGTTTACAATCAATCTGCAGGGCGGCAGTCCCGAAGGTTACTCGAAGGGCCAGCCGTGGGAAACCGGCGCGATCGCCCCTGACGGCTCGCTGCGCCCGGCGTTTATGGGGCGGCTGGAACGTATCCTCAACCGCGCCGACGAACTCGGAATGGTGGCCATCGTCGGCTACTATTACTTCGGCCAGGATCAACGTGTAACTGACGAAGCCGCGGTGAAGCGCAGCGTCGTCAACGCCACCCAGTGGCTGCTCGATAAGGGCTATACGAACGTCCTGGTGGAGATCGACAACGAGTGCAACGTAAAGGCATTCGACCACCCCATCCTTATGCCCGCTCGCGTTCATGAGTTGATCGACATGGCCAAGGCGATGACCAAGGACGGGCGGCGTCTCCTCGTCGGCGCCAGCTACGGCGGCGGCGCGGTTCCGCTCGAAAACGTCGTCACTTCCTCTGACTACATCCTGATCCACGGCAACGGTGTGAAGGACCCCAGACGGATCGGCGAAATGGTCCGTCAGACCCGCCAGGTCAAGGGCTACCGGCCCATGCCGATCCTTTTCAATGAAGACGATCACTTCGACTTCGACCAACCCGCCAACAACTTCGTCTCCGCGCTAACCGAGTACTGCGGTTGGGGCTACTTCGATCCCGGCAAGAGCGACTACGCCGACGGTTATCAATGCCCGCCTGTAAATTGGGGGCTCAGCAGCGATCGCAAAAAGGCCTTCTTTGGCCTGCTAAAGGAAATTACCGGCGCCTAAAGTGTTTTCGTCGCGCCGCCGTCCATGTCGATCAAAGCGCCGTGCAGGAACCGCCCTGCCGGGCTCACAATGAACGTCACCAATCCGGCGATATCGTCCGGCTCGCCAATGCGTGTCACCCGGGCCTCGCGCACGTACACCGGCTCGGCCTCCAAAACCGGGATGCCCTTCTCCGCGGCCATCATCTCCAGCCGCTTTGCGAACCGGTCCGTCCGCACTGTGCCGGGGTTGACGGCGTTCACTTGCACCCCGTCGCGAAGCCCATTATCGGCCATCGCTTTCGTAAAGGACAGCAATGCGGCGTTCACGGAACCACCGATCGTAAACTGCGGTCCCGGCGTGCGCCCGCCTGCTCCTCCAATGTTGATCAAGGACCCGCCAGCCGACCGCAAATGCGGCCACGCCGCGCGCGTCAAACGCACCGCGCCGTGCAGTTTCAACGCAAAGCCATCGGCCCAGTCGTCATCTGTCAATTCCAGAAACTCGCCGCGCTTCGTGGCTCCGGCGTTATTGACCACAATGTCGATGCTCCCAAACCGGCCAATCGCCAGCCGCACCAACTCCGCCGGCGACTCCGGCAACCGTAAGTCCAGGGGCGCAATCGCCGCGCCTTCGCCGATCTCGTCCGCCACCGCCATCAACGCACTCTCGTCGCGCGCCGACAGGACGACTGCTGCGCCCTCCGCCGCCAAATGAATGGCGATCGCGCGTCCAATTCCGCGGCTTGCGCCGGTAATGATGGCTGTTTTTCCTTGTAACGTGGGCACCCGTTTATTATCGCGTTCCTAGGAACTGATCCTCGCGCTGAACTGCACCGCCCGCGGCGTGTTCACTACTGGTGATATTGAGATTGATTCCGCCAAACCGCACACTATTGAATCCGTTGAGAGCATCGCCCTGCTGCGTGAACTTGACCCTTTCAGTAAGCGGGAAGTCGCGCCGCAAGCTGAGGTCCTGGTTGATCAGGTGTGGATTACGAAGGCCGAATGCCATCGTCGGCGGGCTGCCAGGCTCCGGAAGGCCCGCACGTCCAGAGGAATGCAGTAGTCGTGCCACTCACCACGTTGCCGTTCCCCATTCGCCATCGGTCCTGATAGGCTTCGGCTTGGGCAGTGAAGCCGGCGTCACGCCCTAGCTGCTCTCGCGCTACTTCGGCCTCGTCTCCTTCTCCACGCACTACGGCTTGACGTGGACTCTCCTTTCGAACAGCGGCCCGGACCGGGCGCCAATAGGGCCGTGATCCGGCTCTTTGGGCCGGATGGGCAGCAAATGCGCACCATACGCGGCGGATCCAGCTATTTGTCCTCAAATACGCTCGCCGCTACCTTCGGCGTTGGCAAGGCGTCGAGCGTCGATCGAGCCATTGTCTACTGGCCCAGCGGCCGCACCGATGAGTTCAAAAACATCTCGACCGGACGCGCCTATCACATCGTGGAAGGCCCGAGTCCGCATGCGCTCGACTACCGCTAGGGCCTATTAGCTATTTGTCAGTGAACGCCGCGGCATAAGCGGAGTTCTGGCCGGTCCACATTATTGATTGCAAAAAGGTTGGCTCCCCGACATGGGCTCGAACCACGATTCTCGGCGTCAAAGGCCGGTGTCCTACCATTAGACGATCGGGGACCAAGTCCCATTTTAACATCAAAAACGGTCAGTCCCAATCACTGTACGGCGTGCCTTCCAAACTTGTTTTTTCCGACGAACTACGCACATCGAAGATTCCCGGTTCCGACTGGCTCGCCGACGCCGATGCGTCTTCCATAATCACTTTCCACGACGCGCTGTTCCCCACAATCGGGTCCATCGGCATCTGCCGCAAATACCCCTCGCGCACCAAATCTTCCAACTGTTGCGGCGCCTTCTGCTTGTCGTACGTATACTCATCGATCACCGTCCGCAACGAGAAGAGATTTTGCCGTAACACGCTCTCACGCGCCCGGATTACCGACTTCTGATACAACGGCACGGCTACCGAAATGACGACGAGCACGATGGCCATCGAAACCATCAACTCCATGATCGTGAAACCCGCCCGTGATCGCTTACCACTCCGCATATGGCGTCCCATCCGCGGCCTTCTCCATGGTTTTGGAGAACACCGCAAACACATTTTGCCCGCCCCATGCCGTCGACTTGGGGTCGTCCTGGGTACTCCGCATACCCCAATCCGTCGTCTTCGTAAACGGATCTCTCGGAATCCGCCGCAGGAACCGAATCTTCTTCTCGCCTTCCGTTCCCTGCCCGTTCACCTTCACACCCTCGACCAGCACTTCCAGCGACTCCGGGTAATTTTCCTTCGCCGCGTTCAGCTGGCCCAGCTTTCCCTCATCCGCCATGTCCTTGTACTTATCAATCGCCGTGTGAATCTCCCGCAGCGCCAGACGCAAATCTTTTTCCCGCTCCCGCCGCACCCGGCTCCGAGCCAGCGGTACCGCCATCGAAGTCAACAGCGCCAGAATCGTGAACGCCACAATCAACTCCACCAGCGTCATTCCACGCTGACTTCGCCGGCGGCCTGTGCTCACGGAAACCATTACCGGATCTCCACTCCCACACTCGGTTTTTGCGCCGGTACCGGCTGTAGCTTCGAGTTCTGCATCGAACTATCCAGCACCGCAACTTGTGTCGTTCCGGACTCCAGCGTCTGGAACGTCAACGAAAGCAACGCTCCATTACCAGTCAATCCCGGTGAGCCCGCTACCCGGCTCAGTTGAATAGCCACCTCGCCCTTCGCCGCTTGATCGTCGTGGCTGAAGTTGACGCGCCCACCGTCGCTCGAAAGGAAGGCGCCGGCCGTGACGGCCAAAAGCTTCAATTTCTTCGGATCGTACTTCACCTGCAAAGGCGCCTGGAACAGGTCCACCGCCTCACTTACCTGGAGCGTTACCACTACCGGTGACCCGGCGCGCGTCACTACTCCTTCCGGTTGGAACGTCAGCTTCACTGGCGCCGCCGGCGGCAGCGTGGGCTTCGAAGGCGTCACCGGATCGGGAATTGCCGGAGTGGTCAAAACCGGTCCGCCAGGCACGGTACCCACTGGCGCTTTGGTGTCTTCCGGATTTGAATACAGCAGTCGCACCGTCTGGTCATTACCCGCCGCCACGCCGCGCAGATTCACCGGCGTGATCTCCTGGGTCCGCACAATATGCGGCACCAGCGCGATTACCAATTCATTATCTGAAACGTCCACCGTCTCACTGGAAAACAGCCGTCCGAGCCATGGAATCTGCATCAAGCCGGGAATTCCCGACACGTTCCGCGTTGACGTGGTCTTCACAAGTCCACCGATCAGGTTCATCTCGCCTTCGCGAATACGCACATCGTGAATCACTTTGCGCTGCCCGATCACCGGCTGCTTGATTCCGCCAATGTCAATGCGCTCCACAACGTTGGAAATTTCGATTTCCACGTGCATCGACACTTCATCGTCGCCATGAATGCGCGGCACCATATCCATCACCACGCCCACTTCCACATACTGGAACTGCGTATTCACCAGCGGCAGTCCGCCGCCCACACCGCCTACTCCAATGCCCGATCCGAAACTGCCGCTGGCGGTCGGCACTTTCTCACCAATGCGCAACTGCGCCTTCTGCCCGTCCGCCGCTCGAATCTGCGGCGTCTGCCGCACTTTACTATTCCGGTCGGTCATGATTGCCTGCAGCAGCGCGCCCGGCAGGTTCACCGTGAAATCGTTCTGGCCCAGCGATCGCAATTGCCCCAATGGCAGCGCCGCCACGGCGGCTGTCGGCGACACATTGAACCTTAATCCTGGCGTCTCACCGGTGACAAGCGTCGCCGCCAAATCCCGCGTCCGGCCCGTCGCGGTTTCCATTACGATTACATCCACCAGCACTTCCGCCTTCGGCTTATCCAAATCGCCCAGCAACTTCTCTACCAGCGCCACTTGGTCCACGGTCCCCCGCGCAATCACCGCATTCTGCGCGTTGTACGTATATAGGCGTCGAATTTCGGTCACCGACCGCACCGAGGTCGCGATTTCATTCAACTCCTGCACCGATGTTATGTTCTGCAGGTAGAAAACCTTCACCACGTTGTCTTCGTAGTCCCGGCGCTTCGTAATATTGTCATTCGTCAGAAAAATGGTGTTTGACGACAGCGCCTTCCAGTAGGTCTTCGTCATCACCGACAGGTGGTCCAGCGCCTCTTCCAGATTCGTGTTGGTCAGATCGACGTTATAGTTCTTCGACGGCTGCTGGTACTCCGGATCCCAAATCACGTTGATTCCCGTCAACTTGCCCAGCGTCTCGTAAAGAACCTTCACGTTCTGGTTATTCATCTTCAGCGAGGTCACTTGCCGCGACAACGGCTTCAATTCCGGAACCGGCTGAATGGTGCCGATCTTTTCATCGCTCCGCTTCCTGGCGATCTGCGTCGGCGTCTGTCCCTTTTCCTCTTCTTTCATCATCGCGCCCTGCCGGCGCTTATAATCCAGCATCGCCTTCGTTCGCCGGATCTCCTGCACCGCGAGCGACGACGACGGGTCAATTAGAAATGCCCGCTCAAACTCCAGCATGGCCTCTTCAACATTTCCCTCTTCGCGCAATTTCTGCGCCCGGTCAATCCGTCCCGCGCCTGCCGCGAACCGCGTTCGGCGGACCGCCATTTGAAACGCCGTATCGGTCGGATCCTCCTTTAACGCGAGTTCGTAGTTCTCCAGCCCCTTCTCAAAATCCCGTCCAAGTTCGGCCTGGTGGCCTGCTTTGTAGTATTTGTCGCCCTTCCGGGTCTTCGCCTCTGCGGGGACTACACTGGTCCAGAGGATCGTGGCGCATGCCAATAGGCTGCTTAACTGTCGAATATTCAGCATCTTGCAGAGGGTTCCGGTTTTATCGCGTGCTAAAATGAGGGTTTGGTGGAGCCAAGGGCAGTCCACTGATAGGTAATGACGGCGCGCAGTGCGCCCCCGTTGAGTACAAAGTGCAGGAGAATCGTTTTGAGCGCCGTTAAGGCCAAAGCCGCCACCGGCTTTAAGATCATCAGTGATAACCGCTCGGCCGGCCATGACTACGAACTCATGGAACGGTTTGAGGCTGGCCTCGCCCTCACGGGGACGGAAGTGAAGGCGTGCCGCGCCGGAAAAGTGCAGTTGAAGGACGGTTTCGCCGCCGTTGAGGGCGGGGAAGCATGGCTCATCAACGTCCACATCAGCGAATACTCTCACGGCAACATCGCCAACCATCTTCCGAATCGAAAACGTAAACTGCTCCTCCACCGCCAGGAAATCGCGAAAATTCACGGAAAAACCCGGGAAAAGGGCCTCGCCGTCGTCGCCACGAAGATGTATTTCAAGGATGGCCGCGTGAAGGTAGAGATCGCCGTTGCCCGTGGTAAGAAACTCCACGACAAACGTGCCGCCGAAAAAACCAAAGAGCAGAACGCCGAAGCCCGCGCCGCTCTCATCAGCTCCAAATCCCATTAAGTGAATTCCATGCAGGTCATCCTTACTAATCAGTCCTTCACCGCCGTCGAAGCCGACGCGCTCATCGTTCTCCAATTTGAAGCCGAAGGCCGCCCGGCCACGCCGAGCTACGACGCCGTTCGCGCCGCCAATCCGGAATGGCTCGCCGAAGTCGAATCCTCCGGCGAAGCCAAAGGCCGCCCTTTCGAAACGACGGTCCTTCACCGTCCCCAAGGCTTCCAGGCCAAACGCCTCGTGCTCGCCGGGGCCGGAAAGGCCGATAAGTTCGACCCGGCCGCGCTCCGCCGCCTCATCGGCGCCGTGGTTCGCAAATCCAAAGGAAACGGCGCCGCCAAACTCGTCTTCGCGCTCGACGACGTCTATGCCACCGGCGATTTCGCCGCCGCCATCGCCGAAGGCGTCCACATCGGCAATCACGAAGTGGATACCCACAAGTCCAAGAAGGACGAACGTACGGAACTCGTGGAGTTCAGAGTCGTCACCGCCGAGTCGCCCGAGGCGCTTCAACTGTTCTTCTACCGCGGCAACATCGTCGGCGAATGCCAAAACTTCACCCGTGATCTCGCCAACGAACCCGGTAACATCCTTACCCCCGCCGTCCTCGTCGAGCGCACCCGCGCCATGGCCGAAACTGTCGACGGCCTGGAAGTCGAAGTCCTCGACCGGGACCGCATGGCCCAACTCGGCATGGGCTCGCTCCTCGGCGTGGCCCAAGGTTCGCCCCTGCCCCCGTTCCTGATCATTGTCCGCTACAAACCTGCCACGCCGTCGACATCCACAGATCACTTGGCTCTAATTGGGAAAGCCGTTACCTTCGACACCGGCGGTGTCTCCATCAAACCCGCCGACGGCATGGAAAAGATGAAGTATGATATGGCCGGCGGAGCCGCCGTACTGGGAGCGATGCTCGCGATCGCGTCATTGAAACCAACCGTTCCGGTGACGGCATACGTCCCGGCGGTCGAAAACGCCGTTGGCGGCAACGCCCAACGCCCCGGCGACATCGTCACCAGCCTCAGCGGCAAGACCATCGAAGTACTCAACACGGACGCCGAGGGCCGCTTGATCCTTGTCGACGCCATTGAATACGCCAAACGCCAAGGCGCGACGCACATGGTGGACGTAGCCACCCTCACCGGAGCCATCGTTGTAGCCCTCGGCCACATTCACGTCGGCCTGTTCTCCAATAACGACGCCTTCCGCCAACAGGTCCAGGCCAGCGCCGCCCGCCAGGGCGAGAAGATGTGGCACATGCCGCTTGACGACGAATACCGCGAATATCTCAAGTCGCCCTTCGCCGACATTGGCAACATCGGCGGCCGCTACGGCGGCGCCATCACCGCGGCCTATTTTCTAAAGGAATGGGTCGGCGACATCCCGTGGGTCCATCTCGACATCGCCGGCACCGGCTGGCTCGACGACAACAAACCGTACATGCCCAAGGGTCCCTCCGGCGTCTGCGTCCGCACTTTTGTTGACCTTGCTCTCAACTGGAAACAGTAAGCGCTGTCCGTTGCACCGCCCGCCCAGGCAGGCATGCAACAGGTACAGGTTCGGCTCGACATCGGGAATTTCGAATTGAAACTGGCATAACCCCGGCATTCCCGGCGAGCGATAAGCCATCGCTGGAATCACCCGGTTATGCATGCGAATCTCCGCTTCCGCCGGTTCTGTCAACGCCCCGCACCCCGTCGCATAAAGCACCGCCGTCTGCCCTGGCGACGCCTTCGGTAGTTCCGTATAAAGGGATGGCGAAGTGGCCGTAATCCAAATGGGCGACGAAACCGGTTCACGTCCGGCCATACTCACCGTCAAAGTTTGCATCCCTAACGGCACATCGGCGGCCAGCAATGCGTTGATCTGCCCGGCCCCCCAACAGCCCACTAACGCCTCCCGGCCGCCAATCGTAACCCGCGGTTCCCCCGTCAGTCCATTCCCATAGATTTCGATCCATCCGTTCGGCGACGCCCCGCCTCCTCCGAACGGCTGCCGGAAATGCAGCGAACCCGCTGGATGCACCGCGAATGAGTTCAGGAAAATCCGGTCGCCGAATTGGTCTCCCAATCCGTTGGCCGCATTCACCGCGACGTACAACTCAAGCGGCCCCCGCGCATCCGCCGGCGGCGTCCATTCCAACTCCCACATCGGCTCCCGCGATGGCCGGCTATGCTGGGCAAACTCCAGCGGCGCACCAGCAGGGCAGCCCGTCTCCGCCGGCGGCCGCCCATCGCCGCACTGAACGAAAATTTCGCGGCCTAACGCTCGCAGCCGCCCGCCGGATTCCCTCGCCAGCCTTGCGGAAAGCTGAAAACCATAAAGCGCCGTGACCGGCTCCGCCGATTGTCCCGTGACGTGAACCAGGATCCGCTGCGGCACGCCCGGCCGGTAAAAAGGGCCGAAAGGCATATAGATGGCCGCGCCCTCGCCCCGCGTCGCTGTCCCCACATGGCAACTGCCTCCCGCGCAATGCCCCGTATCCCCAGGCGCCCCGGTCCGGCCCGGACCGGGACCCGTCGGAAATGCGAAAAGCAGGACTGGCAGCGCCGTCAGGATCGAAAGAATAAACCGCAAGAACTCCAGTTTGCCTTATCAAACTTACAAATACATGACACCAAATTTTCTCATTTTTTCATCCAATCGAAGCTTATGTGTCATGAAGCTGTCGTGAGCCAAGCCTAACACTAAGAGTTTGTAAACGAACGACAGGAGAAAACGGTAAATGAGTGACGAAATATTGAATTCGGACCAAGGCCTCGGAGCCATCATTGAACGGAGGTTCCATCGCCGGACCCTCCTCGGCGGCCTCTTCAAGAGCATCCCGGCCGTCGCCCTCATGGGCAGCCAGATATCGGCCATGGAGACCACCGGCGTCTCCGCTGAAGCCGCTATCGATGAAGCCGCTAAAGAAGCCGCCAAAGATTCCCGGATAACGTTCTCCCCCATCTCCCTTTCCCGCGAAGACGCCATCAACGTCCCAGCCGGTTACAAGGTTGGCATCCTCGCCAAGTGGGGCGACCCCATCACTGCGGACGCTCCGTCCTTCGACCCCAATAATCAGACCGCGGAAGCCCAATCCAAACAGTTCGGCTATAACAACGATTGGCTGGATTTCTTCCCCCTCCCTGCGCACAACGTCCCCAACCCCAACCTCGGTCTCATCGTCGTTAATCACGAATACACCAATCCGGAACTGATGTTCAAGAATTGGACCGACGCCACGCAAACCAAGGCCATGACCGACATCGAACTCAACGCCCACGGCCTTAGCGTGTTTGAAGTCATGCGCGATCGCAATGGCGATTGGACTCCCATGCCCGGTGGCCGCTATGGCCGCCGTATCACCGCCTTTACGCCGATGGAAGTCACCGGCCCCGCCGCCGGTCACGAACTCCTCCGCACCAGCGCCGATCCCTCCGGCCGCCGCGTCACCGGTACCCTCAATAATTGCTCCGGCGGCAAAACGCCCTGGGGCACGGTCCTCAGCGGCGAAGAGAATTTCCATCAATACTTCAGCAACGCTGGCGCGCTACCCGCCGGCCGGGTCAAGGATATGCACAGCCGCTACGGCGTCCCAACCGCCTCGGGTTCGTATCCCTCCTGGGCCCGCCACTATGACCGCTTCGACGTCGCTAAAGAGCCCAACGAGCCCTTCCGCTTTGGCTGGATCATCGAGTTCGATCCCTACGACGCCACCTCCGTGCCCAAAAAGCGCACCGCTCTGGGCCGCGTACGTCACGAAGGCTGCACCATTCAGATCGCTCAAAACGGTCGCGTCGTCGCCTACACCGGTGACGACGAACGCTTCCAGTTTGCCTATAAGTTCGTCTCCAGCAAATCCTACAACCACTTCGACCGCGCGGCCAACGCCGACATTCTCGACGAAGGCGCCCTTTACGTCGCCAAGTTCAACGATGACGGCTCCGGCGACTGGTTGCCGCTTACTTTCGGTACGGGCCGCCTCACTGCCGCCAACGGCTTCAACAGCCAGGCCGATGTGCTCATCAATACTCGCGGCGCCGCCGCCGCCCTCGGCGCCACGCCCATGGATCGCCCCGAGGATATGGAAGTCAATCCGGTAAACGGCAAAGTCTACCTCGCGCTCACCAACAACACCGCCCGAACCGATCTGAACAAGGATAAGTCCAATCCCCGCGCCAACAATCGCTACGGTCACATCATCGAGATCACCGAAGACAACGGCGACCATACCGCCACCAGGTTCTTCTGGGAAATCTTCATCCTGTGCGGCGACGGCAATAACCCGGCGCACGGCACTTTCTTCGCCGGTTACGACCCCAAAAAGGTCAGCGCTCTCGCCAATCCCGACAACATTACCTTCGACTCGAAAGGCAACCTCTGGATCGCCACCGACGGCCAGCCCGGTGTCATCGGCGCGAACGACGGCATCTACGCCGTTCCCACCGATGGCGCGGAGCGCGGCTACGTTCGCCAGTTGTGCTCCACCGTTGTCGGCGCCGAGTCAGCCAGCCTGGTGTTCAATCCGGATGACACCGCGCTGTTCGTCACCGTCCAGCATCCCGGTGAAGGCGGCAAATGGACGGACAATCCCAGCGACTTGACGTCTAAGTTCCCCGATGGCGCAGGCCCCAACAAGCCGGCCATTATCGTCATCTCTAAAGCCACCGGTAACCCCGTCGTCGGCAGCTAACCTCTATCGGACCGTCCTCGCCACGCAGTGAGATGGTGAGTCAGCGAGGACGGTCCGTTTATGAACCAGGAACTTTGGCGGAAAGTGGAAGAACTCTTCCACGCCGCGCTGGAGCGCGCTCCGGAGGCGCGCCAGCCGTTCCTCGAAAGTGCCTGCAACGGAGACAGCGATCTGCGCCGTCAGGTGGAAGTCTTGCTCGCCGAGGAAAACCGGGCCGGCAGCTTCCTGGAAGTCCCGCCAATGGAGGATGTCAAAGTAGCGCTCGCGGGGATGACTTTGCTGGGCCGGCAAATAGGAACGTATCGCGTCCTGTCCCTGTTGGGAGCCGGCGGGATGGGCGAGGTGTATCGAGCGCATGACGATAAGCTGGCCGCGATGTCGCTATCAAGGTTTTGCCACCAGAGTTCGCCGGAGATCCTGAACGTCTGGCGCGCTTTCGCCGCGAAGCCCGAACGCTGGCTTCGCTGAACCATCCCAACATCGCGGCTATTTATGGCTTGGTGGAGGAGCCAGGTGAGGCGGATCGTCTGGTGCTGGAACTGGTGGAGGGCGACACCTTGCGCAGTCCGCTGCCGCTGGATGTTGCCCTGAATTATGCGCTCCAAATAGCCGATGCACTTAAGGCCGCGCACGATAAAGGCATCGTCCACCGCGACCTGAAACCAGGCAACGTCAAAGTCACGCCCTAAGGCCGGGTGAAAGTATTGGATTTCGGCTTGGCGAAAGCCATTTGGGGACCGGACTCCGACCGTGATCTCTCCCAACCGGGGGCGACCGCCGACGCCGTGAGCCTCGCTGGGCACGTTGCCGGTACCCCCGGCTACATGAGTCCGGAACAGGCTCGTGGAAAAGCGGTTGATGAGCGGACGGATATCTGGGCCTTCGGTTGCCTGCTCTACGAAATCCTCACCGGCAGGCGCGCATTTGCGGGCAACACGCCGCAGGAGACGATCGCCGCGGTATTGGAACAGGAGCCGGATTGGCGGGCCCTTCCTGCGAAAACCCCCGCGAAAATCCGCGAACTCCTGCGGCTCTGTTTACAGAAAGACGGGGCCAGCCGTCCGCAGGACATCGCCGCCGCCCGCGGCGCCATTGAGAAGGCCCAGCGCGGATGGAATCTGTGGCGCAGCGCCGCCATTGTAGTGGTTGTGGCGGCTGCGTTCGCTTTCGGGACTGCCCTGTGGCTAGGGATGCCATCCGCCACGTCCGACCACTCCCAATGGGTTCAAATCACGCGCCTGCCGGATCCCGTAAGCCAGCCCGGGTTTTCGCCGGATGGTCGAACCCTCACGTTTGTAAGGAGCGCCAGAACCTGGTTTGCCTCCGGTGAGATTTACGTCAAAAAGCTGCCCGATGGCGAGCCGGTGCAACTGACGCACGATCGCTTTGCAAAAATGAACCCCACGTTTTCACCAGATGGTGCAAGCATCGCCTACACCGTCATAGACTCACGGCTCAACTGGGATACCTGGGTTGTTCCCACTGCCGGAGGGGAGCCGCGCCACTGGATGCGTGGAGCTTCCGACGTGATCTGGAGCGGGCCGCGGCAGGTTCTGTTTTCGAAGGCTAAGGATAGTATTCGGATGGGTATCCGGACCTCCGGCATCGCTGGCGAAGGCGAGCGGGAAGTTTACCTTCCAACGAATGAACGCGCCGGTGCACACCGTCCGGTTGCCTCCCCGGACGGCAAATGGGTGCTGCTCACTGAAATTGGTGTCTATGGCGGTTGGGAGCCCTGCCGCGTGGTCCCGATCGACGGCAGTTCCGCGGGGTTCAACGTAGGACCCCCTCGGGCTCAATGCACGTTCGCGGCATGGTCTCCCGATGGCAAGTGGATCTATCTCACTTCCAAGGCGGGGGGACTCTTTACATCTGGCGGCAGCGGTTTCCGGACGGCGAACCTCAGCAGTTCACATTCGGACTCACCGAGGAGGAGGGCGTAGCCATGGCCCCTGACGGCCGATCAATCGTTACGGCCGTCGGTTTACAAAGCGCATCCGTTTGGGTTCACGATGCAAAAGGCGAACGGCAGATATCGGTGCTCGAGGGCAACGCCGCTATCCCGAAGTTCACACCAGACGGCAGGAAGCTCTGTTACCTTACATTGAAGGCCGTACCGATTTTTGGCTCCAACCGCGATCCGGGAGAGATTTGGGTGGCGGATGTAAATTCCGGACTCTCGGAGCCCCTCGCCCCGGGCTTCCCAGTGCTCGATTACGACATTTTCCCGGACGGCAAGCAGGTGGTGCTGGAGGCCCTGGACGCAGCCGGTACCCCCCGGATCTGGCTGGCGGCGCTGGACAGAAGATCCCCGCCTCAGCAGGTGCCGGGGATTGAGGGACGGAATGCGGTTTTTGGTCAAAATGGCGAGATTCTCTTTCGCCATGTGGAAGGCCCCTATGGATTTGCGTACCGAGTCCGGCCCGACGGGACCGGACTGCGGAAGGCGCTGGAGCAGCCGATCCTTTATCTGGCCTCCGTTTCGCCAGACGGACAATTAATCCAGGCATGGGCTTCGCATTCTGCCAATACCGCAGTCCAGAGTTTTCCAGTTGGCGGCGGGCCTCCGGTCGTAATCGGCGGCAACACCGTAAGGAAGTGGTCGAGTAGCGGGGACGCATTATGGATCTCTTCCGGCGCAGTTCCCGAGGGCGTGACCTATATCGTTCCGTTGCCGCCGGGCAAGATATTGCCCCCGATACCCCCGGGAGGATTTCGCTCCGAGCAGGAAATCGCCCGCCTGCCTGGAGCTCGAATGATCGACCGCACCGTCCAGCGGAATCTTTACCGCATACCGATACCATAAAGGGCCGCCGGCAGAGGACGCCGCGGCCCCCACGGGCACAGCTTCCTAATTCCTGCTATTGTCCAGGCGAACGGCGCGCCCGGAGATAACCGTACCGGCATTCGTCACGATGTAGAAAAGCTCCCGGCCATCGGCGCCGATCACGAATTCGAAAGTTGTACCGCCGGCGCTCTTTGTTCCCGTGCAGTTGGCGTTCACCGTGTAGGTAACTGGTGTACCTGGGTCTCTGGAAATAGCCCCGCCCACACTACTCGTCGATATTACTTTCCCGCCCCCAACTCCGTCGTAGGTGGCTTTTCCCAGGACCGCGTAAGTGGCCCCACCTGTGGTGCCCGCCCCCAGGACGCCGGTGCTTAAAACCATATACGTCCCCTGCAACGTTGCCTGACTGCAAACCGGCTCTGCCCCGCTCACGGTCGAGGCGGCGAGCAGGCCGAGGAATGCGCCGAGCATGGCGAATCGGGGGCGCCATCTGTCCAATATTTTTCATATCAATCTCCGTAATCGTTCACCCCCCCGTTTTTGTCCCGAGTCCGATGAGAAAGTGCTGGACATTTCCGGGATGATCGGTTACCGTATGGTGGATGGGTGTGGAAAGAGCGTCTGCAAACGTCCGTCGGCCGGGTTCCGCGCAGCAATGGGGCGAGGAAGAGGTGCGGCGGGAGAACGAGCGTTTACGGCGAAAGGTGTCCGAACTCGAAAGGGAGATAGCGGAGAAGGACAAACGGATCGGCGAGGCCGGGAGACAGATCGCCGAGGCCGAAAAACAGATCGCCGATTTGGAGCGCCAACTGGCTGGCCGGAAGAAAGATTCCACGAACTCCTCCAAGCCGCCGTCGTCGGACGGACCGGCAGCCGCGAAGCGGTCCAAACCGGCGCGTTGCCGAGGCCGACGCAAGCCGGGCGGCCAAAGGGGCCATCCGGGGCATCACCGCAAGTTGGAGCCGCTGGATCGCGTAGATCGAATCGTTGCCGTGCTGCCCGCCGATTGCGCGCACTGCGGCCACTGGTTGCCGCAACAGTTGGCGCCGGAGAAAGCGGCCGGTGATGTGCATCGCTATCAGGTTTGCGAATTGCCGCCGGTGCAGGCGGAGATCATCGAGTATCAGTGCTACAAAGTGGCTTGCCCGCACTGCGGTGAGGCCACTCGGGCCGAACCTCCCGCCTGGGTCCGTACCTCCCGGTTCGGACCCAGGCTGGCCGGGCTCATCGGCTACTTGACGGTGGGTCTGCGCATTCCGCGGCGCGGCGTGGAGGAGTTACTGCACACTGTACTCGGCATCGAGATCAGTTTGGGGAGCACCCAGAAACTGGTCGAGGAAACCAGCGAGGCGGTGGCGGCGGCCTGCCAGGAACTGGAGCGGCAGTTGCCCCACGAGCCGGTACTGAACAGCGACGAAACCGGCTGGCGCAGCATGGGGGAGCGGCGTTGGCTGTGGGCGCTGGTGGCTGGTTCTTTCGTCTTCTTCACGGTGGCGGCCAGCCGCAGTTCCCAGGTGCTGGTTCATCTGTTGGGAACCGTCTTTCCGGGCATTCTGTGCAGTGACCGTTTTGGGGCCTACTTGAAATACCACCAGGGCCGGGCGCAGTTCTGTTGGGCGCACCTGAAACGAGATTTGCTGGGAATTCAGACCTTCGCCCGGACCACGGCGGCGGAGAGGTTTTGTCGCGACGCCCTGGCGCTCACGGCCCGCTTGTTCCGGCTCTGGCGTCGGTTTCGCGGCGGCGGAATGGATCGGAGCGAGTTGATTCGAAAATCGATTCCTTTGCAGAAGCGATTCTTCGCGCTCTGTGAGCAACATCTTGATAGCGAAGAGGAAGAAGTGCGGGTGCTGGCAACCGCTTTATTCAAACATTGCGACCGCTTGTTTGTGTTCATCGAGCATCCCGGCGTCGAACCGACCAACAACAGTGCCGAACGCGCGCTGCGCCATGCGGTCATCTGGCGCAAAGTCTGCTTCGGCAACCAAAGCGCCAAGGGAGAGGTGGCCACCGCCCGCCTCCTCACCGTCGCCCGTACCTGCGTCACGCAAAGCCGCAGCACGCTGGAGTTCCTCTCCGAGTCCGTTCGCAGACACCGGGCTGGCCTCCCGCCGCTTTCACTCCTTCAATAGAGGGGGAGTGAACGGGTACAAATATCGTTGATCCAGTTTCTAATTCTTGGATAGTGCTCCCCCGACGGGTGCGACGTGAATTTGAATTGGCTCGCCCCGGCGGCGATTGACAAAAGCCGAAACACCGCAGATACCGCGATCTGAGAACAGATGGACAATGTATACGCCATGTTCGAGTGGGCCGACAGCCACTCGGTCACCGAGCAACCGAAAAGATACCTGAGATGTGCGTGAATCGGCGAATTGTTGGAGGTACCCAGAACGGCATTCGCGCGGAACGCCAGAGAACACTAATTCGACTTCATATCGATCGGGATCGCTCAAACGAATGAAGGGGTAAGTAATGACAACATGATTGTACCCAGGTTCAACAAGTATCCGACGTTCGATACTTGCCCCCCCCAATCGGGGTTACACGGTAGGTACCCGGCTTGAGATCATAAGTTTGCCCGGTTGATAGTAACTGCTTCGTTTCAGAAAGCACAACCTGCGCGCCAGAGACTTGGTCGCCTAGAGGATCAAGAATGTCGATTCGCAGTTGAGATGTTTCGGGCTGCGAACTATGAGGAATTACTTGACTTCTGCACTGAACGAAGACAGCAAGAAAGCCAGCAACTATGACAGCCTGTCTTACTGATACACGCACTGGCTCATCGCCTCCCGGGTAATTCCTTCGCTGCCATTAGCTTTCGAAATCCCTCCTCTTGCCATAATTAGGGCATCCGATAGTCCGATGTTGTGCATCAATTCATGGATCAACGTGCCACTGGCCCCCACATCACCCATTTGAAAGACGGTAATGGCGTTTATGTAAATTTTGTTTCCCTTATACTCGGCCATTGCTCTTATTTGAGGATTATTCTCCATATGCTGTGCAATAGTCGTAGTCTCATTGTACTCGGGAGGCGCCTTCTCTCCTGGTCCTATAGTTTGCACCAACGAGGACGTTGATGCCAGAGAACTGTTTCCGATTTCGATTTGCACATTCATCGCCGCAAGCTTAAAATCATGTTCCGACACTCCTATCTTGTCCAAACACAATGCGCAATTTGTTGAGATCTGGAGATTTTCCAGCCAAGATCTCGCGGCGTTCATCATACCAAATGCGTTGTCACTTAGGTTCTGCTGCAGGGTCTGCCGTAAGTTTAAGAGCGCTGCCTCTCGTTCCTCGTGATCAGCAACAGCACGAAATCGATCGAGCGACGCCTGCATATCCGGCGAGGCTTTATTCAACCTCATTAGGCTGTCTGCTATCCAGTTTGCGTCTGCGGCGTTCACGTACAGCCCCTGAGGATCAGCAAAATTCACCGGATCCCCACCCACGTAAGCATACCTACCCCAAGACCCCGGCTCGCTCGCCCCGCCGCTCGCTTCATAAGGATCGCTAGAAAGAAACCGCCCGCTCAACGAAGTAAAATAGCCTCCTCGCTGTTTTGTGTGGGTAGGGGACTTAGGTGTTAGTCGGAATTTGGGGGAGGCGGCTCGGGGCCGCCCTCCACTCCGGATCTGGCGCGGCGCTCGGGTCGCATCCCTGCGTTGCCCTATCCTCCGGCAGACAACTTGATTGTACGGCTCTCCAGGGGTCTTCATCCACTCTGGCCAGAAGGCGATAAATCCCAGGGGGTT
>Ga0105048_10001681_pt1 | contig 35883 bp, 32 predicted proteins | sample MAT05_FD_78382 | JGI IMG/M metagenome (GOLD analysis project Ga0105048, IMG submission 78382) | Freshwater microbial communities from Lake Fryxell liftoff mats and glacier meltwater in Antarctica - MAT-05 | ecosystem: Environmental > Aquatic > Freshwater > Ice > Liftoff microbial mat | place... | reverse complement strand
CACGGGCGCGCCCAGCCAGTGCTCGGCTGCGGCGGCTGCCGCCGGCGTCGCTGTCCAGCGCGCGGCCTCGGCGCTGGTGTCGGGCTGCAAGGCCCTGGCAAGAGCACCGGTCAGGCGCACTGTGGTCACACCATCGGGGCGTGCCAGCGTCAGCAGCGGCAGCGCTTCGCCGGCGTCTTCGGTGGTGTGAAAGTGGCCGCGCGCCAGTTCACCCGCCGCGGGCGGCGCTGCCGGCACCACCACGCGCTCGACCACCAGGCCCGCCGCCTCCAGCGCGGCCAGGGCCGCCGCCAGGCGCGGGCGGTGCGTCACGGCCACCCAGCCCGGCTGGCCGCCGACGCTGCCTTCGGCCACCGCGAAGTGCAGGTTCTCGTCTTCTTCCAGCAGCGCCTCTTCCATCACGCCCAGCAACGCGGCGCGCAGGCGTGCCGGCGGCGCCTTGGGGATGTCGATGCGGTGCCAGCTGACATCGCCCTCGGCCAGCACCAGCACCACCTGCGCAGCGCGCGGCAGCAAGGCCGGTGCAGCAGTGCCCTGCTGTGCCACGCTGCGACCTTCGGTGCTGAAGACGAAAGGCCAGGCCGCAGGCAGCTTCAAGGCCCCGCCGGCCCGCACCGCGTTCGCGGCCGCGTCGGCGCCACCAGCGGTGCGGGCGGCCAAACGTTCACGCGGGGGAAGCAGCAGGGCAAGCAGAGACATCGTCGGGGTCGGGGCGAGATCAACAAGCGGGGTCAGCAACGCCCGCAACAGCAAGCGGCGCGTATTGTGGCCTTGGTGCCGATCGTCATGGCGCCGCAGCCGTGAAGCTGTGACGCTCGCGGCGCCGCACGGTGACGCGGTCGCCGTCGCGCTGCAGCAAGGAACGCTCTTCCAGCACGCGTTCTTCCAGCCGCAAGCGCCCTGACACCAAAAACCAGGAAGAGCTCACGCCGATGCGGCTGCCTTCCACCTTCACGCCCGCAAGCTGCGCTTCGATGTCGGCCAGGCTCTCGAAAGGCTTGCGCTGGCGCACCAGCACCAGACGTTCTGCGGTGCCGAGGTCGATGCCATCGATGGCCGCCAGCAGCACCTCGCGCGGCGCGGTGTTGGCGTTGACGGGCGTCGGCAGCGGCAGCAGTTCCACCCACGGCTCCAGGCGCGCCAGCGTGGCCGCGTCGATGCCCAGCCAGGCCAGGTCGGACAACTGGCCCGGCCGCAGCGGCCGGCTGGCCGGCGCGGTCTCGTCGGCACTGCCACCCTGCGCACGCGCCAGGCCATCGGCAATGCGTTCTGCCGTGTCGCCAGGCGCTCCAGCCAGGTCGGCCAGGCGCTGCAGCGCGGCCACCTGCAAGGGCAGGTGCTTGCCGGCGGGGTCGACCAGGCCGCGCAGGTTGAAGCGCGACTGCGCGTCGACGATGGCGCCGCTGATGAAGGCCTCGGGGCCGCTGTCGGTGTTGTTGTCCTTGTCGGCGGCGAGGAAGGTCGACAGCCGCGCTTCGGCCAGCGGCGTGGCCCAGGGCTCGTCCAGCGAATCGCGCTGCTGGCCGCGCTGGCGCGCCTCGCGGCCGTCTTCCTTCAGGATCAGCCGCGCCCAGTCGAGCGCGCCGCTCAAGATCCACGCCGCCTGCGCGCGCGCGCGCTCGGCGGCTTCTACCTGCACAGCGCGTGTCTGCAGCCACACCATGCCACTGGCCACTGTCGTGATGAGGGCGACGATGACCATTGCCAGCAGCAGCGCGGCGCCGTGCTGCTTCAACCCGAAGCGCTGCTGCCTTTTCATGAACCGGCCGGGCCGAGCGCGATGTCGCGCGTGAGCACCTGACCACCCAGCGTGACCTGCAGGCGCACGGCCTCCGGGAGGGCTTCGCGCAGCACCTGTACTACCGTCGGCTGCTGCGAGGCCACCAGATTGCCAGTGGACTGCGCATTGCTCCATTGCCCGTCACGCGCAAAGAAGATTTGCCACTGGCTGGCGTCTTCGGCCAGCAGCACGGTGCCGGGCTCAGTGCCCAGCAACTGCTGGCTGCGCAGCCAGGCTTCCTGCAGTTCGCCGGTGTTCGCAAGCGTCGGGCCTGCCCAGCGCTGCCACTGGTTGTTGCGCACCGCCCAGGCCACCAGCTGCACGCCGCCCTCACTGCGCCGCGTCAGGCGCAGCGTCTGGCCGTCGAAGGCCAGCGCCGGCACGGCTTCGGTGTCGTGCACGGCTTGCAGATCTTGTTCCCATTGCGTCAGCACCGTGGCCAGGCGCACCGTGCGGTCGACACGGGCCTGACTGTCGTCACGCGCGCGCAGCACGCCGTCCAGCGCCTGCCAGGCCAGGCCGGCCAGGATTGCCATCACCAGCAGCGCCACCAGCACTTCCACGAGCGTGAAGCCGGCGCTGCGGCGCCGCGACGCAAGCTGCCGTGACTTCATGGCCGCGGCAGCACGGTGGACAGCGTCAGGAGCTGCCGGCCTTCGCTGTCGTTCACGACCGCATCGACGCGGCGGAAGTTCGGGTTCGGCGTGGGCCGCGTCTGCAGCTGGCCGGGGTAGCTGCGGCCGAGCTGTTCGCAAGTGAAATCGGCATCGCCCACACCGGGGAAGGCGCGGCTGATGCGCAGGCCGGTGAGCGCGTTCTCGGCACACCACTGTGCCGCCACCACATCCGAGAGGCGCTGTGCGTTGCTGCTGAGCACACCCGCCGCGCGCAGCCCGGCGCCCAAGGCGATGGCCACGATGGCCAGCGCCACCAGCACCTCGATGAGCGTGAAGCCGCGAGGGCGGCGCCGCAACTTCACGCAGGCGCGGCGCTGCGATTTCACGGCGCGGTGCCCGCCGTCGTCACCGCAAAGGGCCCCAGGCCGTCGCTCGCCAGTTCCAGGCGCTGGTTCTCCAGCCGCAGCACGATGCGCTGTGGCGGCAGGATGGCCTCGGGGCCCAGCAGCACGACGCCCGCGCCGACCACCTGGGCGCGCGTGGCGGGGTCGAGCCAGCGGGTGGGCAGCGCCTGCTGAGCAGACAGGCCGACGAAACGGAACTGGACGTTCGGGTCGGGGTCGTTGGTGTCTTCGCGCTTGGGCACCCAGCGCACGGTGGCGCCCGACACCCGCGCCTCGGCGCGCGCCATCTCCAGCAGCGCGGCCAGGCGTGCGCCCTCTTCTTCCAGCTTGGCGGCGTTGCCGTCGCGCAGGCTCAGGGTGATGAGCCCGGCCGAAACCGCGATGATGGCGATGACCACCAAGAGCTCGATGAGCGTGAAGCCCCGCGCACGGCAGCCGCCACCTCGCGCACGGCGCCAGCCCGCGCCTGTGGCGGCGCCGCTGCCCGGGTGGTTGCCAGCGTTACTGCCAGGAGCCGATATCGGCATCGCTGCCTTCACCGCCCGGCTGCCCGTCGGCGCCGAAGCTGAAGACATCGATCTCGCCATTCACGCCGGGGTTCAGGAACTGGTAAGGCCGGCCCCAGGGGTCGGCAGGCAGCTTCTCGACGTAGGGCTTCCAGTTCGGCGGCGTGGGGGTGGCCGTGGGCTTGCGCACCAGCGCGTCCAGGCCCTGCTCGGCACTGGGGTAGCGCTGGTTGTCGATCTTGTAGCGCTTGAGCGACTCGCTCAATTGCTTGATGTCGGTGCGCGCCGCGGTCACACGCGCGTCGTCCAGGCTGCTGAAGAGGTTGGGCACGATCAAGGCCCCCAGTACGCCGATGATGACCAGCACGACCAGCAATTCGATGAGCGTGAAGCCGCGGGTGCAGCTGCGGGTGTAGCTGCTGGTGAAGGCGCGGGAGCAGGCGCGGGTATGGCCGCGTTCCGGGCGGGCAGAGACAGACAGGCGTCGGCTGATGAGGGGCATGCATGCATGATAATCCGCCCCTATGTCAGCACGCTGGTGGACGGGTGGGGTTTGGGCGCTGGCCGCAGGCAGCGGCCTGTATTGGGGCCTGCAGGTCTTCGTGAAGCCGCAGGCTGCACCCGCCTACACGCAAACCGCCGCCGCCACACCGGCGCTGCGTGGCGACCTGAGCCGCCTGCTGGGCAACGACCCGCCACCCCCACCCCCCGAGGCCGCACTGCCCGAGCCCGCCGCCGACGAACGCTTCCAGCTCATCGGCGTGGTCAGCCCGCCTTCACGCCAGGCAGCGCGAGAAGGGGTTGCTCTCATCGCCGTCGACGGCAGGCCGGCCAAGGCTTTTCGAGTAGGCGCGGTGATCGAAGGCGACACCGTGCTGCAGACGGTGGCCGCGCGGGGCGTCACCCTCGGGCCCCGCAACGGCCCGGCGCTGGTGGCGTTGAACCTGCCACCACCGGCAGACGCGGCGACGGGCACACTGCCCGACATGGGCATCAACATGCAGCCGCCGCCGCGCCCCGGCACGTCTTACCGTGGCGCCGGAACCAGGCAGCAAAGCGTGCGGCCAGCAATGCCCAGCCCCGAACTTCAGCCCGGCCTGCCGATGCCCGAGCCCGAGGCGCAGGAAAACGCCGTGGGCATCAATCAGGCTGACAACCTGCCCCTGCGCTGAGTTTTTGCGGACGCTGGCGGTCGAGCTCTGGGTCGCGCTCGAACTCGTGATTTGATTACCTCAGTAAAGCGCGTCCCCGAAAGTTGAGCGCTCGGCTTGTGGCGGGCTGAACGGCTCGCCAATATCGCCGGGGTGTGTCGGTCCGGCGTCTTCACCGTCGGCCACTTCGGTCAGCAGCGCGGCCGCACATTTCACCATCGGCCAGGCCAGCGTGGCGCCGGTGCCGTCGGTGCTTTCCATGCCCAGCTCCAGCAAGGCCGAGGCGCGGAAGAGGTTCAGCGCCTGGTCCAGGCCAAGGTGGCTGTGGCTGCGGCAGAACATGGAATAGTCGGTGACGGGCTGGGCAATGCGTGCGGCCAGCATCAGCGCCGCGCAGGCCGGCATGCCGTCGACCATCAGCAGGTGGCGCTTGCTGGCGGCCATCAACATCACGCCGACCATCACCGCCACCTCGAAACCGCCGAACGCAGCCAGCACCTCGATGGGTTCGCGCACATCACGGTGGCGGCCCTGGGCGGCGTTCAACACCGTGAGCAGGTGGTTGAGCTCGTCCTTGTTCATGTGCGGCCCGCTGACGACGAGGTCGCGCACCGGCGTGTCGGTCATGCGTGAAAGCACCATCGCGGCACTTTCATGCGAACCCACGCCCACGCCGGCCAGGATGGTGCAGTTGCCCCGCAGCTTGTCGCCGATCTCCATGCCGGCGCGCATGCCGGCGTGAGCCTGCTCCAGGCTCATCGCCGAAGTGGCACGCGCGTTGCGGGTGGCGTGCGCAATTTTGCGCATCTGCAGGCGGTCGTGCGGCGGCAGCTTCTCGGCCATGCCGCAGTCAACCACCGTCACCTCCAGCTGCTGCGCGCGCGCAAACACCGTCAGCGGCAACTGGTTGTTCAACAGCATGCGCACGGTTTCGTGCGTGGCACGGCCGTGCGCATCTCGGATGCCGTCGACGGCAATGCCGTGGTCGGCAGCGAACACCAACAGCTGCGGGTACTGAAAGCGCGGCTTCAGCGTGTTCTGCATCAGCCCCAGGCGAATGGCGAGCGGCTCGAGCTCGCCGAGGCTGCCCCCGGCCTCGTTGCGGCGCTGCAGCTTCTCGCGCAGCGCCTTCTCCAGAGATGGGTTGCTGGTCGGCGTGACGAGTGAGCGGTTCGATGTGGCCATGGCGCCTGCAGTGTAGCGAGCGGCCTACTTCAGGAACAACCCGACGAGCGGCCTACTTCAGGAACAACCCGACAAGCGGGTTGTGGGTCTCTTCCGTGCAGGGATAGGCCAGCGAGCGCAGGAATTCATCGAACGCCGCCTCGTCGCCGGCCGGTACCTGGATGCCGACCAGGATGCGGCCGTAGTCGGCGCCCTGGTTGCGGTAGTGAAAGAGGCTGATGTTCCAGCCCGGGTGCATGGCAGCCAGAAACCGCATCAGCGCGCCAGGGCGCTCCGGGAACTGGAAGCGGAACAGGCGCTCCTGGCGCGCCAGTTCACTGCGCCCGCCCACCATGTGGCGCACGTGCTCCTTGGCCAGTTCGTCGTCGGTGAGGTTCACCGTCGGGAAGCCCTGCTTGATGAACTGGCGCTGAATCCGGTCGGCCTCGTCGCGGCGCTGGATGCTCAGGCCGACGAACACATGGGCGAGCCTGGCGTCGCTGATGCGGTAGTTGAATTCGGTAACGGAACGCGGGCCGAGCAGTTCGCACAAGCGCTTGAAGGAGCCGCGCTCTTCGGGGATGGTGACCGCAAACAAGGCCTCGCGCTGCTCGCCGAACTCGGCGCGCTCGGCGACGAAACGCAAACGGTCGAAGTTCATGTTGGCGCCGCAGGTGATGGCCACCAGCGTCTGGCCCTTCAGCTTGTGCTGCGCCACGTACTGCTTGATGGCCGCCACGCCCAGGGCGCCGGCGGGTTCGAGCACGCTGCGTGTGTCTTGAAAGACGTCCTTGATGGCGGCGCAAACGGCATCCGTGTCGACCACGACGTAGTCGTCGACGAGCTCGCGCGTGACGCGAAATGTCTCTTCACCCACCAGCTTCACGGCTGTGCCATCGGAAAACAGGCCCACGTCCTTCAGCGTGACGCGGCGCCCCTTGCGCACCGATTGCAGCATGGCGTCGGAGTCGGCGGTCTGCACACCAATCACCTTCACCTCAGGCCGCACCGCCTTGATGTAGGCCGCCACGCCCGAAATCAGACCGCCACCGCCAATGGCCACGAAGACGGCGTCCAGCGGCCCCTGGTGCTGGCGCAGGATTTCCATCGCCACCGTGCCCTGGCCCGCAATGACATCGGCGTCATCGAAGGGGTGCACGAAGCTGAAAGCGCCATCGGCCTGCAACTGCGCGGCGTGGGCGTGGGCATCGGAATAGCTGTCGCCATGCAGCACGACTTCACCGCCCAGGGCCAACACGGCGTCGACCTTCAGGCGCGGCGTGGTAACCGGCATCACCACCACCGCGCGGCAGCCCAGGCGCTTGGCAGCGAGAGCAACGCCCTGCGCGTGGTTCCCGGCACTGGCGCAGATGACCCCACGCGCCAGCGCTTCGGGCGCGAGGTGCACCATCTTGTTGTAGGCCCCGCGCAGCTTGAAGCTGAACACCGGCTGCTGGTCTTCACGCTTGAGCAGCACCTGGTTACCGAGGCGGCGCGACAGGTTGCGGGCGGGTTCGAGGGCGGTCTCGCGCGCCACGTCGTAGACACGGGCCGTCAACACACGCTTGAGGTAGTGCGCCGCGATGCGCTGGCCCCTGGCCGTCAGGGTGCGCACGGGCGGGCTCGTCGTGCTCTGGCCAGCGGGCATCGGGCAGTCTCGCAGGGGGGGGTGGAAAGGGCGCGAATGATAAGGCGCCCGGCCCAACCAAAAGGGTCCATAAAAAGGGCCCGGGGCTTGTGGCCCCGGGCCGAATCCACCGGTTGGGGTGGAGGAGACAATGGTTGAGTGCCGCAATCGTCACGCCGCTCTTGAACTCAATATATCACCGGATTGTTGCAGTGCAATATAGAACTTGCAGCCGCCTGTGGTGAGCACTCTCTACTTGCACAGCACCGCGGCATGTGGCGCGCCTGAAAGGGGCAGATTTCAAATGGAATGCACGATCCACTGGACACCCGGCACCGGCATGGGTTTCGTCGCCGAGACCGGCAGCGGTCACATCCTGAACATGGACGGTGCGGCAGAGGGCGGCGGCCGCAACCTCGCTCCCAGGCCGATGGAAACCGTGCTGGCTGGCGCCGGCGGCTGCGCAGCTTACGACGTGGTGCTGATCCTGAAGCGCGGGCGCCACGATGTGCGAGGCTGCCAGGTGAAACTCACCTCGGAGCGTGCCGCAGTAGACCCGAAGGTCTTCACACGCATCCACATGCACTTCTCGATCAGCGGGCACGGCGTGCCGACTGCAGCGGTGGAGCGCGCCATCGCGCTGTCGCACGAGCGCTTTTGCTCGGCCACCATCATGCTGGGCAAGACGGCAGAAATCACCACCAGCTTCGAACTTCAGCAGGCCTGAGCGCTGATGCAACGCTGAACGACGCCTTCGCTGCGAAGCGGCAGCGCTGCGCAGTCTTCAGATGCGGTGAGCGGTGGCCGTCATCACCCGTGCGGCACCGCGCATCAGCCAGCGCACCGGCAGCGGCAGCGCTGCGGCGCCGGCCGCCACGGCATCGTCAGCGTGGCGGGCCTCATCGGCTTTCATGGCTGCGACCAACGAGCGCGAGCGCTCGTCTTCCAGCGGCAGCCGGTCCAGGTGACCGGCCAGGTGCTGTTCGACCTGTCGCTCGGTCTCGACGACGAATGCCAGGCTGGTGCCATCGCCCAGCCTGCCGGCCAGCATGCCGATGCCGAAAGCACCGGCATACCAGAGCGGGTTCAGATAGCTCGGGCGGTCGCCCAACTCGTTCAGCCGCTGCTGCGTCCAGGCCAGGTGGTCCAATTCTTCGCGAGCGGCATGCGCCATCTGCTGGCGCAGTTCGGGCGTGCGCGCCGTCAGACCCTGGGCCTGATAAAGCGCCTGGGCGCAAACCTCGCCGACATGGTTCACACGCATCAGCGCGCCAGACAGCCGCCGCGCCGGCTCGTCCATCGTCGGCGTTTCAGCCTGGGCCACAGGCATGGGCCGCGCTGCATGCACCGCCCCACTCAATGTCCGCAAAGCATTGTCAAGACTGGAGAGAAAACGATCGGTGGTTTCCATGATGGCTTCAGGATAGCCGAACCCATCTCATGGCGCCGTTTGCGACGACGTTGTTGCCAGGCAACATGGTTCCTGGGGATTACGCGGGATGATGAGCACAAGCCTTGGCAAGGCGCCGGCCCGTCTGGTGCAATACAAGCAACTTCCGAAAAGGGGGTTGGCCTGATCCGCCCCTCGCCGGGTTGTTACACCGATCGGGACCACATGTTCAACCTAGGAGATAGCTGCAATGAAAAAATCCCTGCTCGCCCTGGCAGCCATGACTGCATTCGCGGGCGTGGCTTCCGCTCAGTCGTCGGTCACCCTGTTCGGTATCGTTGATCTGGCGGCCCGCAGCGTCAAGAACGGTAACGCTGGCTCCATCAAGTCGCTGAGCACCAACGGCCAGGTTTCCAGCCGTCTGGGCGTTCGCGGCATCGAAGACCTGGGCGGCGGCATGCGTGCCGGCTTCTGGATTGAAGGCGACCTGCTCGCTGATACCGGCAACCCCGCTGGTCAGACATGGCAGCGCCGCTCGACCATCAGCCTGATCGGTGGCTTCGGTGAAGTGCGCCTCGGCCGCGACTACAACCCGGTGTTCAACACCGCCGTCTCGCACGACCCGTTCTCCTACGTCGGCGTGGCCTCGTCGGGCAACTTGCGCAGCCGCTTCTACGCGACACCGGTGGGCAACGCCGGTCTGGCCGCACGCAACGACAACTCCATCGGCTACTTCCTGCCGGCGATGGGCGGCCTGTATGGCCAGGTGATGGTCGCCGCTGGTGAGAACGCGCGCGGCAACAAGTACATGGGCGCCCGCCTGGGTTATGCCGCCGGCCCGCTGAACTTCTCAGGCGCCTACGGCAAGGCCGACCAGACAGGCGGCATGGTCGACGACGCCACGACCTGGATCTTCGGCGGCTCGTTCAAGACCGGTTTCGCGACTTTCCACGCTTCGTACGAGAACGCTGACTACAGCACCACCAAGCGCAAGCTGGCGACCGTTGGCGTGGTCGTGCCGACCGGCACCGGCGCCTTCAAGGCCCAGTACGCGCAAGCCACGAACGCGACCCTGATTGGCCTCGGTTACGTGCAAGGGCTGTCCAAGCGCACCTCGCTGTACGCCAACTTCGGCCGTGTCAATAACAAGGGCCCGGCCACTTTCACGGCTTCGGGCAGCGGCCCCGCCGGCATGCGCGCCGGTCAGACTTCCACCGGCTATGATTTCGGTGTCCGCCACGACTTCTGATCCTCCGGGCCCGCGTTGTCGGGCTTGTTAGGACGTTTTGCTGGCCGCCTTCGGGCGGCCAATTTTTTGTGTGAACTCTGTCCTCGGCTTCGGCTTCGGCTTTCATCACCGTGATGGCGCAGTCGTAATGGTTTTCCGCCAGTACATCTGCGCAGCGACCGTCGCGGTGATGACCGACAGTGGCGACAAGCGTTCTGGCGCGCGCTCGTCGTACGGTCCCATCGAACTGCATTGACGCGGCCTTCTCCCAAGCTTCCCAACGCCCATGCTGGTTTTCATTCTCCGCCGCCTGCTTCAGGCTGTCGTTGTGATGCTCACGGTAGCCTTCATTGCCTTCATGCTGTTTCAGTATGTCGGCGACCCGGTCACCAGCATCCTGGGACAAGACGCGACCCAAGAGCAGCGCGACGATCTGCGTCGCGATCTTGGTCTGGACCGTTCATTCGCTGTGCAGTTCACCCGCTTCGTCGGCAACGCCGTGCAAGGCGAATTCGGGCTCAGCCTTCGCCAGGGCCGGCAGGTGTCCACGTTGATTGCCGAGCGTTTCCCGGCGACGCTGGAACTCGCGCTCGGCGCCGCCGTCATCGCGCTCGGTTTCGGCATTCCGCTGGGTGTCTACGCGGCGCTGCGGCGCGGTCGCTTCGGCTCGCAACTGGTCATGACGCTGTCGCTGCTGGGCGTGTCGCTGCCCACCTTCCTGATCGGCATTCTGCTCATCCTCGTGTTTTCGGTGACGCTGGGCTGGCTGCCCAGTTTCGGCCGCGGTGACACCCTTCAACTCGGCGGCTGGAGCACCGGGCTGCTGACAGTGGACGGCTGGGCGCACATCATCCTGCCTGCCATCACGCTGAGCGTTTTCCAGCTCGCGTTGATCATGCGGCTGGTGCGCGCCGAGATGCTGGAAGTGCTGCGCACCGATTACGTGAAGTTCGCCCGCGCGCGGGGCTTGAGCAACCGCGCCGTCTACTTCGGCCACGCACTGAAGAACACCCTGGTGCCGGTGATCACCATCACCGGCCTGCAACTCGGCAGTTTGATCGCCTTTGCCATCATCACCGAGACGGTCTTCCAGTGGCCCGGCATGGGCTTCCTGTTCATTCAGGCGGTGCAGTTCGCCGATATCCCGGTGATGGCGGCCTACCTTTGCCTGATTGCGCTGATCTTCGTCATCGTCAACCTCGTCGTCGACCTGCTCTATTTCCTGGTCGATCCGCGCCTGCGCATCGAGAAATCGACTGCGGGTCACTGAGGCCTGCATCCTTTCCTTATGAGTACCCCCTCCCCCATCGCCCCCCCCAGCTGGCTTGCACGCTGGCGCGACAGCGATATCTGGCACAGCTTCATCACCTCGCCGATGGCCATGCTGGCGGGCTTCATCGCGTTTTTGTGCGTCTTCGTTTCGCTCTTTGCGCCCTGGGTATCTCCGCACAACCCCTTCGACCTCGCAACGCTGAACCTCTCCGATGCCCGTTTGCCACCGGCCTGGATGGACGGCGGTGACAAGCGCTTCCTGCTCGGCACCGACGACCAGGGCCGCGACCTGCTGTCTGCGCTGTTCTACGGTGCGCGCCTGTCGCTGGCCGTGGGCCTGGCGTCGGTGCTGCTGTCGGTGCTGGTCGGTGTGGGCCTGGGTCTGCTCTCGGGCTTCATCGGCGGCAAGGTCGACGCCTTCATCATGCGTGTCTGCGACGTGATGCTGAGCTTCCCGTCCATCCTGGTGGCGTTGCTGATCAACGGCGTGGGGCGCGCGATGTTTCCCAACGCGCAGGACACCCTGGCCCTGGGCGTGCTGGTACTGGCCATCGCGCTGACGGGCTGGGTGCAGTACGCACGCACGGTGCGCGGCAGCACGCTGGTGGAACGCAACAAGGAATACGTGCAGGCCGCGCGCGTCATCGGCGTGGCGCCGCTGCGCATCATGTTCAAGCATGTGCTGCCCAACGTGCTGGGCCCGGTGCTGGTGCTGGCCACCATTCAGGTGGCGGCGGCCATCCTCACCGAGGCGACGCTGTCGTTCCTGGGCGTGGGCGTGCCGCCGACCAGCCCGTCGCTGGGAACGCTGATACGCATCGGCAACGACTTTCTCTTTTCTGGTGAGTGGTGGATCACCATCTTCCCGGGCGTGATGCTGGTGCTGATCGCGCTGAGCGTGAACCTGCTCGGCGACTGGCTGCGCGACGCTCTGAACCCGAGGCTGCGCTGATGGTTGCCCCCTTGCTGGAGGTGAAGCACCTCCGCGTCGAATTTCCCACGCGCCGCGGCACGCTGCTGGCGCTGGACGACATCAACTTCGAAATCGCGCCGGGCGAAATTCTGGGCGTGGTGGGCGAATCCGGCGCCGGCAAATCGCTCACCGGCGCCGCCATCATCGGGCTGCTGGAACCACCCGGTCGCATCGCCAGCGGCGAGATTTTGCTGGGCGGCCGTCGCATCGACAACCTGCCCTATGAAGAGATGCGCAAGATTCGCGGCCGGCAGATCGGCGCCATCTTCCAAGACCCGCTGACCTCGCTGAACCCGCTGTACACCATCGGGCGCCAGCTGACCGAGACGATCCTGACGCACCTGCCCGTCAGCGCCGAAGAAGCGCGCCAGCGCGCCATCAGGCTGCTGCAGGAAACCGGCATCCCGGCGGCCGAGCAGCGCATCGACCAGTACCCGCACCAGTTCAGCGGCGGCATGCGCCAACGGGTGGTCATCGCGCTGGCGCTGGCCGCCGAGCCCAAGCTCATCGTGGCGGATGAGCCGACCACGGCCCTGGACGTCTCCATCCAGGCGCAGATCATCTCGCTGCTCAAGCGCCTGTGCAAAGACCACGGCGCGGCGGTGATGCTGGTCACGCACGACATGGGCGTCATCGCGGAAACCTGCGACCGCGTGGCCGTGCTCTACGCCGGGCGTGTGGCCGAAATCGGGCCCGTGGGCGATGTCATTCACCGCCCGAGCCACCCCTACACCAGCGGGCTGATGGGCTCGATACCGGCGATGGACGAAGACCGAGAGCGGCTGCTGCAAATCGACGGATCGATGCCGCGACTGAACAACATCCCGCGCGGCTGCGCCTTCAACCCGCGCTGCCCGCAGGTGATGGCACGCTGCCGCGAAGAACGCCCAGAACTGCAGGACGCCGGCGCCACGCGCGCCGCCTGCTGGCTGGTGAACGACGGAGCAAGACCAATATGACCGCACTCGTGGAAGTGCGCGACCTGGCCAAGACCTTCGACGTCTCGGCGCCCTGGCTGAACCGCGTCATCGAACGAAAGCCCAAGCTCTTCGTGCATGCTGTCGACGGCGTGAGCTTCAGCATCGACAAGGGCACGACGCTGGCGCTGGTGGGTGAATCGGGCTGCGGCAAGAGCACCGTGGCGCGGCTGTTGGTGGGCCTTTATGCGCCGACACGCGGCGACGTGCAGTTCGATGGCCAGGCCACCCACGCCGGCCGCAACGCGGCCGAACTGCGCACGCTGCGGCGGCGCATGCAGATGATCTTTCAGGACCCCTATGCCAGCCTGAACCCACGCTGGAAGGTGCTGGACATCATCGGCGAGCCGCTGCGTGAACACGGCCTCGTGCCGGGCGCAGAGGCCCTGCGCGCGCGCGTGAGCGAGTTGCTGCTGCAGGTGGGCCTGGCCGCAGCCGACTGCGACAAGTTCCCGCACCAGTTCAGCGGCGGCCAGCGTCAGCGCATCAGCATCGCCCGGGCATTGGCCACGCAGCCCGAGTTCCTGGTCTGCGACGAGCCCACCTCGGCGCTGGACGTCAGCGTTCAGGCCCAGGTGCTGAACATCATGAAGGACCTGCAGCGCACTCAGGGCCTGACCTACCTCTTCATCAGCCACAACCTGGCCGTGGTGCGCCACGTGGCCGACCGTGTCGGCGTCATGTACCTGGGCCGGCTCGTGGAAGTGGCACCCAAGGCCGAACTCTTCAGCCGCCCGCGCCACCCGTACACGCGCATGTTGCTGGATGCCATTCCCGACATCCACATGACCGGGCGTTCGCGCACCCCGGTGCAAGGTGAAGTGCCCAACCCGCTGAACCCGCCGAGCGGCTGCGCCTTTCATCCGCGCTGCCCGCATGCGAATGCTCGTTGCAGCAGCGAGAGGCCGGTACTGACGCGCTTCCAGGGCACCGAGGTGGCCTGCCATGCCGTGCAGGAAGGCCGGATCTGAAGATCTGAAGGGCAGTGGCTACAACAGGCGCTCGCCTGCAAAGAGCGCACGCGGCTCCTCGCGCTGGCGGATGAGGTGCACGCGCGGGCCTTCCACCATCACCTCGGCAGCACGGGGCCGGCTGTTGTAGTTGCTGGCCATGGCCATGCCATAGGCGCCGGCCGACAGTACCGCCAGCTTGTCGCCCGGAGCCACCGCCAGGGTACGGTCGCGGCCCAGCCAGTCGCCCGATTCGCACACAGGGCCGACCACGTCCCAGCGCAGCGCAGGCGCGTCGCGCTCGACGCAGGGCTCGATGGCCATGTAGGCCTCGTACATCGCGGGCCGCACGAGGTCGTTCATCGCGGCATCGACGATGCAGAAATTCTTGCCGCCTTCGTCGGTGAGGCCGGGCTTGAGCACCAGCACCTCGGTCAGCAGCACCCCTGCATTGCCCACCAGTGAACGCCCAGGCTCGAACAGTACCTCACGCTGGCCGTGGCCGCGCTCGTCCAGCCGTTGCAGCAGCGCGCGCACGAGGGCCCCGGCATCGGGCGGCGTTTCGTCGGTGTAGGTAATGCCCAGACCGCCGCCGACATCGACATGATGGATGGGAATGCCCACCGCCTCCACCGCCTCGACCAGGTCGAGCATGCGGTCGAGCGCATCGAGGTAGGGCGCCAGCTGCGTGATCTGCGAACCGATGTGGCAATCGATGCCCACCACGTGCAACCCAGGCAACGAAGCCGCATGGCGGTAGGCGGACAGTGCCTGGGCATGGGCGATGCCGAACTTGTTGCCCTTCAAGCCCGTGCTGATGTACGGGTGCGTGCCGGCATCGACATCAGGGTTCACACGCAGGCTGACCGGCGCGCGCGAGCCCGCCGCCAAGGCTTCCTCGTTCAACGTGTCCAGCTCGGACAGGCTCTCGACATTGAAGCAGCGCACACCGGCCTGCAACGCCTGGCGCATTTCGGCGCGAGTCTTGCCGACGCCCGAGAACACGACACGGCTGGCCTCGCCGCCTGCGGCCAGCACACGTGCCAATTCACCGCCAGACACGATGTCGAAACCGGCACCGGCCTGTGCAAACGTCTGGAGCACCGCCAGGCTGGAGTTGGCCTTCATCGCATAGCAGACCAAGTGACGACGACCCTGCAGCGCACGCTCATAAGCCTGGAAGGCAGTCAGCATGGCGTTGCGCGAATAGACGAAGAGCGGTGTGCCGAAGCGCTCGGCCAGCGCGGCCAGCGAGTGGCCTTCAAGACGCAGTTCGCCGCATTTTCGCAACAGGAAGGGAGCGCCCGGCAGCTTCATCGGGCGGGTGCTGAAGCTGCAGCAGCCGGAGCGGCTGGCGCAGCGGGCATCGGTTGCATGTACAGCGCGCCCTTCTGCCCGCAGCCGCTCAGAGCCGCCAACACCAGCAAGCCTGCCCACATCGCCCAGGGGGTGGCGCGGGCTGCCGCTAAACTGTTCACGAGGTGTTTGCACATGAAAATCATTCTATGAGTTCGGTTCCTGATGGCACGGCGCTGAGCGACGCCGACTACCAGCGCGAAACCAGCGCGCTGCTGGCACGCATCGAAGCCGTGGCAGACCGCTGGTTGCAGGACGACGTGATCGACATCGACACCCACCGCACCGGTGGTCTGCTGGAGCTTTCGTTTCCCAACGGCAGCAAGATCATCATCAACACCCAGCCGCCCCTGCACGAGGTTTGGCTGGCAGCGCGCGGTGGAGGGTTTCACTACCGCTGGTCGGATGGGCGCTGGTGCGACACCCGCGACGGCAGCGAGTTCATCGCCGTGCTCTCCGAGCACGCCAGCCTGCAGGGTGACCAGGCGCTGGGCTTCTAGCGCTTGAAGAGGTCGAGGATGCTGCTGCGCTCTTCGGTGCTGGGCGGCTGTGGAATCTTGTCATCCAGACCCACACTCGTGATGCCGGCCTTGCCCGCGAATTCTTCGAAGACCCAGTAGGTTCCGATGTTCAGCACGCCCTCGGGCGGCGCCAGCTCTTCCACCGGCACGTTGCGCAGCGCATGCTGCATGAACTCGATCCACACCGGCAAGGCCAGGCCGCCGCCGGTTTCGCGGTCGCCCAGCTTGCGAGGCGTGTCGTAGCCTATCCACACCACCGCTGTCAGGGTGGGGTGGAAGCCGGCGAACCACGCATCCATGGAATCGTTGGTGGTGCCGGTCTTGCCGTAAACGTCAGGCCGCTTCAGCGTGGCCTGGGCGCGCGCTGCGGTGCCCGAACGCGTGATCTCCTGCAACAGCGTGCCCATCACGAAGGCGTTGCGTGCCGGCAGCGTGCGCAGGCTCTCGTCGAGCACCGGCGGGCGGGTCTCCATCAGCACTTTGCCCTTCTGGTCGACCACCTTCTCTATCAACTGGGGCTGCAAAGCGAAACCACCGTTGGCAAACACGCTGTAGGCGCTGGCCATCTGCAGCGGCGTCACCGAGCCAGCGCCCAGAGCCATCGTCAGATACGCCGGGTGCTTGCTTGCCTCGAACCCGAAGTGCTCGATCCACTGCTGCGCGAAGGCCGTTCCCGTGCCCTGCAGCACGCGAATCGAGACCATGTTCTTGGACTTGGCCAAAGCAGTCTGCAGCGGCATCGGGCCGTCGAACTTGCCGTCGTAGTTTTTGGGCTCCCAGGGTTGGCTGCCTGTCGCGCCAGCGTCGAAAAACAGCGGCGCGTCGTTGACCACCGTGGCGGGCGTGAAGCCCTTTTCCAGCGCCGCCGAGTAGATGAAAGGCTTGAAGCTGGAACCCGGCTGGCGCCAGGCCTGCGTGACGTGGTTGAACTTGCCGCCACCAAAATCGAAACCACCCACCATGGCGCGCAAGGCCCCCGTGCGCGGATCCACAGCCACGAAGGCACCTTCTACTTCGGGAACTTGAGTAAGCGACCACTCGCCCTTGTTGAAAGCCGTGTTCTTGTAGGCCCGCACCACCGCGCCGCGCCGGATTTGCTTTTGCGGCCCGGCCTTGTCAGACAAACCCGAGGTCACGGGCTTCAGGCCATCGCCGACGATGGTGAGCATGTCTCCCGACTGCAGCATCACGACCACCTTGCGCGGTGAAGCCTCCAGCACCACAGCCGCGAGAAGGTCGTCGTTGTCGGGGTGGTCTGACAAGGCCTCGGCAACCCGGGCGTCGAGCAGGGCAGCATCTGCCGGCAGGGTGACGTAAGCCTCGGGGCCGCGGTAGACCTGGCGCAACTCGAATTCCATCAAGCCGCGGCGCAACGCGCGGTAGGCCACCACCTGGTCCACCGCATTCACCGTGAGGTAGATGTTCAAGCCGCGCGTGTAGGCGTCTTCACCGTACTGCGCGAAAACCAGCTGGCGTGCAGTCTCGGCCAGGTATTCGGCATGCAGGGAACTGTCGCGCTGAGTGCGGTAGCGCAGCTGCTCGGCCAGCGCTTCTTCGTGCTGAGCTTCGGTGATGAAACCGTTCTCGAACATGCGGTTGATGATGTAGCGCTGCCGCAGCGTGGCCCGCCTGGGGTTCGACACCGGGTTGTAGGCCGAAGGTGCCTTCGGCAAGCCAGCGAGCATCGCGGCTTCGGCCACGGAAACGTCCTTCAGCTTCTTGTCGAAATAGATCTCGGAAGCCGCCGCAAACCCGTTGGCTCGCTGCCCCAGAAAGATCTGGTTCATGTAGAGCTCGAGAATCTGATCCTTGTTGAGCAGCCTCTCGATCTTCAGCGCCAAAAGAATTTCGTAAATTTTGCGTGTGAATGTCTTTTCTGTCGAAAGATAGAAATTCCGGGCCACCTGCATCGTGATGGTGCTGGCCCCCTGGCTGCGTGCGTCGCGCAAATTTTCCAATGCGGCACGGGCAATGCCTTTGTAGTCGACGCCGCCGTGTTGGTAGAAACGCGCATCCTCGGCCGCCAGCACGGCGTCCTTCATCACCTGCGGAATCTGCGCAATGGGCTGAAAGTTGCGTCTTTCTTCGCCAAACTCGGCTAACAAGAGGCCGTCTGACGAGAACACGCGCAGGGGCAGCTTGGGCCGGTAGTCGGCCAGGCTGCTGATCTGAGGCAGGTTCGGGTACGCCACCGCAAGTGCCACGCCCACCACCAGCAGCAAGGCGACAGCACCCGCCAGAACGACGCCGAAGCACCATGCCAAGGCGCGCAAGACGCCACTCATCCAGGCCGGCAGAGGCGCGCCACGGGCTGAAGGTGTTGCAGGATCACGTGGGGCGTCTGAGGAAGACATAAAGAACCCGAGAGCCGGGCCGAAAGATTATAGGCAGGCCGATTTGGCAGGCGCGGCAGGGCTGCGAAGGACGAATCGGCAGCGTTCTGTGACATTGTCCACAGCTCAAGAAGCGGCAGGCTGAAGGGTTGCTTGAGCTCGACTTGCGGGTTGTTTCAACTGCGGTTCGTGCGTCACGGAATGGCAACGGGCGAGGGCTTACGCGAGAGGTTTTTTCTTTGGGTCACAAGGGCTTTACTGCTAGCATTGAAGTAACTTCTTAACAAGCCTGGGGCTCATTTCGGGTTCTTGAAGATCGAAGGCCAAGTGGCTGGGGAGTGTGAGACTTGGGTTTTCTGGACACATTGCTGGGCCGTAAACACCCGCCCATGATCGGGCTGGATATCAGCTCTTCCAGCGTCAAGCTGGTGGAGCTGGACCAGACCGCCAACGGCGACTACGTGCTCGAGCGTTTCGCCTCCGAACCTTTCGAAAAGGGTTGGATTACCGACGGTCAGATCGAGAAGTTCGACGAGGTCGCTGCCGCCGTGAAGCGTGTGGTGCAGAAGAGCGGCACCAAAACCAAGCAGGTCGTGATGGCCATGCCGCAATCGGCCGTGATCACCAAGAAGATCATGCTGCCTGCCGGCCTGCGCGAAGAAGAGATGGAAATTCAGGTCGAGAGCGAGGCCAACCAGTACATCCCGTTCTCGCTGGACGAGGTCAGCCTGGACTTTTGCGTCGTCGGCCCCAGCCCCACTTCTGCAGGCGACGTCGAGGTACTCATCGCCGCCTCGCGCCGTGACCGCGTGCAAGACCGCCAGGGTTTGGCCGAAGCCGCGGGCCTGAAGCCGGCGGTGCTGGACATCGAATCTCATGCCTCGCGTCTGGCCATGGGTCGCGTCGTCGCAGCGCTGCCCAACGAAGGCCGAGACGCCCTGGTGGCGCTGTTCGAGATTGGCGCCGACACCACCAGCCTGAAGGTGCTGCGCGATGACGAGATGCTCTACGACCGCGATCAGGCCTTCGGCGGGTCGCAGCTCACGCAACTGATCAGCCGCCAATACGGTTTCAGCTTTGAAGAAGCCGAAGCGAAGAAGCTCAGCGGCGATTTGCCGGAAGACTATGAAAGCGTGATCCTTTCGCCGTTCGTCGACAGCCTGTCGCAAGAGATCGGCCGCGCGCTGCAGTACTTCTTCACCAGCACGCCGCACCACAAGGTGCACTACGTGATGCTGGCAGGCGGCACGGCCACGTTGCCGGGCCTGAAGGACCGGGTGACTGACCTGACAGGCTTCGCTTCGAACGTCGTGAACCCGTTTGATCAGATGCAGCTGGGCTCGTCAGTGCGCGAAAGCCGGGTGCGCCGCGAGGCACCTTCGTACCTGACCGCCTGCGGCCTGGCGATGCGGAGGTTCCTCCAGTGATCTTGATCAACCTGCTGCCGCACCGCGAAGAAAAGCGGCTCCAACGCAAGCGTGCCTATTTCGCCGGCCTGGCAGCCAGCGCGGTGGCGGGCCTGGCCATCGTGGGCCTCTGGTTCACCGTGCTTGGCCAGATGACCGCCGACCAGGAATCGCGCAACGCGTTCCTGCAAGCCGAAATCAGCCGGCTCGACACCCAGATCAAGGACATCGCGACTTTGCGTGCCGAGATCGACGCCTTGAATGCCCGCAAGAAGGCGGTGGAAGACCTGCAGAACGACCGCAATGTGCCGGTCTATCTGCTCAACGAGCTGGTGCGACAGACGCCCGAAGGCGTGTTCCTCACGAGCATTCGTCAGACGGGACAGGTCATCGCCATCACCGGCATCGCGCAGACCAACGAGCGCGTGTCCGAGTTCCTTCGCAATGCGCTCTACAACTCGACGTGGCTCGAAAAGCCCGATCTCGTTGAAATTCGAGCCTCGAACGTGGCCGCCGGCACTCGCGATCAGCGCCGCCTCTTCGACTTCTCGATGCGCGTCACCATCAAGCGCCAGCAGTCGGCGCCGGTAGCTGCCGGTGCGACGCCAGCCCCCGCGCCGGCTCCTGCCAAAGCCAGTTGAGGTCACAGATGGCCAGACCCTCCACCATGAATTTCGATGTCACCGGCTTTGTCGACCAGGCCGCGTCACAGTTTCGCAACCTCAACTCGAAAGAGCCTGGCCAGTGGCCGCCGCTACCCAAGATCGCCACCTGGCTGGCTGCTTGCGCTGGCGTGGTGGTGGCCGGCTGGTTTGCGCTGTTGTCCAGTTCTACCGAAGACCTCGAGGCACTGCGCGGCAAGGAGCCTCAGCTCAAGGTCACCTACAAAGACCGCCTGGGGCAAGCCGTGAACCTCAGCGAGTTTCGCAAGCAGAAGCTGCAGGTGCAGGAGTATGTGACGCAGCTCGAGAAGCAGTTGCCGGGCAAAGCCGAGATGGACGCACTGTTGTCGGACATCAACCAGGCCGGTCTCGGTCGCGGTTTGCAGTTCGAGTTGTTCCGCCCGGGGCAGATGCAGATCAAGGACTACTACGCCGAATTGCCGATTGCCATACGTGTGACCGGGCGTTACCACGATGTCGGCTCTTTCGCGGCCGACGTGGCCAATCTGTCGCGCATCGTCACGCTGCAAAACATGAGCATCACGCCCGTCGGCGCGCGTGATGCCAGCGGCAACCTGGCGATGGAAGCGACTGCGCGCACGTACCGCTATCTCGACGCGACAGAGATCGCAGAACAGCGCAAGGGCGCGGCACCGCGCCCGGGAGCCGCCAAATGAGTAACACCTTGCGCATCGTTGCAGGCTTGCTCGGCCTGTGCGCGCTGGCCGGCTGCACCTCCGACCAGGATGAGCTGCGCGCCTGGATGGAGCAGCAGCGGCGCGAGGCCAAGCCCGACGTGCAACCGCTGCAAGCGCCGAAGAAATTCGACCCCGAGCCTTACTCGGTGGCGCAGGCCGTCGAACCGTTCAGCACACAAAAACTCTCGGTAGCCCTCAAGCAAGAGTCGCGGCAGCCGAATTCCCTGATGGCGGCCGAGATGAACCGTCGCAAGGAACCGCTGGAATCCTATCCACTGGACAGCATGTCGATGGTGGGCAGCGTGAACAAACAGGGGCAGCCCTTCGCGCTTCTGCGCGTGGACAACCTGCTCTACCAGGTCAAGACGGGTGATCACCTGGGCCAGAACTACGGCCTGATCACGAAGATTGCCGAAACCGAAATCGTGCTGCGAGAACTGGTCATGGATGCCGCCGGCGAAATGATCGAGCGACCCGCCACCCTGCAGCTGCAGGAAAGGGCGCGATGAAGACCTTTCAGGAGAGATGCACCATGTCGCATTGGCGAGCCGCCCTTGCTGCTTTGTCTGCCGCCAGCGCCTTGTTTGCGCCGCTGTCTTCGTGGGCGCAGAACACGATCCAGTCCATCACCAGCAGCCAGCAAGCCGGCACGGAGGTGGTGCGCATCGAGCTCAGCGAAGCCCTGAGCGCGGTGCCCAATGGCTTCTCGATACAGGCGCCGCCGCGCATCGCCATCGACCTGCCGGGCGTCAGCAACGGCCTCGGCCGCAGCAGCATCGACATCAACCAGGGCAACCTGCGTTCTGCGAACGTGGCTCAGGCGGGTGACCGCACGCGGCTGGTGCTGAACCTGAAGCAGGCCTCGGGCTACCGCGCCCAAGTGCAGGGCAAGGTGCTGTTGCTGATTCTGGACACCACAGGCCCTGCCGTGGTCGGCACAGCAGGGCCGGCAGGCATGACGTCTGCCGACCAGGCAGTGACGTTTGCCGCGCCGCAGAACACGGCTTCGCTGCCGTTGCGAGACATCGACTTCCGCCGTGGCCAGGACGGCGCGGGCCGCGTCATCGTCAATCTGCCCAGCAACCAGGTGGGCGTGGACATTCGGCAACAGGGCCAGACCCTGGTGGTGGAATTCCTGCGCTCGAGCCTGCCCGACACGCTGCGTCGCCGGCTCGATGTGACGGACTTCGGCACGCCGGTGCGCACTGTGTCCACCTTCCAGTCGGGCGACCGTGTGCGCATGGTCGTGGAGCCCACGGGTTCGTGGGAGCACAGCGCTTACCAGAGCGACAACCAGTTCGTGCTGGAAGTTCGGCCGGTCAAGGTCGACCCCAACAAGCTGACGCAGGGCCCGGGCTTCCAGGGCGAAAAGCTGAGCCTGAACTTCCAGAACATCGAAGTTCGCGCCTTGCTGCAGGTCATCGCCGACTTCACCAACTTCAACGTCGTCACCAGCGACACCGTCACCGGCACCGTGACGCTGCGCCTGAAGGACGTGCCTTGGGACCAGGCGCTGGACATCATCCTGCAGAGCAAGGGTCTGGGCGTGCGCAAGAACGGCAACGTGCTGTGGATTGCACCGAAAGACGAATTGGCAGCCAAAGAGCAGGTCGACCTCGAAGCCAAAAAGAAGGTGGCGGAACTGGAGCCGTTGCGCACCCAGTCCTTCCAGCTGAATTACACCAAGGCCGAAGAAGTGGCCAAGGGGCTGACCGGGCAGTCGACTGCGGGTGGCGGCGGCGCTGGCAACCAGGCCACTCGCATCATGTCGCCGCGCGGCAGCGTGATTTTCGAGGCGCGTACCAACCAACTCTTCGTCAACGACATTCCGACCAAGCTGGAAGAGATTCAGGCACTCATCACCAAGATCGACATTCCGGTGCGTCAGGTGTTGATCGAGGCCCGCATCGTGGAAGCCGACGACAGCTTCGGTCGTGCACTGGGTATCAAGCTGGGCGGCAACGACCTGCGCGGCGTGCGGGGTGGCATTCCAGGCTACAGCGTGGCCGGCGACAACCGTATCACCATCGGCAACAACTACGCCGCCATCGGCAGCCAAACCGGCCAGGGCGCAGCGGCACCGGCCTTCAACGATTCCGCTTTCATCAACTTGCCGGCCAACACGTCGGCCTTTGGCGGCTCGTCGGCGGCGACCTTCGCGCTCTCTCTCTTCGGTGCCACGGCCAACCGTTTCCTGAACCTGGAACTGTCGGCACTGGAATCGGAAGGCAGGGGCAACATCGTTTCCAGCCCGCGTGTCATCACCGCCGACCAGACCAAGGCGCGCATCGAGCAGGGTGAGGAAATTCCTTACCAGCAAGCCACATCCAGCGGCGCCACCTCGGTGTCGTTCAAGAAGGCCAGCCTGAGCCTGGAGGTCACGCCGCAGATCACGCCCGAGGGCAATGTGATCCTGGACCTGGAAGTCAACAAGGACAGCCGCGGTGCACTGACCGCCGCCGGCCCAGCCATAAACACCAAGCAGGTGAAGACTCAAGTGCTGGTGGAAAACGGCGGCACCGTGGTCATCGGCGGCATCTTCACGCAGGACGAGCAGACCGAAGTCAACAAGGTGCCGCTGCTGGGTGACATTCCCTACCTCGGCCTCCTGTTCCAGAACCGTGTACGCAGCACCCGCAAGACCGAATTGCTGATTTTCATCACGCCCAAGATCGTGACCGACAGGTCGGCGGCACGATGAACAGCTTCGCGTCGCGACCCCGAATTGGCGAGACTTCCATGAAACGTTTTCAGCGCATCCTTTGGGTGAGTCTCTTTTCGCTGGCGCTGGTGGCCTGCGGCGGCGGTGGCGGCGATGCCGGCACGCCCAGCTTCGGGCCTGGCGGTGGCGCAGGTGGGGGCGGAGGCGGCGGCACGCCGGCACCCTTGGCTGCAGACTTGATCGTCAATGCGAGTTCCCTGCAGCTGCCCAACACGGCTTCCAGCAGCACGACCGTGACGGTGACTGCAGTGGATGCAACCCGTGTTGTGGTCGCAGGGGCTGCGGTGCAGCTTTCGGCCGACAACGACGGTGTGCTGTCCCAGAGCAGCACGACAACCGATGCCACCGGCAAGGTCACCGCCACACTCACGATCGGCGGCAACCGGGCCAACCGGATCATCACCGTGACGGCCAAGTCGGGCGAGGTGACCAAGACTGTGGCCGTGCAAGTCGTCGGCACGCGCATCACCAGCACTTTGGTGCCGGCGATCGTTCCGCCCGGCGGTGGTGGTGAGGTGCAATACCGGGTCATCGACCAGACCGGCAACCCCATGGTGGGGCAATCGGTCAGCGTTTCTGCACCGGGCCTGACGCCTGCCTCCACCCCGGCAGGAGCGGTTACGGGTCCGAATGGCGACTTCAAGTTCACTTACACGGCGCCGGCCACGGCTGGCAGCTACCCCATCGCCACGAGCATCGGCGGCGTCACCGACACGCAAACCGTCAGTGTCCAGGGTTCCTCCAGCGTCGGCCCAGTCACGGCCAGCATCAACTCGGCTTCGGTCTCGGCCAACCCGAGCGTCGTCGGCGTCAATGTGGCAGGTGCGGTCGCGAGCAACCGCTCGGAGATCCGCGCGCTGTTCCTCACCGCTGGCAACGTGCCGGTGAAAAACGTGCGGGTGCGCTTCGACCTTGCCGGCGATGCAAATTCAATAGGCGGCACCTTTTCCACCGGCAACAGCACGCTGTACGCTGACGACAATGGCATCGTGACGACGGCCTATATCCCGGCTTCACGGTCGAGCCCCACCAACGGTGTCACGGTCCGGGCTTGCTACGGCACCACCGACACCGACCCGAACCTGCTCAACTGCGCGACCAATGCCGTCGTTCGTCTCACGATCGTGTCCGAGCCTCTTGGCGTCTCGATCGGCACGAACGAGACCATCGTCGTTGGCGACCTCACCTACACGAAGCGCTTCCTGGTCAGCGTTGCCGACTCGGCAGGCAATGCCAAGCCTGACGTCGCGCTCTCCGTTTCGTTGGACTTGCCTCAATACCGCAAGGGCTTCTATTCCGTCGTGGGTGACAGCTGGGTCAAGGTCGGAGGCGATCTCGCGGTGTGCCTGAACGAAGACCGCAATCGCAACGGCGTGCTCGAGGCCGGTGAGGACATCAACGGCAATTCCCGCCTCGATCCTGGCCGTTCGGATGTCACTGTGCGTCTGCTGCGCTCGACCACGGCGGCTGATGGCACGGCCATCGTCGAAATCACCTATGCGAAGAGCTTCGGCAGCTGGATCGATGCCTGGATCACCGTGGCCGCCTCGGGTGTTTCTGGCACCGAGGGCCGCGCCACCTACGTGCTGGCGCCGATTCCCGTCGATGCCGCCGCGATCAAGAACACGGTCACGCCGCCGGCCTTCGTCCGCAGCCCCTACGGCATCGTGGGCAACTGCACTTCGCCGAACTGACATCGTTCGGCAAGTCCGCGGGTAGCCGTGCCCACCACGGCTGCACGCGCGGCAGCGGGCACTCTGCCTGAAGCAGGCCGCTGACCCGCCATTGGCCGCACCCCGCGGCCCACGCCGACTGCGGTAGCTCGCAGTCCTGGCTTCACCGCCGCACCACCGGGTCTGTTCCAGCAGTTCCCGGTCTGCCGAGCCCATTTCCGCTGAGTCTTGGCAATGGCCAACGCCGATGGGCATTGGAAAAGTGTCGTTACGTCAGAAACCCTCAAGTAAGGGCGCTGCCGAACCGATACCTCATAGAGGACAAGGTGTCCGAGTCGACTGCACGGCGACGCGCCGCAGAAGCGACATCCGATGCCACTCTGCCATGCCCGAGGTTCCAGCCATGCCGATCCGCCCGCCCCGTGCCCTGCCCCGCCCCGCCCGTCTAACACGGATCGGCCGGACTCTCAGCCGCGGCTTCACGCTGATCGAGCTGATGATCGCGGTGGCCATCGTGGCCATTCTGGTCGGCGTGGCGTTGCCCAACTACCGCGACTACATCGTTCGCGGCCATCTTGCAGATGCCTCCAACGGCCTGGCGTTGATGCGTGCGCAAATGGAACGCCACTACCAGGACAACCGCAGCTACGCCACGGTCGGCACCTTCACCACACCTTGCGCCAGCACTGACGCCGCCCCGCGCACCTTCAACAATTTCGTCGTCAGCTGTTCCGCCACACCGACCGCAACCGCTTTCACGCTGGCCGCGACTGGCAACGGGCCGGTCGCTGGCTTCACCTTCACCATCAATCAGACCGATGTTCGCGCCACCACGGCCGCACCTACCGGCTGGACCACTTGCACAACGAAGTGGCTGTTGAAGAAGGGTGCGACGTGCTGACGCCCACGCCCATCCAGCGCCGCCAACACGGCCTGACATTGATCGAGCTGATGGTGACGATCGCATTGCTGGCCTTGCTGCTGGGCCTTGCGGCACCTTCATTCTCGGATTGGATGCGCAACGCCCGGGTACGCACCGTGACCGACGCACTGCAGTCCGGCGCCCGCCTCGCACAGGCCGAGGCCGTGCGGCGAAATCGGCAAGTCGTGTTCTTCCTGACCAACGACGCCGACTGCACCACCAGCACCGCAGCGGCTGCCAACGGGTCGTTCTGGGCGATTCGCACGGTGCCCATCGTGGCTGGCGATGTCGTCGCCATGGTCCAGTGCGGGCAACTCGCCGATGTGGCCTCCGGCGTCAGCATCGTGGGCTCAACCGCCATATGTTTCAACTCGGCCGGCCGCCAAGTTGCCAACACCAACCCCGGCATCGGCAGCACGACGTGCACGCTCGATGCCACGGGCATCAGTACTTACAACGTCGACGTGACTGGCGGCACCCGGCCGCTTCGGGTACTGGTCTCGCTGGGCGGCCAGGTCCGCATGTGCGACCCGGGCCGCACGCTGTCCACCAGCGCCCCCGACGGATGCCCCGTATGAGCAAGCTCCCGCGCCATCGAGGCAGCGTTACCCGCGTTGCCCGCGGCACCTGCGTTGCTCGCGTCAACCGCGGCGTCTCGCTGATCGAAGTGCTGGTCGTTCTCGTGCTGTTTTCGGTCGGTCTCATCGGAATGGTCGGGCTGCAGGCACGCGCCGTGCAGGTTTCGGTCGGCGCAGAAGACAGCTCGCGTGCCGCGCTGCTGGCCAACGACATCGCCTCGCGCATGTGGGGCGCGCGCTCGATCACGCTCGACACCGCAGTCATCGACGCCTGGAATCTCCGCGTGGCCGATGCCACCCAGGGCGGCCTGCCCAATGGCGTCGGCACAGTCACAGTGACCGGCACCGTCGCGACGATCAACATCACCTGGCGCGCACCGCACGAGCCGAGCACGACCACTCACAACTACCAGACGCAGTTGATGATTCCATGAAACGCCGCAAATTCCGCCACCCTCCCTGCCGCGCCAGCGCCGGCTTCACGCTGGTGGAAATGCTGGTGGCCGTGCTTATCGGCCTGGCGATGACGCTGGCCGTGACGCTGATGCTGACGCGTTACGAGTCTGGCCGGCGCACGCTGACCTCTGTGAACGATGCCTCCATTGGCGGCTCCTACGTCAGCTACGCGCTCGACCGCGTTGTTCGCAGCGCCGGTTCAGGGTTCATGCAAAGCTGGATCAACGCCGGCGGTTGTCGCGTGCTGGCCTCGCGCGCGAGCGCGCAGGTGCTACCGCGCAGCACAAACTTCCCCGCGCCATTTGCCACCGTGCCACAGACCGTGCGATTGGCGCCAGTGGTGGTGCATGCCGGCGCCGGCACCGACGGCTCCGACGTGCTGGCGGTGCAGACTGGCTCGTCGGGCCTGGGCGAGGCACCCATGCCGATCCAGCCCGCATCGGCCACAACCGATGACCTGCGGCTGGCTTCCACAGTGGGCCTGCGCGGCGGCGACCTCGTGCTGGTCTACCAGGACCGCGACAACTGCCTTGTGCAGGAAGTGTTGGCCGGCTTCACCGGCGGCGCCAGCCAGACACTCAGTTTCGGCGGGAACTACGCTGACAGCGATATCGATGGCGTCGAGCTCATCGACATCGGCGCCACCGAACCTGCCTGGGTGGTGCCGCTGGGCAACACGGGCGCGGCGCGGCCGCAGTTGCAGCTGATAGGCGTAGGCGCCAATGCCACTTTGGTGGCTTACGACATGTTGCGGCTCGACGGCGTCGACACCGTGACGGCCATCGCCGACGGCGTGGCCGACCTGCGCGTTCGCTACGGCGTCGACACCACGGGCGACGGCCGCATCGACAGTTGGCAGGACCCGGCCAGCGCCGATTGGTCCGGCGCGACTCTGCAGTCCGGCACCGAGGCTGCGCGCGTGCGGCTGACGCAGATCATGGCGTTGCGAATTGCACTGGTCACGCGCACGCAGGTACCCGAGCGCAACGCCGTCGTGCCTGCCAGCCTGGTGCTGTTTCCTGACCTGGCTGCAGCGCTGCGCGTGACGCGCACGCTCAGCGCCGACGAACGCCTGCTGCACTGGCGCGTGCTCGACTTCACCGTGCCCGTGCGCAACACGCTGATGCTGGCTCCTTGAACAGCACCTTGAACGGCTGCCATCCATGTCAACTCACCGACCCCTTCCACGACATGCCCAGCAGGGCGTGGTTCTGCTGTACGGCCTGATCGTGCTGGCCATCATGCTGATCGGTGCCGCCGCGATGGTGCGGTCGATGAACACCTCGCTGTTCAACGCCGGCAACATCGGCTTCAAGCGCGACCTCACGAACCAGGCCGAACGCGCTGCGGTGACGGCGCTGACACTGCTGGAAAGCGGCGCACTGGCTGCGGTGGTGTCACGCCAGAGCAGCAGCACGGCCAACAACTACAGCGCCACGATCCTGGCCACCAATGCCCAGGGCTTGCCGAACGTGCTGCTCGCCGACTCGACTTTCACGACCGTGGGCGTGGCGACCAATGACATCACCGTCACCGACCAGGCCATCACGCTGCGCTGGGTGGTGGACAGGTTGTGCGTGAACACCGGTGTGGCCGAGGCCAGCCATTGCACGATGGCCAACGATCCGTCCCCGGCGGGTGGCAGCGGCAGCGACCTCATCAACGCCATCGACACCACCAGCGGCGGCGCCGGTGCACTGCCCCGACGCGTCGTCTACCGCGTGAGCGTGCGCGTTACGGGCCCGCGTTCGACCCAAGCCTTCTTCCAGACCACGGTGACGATATGAACATTGCTCAACTTCGCCTCCCCTCCGCGGCACTGGTTCTGACAGCGCTGCTCGCAGGCCCGCCGCTGGCCGTGGCCACCACGCCGCTGGCCGACCAGCCGGTGTTCAGCAACACCGCCGTGCCGGGCAATGTGGCCCTGGCGCTGTCGGTGGAGTGGCCAACGGTTTCGCGCGTCGCGCATCCGAGCGGCACCTATACGAGCGCGGCGGTCTACAAGGGCTACTTCAACCACAACATGTGCTACCGATACGTGCACGTGGCGGTTGAGACAGCCACTGATGTCGGGTACTTCGAACCCGTAGGGTCGACCACCAACCGGGAGTGCGCGGCCACGGGAACTGCTGGTGAGTGGAGCGGCAACTTTCTGAACTGGGCCACCATGATTGCCATCGACCCGTTCCGCTGGGCGATGACGGGCGGCCTGAGGCGTATCGACACACCGACGACGACGATTCTGGAACGCGCCCGCCACAGCGGTCAGGGAAGCCTGTTCCCCAATCGCGCCGTCGCCGGTAGCGCGCTCATCAGTGGCGCCACGCCGTTCACCTGGAACGCACTGACGGTGCGGACCCAGAACGCCGGCACCCGGCTCATCTTTAGTTCAACTGGCAACGTAACCACTCCGCCCGCAGGCATGCCCGTCGGCTACCAGCAGTCTGTGGCCGCGGTTGAGGCTACCGTGTATGAGCTGCAAGTCCGCGTCAAGGTCTGCGACCCGGCATTCCTGGAAGACAACTGCAGGCCTTACGGCAGCAACTGGAAACCCGAAGGCTTGATCCAGCAGTACGCCAACCGCATGCGCTACAGCGCTTTCGGCTACCTGAACGACCCCAGCATGCTGCGCGATGGCGGCGTGTTGCGGGCACGTCAGAAATTCGTCGGCCCGACGATGCCGTCGCCCGGCGCACCGGATGTCAGCAACCCTGCACTGGAATGGAGCGAGAGCACCGGCGTCTTCGTTCGCAACCCTGACGGTGGCGACGCATCGGCAACCGCCGCGGAATTCGGCGTCACGGTAGACGACAGCGGCGTCATCAACTACCTGAACAAGTTCGGACAGCTGACCACCAATTCCCACAAGGATTTCGACCCGGTCAGCGAGCTCTTCTATGCCGTGACCCGCTACTTCCGCAACCTGGGCAACGTGCCCGCGTGGACAGACATGAGTGCGGCCACGGCAGCGAACAGGGCGCGCTTCGTCGACGGGTTCCCAGTTGTCACGAGCTGGACCGACCCCATCCTGTATTCCTGCCAACGGAACTTCGCATTGGGCATCGGTGACATCTATACCCATCGCGACAAGAACCTGCCCGGATCGGGTACCGGCACCGTGGACGAGCCGTCCAAGCCTTCGCAGGTGAGCAGCGACCCGCTGGATTCCGTGGCGTACACCACCAAGGCGTTCTCGCTGCAAGCGCTGGGAACTCCTAACGCCAACAACTACAGCGGTCGCAACAACTCCGCCGGCATGGTCGGGCTGGCCTATCACGCCAACACGATGGATCTCCGTCCCGACCTGGACAAAAAACAGACCATGTCTACCTATTGGGTCGACGTGCTCGAAGCCCCTTTCGTCGCCAACAACCAGTTCCTGCTTGCGGCCAAGTACGGCGGCTTCAAGGTGCCCGACGTTTTCAACCCGCTGACCGCCACCTCGCTCGACGAAGACTGGTGGTACACGACGACCCGCATGAGCGGCAGCCACAAGTTGCCTGACAACTACTTCACCGCAGGGGAGCCCGACCAGATGATTGACGGGCTACAGCGGGCCTTCAAGAAGATTTCCGACGACCTGCGCGCGTTCACCACCTCGTTCGCGACCGCGCTGCCACAGACGGCGCTCCTGGGCAACATCAGCTACGGAGCCCGGTACGACGCCAGCGACTGGAGTGGCGAGGTACAGGCCAACACAGTGAGCTTCGATCCGGCCACCGGCACGCCAAGCCTCTCCCTGGAGTGGACGTTCTCGAACAAACTCACCGCCCAGATCGCCGAAGACACTGGCGCCGGCTGGAATACCCGTCGCAACATCGCGACCTGGAAGCTGACCACGGCTGCCACCAGCAACGCCCCCCCGGTAGGCACTGCGGCGGGTTTTCGCCATACCAACCTGACTGCGACGCAGAGGACGGCGTTGGACACCGTCTATCGCAGCGGCGACGACAGCGTCGACTTCGTGAACTACCTGCGTGGCGAAAGAAGGCACGAGGAGAGTTCCACTGTCAGCGGCAGCGCCAAGATTTACCGCAATCGAACCAGCCCACTCGGCGACATCGTCGGCTCGCGCGTGCGACCTGTAGGCCCCCCGGCGGCTCCCTTCGCGGCCGCCACCAACCCAGGCTACGGCACCTTCAAGACGACCTGGGCTGCGCGACCAACGGTGGTCTACGTTGGCTCCAACGCCGGCATGTTGCACGCCATCAACGGCGCAATCACCGGCACCACCGCAGGCCGCGAGCTGTTCGCCTACGTGCCTGACATGCTGTTCCGGGGGCCCAACGGGACGCCCGCAGTCGACGGCCTGGTTGCGCGCGGCGACCCGAACTTCACGCACAAGGCGATGGTGGACGGCTCAGCCACAGCCTTCGACGTCGACTTCTCACGCACGCAGAACGACGCGCGCTCCGCCCTCGTCGGCGGCGCCAACAACTGGCGCTCCGTTCTCGTCGGGGGCATGGGCAAGGGTGGCCGCGGCTATTACGCCATCGACGTCACCGACCCGGCCTCGATGACCACCGAAGCCCTCGTCGCGGGCAAGGTACTTTGGGAGATCAGCGCGGCTCACACTGACTATGCCGAGCTTGGCTACACCTATGGCGAGCCCACCGCCGTGAAGACGCGCAAATGGGGTTGGGTATTGATATTCGGCTCGGGCTACAACAACGCCGGCGGCGAGGGCTGGTTCTTCATCGTCAACCCGCGCAACGGCGCGCTGCTCGAGAAGATCAGCACCGGCGTCGGCACATCCAGCGCACAGGCCGGCATGGCCCACGTGCAGAGCTACATCGTCGACCGCACAGACGGCACGGCCGACGCCGTCTATGCCGGCGACCTATTGGGCAACCTTTGGCGCTGGGACTTGCGCGCCACCTCGGGGGCCTATCCTGCGCCGCAAAAGATTGCCGAGCTGACCAACGCCTCGGGCGTAGCGCAGGCCGTCACCTCACGGCCGATGGTCGTGGTGCATCCACCGACGAACCGTCGCTATGTCACTGTCGGCACAGGGCGGCTGCTCGACAACCCAGACATCTCGAGCGCGACGGCGCAGAGCTTCTACGCAGTCATCGACGGCACTGCCAACACCTTTGCCACCATCGGCCCTGGCGGCGCCGCATTCCCGGTCACGCGTTCGCAACTGGTCGAGCACACCGATCTGACGATGCCCGTGGTCGTGGACACGGCCACCAAGGGCGGCTGGTGGGTGAACCTGGGCGTGGCCGCGGCCGGCAACGGCTGGCGCGTGATCACGGAGCCGAGCGCGTTCTATGGCGTCGTGACCTTCGTGGCCATGGTGCCCAACACGAGTGCCTGCAACCCCTCGGGCATCAGCCGCGTGTATTCGGTCGACCTCGGCAGCGGCCAGAGCCAGCTCATCAACGCCAGCGGCGCCATCATCCCCTACAGCACCGCACTCAGCGGCGTGGTCATCGAGCACCGCACCTACAGCGTCGACGGCAAGCCGCGCCTGGTGGCGTGCAATGACCTCGGCACCTGCGAGGGCCTGCGCCGTCTCCCGCCGGGCGCGATGGGCATGCGCAGGCTGAATTGGCGTGAACTGCCACTGGCTGATTGATCGCAAGAATTGTGGATGGCGCTGCTTCAGCACGAGCAATGCCTCCACCTTGCCCTTAGGCTTCGCTGCGCCGGGCGCCGGCTGGCTGCCCGATAAGGGCAACCGGTGACTTCATACTCCGCAGCGTGTGAAACGCCGTCCGGCGGCTCTGCGCGCGGATACCCTTGATGACGCTGCAACTCTCTCTCGTCGGCATGCCGGGCTGCGGCAAATCCACCGTGGGCCGTCACCTGGCCCGCCAGCTCGGCTTGCGTTTCATCGACAGCGACACGCAGATTGAACGCCGCATCGGCCAGCCCATCCGCGACTTCTTCGGCGAGCAGGGCGAGGACGCCTTTCGCGACATCGAACAAGACGTCATCGACGAGCTGACGCAGCAAACCGGCTGCGTGCTCGCCACAGGCGGCGGCGCCGTGCTGCGGCCCTCCAGCCGCGATGCACTGCACTCGTGCACCCACGTCGTCTACCTGCGCAGCACACCCGACGAGCTGTTCCGCCGCCTGCGCCACGACACCCATCGCCCGCTGCTGCAGGTGGCCGACCCGCGGACGCGCCTGCGCGAGCTCCACCGCGAGCGCGACCCGCTGTATCGGCGCACCGCGCACTTCATCGTCGAGAGCGCACGGCCTTCGGTGCAGTCGCTGACCGGCATGGTGCTGATGCAGCTGGAACTGGCCGGGCTCGTCGACCCTTCGAAGGTGCCGGCCACTATCGGCCACAGCCCGACCTGAACAGCGCCGTCGCGAGCGGGTCGGGTGCATGGAGAGAAGCGTCAGTGGCGAGGGTGGCGGCTTAAACTTCCTGCGATGAACGCTGCGCCCGCAAGCACCGTGGTGGTGACGACCCCCGACACGCGCTACGACATCCTCATCGCCAGCGGCCTGTTCACGGAAACCGCCGCCTGGCGCGGCCTGCCGGCCTCGGCGCAGGCCGTGATCGTCAGCAACCCGACGGTGGACAGGCTCTACGGCCCTGCACTGGCCGCCGCCGTGTCGCCCCACCACCGCCAGGTCAGCCGCGTGCTGCTGCCCGATGGCGAAGCGCACAAGACCTGGGACTCGCTGAACCTCATCTTCGACCATCTGCTGACCCACGGCTGCGACCGCAAGACCGTGCTCTATGCGCTGGGCGGCGGTGTGGTGGGCGACATGACCGGCTTTGCCGCCGCCACCTACATGCGCGGCGTGCCCTTCGTGCAGGTGCCCACCACGCTGCTGGCCCAGGTTGATTCTTCGGTGGGCGGCAAGACCGCCATCAACCACCCGCTGGGCAAGAACATGATCGGCGCTTTCTACCAGCCGGCACGGGTGATCTGCGATCTCGACACGTTGGCAAGCCTGCCGCCGCGCGAGATGTCGGCCGGCCTGGCCGAGGTCATCAAGTACGGGCCTGTCGCCGACATGGCCTTCTTCGACTGGATCGAAGTCAACATCGATGCACTGCGCGCCAACGACCGCGCCACGCTGGCCCACGCCGTGCAGCGCTCTTGCGAAATCAAGGCCGAGGTGGTGGGCCAGGACGAGCGCGAGAGCGGCCTGCGCGCCATCCTGAACTTCGGCCACACCTTCGGCCACGCGATCGAGGCCGGCATGGGCTACGGCGCCTGGCTGCACGGCGAAGCCGTGGGCTGCGGCATGGTGCTGTCGGCCGATTTGTCAGCAGAACTCGGACTGGTGCCGCCGACTTTTGTCGAACGGCTGACGCGGCTCGTGGAACGCGCCGGTCTGCCCGTGCGCGCGCCCTTCATGCCCGATGCGCGCTGGCTGGAGCTGATGCGCGTCGACAAGAAGGCCGAGGCCGGGGCCATCCGCTTCATCGTCATCGAGACGCCGGGCCGGGCCGCCTTGCGCAGCGCCCCCGACGAGATGGTGCTGCGCGTCATTCGTCGCCACAGTCAAGCGGCGGGCGCGACTTCGAGCCCATCGACAGGCATGGCGGCATGAGCGCCGCCGGCCTGGCCCCTGGGGCCAACAACCCGCAGCACAGCCGCGGGCGGCGCATCGCGGAAGCCCTGTCGCCGCCACGCACCGAACACCAGCGCGACCGCGACCGCATCGTGCACAGCACGGCCTTTCGTCGGCTGGTCTACAAGACGCAGGTCTTTCTGAACCACGAGGGCGACCTCTTCCGCACGCGGCTCACGCATTCGCTGGAAGTGGCGCAGCTCGGGCGCTCGGCCGCACGGGCGCTGGGTTTGAACGAAGACCTGGTGGAGGCCATCGCGTTGGCCCACGACCTGGGCCACACACCTTTCGGCCACGCCGGGCAGGACGCGCTGCATGTCTGCATGCAGGGCCATGGCGGGTTCGAGCACAACCTGCAAAGCCTGCGCGTGGTGGACGAACTCGAAATCCGCTACCCCAGCTTCGACGGCTTGAACCTGTGCTTCGAAACACGCGAAGGCATCCTCAAGCACTGTTCGCCGCGCAACGCACGGCGCCTGTCTGCGGCCGAACCGGGCGGCCCTGCGCAGCGCTTTCTGGACGGCACCCAGCCCAGCCTGGAAGCCCAGCTCGTGAACCTGGCCGACGAGATGGCCTACAACGCCCATGACATCGACGACGGTGTGCGCGCCGGCCTGCTGAGCCCGGCGCAGCTGGACGAGGTGCCGCTTTTCGTGCACTGGCGTGATGCGGTGCTGGCCGACCACCCGACGCTGGCCGAACAGCCTGGCCGCCGCCTGCTGTTCGAGACGCTGCGCCGGCTGCTCTCGGCGCAGATGGGGGACCTCATCACCCATACGGCCAGCGCGCTGAAAGAAACCGCTCCGGCAGATGCCGACGCCGTGCGCCACCTACCGCCCCTGGTGGGGCTGAGCCCGGCGCTGCGTGAGCAGAATGCCGAACTCAAGCGTTTCCTGTTTCAGCATCTTTACCGCCACCCGCAGCTGGTGCAGTCGACCCAACTAGCGCGCAATGTGGTCACCGAACTCTTTG
>Ga0105048_10001680_pt1 | contig 35893 bp, 38 predicted proteins | sample MAT05_FD_78382 | JGI IMG/M metagenome (GOLD analysis project Ga0105048, IMG submission 78382) | Freshwater microbial communities from Lake Fryxell liftoff mats and glacier meltwater in Antarctica - MAT-05 | ecosystem: Environmental > Aquatic > Freshwater > Ice > Liftoff microbial mat | place... | reverse complement strand
AATATAAAATTCAATTCTCAATTCGAACCGATGTCCGCCGCGGCGGATATGAGCCCAACGAGCTACCAACTGCTCCACCCCGCAATATAAAGTCCCAACTTAAATGGGGGCGCAAATATACACTACTTTTGGGGTCAGAATCACAAGTCCAAAAAAAATTGACAGAAAAGAAGCACAGAGCGGGTTTTGTAAACATCATAGGTAATCCCAATGCGGGAAAAAGCACCCTGATGAATGCCCTGATGGGTGAAAAACTCAGTATCGTTACTCCAAAGGCCCAGACTACCAGACATCGTATCATGGGGATTTTGAATGGAGAGGATTTTCAAATCGTTTATAGCGATACTCCGGGTGTATTGGATCCAAAATACAAATTGCAAGAAGGTATGATGAAGTCGGTAGGAACAGCACTTTCCGATGCCGATCTGATTTTGCTTGTGATTGATCTAGCTGATAGAAAAAATGAATTGCATGCTGCCACTTTAGAGAAAATTCAAAAGACGAGTATTCCGGTTTTTGTTGTTCTCAATAAATTTGATGTGGTCGGTCACGAAGGTGCAAATGCAGCTTTCGAAAAATGGCAACTATTGATGCCAAATGCGAAAATATTTCCCATATCTGCATTGCACAAAATTCATATTCGCGAATTGCTGAATTTGGTTGTCGGTGTGTTGCCTGAATCTCCACCTTACTTCCCGAAAGATGAAATAAGTGATCGAACACAACGGTTTTTTGTGAGTGAAATTATTCGTGAAAAAATCCTTACCAACTACGATCGCGAAATTCCATATTCTTGCGAAGTAATCGTTGAGGAGTTCAAGGAAGAAGCAGATATTATCCGCATTTCTGCGTTGATCATAACTGAACGTGAATCTCAAAAGGCTATCATCATAGGTCATCAGGGTAAGATGCTAAAAAAGGTGGGAAGTGAAGCCCGCAAATCGATGCAGAATTTTCTTGGCAAACATGTATTTCTTCAAACCTTCGTAAAAGTTGATCCCAACTGGCGCAATGATCCGCGCAAGTTGAAAGCATTTGGTTACTGGGAAGGATAAAAAGTTTGGTCAAACATGATTGTATTTCCCAATTGCAAAATCAACCTTGGTCTTTTTGTAACTGAAAAGAGAGAAGATGGATTTCATAATCTTGAAAGCATCTTCATTCCGGTACCATGCTGCGATGCGTTGGAAGTTGTAGAGTCAAACAACGGTAAAATTGAATTCAATGTATCAGGACAAATTATTGATGGGATTTCGGATGACAATATTTGCATGAAAGCATATCGACTTTTGCAAAAGGAATTCAATCTTCCTGCAGTACAAATTCATCTCAGAAAACAAATTCCAATGGGTTCGGGTCTAGGCGGTGGTTCTGCCGATGGAGCCTTTATGCTTCGATTACTGAATGATTTGTTTAACCTAAAAAACACCAACACAAAACTTAAATATTTAGCATCAAAACTTGGGAGTGATTGCCCATTTTTTATTGATAATACAACAGCATTTGTTAGCGGTCGTGGCGATAAATTGGAAAGTTTACACGTTGATATTTCAGATATGTACATTGTTCTTGTTCATCCCAAAATACACATCAGCACACCGCAGGCTTATTCTTTGATTAATCCGCGGTCGTCCGGCTTTAATCTCAAAGAAATTGGAACAATAAAAAGGCAAGAATGGAAAACTCACTTGGTGAATGATTTTGAAGCACCAATTAGTGAAGCCTATCCAATTATCTCTCAAGTGAAACAATCACTCTACGATAAAGGCGCTATCTATGCCTCGATGAGTGGAAGTGGATCTGCTGTCTATGGATTATTTGAAAAGGAAATTCATTTTGAAGAGGATTTTACTGGACTTTATATGTGGTGTGGTAAACTTTAATGCTCCAATTTGTCGATGTCATTCTAGTGATTTTTTTACAGATGACTTATCGGCCGTCTCAAATGCAAGAACCACAACACGCTTACTACCGTGGAAATTGCCAAATGTTGGGTTTTACATTTACCCAACCTAAACTGCATTCATAAATGAACTTATTTCCGTCTAAGCCGATTTTTATTAGTTCTTTGTTACGCCATTTTTTGTTGTCCTGATAAAGTTTATTGCTACGGTTCAATCGGCATATGCTCAATCTGAAGCGGACATGCTTTAAGAGGTTGTGGTTATCTACAACAGGCTAAGCGATGTCTCAAATGAAGTGATCAAGCGAACGGATAAAAAGACATTTGTGGATTCTGTTTTTACCGCTTCTCAAAAGGCATTAAAGAGACTCAATATTCTCCGTGCCAGCTCTGACCCAGCAATTGCAAAAGCTGCACGCTACTTTCACATGAATTTACAATACAATTATGCTTTTGGATTTGGCACAGTAGGCAATTTAAAACGAGCAAGAACTTATTTCGATCTGCTGCAACCGGAGATGGCATACTTTAATGAATCACAATTCCCAATTGCATGTAAGTTTTTCGATGAGAATTATGTTGTCAATTGGTCCAGTTTTTATCCGTCAAAGGCAGAATATCATGTTAGCTATGGGGAAATTTTATTCTGAGATTATCTTTATCAACCGGCTATTACCGAAGTTAAACAGGCAATTCATTTGCTAGATTCGGATAACAACAGGTTAAAATACGTTTGCCACTACTCACTGGTTAATGCCAAAACGGAGCTTTCGCAATATGATACAGAATGTTTGGGATTTTGCTTAGAACAACTTGAAGCCTATTATAAACTTGCACCCGAACAACTTAAAATCATTGAAGTAAATAAATATTCGACATACACAGTTGCTATCAAAAAAATGGATCAATGTCTAGAAAAGTTGACGATTGATCAAAAGGCTAACGATGAGTTGACCAATGGAATCTATATTCTAAAATATTATTCTGCTCCGTTCAAAGAAACAAATACTGAGCAGAGAAGTAAAAATAAATTTACACTATTGAGATGGAATGATACTGCAATTATATTTGATTTCACTATCAATGGATTTTATTAAAAATGACGGCATATTCACCGAATTGAATGTTACTGATCAAAAATTTTAGATGAATAAATGGGTTCAACGTTATGAGACATTGGCTGTAACATGCGATGACGATTCATGGTTGATAGTAAAATACAAATCGCTTGAAGAAGCTGAGGCAATTGTTAGAGTGACCACAAAACTAAAGGCCTGTAAATAGCAAGAGGCTTTATTGTCAAAAAAAGTGAAGGAAGAGTGAGTCGTGAACAAGCTCAAACTAGAAAAGCAAACAAACGATCAGCTAGAATGCCATTGGTGTATTTAGGGGGCAATGTTTTTCGGTTTTTGACTAAACCTAAAGATTAGGGACACGCATTAAATGTTGGTGGAGAAAAGTTGATTGTTGAGGTTTCTTACATGGAGGTGGACGGTAAAAAAAATGAAAATTACTTCAATCATAGTTTGCAAGGGATCAACGATGTGCCAAAGCATCGTTGGAGTGGCTACTTTACTCATGTCAATTTTAAGTTGCCGATTGATGATTGGTATTAAGGTCGCAACAGAGCTTATGCTGGATTTTTAATCGCAAACAACGAACGAAAATTTGATCCTTTTATTTCCGACGATACCAAGGAATCCAACGGGGTTATTTCGTCTTAAAATTTTAACCCCACATCAAAACAATATTTAGGTATGTTTAATTTCGGTTGGATGAGAGTGAATGTAATCGGTGTTGACCTTTTTATGAGCTTTGGTGCTGCGTACAATCAATTTGATGGTTGCAACGAAACTTGGAACAATGAAGATTACATCATCGAGGATGCCATGGGAGCAAATAGAAAAGAGAACTATTGGAGTTTCACTATGCGCAAGGGAATGTCTATTGGACTTGGGTTTGCCAGAGTGTGATCAACCAACATTGTGGTGGTCAAATATTACAATAATTCCGTATTATAGGACATCTTCTATTTAGAATTACCATGTTTTTTCCAATATCTCTTACCATAACTGCAAAATAATTCTTCATTCGCCTTGATATTTCTGATCGCTTCTATGCAGACATTATCATTTTCGTCCAAAGTAATTTTAGAATTGTTTTTGAATTTTGAATTCGAAAAGCCATTGGCATCATTTGCATACTTTGCGAAACATTTTAAATGTAACGAATCCAAAATACTTCCATTGGGAAGGTTTATGAAATATTGATCTTTTCCTTCATCTGCCCGCTTTTTTGCCTCTATATTATTCAAAATTTCACCTTTAAAAATTGATATAGTTTCATCTTTGAATAAATCAATCGCAGTGAAAAGGCCATTTCCGGAATGCGGAATTTGAGAGGGTTTTATATACAAATAATCAGCCTCAGGTAGATCTACTGTATTGCTATTTGATAATTTCAAAGTTGGTCAATAGTGTGGGTTGAAAGATTGGAAAGGTCAAATATTTTCATACGGAGGAGTGACTATGACGGAATATCAATTTTGTATGTAGGCATTTCAAAAATCGTTGGCGATTCTTTATCCATTTCTAAAATTGGAAGACATAACAGACCTTGTGCGATATTATTATCTATGTTAAAAATTCTTGATCCATCTTAGACAATTTTAGTCTATTTAAAAGATGAATAAAGTATAGATCTTTTTCTTTTGTAAAGCTATCTAGACCTATGGATGGATGAGTTTTTCTCTTTTGAGAAGTAAATTTTTTCCGGTTCGATAAATAGTATTTGAATTATTGAGTCATTGGTATTGCTTGGTTTTTAGAGTCTTGCTATATTTTATTTAATTACTCCCGCATAAAAATTCGTGAAATATTTTGGTGCTCACTAACTACAACAAGAGTATAAATTCCGGATGGCAAACTTCCCGTAGAAATTTGCTGATTGGTGTTTTTTATCGTCTCGTATTGAACCATTTTTCCCATAGAGTCATAAACAAATAAATTGTGACCAACCAGTTCGTTAGACACGGAGATCATCGCAATATCTCTAGATGGATTTGGATAAATTGAAATATCTGAGATAGAGTTTTTGTATTCCGCTGTTGATGCAGAAAAATCGGGTTCATTATATGAATAGAAACTTTCGCTGATTTCTATAATGATCGGAAACCAGGTTGGAGAAGAAGTATACCATACCGCATAGCCGGGTTCTCTATTTACCCTCACCACATCAGTATATGTGTTGCCATTAATTATCAAGGTGCCGTATGCATCAAATGTGCGTGTAAAGGTTTGTGGAAATCCTGTGGATGATTGTCTTGTTGATTCAAACGAATCTAGGTAATTAAATGGGTATTCAATAAGTTTATCTGGTTGAATCCATACTGTGGCATTATTGCCACCGATCTCGGCTGCAAGTGATAGCAATTCGGTCGGTGTGTCGGTAACGTAAGTGTAATTTGCGCCTTGTCCGCTAATTTGTTGTTTCAGACATGTGTTTGCATCCGGATAATTAACCCCTTCCGGAGTGGTTGCTGGATCCAGGATGTTAAACGAACCAGCTAGCGTAATTGTATTTGTAGAGAAATCCCAAATAAGATTAGAACCCAATTGTTGCAGGCTAGTTGTAGTTCCGCTAATGATGTAAAGATCACCTGTTATTCCAATAGAATGGCTCTCATCATATACAATGGAAGGTTGAGCAAATGTTATTATGGATGAGAAGATAAATGAAAATAGTAAAAATTGTTTCATGGTTTTATTTGTTTTGGTTACTAGCAACGCTCTATGCTATTACCACAAAACTACCGAATAATTGATAGGTAGGTTTGTGCGCGGGATTATTTTTTTATACTAATTCAATAGATTGTTAAGAATAGGGACTGCTCACTGTCACAATTCACAATGCTTTAAATGAATTAAAGCTTCCTTTTAGCAAATTCTATTCGGTTGTTTTAGCTACAAATTTGATGGCGTAGTAATTTCATCTCTTGCTATGTTGATTGGTATTATTTAATTATGATTGGTTATTGGTCGAATTTGTATAACAATGCTTTAACAATGGCCGATTCTTCAATTGATTCGTTGTTTTGCGTGACCAGGCTACATAGCTGACTATCCCCTTATTCTATTTATTTATTTTTGGCAATATTAGAATTTATATCACTATTCTTTCAATTGATATGTTGTTTTATTATCTGATCTCAATATTCTCTTTAATAATTTTCACAGTGTATTCATTGGGTATAATGTTCTTGCCATGTGTGATCGCATAAACTTTGGTGAACTCAGCTCCGAAATAGAGTATAATGGCAGAGTAATATACCCAAACGAGAATTAAGATTATTGAACCTGCTGCGCCATAGATTGTTCCCACCGCCGAATTGCCAAGATAAAACCCAATCGCAAATCGTCCTGCCATAAACAACAATGATGTGAAAGCTGCGCCAATGACACAATCTCGCAATACAATTTTGCCATCTGGTAATTTTCTAAATATGATTGTAAAGAGGGTTGTGATAATGAGATATACCAAAAAATAGTTCAAAATGTAAAATATAAGAATAAAATCCTCAGAGAAATAGGAGGTAAGTTTGTTACTGATAATGTCCATTACGGAGTTCACAATTAAGCCAACCATTAATAAGAATCCTACTGCGCCTATCATTGAGAAAGACATAAGTCTATTTTTCAGAAATTTTATAATTCCTCTTTTTGGCTTTGCTTTTACTCCCCAAATAAAATTGATTGAAGTTTGTATTTCTGCAAATACTCCAGATGCTCCTACAAAAAGAATGATTATGCTCACAATTGTTGCCAATGTTCCTTGTCCCGATAATTCTATATTTTTAATAGCTTCTTGAATTTGCAGAGCCGATTCATTGCCAACTAGTCCATTGATCTGTCCAAATAATTGTCCACGCACTGCGTCTTCACCAAAGAATACTCCTGCAACACTTATTAATATAATCAACAGTGGCGGCAAGGAAAAAATGGTGTAGTAAGACAACGCGGCACTCAGCTTCATAACATTATCATCCAAAAAGGCTTCGAATGTTTCTCTGAAAAGATAGCCTATCTTTTTTGCTCTTTCTTTAAAATGAATCATCTGTTCACTAGTCTTTTTTATCTTCTTTTAGGCGTTCGATGGAATCTTGTCTTTTGCGCTCTTCACGTTTTTTGCGTTTGAAATATCCGCGTAAAAGTAAATTGTCCTTTGCAGCTTCCATATTCTGATCAAGTCCTTTGGAACTCGATTGGAGATTTTCCATTGTTTGGCTCAAGTTATCCGCTATTGTAGAATCTTGTATTAGTCGGCCCAAGGTGCCGTTTCCACTGTTTATGTTGGATATGAGGTCAGAAAGTTCAAGTGAAATTACTTCGGCATTGAGTGCAGTAACTTCAAGACTTTCAATAATTGCATCTGTCTCCACCGGTTCAGCAGAAGCCAATTCTATTCCGGATTCTACAATTTTATTTCCTGAACTTCCCTGCGAGATATTAAGCAATCTATCTCCAATGATTCCCTCAGAACCAATTGACACTTCTGAATCTATTTTTATAAATTGTTGAGCACTTTCTTTGATTAACATATCCACCCTCACAGTGGAATCGTTGATGATTCGTATTTGATCCACAGTGCCAACATTGATACCCGAAAAGCGCACATTATTGCCGACCTGTAATCCACTCACATTATAAAAAGTTGTGGTTAACACGAATACCGGATCAAAAAGATTTTTTTGTTTGCCAATAATGAAGATGCCCAATATAAAAAGTGCAATTCCTCCAACGATAAACAAACCAAGTTTCAGTTTGAATTTTTCATTTTGTGTATTCATGGGTATATGTTTAAATAATTATTTAATATATTTATATTGAACCAAAGAATGACTTTATCAATGCATCTTCCGATTTTTCAAAATCTTCGAGCACACCTTCTTTATACACTTTGCCATCCTGAAGTATGATCAACCGGTTAGCCACTATTCGCGCGCACGCTATGTCGTGCGTGATGATAATAGAAGAGGTTTTATACTGTTTTTGTACCTCGAGAATAAGTGTACTTATTTCTTTTGAAGTCGAAGGATCAAGTCCTGTAGTAGGTTCGTCATAAAGCATAATGCTTGGGTCTACCACTATGGTTCTTGCAAGACCAATTCTTTTTCTCATTCCACCTGAAAGTTCAGATGGCATTTTATCAATGGCATCTGCTAGTCCAACGTTTTCAAGCACCTCTAGTATTTTGTCTTCACGTTCTTTGGGAGTTAATTTTTTTCTAATTCGGATAAGGGGGAACGCTAAATTTTCACGAACTGACATGGAATCGTAAAGTGCTCCACTCTGAAACAAAAATCCTATATACTGGCGCAAGTCATTAAGATCCTCGTAATTTAATTTGGTTACTTCTTTATCAAGCACTCTTATTTCACCACTATCTGACGTGAGCAAGCCTACTATCAATTTCACTAATACCGATTTTCCTGATCCTGATTTACCCAAGACAACCAAATTTTCACCTTTTTGGAGAGTGAGATTGATATCATTTAGAACTGCAATGTTACCGAAGGATTTTTTCAAATTTTTTATTTGGATGATCCCGAGGTCAGAATTGGTTGAGGTTTTTTGCTCTTTCATTGTAACATCATGTCTGTAATTTGTACGGCAATCACATCTACTATTATTACCAGCAATGAAGAAATAACAACAGCGGAATTGGCAGCTATTCCGACACTCTCTGTTCCTCTTCCAGCAGTGTAGCCTTGATAGGTTCCCACAATTCCGATTACGGCCCCAAAGAAGAATGTTTTTACAAAGGCCGGAAAAAAATCAATGAATTCGACTGTTCCAAAAGCTTGCGAAAAGAAGAGCGAAAAAGATACATCTCCCTTGATATTTGTTCCTGCCCAACTCCCGAGAATACCTAGTAGATCTGCATATAACACGAGTAGTGGAATCATAATTGTTGCAGCCAATACGCGGGTGACAACAAGAAAACGCATTGGATTTGTGGCCGATACTTCCATGGCATCGATTTGTTCGGTCACTCTCATCGAACCTAATTCTGCTCCGATACCTGATCCTACTTTACCAGCACATATAAGTGCCGTAATTACAGGGCCCATTTCACGGATTAAGGAAATGGTCACCATACTCGGTAACATCGAGAGTGCGCCAAATTCTATTAATACAGGTCGCGATTGAATCGTAAGAACAAGTCCCATAATTGCTCCTGTAATTGAGATGAGTGTAAGTGATTTGTATCCGATTTTATAACATTGATATAGGAACTCTCGAAACTCAAATTCTTTTGAGAAAGTCGCATGAAATATAGAAGCGATGAATTGTCCAACTTCTCCAAGATTAACAAGACCGCATTTTACAGATTTTACTGTACTGAGTGTCCTATTTCCAATACTGACAAAGAAATTATTGAGTTGACCTTTCATATATTTTTATCAATCGATGCGAATTCATTTTTTTGACTTAAGTGATTTTGTTCTATTTTTTTCATATTTTTCTCGTATCGGAGTTTTATCAAGCTCATTCATTTTTTCAAACGCTTTGGTAACATATTCAGGAAAATTATCTTTATATGAAATGGAATAGAAAGAAAATCCGTTGTAAGGTGTTGTTGAAATTTCGTCGTTTAAGTGTACTTGATTTTCCACACCCTCTTCTTTGAAAAGCGCTATGAATGTTCTTTCCCGAGCTACTTTTAGTTCGCTAAATACTTTATTAATTACAGAAGGATCGATTAGGTTTAGAGCTTTGTGATAAGTTGTAAATAACATTTCATCAGCGACCTGATCATTTAAATATTTTACAAATTCTGCATCTTTAATAGACATTCTTTCTATTTCTATTGAATCCGATTCAGAAAGTCGATTGCCTAATTTCCTTATCGAATTCATATATTTTCTCTTAGCTTCAAAAAGCATAATGGATTCCTTTTCTTTATGATTATAATTCGTCGGTGTAACTTGTATTACTGCATTCGGATTTTCTTCTAGAAAGCGAACGATACGCTTGATGAATTTTTTTTGCGGTGATAGAATTTCTGATTTACCTGCAGCCCAATTAAGGTTGAATGATTTTTCAATCTCTCGCTCGGTGTTCCTCACTTCCAACCGATATCCGGTGGTCGCGGGTTTTATGAAAATATTTTTTAGTAAATCAAGTATTATATCGCGTAAATGGAAATTCGGATTTTTGAGATTTCCGCTAATTGGAATTTCGTAATCCACCACGTTACCGCTTTCGCGAACGAAGGCAAGCGCTAAAGGTACAGGAATCCATTTATTGTTTTTATTTTTCACTTTTTTTCCCGCTCGAGGATCAATTAGTAGCAGATGATTTTCGCTCGATATATTTCCATTCCGTACTCGCCATTGTCCATTTGCTTCCATCGTTCCGCGGTCCAGTGGAAACGAAGTATAATTAAGCAAATACGGATTAAATATCGTCAATGCTATTTCGGAAAAATTGTAGTTCATATTAAATGAAGTGCTGTCTTTTGGATTTATATCCAAGTGAATAAATGCTTTGCCAAATGGCTTAATGCGTGAAGTTACCATGAGATCGATTCTATCTTTTCTTTTATCTACGGAGTCTGCAATAGCAGTAAACGGATTTAGTCCGATTGAAAATTCTTCACTGAGTGTATAATCGCTGTATTCAATATTTGCATCGTATATAGCAATTTTACCAACGTTGTATTGACTTCGAAAAAAGTTTCTTGAGAGTTGTTCTACAAGTTGGGCTATTTCAATTACAAGATTAAATTTATCAGGATTACTGTTTATTTCGCTTACATTTTGCCCATCCTTTCCAAACATAGTCTGTATATTGTCAAGATCTTCGTACATCTCAAAACGAAAAAATGGTTGATTCAAAATAACTGAATCAAATTGATAAATCAAGTTTTTTGGACTTAATTTGTTGATTGAGAGAGTCAAACTTTCGAAGGAAGCAAAATCTTCCTCTTCACTCTTTCCGAAATGGAATTCGGTAACTGATAAATTGCCTTTAGTCGAAAGGCTATCTGCGCTATTGAAGTTTCCTGTGCTCTCCATCTTTGCGTCGAGAATGGCTTTAAAAGTTCCATACTCTGTTATGTCTTTAAGGTATTGATTGATAATTTCTAGATTAAATTTTTTAATCTCAAAGTTTAATCCGTAATTAAGATTTTCAAGGTCAATTGTGATGTCGCCCTCTACATCTCCTTCTCCCATTCCTGAGGAGAATGCGAATGTTATTGGCAATGTATCAACTTTAAATTTCAGTCCGGCACTCTCGATGTTCACATTTTTGATATAATAGTTTACTGGTGTTTGATCTTCGACATAATAAAAAGTTCCTGATTTTATTTCGATGTTCAACAAACTGAAATTAACAGGGTCACTCATGAGTGTGTCCAGTGTATCACCTTTGAAACGTTCTAAGATGTCAGAGAAATTAAAGGTCGAGTTGTGATAGATCGCATAACCTATGGGTTCGTCGAGTATAAATTGACTTATTTCATATTTTCCCTGTATCAACTTAATCATACCGAAATTGGCAGTTAATCCTTTCATTGAAAGAAAACTTGAATCGCTTTCAGATTCTTTGATGTCAACTTGGGAGAAATGAATGTACCCGGTGAAGGGATTAACATACGCTTTATCCATTGTGATTTCGCGACCTGTATATTCTACATCGTATTTTTCAACTAGCCATTTTGCGATGGGTGAGATCAACAGCATTATAAGGAGAAAGCCGAGTAATATCGCTCCTCCGGAAATTAATAGAAATTTTTTTAATCGAGACATAATTGGGGAACAAGCTAAGTCCCCAAAAGCAGTGCGCGATTATATCAATACCTTCAGGATTTATATGTTTCACAGATTTCTTTTGCTTGTTTAAGACCGGCTTTTTTATACGGTATACGCCAAAAGATATACAACATACTCGGCAAAGAAAAACCACCAAAATCGCATGTAGAATTTTTTGATGGAGTTATTTTCGTTCAATCGAATAGTAAAGGCATTCGTTATAAATAGAACGAAGAGCAGAATATGTCCGTATAGAAGAATTTTGTTTTGAACCGATGGCATTTTCATAGAAACATATTCAATCCATTTCAAATAAATTGTAAATGAATATGCCAATCCAACCAGAAGATTACCCATTATTAAAGCCATTTTGGGAGAATAAAGAATGGCCAAAGTTTTTATCTGATATTTTGAATCTCCTTCTATATCAGGTAAATCTTTGAACCACGATATCACAATACTAAAGGCGATTATAAAAACCGTGAGAATTTTTACATTCTCTGGCATGTCGAGAGTTTGGTTTACCAAATAATTAAACACAAGAAATCCTCCAACATTTAGTATTAAACCACGAACTAGTGTTATTGCCAATGCGGCAGTAACATGATGTCGTTTTAAATGAAACGGAGGCATAGAATATGCCCAACCGATGATTGCAGCCAGCGAAATAATTCCAAAGAGATACGGAGAAATTAACAAGGCAAGAGCAAGACTAATCAATAATGCAACAAAGACTATAATGGATGCTTCCCTCACCGTTAAGGCACATGAAGGTATTGGAAGATGAGGTTTGTTTATTTTGTCAATGTTTACATCTGCTATTTGATTAATACCCACGATAAAAATATTACAGGTAATTCCTATTGTCAAGGCCAAGGTGAGATATGAAAGACACTCAGATTTTTGATGCTCACAAACAATAAAGTAAAGTGTAAGTATGCTAATTACACTTCCAATGATTGTGTGTGGTCTGCTAAATCTCCAAAGTGTGATGACTTGTTTCATCTTCCCTGTTCGATTTGTATGACGGTTAGATTATTGAAACCACTTTTGAGTTGGAAAACTTTGATTGTTTGGTCCAAGTCAGAGAATAGGTCATTGTAATGTTTTATTGAATGTGATTTGAAAACAGAAACAACACCGTCGTAAGAAATTGTAAATACATTTATCGGAATCAGATAGGTAAAAAACAAACGCCTCAAAGAGAATGGACGAACAAAGGGAGTGAAAAGCAAAACCCCAATTGTCGTCATAAAAATTATTTTTAGAAGACAAAATATTGAAGGCTCTAATATCTCAACTATAAAAGCACGCGATCCGGAATTTTTTATTTTTAAAACTATTCGGATTTTCTCGTCATCTTGGAAATGATGGAAAGCATTAAACATAGTGTAACATGTCCCTTTGTCGAATTCCATTTCAAGAACATCTTTGGTCAGAATATCAAACGAGGAACTTTCCTTTTGAATTTTCGGAGCAATGGGATATTTATCGCTGAGAGAAAGATGATTAAAACATTTACTTTTTTCAAAGATGCTTATAGCTGGTTCACCGCTACCGCAGCAGAGATCTGTCATTGATTGCGGCAATAGCCGAAGATTTTTGATGTATTGCACAAATACATCATACGAATTGAAAGTCGTAACAACAAATCCTATAAATTCCGTTTGGAAATTTCTTAAAAGGGGAGGAAACCAACTGTAATCTTCGAGTTCTTTCACGGGTCAGTGTCGGTTTAATCAATTAGCAAGGTGAAACTTGAGAGAAATCCGAGCTGTGAAAGTAAATGTTTTTGAAGTGACAGACTTATTTAATTTTTAGGTACAAGGGGAAAAGTTTGCTTATTCTGAGTTTCTTCCTTTTCTTCATGTCGTACATGTATATCTTCACCTGCCCAACAAGAATTTTTGGTGTAATAAGAAGGGCCAAAGATCAAAAGCAATGCACTCATGGACTTACAACGAAGGTCAAAAGATTTACATATTTTACAGATTTACATCGGTGCTTCATTGAATAAGTCCTAACCATTTTATAGGCTCGCACGGAAGAATACTGTAGTTGGCTTACTAGAAGTATGTATAAATTGGTCCAAGAGACTCGTTAATAATGCCGATTATACAAAATAAATAGTCCAACATCGCCAGTAGGCTCATTGTATTAGTATTTTGTTATCTCGGCGTTTAACGCTATAAAATTATTAGATTGCTTTGGGCCATTTTATAATTAAAATTGGTGTAAATTGCTTTGGTAATGCCCTAACTGCATTCCAATAGTTTAATGCTGCAAAGCCGATACTATACTAATGTTATTTATAAAATTGGTAAAATCATTTTACGAGTATTCGTAGTAAATGCCGTTGTGATTAAAGTTTAGTGCAATGCAGAGAAACGGAATTGTACTAATACTTTATAAGAGTCTGTAATAGGCCAATACCGTTTCTCTTTATTTGCATACAACAGCCACTATAAGGGCATATACCACTGCATGAATATAAAATAGCTAGGACTGTTTTATATGCAGCATTGGTGTAAAACACAAATCCAATCGGTATTAGACAATATTGAATGTGTATACGATGTTATTTTGCAAATCTGTTGTCGGTATTTGCATAGATAATTTTAACTTTTTGGTCTGTTCCTATTTTACTGTTTTCTTGAACGAACCGAATTAGTCGTTTACTCTGTCTTCCCATAAATCTGCTCCAATAGACAATTACGATATCATCTTTCTCATCTGATGAAAACGATGTTGTCATAGAGCCTGTTTAAATTTTTCTAACTAAAAGTTATATAGCCGCCAACTTAATCATTGCTTCTGTACATTCCATATGGGTTTCGTAATCTCTGCACAATCTTCTATCGTTGTCAAGCCAAGAGAATGTTCTTTCTACAACTCATCTTCTAGGGATAACAGAAAAACCATCTGTTTTGTCGCTTCTCATTACAATTTTAGTATATAGTTGAATTTATCTTTTTTTCTTTCGATCAAATCACAGCGATAGCCACCAACAGCAACTATTATTTTGATTCCGAATAAATTTTCTTTCAATCGTCTAAATAAGAGTTCTGCTATATTGCTATCGTGCAGATGGACCACAGTAACAAGAACACACAAAAGAAACCCTTGCGTATCAACAACAATATGTCGCTTTCTTCCCTTTACTTTTTTTCCACCATCAAAGCTCTTCAACCCCACATTGTTGCAGCTTCGAACCAACTGACTATCAACAATACCTGCGGATGGCTGAGCATTTCTGCCTGTCTTTACACCAATAGCTTCACGCAACATATGTAAAATATGATCAATAATTTCTTCGTCATTCCATTTTTTAAAATAATAATAGACTAGCTGCCATTTAGGATAATTATCCGGTATCATTCTCCATCGACAGCCTGTTTTTACAAGGTATAAAAGTGCGTTGAAAATTTTTCACAAATCGTACTTTCTTTTTCTTTCAGATTGTGGAATCAAATTCTTGATTTCGCCCCATTGGGAATCAGTCAGGTCCGTTTGAATCATTTTTTTTTGTGTTTTAGGAATCCCAAAAAAGAAATTTTAGTATGGCCTTTACTGAGCCCTATAATTGTTTATTTCAACAGAATTTTCAACAGGCTCTAACTCTATTAATAATTTGATTTACTATTTGTTTATCGTCAAGCCCATAATAACGTTGTAAAATCAAAATATTAAACATCAACACTGTGTCAAACGGCCTTGCTACAATGTAGTTTTTTTTTTATTTTTGTTCAATAATTTTTCCTCTAGGGTTTTATGAAATATTTCAAAATATATCACCTTACAGACCATCTTTAACAGATTACCAATTTCTGTTAAGAGTTCTATCGAGTTTTGTACATCAGACAATCCTTACTCTTGTGTTTTGCAGCGTATTATTGGGATTTTTTGTCTAATTTATTATTAACTAATACCGCAATCATTATTAGTTGACTATTATTTAGTTATATAGTGATTTATGAACAATATTATTTTTTTGCAACTGCACTTAAGTAGGTATAATTTATTGTCGGTTAAATTGTTCGTTTTTCTAGTTTCAGCTAGAATTCTCTAAATTTGAGTTTAATCAAGTGCGTTTTTTTGAGTTTTATGAATTAGAACCGGAGGAATTGAAAAATATTACAGAATTGAGTATAATGCCGTTCAAATTTTTTATAGCTTTTAAATTTGTGGTCGTAGCGATGAAATTTTCGACTCAATCAGATTTTTTATTTTGTGTGCTGTACAACATTTCGATGTGTGGAATATCATCTTCTAGATAAGGTTCGCTCACGACTACAAATCCAAATAACGAATAAAATTTTTCGAGATATGATTGAGCAGAAATCCTTATTGGAGGCTGGTTGAGTGATTGCATAAAGTAATCCATCGCTTTTTGCATAATTAATTTTCCAACACCATTTCTTCTGACTTCGGGTGAAGTCGCAACTCTGCCAATACTCCATTCATCATAACTGATTCCGGGATTGACGAGTCGCAGACAAGCCACACACTTATTGTTGGCGTCCATTCCAAAAATATGAAGACTTTTTTGATCCTTGTTGTCAACGTCTTGATATGGACAATTTTGCTCAATCACAAAAACGTCAATGCGAAGTTGAAGAATTGCATACAGCTCATCCCTGCTTAATTCATCCCAAGTTTTTAATCGCCAATCAATATTCATTGCAATCTATTTCTTGAGAAGTTTAAAAGCGTGAGTCCATTGATTTCTCAAAAACCCTGGAGCACACCATAGAATACAAAGTGGTTCAATTGCGCGTGCACTTTCAACTTTCCCCATATCTTCGGCATCCCAGCCGAATTCATTCAATATTTCTGATGTTTCTTGTTTTGCAGCCTCGCTATTTCCGCAAATAAACATGGTTGGGCGCACTCCTCCAAAATCCGGATTAATCATATAAGCGTTGCCAACACTATTCCAGCATTTTACAAAATGAGCTCTCGGGGCTTGACGCTGTAGTTGTTCCATCAATGAGTTGTCCATGGCAGTGAAATAACTTAAAACACCATTTACTGGAGCCAGATCAGATATTGGATTGGTAGTATCTAGAATCAGTTTATCGGTGAGATGATCGATGCCTGCTAGCGCAATGGCGGAATTGGCAACAGAGCCTTTCACAGCCAATACAATTATTTCACCATGAGCGGCTGCATTTTCGAATGTACTTACTTTCACCGAAACCTGGTTTTTGAATTCCTCCAATTTGGTGAGTTCGCGAGTGCCCATCATTACGTCATAACCTGCGGCAGCAAAGCCGTTGGCAAGTGCTTTGGCAACTTGTCCGCTACCAAGAATTCCAATTTTTTTCATGGTTTGATAGTGATTTTTTAGCTCCTTAAAATAATCACTGCAAATAGAAGCAGAAAAGAGCTTACGTACCGCAATATCTTTGCAATACTGTTATGCTCGTTAAAACGCATTTTTTTATGCCGTTTTTGGTTGTTTTATCAGAACCGGATCTGCGTCCGTAGGTAACTGCAAGAGTTTTGTAGAAGTTTTTAAAGCGTTTGTTATGAATTATTTATCGGTAGAGAATCTTACAAAGTCATTTGGTATTCAAAGCCTTTTCGAAAATCTGACTTTCGGAATCGAGAAGGGACAAAAAATTGCTTTGGTAGCGCGCAATGGTGAGGGAAAAAGTTCTTTGTTCAGAATATTGGCAGGTCTTGACACCCCAGATTCAGGAAGTGTTACTTTTAATAAAGAAGTGCGTCTCGGATTTCTTTCGCAAGAGCAAGAGTTGAACAATGACAGAACCATTTTGGAAAATGTCTTTGCTGCCGATAATCCAAAAACCAAAGCAATTGCGGACTATGAAAAGGCTTTGGAACATCATGATGAGAAAGAATATCAAAAAGCACATGATGCCATGGACCGCACGAGTGCTTGGGATTATGAAGCTAGGGCAAGAGAGGTGTTAGGAAAACTCGATATTCATGATCTTGAGAGAAAGGTTGGCTTATTGTCAGGTGGGCAGAAACGGAGAATTGCACTTGCAAAAGTTCTCATCGAAGAACCCGATCTAGTTCTTCTTGATGAACCAACTAACCACCTTGATCTTGAAATGATCGAATGGCTTGAGGAATTTCTTTCTCAAAGCAATATGACCATTTTTATGATCACTCACGACAGGTATTTTCTTGAAAATATCACTGATGAGATTCTCGAAATGGAAAATAAAACTATCTATAAATACAAGGGAAATTTCTCGTACTATTTAGAGCAGAAAGCTCTGCGTGAGCAACAGGATAGTGTTGTGAGAGGCAAAGCCGAAATGTTGTACAAAAAGGAACTTGAATGGGCACGCAAAATGCCACGTGCGAGAACAGTTAAAAGTAAGTCGCGTATGGACAGCTTTTATGATCTCAAAGAAAGTTTGGTTCGCAGCAATGAAAACGATGGACTCGAATTGGAGATCAATATGAGTCGCATGGGAAGCAAGATTGTTGAGTTGTACAAAGTGAAAAAATCGTTCGGTGATGTAAAGGTGCTTGATGGTTTTGATTATGTTTTTAAGAACAAAGAAAAAATTGGAATCGTTGGCAGAAACGGCACGGGAAAAACTACGTTTCTTAATATGATCACACAACAAATAGAACCTGATAGCGGCAAAGTTGTGGTCGGAGAGACAGTTGTTTTCGGATACTTCAATCAGCAGGGAATGCCGATTAAAGATGGCCTTCGTTTGCTTGAAGTGGTACGCGAGATAGCCGATTTTATTCCGTTGGCGAAAGGCAAAACCATTAGTGCCTCCCAGATGCTTGAGCGTTTTATGTTTCCAAAACATCAGCACAGCACATTTGTAGAAAAGTTGAGTGGGGGAGAACGCAAGCGTCTACAACTCTTGATGGTGTTGATGAAAAATCCGAACTTCCTCATTTTAGATGAGCCGACAAATGATTTGGATGTTTTTACTCTTGCAGCGCTTGAAGATTATCTGCTTTATTATCCAGGTTGTTTGTTGATTGTAAGTCACGATCGTTACTTCCTCGACAAACTTGTTGATCACATGTTCGTGCTTGATGGTGAAGGAAAAGTGCGCGATATTCTTGGTAATTATGACGCGTATAGAAGAATAGAAGAGCAGCGATCAAATCAAAAATCGGTAGATAAAAAAGTAGAGCAGACAGAAAAGAAAGCTGCCAAACTAGAGACAACAAACGGTAAAATGTCGTTCAAGGATAAACATGAACTTGAACAACTTGAGAAGGAATTACCTCGACTTGAAGCAGACAAAAAGATGTGGGAAGAAAAGCTTGCTTCTAATGTTACGGATCACGAAGAATTAATACAAGTGACGGAAAAACTGGGTGAAATTGTTAGCGAACTTGATCAGAAAACCATGAGATGGCTCGAATTAAGTGAGATGGTGCAGTGAGACTGGATAATATATTATAAATTATAGATTGGCCATACATAATCCATCATCCATCACTCAACATTTTCATGATCTCCAATTCCTAATTTATCGTGTATGGCTCAGATGTTCGAACTCGGTGCCAAAGTTTGCCCCATGCTTCATTGAATTCAGTACTTGTGAATGCTGGCTGATAAGGAAAGGATTGAAATCCTTGATTTTCAGGGATAATTTTCCAATAAAACCAAAAGGCATCATGAGCATCAGTTTTTTCGTAATCGGTGCGGCCCCATTTCACAATAAAAAAATGAAGCTCAGCTTCGGACTGCTGAACAAAATATTTGTCCTGTCCAAACCACTCCAATACCTTTACTTCTCGTTGAGCCGGATGTGATCGAAGCAAGTCAAGATTTCTAGCAAAACTCACCCATTGCACTTTTGGATTATCTTGCAAAACAGAGTATTCGCACAAATAAATACTATCTTGGGTTGTTGCGATGCCCGACCACAGCCAATTGTTAAACATGCTTGGTGTTGTCGAAAGTTTGTCGGCCTCTATGTTTTGATTCTTAAGCTCTTGCGAGAGATGCTCATGAACATTGTACTTATTTACAAGAGTATATGACATGTAAAGTCCGGCGTAAACAACAGAAATCCAAGCCCATTTTAAGCGTGAAGGCTGGTCACGTTTTATAAACAAACAAACGATTAGAATGAGCATAAAAGGCAAAGTCCAAAATGGATCAACCACTGCTATATTGTTGAACCCAACAAGGTAGTTGGTAAAGGGAAGTAATAATTGTGTCCCATAGGTTGTGCAGCAATCAAGCAAGGTATGTGTGAGAAAACACAAATACCATGTAATGTACCAAAGTTTAAAGGTGTGTTTTTTCTTAAAAATAATATGACAAATCCATGCAAATGGAATTGCCATCAGTAGATGAACGAACATGCTGTGACTGTATCCGCGATGAATTTGAAGTTTTGTGATTTCGTCCGCAAAAAATGGATTTAGAAGAATATCGAGATCTGGAATTGTTCCTGCAATGGCGCCTATCAATTGCCCTCTATTGCCAATCCGTTTTCCGAGCATGATTTCTCCAACTGCTGCTCCTAATACTATTTGTGAAAGTGAATCCAACGTTATTTGTTTGAGTTGGCTAAGCTAAAGAATGAAACAGCTCTGAGGCTGTTTTCTTTGGGATTTGGTTTTTGAACAGTCAATGGTCAATTAAATCGTTGCGATGCACGGAAGCTCAATAATAACGAGGGCTTAATCAATAAAACCAATTGTTGTTATAAATTATTCCATTACTTAAAACGAATTAGTCCAAGAACAAATTTGAATTTTAATATAATAAATACAGTAAAAGTGGCTATTGTAGGCTAAGGAAGTGAATCTAAATTGGACTAGTACAGATAACGATACGGTATTAATACAGTATAATTTAAAAAAAGCCTGGCAGTATTTCTAGCGGTTTTATTTTAATAAAATTCTGACGAAAAAACAGTTTGATTTTTTGGAACTTTGCTAAATCGGCTCTTGAAATCTCATCACATATTTGATTGTTGCAGGAAAGTCTTCGTTGGTTATTAGGTTTGTTAGAGTAATATTTACTTCACCTTGACACCTCACAATAGCTGGATATGCATCGGATTCGACTGTTCGGCTTATTTTCCAATTACCTGTTGAATTTCCTGTGGTGCCATATCCGGTTCCAGCGACAATGGCAGAAAATTCAAAGCTAGTTGGTTCCGGAATTGTAAGTGTTCCATTAAAAAAGTTTATAAAAACTTGAGATGAATTTGTATTCCAATCGAGTGTATTTACTATCGCTGTAGGTAAAACAATACTAGCATAACTGAGGCCGTCAGCTGCACTGAAAACATTTAGTGCAGTCGCGACACTAAGAGCAATGGAGCTTTCATCTATTTCGAAAGCTGCGCTATTCAATTGGAGTGACGTACCAAATCCTCCAAAAATCCCTATATGGGTTTGTCCATTAAATGTTAATTCAATTTTCACTTCACTTGGCGTAATTGCAGTGTTACCACCTCCTGAATTATTTTCAGTGTTATTATCTTTTTTGCAAGCGGAAAGAATGAATACGGAGAAAATAAAAATTAGTCCTTTGAATTTCATGGTTTAAGAATTAAATGTTATGGTTTTTTAAAAACAGAAATTATTTCAAAAGTGAATTAACCAGCTTTCTCATAAGCAGCCAAAATCTTCTTCACCAATTTGTGACGAACAACATCACTAGCGTCGAGCTCAATTACAGAAATGCCCTCAATATCTTTTACAAGTTCAACAGACTTTAATAGTCCACTTGGTTGATTTTTTGGTAAGTCAATTTGAGTTACATCACCGGTAATTATGAACTTTGCATCTTTCCCCATACGTGTTAGAAACATTTTCATTTGACCGGCAGTAGTGTTTTGCGCTTCATCTAAAATTACAAATGCTTTGTCGAGTGTACGTCCTCGCATAAATGCGAGTGGAGCAATTTCAATGACTCCCTTTTCTATGTAATCTGCAAGTTTTTCGTGAGGAATCATATCCATCAACGCATCGTAAAGCGGCTGCATATATGGATCAAGTTTTTCTTTTAGATCACCAGGCAGAAATCCTAAATTTTCGCCGGCTTCAACCGCAGGACGCGTAAGTATGATACGTTTAACTTGTTTCTCTTTGAGCGCGCGCACAGCCAATGCAACTGCGGTGTAGGTTTTTCCGGAACCCGCTGGACCAATAGCAAACACCATATCATTGACGTCACAGGCTTCTACCATGCGGGCTTGGTTTGGAGTGCGAGCCATTACTCGATGACCACTGGGACCGTGAACCAATACTTTATCATCATTGTCTTTTTTAACTGTCGATTCGTCCTTATGAGCATCCAACATCATCTCAATAATATTCACAGGAAGATCATTGTAACGCGCCATGTAGTCAAAGAGGTGATTTAGTTTTAATTCGAAATCATCGATCGCCTGTTCTTCGCCCTGCACTTTGATGTTATTGCCACGGGCTACGATACGCAATTTTGGGAAACGACTTTGTATTAGTTTAAAGTTGTTGTTAGAAGCCCCGAAAAACACGAGTTGATCTATGTCGGGTAATACGATTTCTTTTTCGATCAAGGTTGATTTTGTATTAGTTGATTTAACCACATGCACTCTTCCATGCGGTTGGCCGAATGTATTAAAGATTTGATTAGTTTGGCGAAAATATTGCTTGCTATTTAACGGAAAAAAAATGATTGAAATTTTTGACCTGATGTGTTTTTCCGTTGCATTAAAACCTTAGTTTAAGCCCCTGTAAATACATCCCTGTGTCAATTATTACTCTAACATCGGATCTAGGACTGCGAGACCATTATGTGGCTTCTGTAAAAGCTGCTATTCTTGGCCATGCACCTCAGGCTAATATTGTGGATATTTCCCACGATGTGCGTCCTTTTGATATCCATGGTGCTGCTTTTCTTCTGCGCAGTGTTTGGCATCAATTTCCAATGGGAACAGTTCATGTCATTGGTATTAATCCCGAACTTACCTCAGAGCAATCGCATGTAGTGATCCATTATATGTGTCATTTTTTTGTGGGAGCAGATAATGGAATTTTTTCATTATTGTTTGATGAAAAACCGGAAGATATTTATGAAATAACCTTGCCACAAGGCGTAGATTGGACTTTCCCCATGCGTGGCGTGTTTGCTCTTGCAGCGGCCCATTTATCAAAAGGTGGTGCTCCTGAATTTTTAGGTAACAGAACTCAGAATTTGGCTCATATTCTCACTGCCCATTCATATCTTGATGGCAATACTCTCAAAGGTCGTGTTGAATACATAGACCATTATGGCAATGTATATGTAAACATCAGTAAAACATCATTCGAAAGTGAGCGAAAGGGAAGACAATTTGCAGTGATGTTTAAGCGCTCGTTATTTGCGATTACACGCGTCAGTAGATATTACACAGATGTAGTAGAAGGCGAACGTCTCGCAATGTGGGCCTCAAACGGACAATTACTTATTTCCATTAACGGTGGAGCTTCCAATCACGGAGGCGGTGCATCACAACTTTTTGGCTTGGCAACAGGCGATTCGATAAAAATAGAATTTTATGGTGACGCGAATAGTGAAGATGACGTTCAGACCTGAGGCCTGCGATGAGTTTATCGGGATTTTTGAACAATACAAACAGAAAATACGCGCTGCTGATGGATGCAATCATTTGGAATTGTTGAGGCAAACTCATGATGGTAATGTGTTTTTCACCTACAGCAAATGGGACGATGAGAAGTATTTAGAAATTTATAAAAAGTCGACCACCTTTGCAATAGTTTGGCAGTTGACAAAGGCATTGTTTGACCAACCTGCTGAAGCTTGGACCAACAATGTTCTCCATGTGGCGCCTTGATTGATATTGTGAGATAGAATCAAAATAAAATTAGAAAGAGATATTTTATGTTAGCATTGCTCGGAAAAGAAATCAGAACATTTTTAAGCTCACTCATCGGCTATGTCGTGATCAGTGTTTTTCTCTTGATTACAGGTTTGTTTATGTGGATTTTCCCTGGTGATCTCAATGTGATGGACATGGGTTATGCCAATATCGATACATTGTTTTATGTGTCTCCATGGGTTTTTATGTTTCTTATTCCTGCGGTAACGATGCGCTCATTTGCCGAGGAAAAACGCACAGGGACAATTGAATTGTTGTTCACTAGACCAATTACTGATTTGCAAATTATCATGGCGAAATATTTTGCCGGCTTGTTGTTGGTGTTGATTGCATTGGTTCCAACTCTCATTTATTACCTCACAGTTTATCAATTGGGCAATCCTACAGGCAACATCGATCACGGTGGAATGTGGGGCTCGTATGCTGGACTTGTTTTTCTCGCAGCAGCCTATGTAGCCATCGGGATTTTCAGCAGTAGCATCACCAACAATCAGATAGTTTCGTTTTTACTCTCTGCAATTCTCTGTTTTTTTATGTACGCCGGATTTTCATCCATCGGTGATTTTAATCTCCTCGGATCTTTCGACAACTTTGTAAAAAGTCTCGGAATCAGCGATCATTACTCATCGCTCAGCAGAGGTGTAATCGACTCGCGCGATGTGGTTTATTTTCTTGCGTTGATCAGCATTTTTATTATGCTTACCAAGACTGTGCTAAGCAGTAGGAAGTGGTAATTAGCCATGCGTTTTTAAGTTGCTAAGGTCTCGATTTGTTGTTCATCTTGCTTGAGTCATCCTCAATTGGGACATTCCCTGGTGTTTGCGGTGATTAAATTGTTTTGATAACCCAAAGAAGTATAATTGGGTAATATAAACTCAATTCCTAAATTTATCTGATTAGTTTGTAAAAATGAATACAGCTTTTGAAGATAGTCTGATAGCGTGGGCTGCAACTCGCGTAGACGAGCTTGTTTTTGATCCACGCAAAGGTTTTTATTCTTTCGAAATAGTTCTTTATGCTTTTGATAAGGGTAAAGAAGAATTTAAAGAAAATGCGAGAAGAAAGTATTTTCATAACGCTCAAGTGGCTGGAAATGTCTGAAAAGAGCTTCTCTTATATTTCGCGAACAAAGAAAAAAGCCTTAGTCAGGCATTCGTGAAAAATTGGAATTTCTACTGTTTCTGTGATGCCCGTTGTGGGTACTGAAAATTTTAGTGACTTAGACTTCGTTGATCAAACTTTTTCATTCATATCAGATATGAAAACAGCTCATTATGACAAAGGTTACAGTGTACAAATTTACCTTGTTGGAAGCTCGGATGCGGCAGCAGTAGATATGCTTAAATCTGATGGATACGGCTTTGGTTATGATTTTGTTAAAAACAACGTTATTTTCGAGTGAAGCGGCAGCATGGGCAGCGTAATAAGGCGGTTTGTCACTTCCTTCATTTACAAAGTGAAATTAAATGCACTGATTGGTTTGTAACAACGGCTTTCTATTCGGCGATTCAATTTATAGATTATCAACTATTTCCTTTGGATTAAATAGACAGAAAGCGCTACGAAAATATAAATGAGCTTATGAATAGTAATAGAATAGCCAACAATCGTCATTATTTAAGGAATATTTTGGAGAATAAGTTTTTGCATCGGCGTCAGGCAGGATACGATGTTTTGTTATCTAGTTGCCATAGTGCCAGATATTTCAATTACGATATAAACAAGATGATTTCTGATAAGGCCGTTCGTGATTTAGACAGCATCATAAAATATTGTGATCGAGACAAAAAATAATCTACAATGAACCATATTTTATTTATGGTCTTTTTAACCATTTTAGTAATTTTTTCGTAGCTGGACTTTGCAGGCCGAGAATTCTTCCTCTAAGGCAATTGCTTTTCTTCACTTGAAAACATACCTAATCGTGGTAACCAATTGAATTATTTTGTCACATTGATGCGCCTTAAGTGACTAATGTGAAGTAAAGATTAATTATTTGCTTGTGTTGGATTTTTTTTACAATCTCTCATTAAGAAATTTCAAAATATTATTTCCAATCTCATTCTCCACATTCTCATAATTTCGATCATTAAATTCTGACCCCGTCATCTTCTCATACAACTCTCTATATCTATCAGAAACAGATTGCACAAATTCATCTGACATCTCCGGAATGCTTTGTCCTTCCTTGCCCATAAAATTATTTGCAATGAGCCATTCTCTTACAAACTCTTTACTGAGTTGTTTCTGTACTTCACCTTTTTGTTGACGGGCTTCGTAGCCTTCAGAATAAAAATACCTTGACGAATCAGGTGTATGAATTTCATCCATCAACGTCACAACACCGTTGTACAATCCAAATTCGTATTTGGTGTCAACGAGAATGAGTCCGCGCGCTGCTGCCAGCTCTGTTCCGCGTTTGTAGAGAGCATGGGTAATTTCTTCGAGTTGGATATAATATTTTTCTTCTACAATACCCTGTGCGATAATTTCTTCTCTAGAAATATCTTCATCGTGACCTTCGCTGGCTTTTGTAGTGGGTGTTATGATAGGCGAGGGGAGCTTATCGTTTTCTTTTAAACCCTCCGGAAGACCCACTCCACAAAGTGTTCTGAGACCTGATTTATATGTTCTCCACGCATGACCGGTTAGATAACCGCGTATCACCATTTCTACTTTGAAAGGCTCGCAACGTTTTCCGATTGTAACATTGGGATCGGGCGAAGCAATTCTCCAATTTGGAACGACATCTTTTGTGGCTTCTAACGCGTGCGCTGCAATCTGATTAAGCACTTGTCCTTTGTATGGAATTGCTCTAGGCAACACAACATCGAACGCAGAAATACGATCGCTTGCTACCATCACCAAAAGATCGTTTCCAATGATATATACATCGCGCACTTTGCCGCGATAAAAATCGGTTTGTCCCGGAAGATTAAAATTCGTTTCAATGAGTGCTTTCAAGGATGAGTTTATTTTAAGCAATGATCAATTGTTTCATGAATGGATGCAATTTTACCTAATCGCTTTATGTGTCGAAATAATGCAATGTGTCTCTCAGAATTATCAAATCTTTCGAATTGAAAGAGACTTAATAGGAATTGAAATTGCTCTCACTTTCAATTGTATGAGTTGAATTAACGCGTTCTCATGCCTTTCATCTGCTTCATGGCCTGCATCATCTGTGTTTTATTGGTCATCATCTTCATCATCAGTTTGGTCTGATCAAATTGTTTCATCAGTTTATTTACCTCTTCGATGCCACGACCAGAGCCGCTTGCAATGCGTGTTTTACGTGTACCAGTTAAAAGTGAAGGATTACTTCTCTCTTTCGGAGTCATCGATTGTATGATGGCTTCGATGTGTTTAAAAGCATCTTCGTTGATGTCGATATCCTTCATCGCTTTGCCAACGCCCGGAATCATTCCCATCAAATCTTTTACGCTACCCATCTTTTTTATTTGGGCTATCTGATCCAAAAAGTCGTTGAAGTCAAACTGATCTTTTTTGATTCGTCTTTCAAGACGTTTGGCTTGCTCCTCGTCATATTGTTCTTGTGCGCGCTCAACGAGAGAGATCACGTCACCCATGCCAAGGATGCGGCTGGCCATTCGCTCTGGATAGAACACATCCAATGCGTCCATCTTTTCGCCCGTACCTACAAATTTGATCGGTTTATTTACTTCACTTTTGATGGAAAGTGCAGCACCACCGCGTGTATCACCATCGAGTTTGGTAAGAATTACACCGTCAAAGTTTAATCGCTCGTTGAATGTTCTGGCAGTATTTACGGCATCTTGACCAGTCATGCTGTCAACAACAAATAATGTCTCTGATGGATTGATTGCTTTTTTTACATTTTCAATCTCTGTCATCATCTCATCATCGATGGCAAGACGACCTGCTGTATCGACAATTACAACGTTGAAGCCTTTTTGTTTGGCATAATTAATTGCATTGGTAGCTATAGATACAGCGTTTTTATTTTCTCTTTCGGAGTAAACTTCAACACCAATGCCTTCGCCTAAAACATGCAATTGATCAATCGCAGCCGGACGGTAGATATCGCACGCAACGAGAAGAGGATTTTTACCTTTTTTAGTTTTGAGATAATTGGCAAGTTTTCCTGAAAATGTGGTTTTTCCCGATCCTTGTAAGCCACTCATCAAAATCACACCCGGATTGCCCTGATAATGGATATCTGAAGCATCGCCACCCATAAGATTTTTTAGCTCATCATGGGTAATTTTTACAAGAAGTTCGCCTGGTTTTAAAGAGGTAAGAACTTGTTGTCCGAGCGCTTTTTCCTTGACCGTATCGGTAAAATCTTTTGCTGTTTTGAAGTTAACGTCAGCATCAAGAAGCGCTCTGCGAACTTCTTTAAGCGTTTCTGCTACGTTTATTTCGGTGATTTGTCCTTGACCTTTAAGGATTTTAAACGCCCGGTCAAACTTTTCGGTTAAATTTTCAAACATGGATATAAAGCTGAAAGTCGGTTTTCAAAATATGGAGCGCGAATATAGGAATGAATGGTTGTGAGTCTAGGGTATTGAGCGAATGAGCTAATTTGCAAATGAGACAATTTGCCAATTGTATGAGTTGTGGTTTTGTGTTTCTTAAATAGTTTATAGATAGTGGTATTTCCATTGTGATTCATCGCTTTTATTGGACTTAATTGCAAATGAGTGCATTTGTTTGAAGTGCGTATTGACACTCTTTTGAATCTAATCCAAATTTTGGTTGAATGGAGTTGTTGTGAAGTTTTTGTCGTGAACTTTCTCAATGTAAAAAGTTTAGTACAAAAAATATGTAGAATGTTTACCACAAAGTGAACGCCTAAATGGAGATCCTATTAGCTCTGCAACTTTTAAAAAGTTCCAGTTTGAGGGCATTCAATTTCGAAGTGGAATAAGCCCGTGTCTATATTGGTTTGAGTTTACAGCCCCTGCTGGATGTAAGAATTTAAAGATTTAAAAGCTTATTCCAATGAAATAATAATACCGATTACACAAAATAGAAAGTCCAATTTTGCTCAGAGCTTCATTGCACTATGATATTGTTACCTCAGCATTTGCCATTGTAAAATTGTCAAATAGCTTTGAACTGTTTGATAATTACAATTGGTATAATTCCGTTTTGATTTACGTATTTGAATAATTTCGTTTCTCTTGTTTGTTCTAAACATCAAACACAACGGCATTTAGCATTATAACTCATAGAATGGTTTGGACTATTTTCTAACCAGCCTTGGTGTGATATCCATTTCAGTATGGGCACTTTTAAAAAACAAAAGCCACTCCGATTGCTCGAAGTGGCTTTTTAATATTGTAAGATGGAAATTTCTCAGTATCTGTTACCACGATCGTAACCACCACCACCACCACCATCACCATCACGGTTGAAACGTGGTTTGTAGCCGCCTTCTCTGCGACCACCACCACCACCACCACCGTAACTTCCGCCACGTGGACGATCGCTTCCGCCACCACCACCGCTTGAAGAGCGCTGTGGACGATCCTCAGCTTCTTTTACGTTGATTTTTCTTCCTTTAACTTCAGCCTGATCGAGTGCTGAGATAGCGTTGCGAGCTTCGTCGTCAACTGCCATTTCTACAAAACCAAAACCACGTGAACGACCGGTTGCGCGGTCTTCTACTACTTTGGCAGAAACTACACTGCCGTACTGAGCGAAGATTTCATTGAGCTCATCGCTCGACATGCTGTAATTCAGCCCTGAAACAAAAATGTTCATGAGAATAAAAAAATGTTTGTTGATTAAAAAAAAACGTTTTACTTCATCACTACAATCAACTAACATTAACTACAAAAAACACAGTAAACGAAATGTTGAATTCGGTGAAGTGTGGTCAAATATATATGCATTTAAATGCAAATCAACAATTTATTCATTTATTTTTTGAAATGCTTCATCGGATTAGGTAAAATTTTATTTCTAAGAGAGACTTCGACTGCTATCCAATTAAATGATAATGAATGGGTTATGCCAAGAGGATTTTATTATTTGGTCAATGGACTCATTCATAAATGGCTATAAAAATGTTATAGACCTTCAAAGGGAACAACGAGTTAAAGCCGATAGATGGACTAAATGGAATGTGCTTACAGTGTTACTCGGCACTAATCTTTACTCGATAGCCTGCATGTGACCGCACATTAAAGACATGTCCATCCTCAAAAATTAAATATTGACCTTTAATTCCGAGTAGTTTTCCTCTGAAATCTGGTGTATTGTCTAGCTTGAGTGATTTAACTTTTTTGAGATCTTGCAAAACTGGGTAATGTATGGATGTGATTTTGTCGTCATCGAAAATAAAGTGCTCATATTCCCCTCCTATTATATCGAGCATTTCATTTTTTTTATCTACCATATTCGAATTGCCTTTTTGTTCATTTTTCAACATCGCCTGCCACGCTGTTTTATCGGGTAAATAATTTTTTAATTCAACTTCAATAAGGCCGGCAAGTTGCCGATAGGGTGTCTCTGCAATTACAATTGCCTCCGTTGCACCCTGATCAATCCAACGCGAGGGCACATTGATGGTTCGCGTTACCCCAACTTTTATATCGCTTGTTCGCGATAGATAAACATAATGCGGCTGCATGTGATGTTCCTCTTCCCAAGCTTTGTCGCGCAAAGCAATTCCTTCATGAATTCGACTTAGCTCAGGTCTTACAATACTTGGCGATGCTTGCGGTGATGTCATCCACGCATTGTAACTCATGCCTTCGCCAAAGGCTTGTTTTATTTTTTTCCCCGTAACCACGCAATGAATTTCATTCTGATATTGGAGTGTGATATCACTTCCCACCAGTGGATTCATAAAATAACTCCCTGTGTTTTCCAAAATATCAAATTGAGGAAGTATATATTGCGCTTGATTTTTAATATCAAGCGAAGTGCGCATTTTACGAAGATTTGTCGTCAATTCCATCATTTAGCAATTGTGATTCTAAAATATTCCAAAGCTATTTGATAATCTGGCAATGGCTCTTACCGCTGTAACATAATTATTGTACAATATGACTATCAGTGAAATTGGATTATCTATTTTGTTTTTGCGGTGTTTTACCGTTGGAATTTATAGATTAGTACGATTCCGTGATGTAGCATTTTACTAAACATTAATCACAACGGCTACACCACTATAACGTATAAAATGTAATGGACGATCTTGTAAGTTACATTGCTACCATTTGCTGAATTTCTTGATTAAGATCATTTGGACAAATCAATAAAACATCCGTCCATTTGTATAATTAATTTTTTTTTGAAATGATGATGATGCAAAGCACTAGAAAAAACGCCTTAATTCAATGGATAATGTCCGGATCTGTGGGTTCGATGACATACACTGAATTTCGACATTTGATGGACGACCTTCACGCTGAAGGAAAAGTAACAGGACCAATTCAGGATGAAAATCTTCTTGAGTATAGCAAAATGAATGTGCATCGCATGAGTCGATGGGATAAACATTACGATCCCTCGGAAAAACTTTTCGAAGCAGTAAAGAATATTGCTAATAAATATACTTGGTTAATTATAACTGAAGGTTGGTGTGGTGATTCAGCGCAGATTGTGCCTGCTGTGGAAAAAATCGCAGCGTTTAATAAAAATATTTCTGTCTCTTATATTTTGCGTGATGATAATCTAGAAATAATGGATTTGTTTTTGACTAATGGGGGAAGGTCAATTCCGATTATTTTATGTCTAGATGAAGAAAATAACATTGCTTGGAAATGGGGTCCACGCCCTGCGAAGGGTCAAGAACTTTTAATTGAATTAAAAGCTGCGGATGTTCCAATTGAGGAACAAAAGGAACGCCTTCATCTTTGGTATGCTCGCAATAAACAACAAGCTCTTGAAGTCGAATTTTTGGAATTGTTGGGTAAAATGTCCTGAATTACAACATCGGGTCGGGATGACTGAAATGAAAATTAAAGTCATTTACCAATTTATCTGAGGAAATTATTTTCCCTGATCTCAAATCCGTTTCATCAAAAACAGGAGGCACCAATTTTTCTGCAAGAGCATATGCGGCATAAAATTGTTTTCGCATAGGATGTTGCGGAGCGACCACATTATAGATTCCGGTTTTGTCCGAGTTAATAATTATCGAAATCGCATTGACCGCATCTTCGAGATGAGTCATATTAACCGGAGCTAAGGGTTTTGGAAGATCCGTTTTTCCTGCCAGAAACTTTCCCGGATTTCTACCCGGACCATAAAGTCCTCCAAATCGGACGATGACTAAATTCGGGATTTTGTTTTGGTACAATTTTTCCAAGCGCACAGCATGGGTCGTATCTGACGAGTTTTCTTCTGTTAATGTTGCCGACTCATCCGAATAGGCTGAAGTTGAACTACAGTATATAATGAGCCGAGCATTCGATTCCGAAGCAAAATGAGCAATTTTTCTATGTCGCTCAATACTTTTTTCTTCTCCTCCTTCTTTGGCTGGGGGAATAGTTATTATAAGAATGTCGCTGCTATTGAGGCTATGATCCATGGATATTTCCTCAGAAAAGTTGACTAGATAACCTTCGATGCCGGATTTATTTAGAACCTGAAGTGTAAAATCGTTGGTGGTACTGCCTTTGATTAGGTAGCCTGTTCTTATCAAATGCGTGGCCAATGGCAGCCCTAGCCAGCCGCAGCCAAGTATTGAAATGGTTTGCAAGGATTTATTCATAGCGGTAAATTTACAAAATGGAACAATACTTGCAAGTCTGTGAATAACCGCTGCTCATAAGCCAACATTCAAGGAAATGTTAAAGTTATTTTTGCGACACAACTACAATGAATTTTTGCACGTCTAAACAAGAAGTTAAACAAATAGGGTATATGTATAAACCACTTGGAAAATCAATTCTAATTCTTTCTTTCATCTTTTTGACCTCAACCATTCTTGGTCAGGTAAAAACTACTATCAAAGGAAATATCAAAGGACTCAAGGACACGACTGTCTATCTCGCTAATTATTACGGAAACAAACTTTATTACAACGATACCACCCGAGTCGATTCTAAAGGCAATTATTCGTTCAAAGGTAAGCCATTCAATGAATCGGGCAAATACGCCTTGGTGATGCCTGGGCCTAAATACTACGATTTTCTTGTAGCAGACGAAGACATTGTTATAGATGCAGATACAAGCAATAAGATTGAGAAAATTGTGGTTAAAAAGTCTGAGAATAACAGAATCTTTTTTGAATACATCAATTATATTAACTCCAAAAGAGCAGAGCGCGAGCCTATTGATAAAGTTTTGAGTGACACTACCAAATCAGAAGCAGATAAGGCGCCAGAGCTCAATAAACTGAAAAAACTGAATGACGAAGTAATTGCTTATCAGAAAAATCTGATTTCAAAAAACTCCCAAATGCTTGTTGCGAAAATTATCAAAATGTCTATGGATGTTGAAGTGCCTGCACCTCCGATGGATATTAAGGAAGAAGATAAAAAACTATGGAGTTATTATTATTATCGCTCACATTACTGGGATAATACAGATTTAAAAGACCCACGTCTAGTAAGAGATCAATCATTTCATAAGTTGATTGACAAGTATATTACTCAAACGTTGCCGCAGATTCCGGATACAATGACTATGGAAGCTAAAAGGTTGATTGAGCAAACTGCAGGCAATGAGGATGCTTTTAAATACATCGTACATCAATTCACATACAACTTCGAAACATCGAAAATTATGTGTATGGATGAGGGTTTTGTTTATATGGTTGATAATTATTACAGCAAAGGACTTTGTTCTTGGATGAAAGAAGACAAATTGAAAGAAATGAAAAAGAGCGCAGATGAGAAGAGAAACTGTCTTTGTGGCGAAGTGGGGCTGAATATAATTCTGCCTGATACCAGTGATATATGGCAGAATATGTATGAACTTAATTCAAAATATACGTTGCTCGTAATTTACGAAAGTACTTGTGGTCATTGTAAAAAAGAAGTTCCAAAAATCAATGATCTTTACAAGAAATGGAAAGGAAAAGGACTCGAGGTTTTTGCAGTTCACAACAATCTTGAAGTTGACAAATGGAAGGCATTTGTGAAAGAAAATAATCTTGAATTTACCAATGTTTGTAGGACTTCCGGAATAATGAATCAAGATAGTGCCACTAAACTTATATATTCTGGGGTTACAACTTTACAGAGTTTAAACTTTCACCAATATTGGGATGTGACGAGCACACCGAAAGTTTACTTGATGGATAAAGATCATAAGGTGATAGCAAAATCATTGAGTGCTGAGCAGTTTGACGAGTTGCTTCATAAACTTGAAGCTGGCGGCAAGTTGGATGAACCACTTCGCAGTCACGAGTATGAAGATGAAGATGAACCGAAGGCTAATAAAAAAAATCAGCCGAAACAACCGTCTCCGAAGCAGAATAACACGCCGAAGAAATAAAGGGATTTAAACATTAAGAAATATAAAAAGGCCTCATCAAGGCCTTTTTTAGTTTTTAGAATATGAAAGAAGATGTAGAAAAATTTCTTGTTAAAGGCCTAAGCAAAAAAGTGGTCGTTGAATTGGCAGAAAGAGCTGCGGTTGAGAGTGATTTTTTTGATGCTTTGATTGATCAAATTAAATTGGGCAAAAAGACTGCGGCAATGAAAGCCAGTTGGGTGCTACAGAATGCATCTAATATTAATCCAGAACTTGCTTCCGAACGCGCTTCTATTTTTGTTGATCTGCTCAAAAATGAAAGTGTAGGGGGAGTGCAACGCGAATTATTAAAAATACTTGGGCATATCAAATGGAACAATGAACTGGAAGGTAGTTATATCGATTTGTGTTTTCAGTTTTTAAATTCCTCGGAAGCTGATGTAGGTGCAAAATATCATTGTATTGCAAATATCAAAAGTGTTCTCAAAAAATATCCGGAGCTAAAACAAGAGTTGATTCATTCTGTAGAACCACAATTGGAGTTATATACGGAAGCTTGGACGCGATATTCCACCAAACTGTTAAAGGCATTGAAAAGTATGACTTGACAGAGCCAAAGATTATGTCGTTCTAGAAAGGAATGTTCTTGAGGTATTTGATTTCAATTCCTTATTTTAAACTAACTACATTCGTAAAGGATTGTGAATGAAAAAAAAGATCTAATTAGTTGGGTATTACAACATATTGAGGCCTCGCTTTCATGTGGGCAATTTCAAGATTTTGAGGAATCAATCATTGAGCGAAAGGACCCTTCGACTGAGAAGGAGTGGACTTCGTTAAAAGAAACCATTTGTGCATATCTAAATACTAATGGGGGATATGTGATTTGTGGGATAAGAGAACGTGATGAAAAGTATAGTTTTCCGCGTTTTGACAGAAAAAATGAAAGTGTAACAATAGATCTGAGAAGTGAATTTTTCAAAAAATGACAAGGGTTTACTAATTGATTTATCTGAATATATTGACTTCGAGTACCGAACATTGCTCGGGAAAACATTGGTTGTAATTTCTGTAAGGCCTTTAAGTGAAGATTTAAAGTACCTAAAGTTTGAAGATGTTTATTACGAAAGGGCAATGACACAAGACAAAAAAATGTCTGGAATTAAATTTGAAAGACACAGTCAATACTAATCAGAGTTAGAATATTCAAAAGAGATCAGCCCAATTGATAGCGCGATTATTGATGACTTGGATATTGATAAAGTGAATCAATTTATTCTTAGGATAAATACTACTGGTAAAAAGGAAACTTTAAAGAAGGATCTTCTTGATGCATAAGATTTCTTGAGAAGAAAATACTGCATAGATATTGATAGTTCTTTGACGGTATTATGGCTTTTGCTCTTTGGTAAAGATCCTTCTCAGTTTTTGGAAAACAGGGCGCGCTTGGATTGTTATTACGAAACAGGATTTGAAATAGGCAGGGACAAAAAATACCTGGATAATGATATTTTAAATTTAATGGACGATGCGTTCGCATTTGTTTGGGGACATATAAAAGTTGGTAGAAGTGTGATAGGAGGTGGTAGAAGTGAGCCGGAATTCCCAATTGAACTCATAAGAGAGACGATTAATAATGCCTCGGCGCATAGAGATTATACCATTAATAAATTTATAACAATTAAAGTAAATCTGGGAGAGAGTATCGAAATAATAAATCCGGGTAGTTTCAAACAAAAAATGTTAGGTACTGATTTTGCTGGTGAGATGGAGATCCGTAGAATAGTTACTGGAGTCGCTGAGTCTAAGAATCCCAAATTGGCAAACATTTCGAAATCCTTTGATAAGATTGAAAGTCAGGGAATAGGTATGGCCACTCTTGTTGCAAAATGTTTAAAGAATCTTATT
>Ga0105048_10001679_pt1 | contig 35894 bp, 25 predicted proteins | sample MAT05_FD_78382 | JGI IMG/M metagenome (GOLD analysis project Ga0105048, IMG submission 78382) | Freshwater microbial communities from Lake Fryxell liftoff mats and glacier meltwater in Antarctica - MAT-05 | ecosystem: Environmental > Aquatic > Freshwater > Ice > Liftoff microbial mat | place... | reverse complement strand
GACTCGCCGACGATCCCGAGGGTGCGACCGCGGCGAACCTGGAAGCCGATTCCGTCGACGGCGGTGAGCACCCCTGCGTCGGTATCGAACGTCGTCACCAAATCGCGGACATCGAGCACGATGTCGTCGTTCGCGGCGGTGGGAGGGAGGGCAGTGGCGGGGTGCAAGAGGTGGGCGGAAGCGGTCAGAGGTCAGGAGTCGGAGGTCGGAAAAAACTCCCGGGTCCGGCGGGTGAGGGCTGAGGTCAGTTGCGGTATTTGTCGTACGTGAGGATTTGCGCGGGGAACGCCTTGTTCGTGCGCCGTGCTTCATCCGTGGCTTTTTTTTCGTCCTGATCGATCCAGTGGAGGAAGAACTCTTCGGGCGAACGGCTTTGCGCGACGTTGAAATCCGCCGGCCACTTGATGTATCTTTGATAGCCAAGCCGATAGAACGGTAGTGCCCATCCGTTTACCCAGGCGGCGTCGTCGTAGACGATCTGTTCGATCTGGACTCCAAGTCGCTTGATTTCCTCGAGGGTGTTGGCCTTGTCGTATGCTTCGATCAGGCGGTCCAACTCTGGAATGAAGGTCATGGTCATATTGTTGGTCTGCACCCGCACTTTTTTAGGTGTGGAGTTCGGTTTTCCCGCGCTGTAGAGGTCGACCGACTTTCCATTTAAGTCGAGATAGGCATCCTCAAACGCATTGGAACCGTGGTACATTTCCCAATACCGAGGGTACATTTCGACCGAGCGCGAAAGGGCGATGAGGGCGATTTCGTGGTTCTTCTCCTGGAACTTCTTCCACCCGGTCGTTTGATCGAGGACTTCGATTTTGAGTTCCAGACCCGCCTTGAGCGCCTCTTGTTTGAGGATCGGCAGCATATCGCGAAGATCCGGCCGGAAACTCGACAGAGTGAACGAGAGCCGTTGTCCTTCCGCATTGCGGAGAACCCCATCTTCGCCTTGGGTTTTGTAGCCTGCCTTGCCAAAATGCTCCCGAGCGAGCGTAGCATCGAACGGACGCGCCTCGATCGTCGGGTGGACGCGGAACGAGTACCCATCGGACCGCGTCTCCAGCCGCACCGCATCGCCGCGGAAATACTGCGAGCACACGAGATCGATGTTCGTGGCGTAATTGAGACCTAGCCGGATATCGACCCGATCGAGGACAGGCTTGTTTCGGTTGATCCAAAGTCCCCAATCGGGACGCGGGATCTGGTTGAAAAATTTCGCCTTGATCAAATATCCGGCTTGGACAGCCGGATGGGTATCGGGAATGGTTTCGTACCAGAACTTCGGCAGAGACAAGCCCAATAAATCGAGATCTCCGCGGGCGAACGCTTCGGCCGTCTTGTCCGGGTCGCGGATAACCTCGAGCCGGTACTTGTCGGGGTTGAACCTCCCACGGTAGAAGCGTTTGTCCTTGGCCCACCAGTTCTCGAGCCGGGTGAGCGTGATCGAGCGGCCCTTGTCGAGATCCTTTTCGTCGAGAACGTACGCGGCGCTGGTCGGAATCGTGCGCCACTGGTACCGTTCGAGCCATCCTGGACCGAAATCTTTGTAGGCGTGTCTAGGATACAGGGCGAAATTGCTGAAAAAGCTGACGAGGTCGGGCTTGTTCTCGAACATCGTCAACGCGAACGTCAATTTATCGAAAACCGCGATCGATTTATACTTGGTCGTGTAGAAGTTGTTGTACCACGGTTCGCCCAGGTGGGGGCTGCGCATGAAGTAGAAGAAGAAAACGAGATCGTCCGTCGTGATCGGAATGCCGTCCGACCAGCGTGCATCGGGGTCCATACGGTAGTAGACCGTTTTGTTGGCGGAGTCCTCGGCCCACTCTTTGGCCACACCGGGGAAAACCTTGCCGGCGACGTTGGGATGATCCTGAAGGATTCGGACCGCCGTGTAATCCAAAAGATATGGCCGGATGCCGCCCGTGGCCTCGGGGCCGATGGTCCGAAGCGTCCGGGGAAAGTCCTGCTGGTAGAAGTTAAAGGTGCCACCCTTTTTGGCGTCGATGTCCGCGAATTCGGGCAGATCCGAGCCGTCCTCCCATTTGAGCGTGGTGGGAAGATCTGCGGGGGCCTTGAAGACGAAAAACTCGGGCTGTTCCTTGAGCGTGCGCGCGAGGTCGGCTTCCATGTCCGGTGCCGACGAATCGACGGCGGCGGACTTTTTTCCGCACGCCGACAGACCGAAGACGGCGAGGAGCAACGCCAGTAGGACGAAAGGACGCGGCAGCGACGAAGGGCGAGGAAGTGGATTCATTGGTAAGTGGTAAATTTCTTGGGATCGAAGGCTTCGCGAATGGCTTCGCCGACAAACGTGACGAGAATGAGGACCGTCACGAGGGCGCTGAACGCGGAGGCGACGATCCACGGAGAATTGAGATTGGAGGTGCCTTGACGGAGGAGTTCGCCCCAGCTGGGCGTAGGTGGCGGAAGGCCAAACCCGAGAAAGTCCAACGCCGTGAGCGCGCTGATGGCACCCGCAATCGTGAACGGAATAAAGGTTACGATGGTCGAAAGCGTATTGGGCAGGATATGCGTGAAAATCACTCGCGCCGGCGATGCTCCCAGGACCTGGGCGGCGTGGACATAGTCCCGGGCCTTCTCCCGATAAGTCGCCGACCGCATGTAATACGTCATGCCGGTCCAAGAGAACGCCACCACGATCGCGAGCAGCACCCAAAGCTGCATGGGGATACCGGCAGAGGAGACGACCGAGGCGACGATGATGACGACAAAAAGAAACGGGATGTTCGACCAGATCTCGATCAGTCGTTGGACCAAAAGATCGAACCAGCCACCGAAATACCCCATCATGCACCCGAGAATAATCCCGATGAGATAGGTCAACGCCATGAAGCAGGCGGAGAAAATCAGCGCGTTGCGGAATCCGTAAAGCAGGCGACCGAGGATGTCCCGGTTGATCTGGTCTGTGCCCAGGTAGTGCCGCTTGAACGCATCGGGCGGCCGCGGTTTGAAGATTTCGCCGACGTAGCAGTTTTCGGTTGGACTATAGGGAACTGGAGGAAGTAGCACCCAGTTCTCGGTGCCTTGAAAGCGCGCCTTGAGATCGCGGTAGTTGACCTCATAGTCGTAGTCGAAACCGAATTCTCGACCGACGTGAATCGCCCCATAGGTGGGAAAATGGAATTTGCCCTCGTACTTCAGGATCAGCGCACGATTATTGACGAGAATTTCGGCGAGCAGGGAGACCAACACCAGCGCAGTCAGCAGGAGAAAAGCGATGTATCCGCGCCGAATCTGCCGGAAGCGGCGGAGTTTTTTCCGAGTCAGTGGACTCAAGCGTAGACGCGGGAAGCGGAATGCCATGGGTCGCCGGTTATTTGAAGCGGACGCGGGGATCCACCAGAGCGACCAGGACGTCGGAGACGATGTTGCCCAGCAGGAGCAGCAGGGAGGAAATCAGGAGCACCCCCATCACCGTGGGGTAATCGCGATCGACCACCGAGGTGTACCCGAGCAGTCCCATCCCGTTGATGTCGAAAATCATCTCGATCAAGAACGAGCCCGTCACCAAAATGGTGAAATGTTGCCCGAAGTGCGTGGCGATGGGGATGAGCGAGTTGCGCAACGCATGTTTCACCACTGCGGAGCGAAACGAAACGCCCTTGGCCACCGCGGTGCGGATGAAATCCGCGGCCAGGTTATCCATCAGGTTGTTCTTCATCAGCAATGTCACGAGGGCGAAGCTGCCGATCGAATAACAGAGCAGCGGCAGCGCGGCGTGATGTGCGAAATCCGTGAGTTTGCCGAGAAAAGACAGGTCGCCGAAGTCGCGACCGACGAATCCACCCATCGGAAACCAGCCGCGCCGCGCGGACAAGTAGACCACGAGAATGGCACCCAGTGCGTACCCGGGAATCGCGTATCCGGTGAAGACCAGAACCGAGGTGGCGTTGTCGATTGCGGTGCGATGTTTGATCGCCTTGAGCACCCCCAACGGAATGCAGATCAGATAAACGAGCAGGAGGGTGATCACACCGTAGGTGAGGGAGACGGGGATGCGTTCGAGGATGATGGTCAGTACCGGTTCGCTGAAGCGGTAGGACATGCCCAAATCGCCGGTGACCACCTTCCCCAGCCACTTAAAGTAGGCGATGACCGGCGGTCGATCGAAGCCATAGTAGGCCTTGAGCTGATCCATCTGCGCTTCTGAGATCGCACCGCGCCCGGCATCGGCCCTACTTCCACCACCTGCCGTATCCGCCATCTGCGAATCCATGATCGCACGTTCGATCGGGCCACCTGGCACTACCCGCGTGATCAGAAACACGATCAGGGTAATTCCCAGAAGCGTAGGGGGAATGAGAAGGAAACGGCGAAGGAAATAGTCCCGCATACGACAACGGCAGGCGCTGGCTCTGCTGCCCCCAAACCCGCCGATCTTTCGAAGGAGCGCAAGCGTCTACCGATTAAATTTAAACGTCACCTTTGTACTTCTTCCCGCTCGCACTAAACTGCTGACTCGCCCGCGACGGGGAATCCCTCCAAGCTCTGTTCACATGAAAGAAATTCCGGAACGGCTAAGCGCGGTCTATTTGCTTTACTTTTCTGGAACCTGCAGGACCGCCGTTTGACTCTCTCGCGTACCACATTTCGCTTGCAAGCTATAGGCGACAAAATGGCATAGCGGCCGTGTTACCCCTTTAGCGTTTACATTCAAATTTGGGATAACTTACAAGAATTGAAACCATGACAGATTTAGTCCCGAACAGGGCTCCCGCGCTGAATAGGCAGGAGGCGACCCCGAAACCGTTTACGCCCGAAGACGAAATCGCATTGCGCGATTCCTTGAAACGGTGCTCACCCGCCACCTTGGAAGCGGCGTTGCAGTTCCGTCGTACCCAAGACGCCACCCAACTACCGGCGATCCTGATCGGAGTGATCGAGCGTTTCGTGGAGTCGGATCTTCGTCCAAAATTGAGAGGAGGAGAAGATGATCTGCGCTTAATGGAAGATCTTGGTGTCGATTCGCTTACGATGATGGAGATCGTGATGTTGGTAGAGGAAACTCTCCAGATGCAGACCAATAACGAGGAGTTGCGCAATCTGCGGACCGTCGGGGACGTCAAGACCTTCATCGATTGTAAGGTTCGAGGTCTCCCGTTGCCCAAGCCGGCGAAATTTATTCCGATAGAACAGATCGCGAGTGTCATGCCGATTCAGCCCCCGTTCCTTTTCGTGAACGAGGCGCAAGTCAGCACACAGAGCGCCGAAGGAAAGTACAAATTGACCGGTCAGGAGTTCTTTCTGCAGGGACATTTTAAAAATAACCCCGTTTTGCCGGCATCCATCATGCTGGAAGCCTTGGGTCAGCTCGCGGTCCTCTTTCTTATCGAAGGATCGCTGGGCGACGCGGACAAGAAGGTCGATCCGACCAAAATATTTTTCACCAGCTGCGAAGGTGTTCGCTGCCACCGGATGTGCCGTCCCGGCGATGTGCTCACGTTGTCGATCAAGTCGAAGCGGATGAAAGCGCCTTTCGCCACGTTTGAAGGTTCGATCCGTGTCGGCCAAGAAAAGGCTGCAGTTGTCGAGGAAATCACTCTGACGTTCGCCTACGCCGAGTCGATCGCCGAAACCGTCCATCCCGTCGACGTGATCGCCCACCCACCAGCCCTTAAGCTCGCCCCCGAACCGACCGCACCTCCTTTGGCCGCGGCGATTCGAGCCTGACCTCTTTTTTCTGCCGGCGGGCAAAACGCCGGCAGGGCGAAAGTGGGTTGTTCACGACCATGACCAAAGTCTTCGTCACCGGTCTCGGTCTCATCACCAGCATCGGCAATGACCGCGCGACGGTCACTCGGTCTTTGCGCGAACTGCGGCATGGAATCGAGACCTACGCGCCTTTTCAACGTGCGGACGTTCCGCCGAAAGTCGCGGCACCCATCAAGGGCTTCGATGTCCACTCCCACGATCCCGAGGATTGGACCTTGCCCCCGCCTTACAAAGTCCGGCGCGAAGTGCTTCGGAGTCTAGGACCCAATTCTCTCTTTGCCTACTGCGCGATGCAGCAGGCGATCGCCGATGCGAAGCTGACCGAGGCGGACGTCTCGCACGAGGCGACCGGTCTTTACGCCGCTTCTGGCGGATCGCCCGGCATTCTCAACCGGTTGCTCAATCAGATGAACGCACACGGCGTGATGCGTTGCCCGCCGCTCGGAATCGTCGCCGCGATCGCGGGGACCGTGCAGTTCAACTTGGTGGCGCATTTCAAAATCAAGGGTGTGTCCACCGGGTTCTCTTCCGCGTGCGCGTCATCGTCGCATGCGCTCGGTTTCGCGTACGACGAAATTGTCCTCGGACGACAATCGCGGATGTTTGTGGTCGGAGCGGAGGACGGAAATTTCGAGACGATCGCGCCTTTCGCCGGCATGCGAGCATTGTCGCTCAATCCGGATCCGAACACCGCTTCGCGTCCCTTCGACGTGGCGCGGGACGGTTTTGTCGGCACCGGTGGCGGCGTGGTCCTGGTTCTGGAAAGCGAAGCCGAAGTAACCCGACGCGGCGTCGTTCCCTACTGCGAAGTCATCGGGTGGGGCCAGGCCTCCGACGGACACAATGTCGCCATCTCTCATCCCGAAGGCGCGGGGTTGCGCCGAGCGATGGAGCTCGCGTTGCGCAACAGCGGAGTCCTCCCGTCGGAGGTCGACTACGTCAACGCTCATGCGACCTCGACCCCGATCGGTGACATCTCCGAGATCAAAGCGCTCCGTGCACTCTTTGGAACGCACGTCGCCGAGACTGCGGTCAGCAGCACCAAGGCGTTGACCGGCCACGGGCTTTCGTTGGCGGGAGCGATGGAGAGCGCATTTTGCGCACTTGCGCTCAAAGACGGTTTTCTTCCCGGGTCGGCCCATATTTCCACGCTCGATCCGGAGTGCGCAGGCCTGCGCATTCTTCGCGCCACCGAGTCGGTCGCACCGCACATCGTGTTGAACAACAGCAGTGGTTTCGGCGGAGCCAACGTGTGTGTGGTCTTCCGCCGCACGTGAGCGATCGCGTCGACGCACCCCGCGGCCCGAATCTCTCAGCGCCGACGCCGGCCTCGCCGTTGGCGGTGCGCTATCCCACCGCGTTCGTCACGGGCGCGAGCGGCGGTCTGGGGTTCGCGTTTGCGGAGCTGCTGCTGGAGCGCGGGGTGAGGGTCTGGGGGACCGCGCGCGACGCGGTGCGCCTGGACTTCCTTCGCGGCCGCTCAGGCTTCACGCCGGTCGTGCTGGAACTGTCCGATGGACACGCCGTTCAGGACGCGTTCGAGCGCGCTGCCGACGAGGCGGGCGGAGCGTTCGACCTCTTGATCAACAACGCCGGGTACGGCCTGTTCGCGCCGTTCGCCGCGCACGACTTCGACGCGTGGGAAAGGCAGCTGAACGGGATGCTCACGCAAACGATGCGACTGAGCCACCGGATGCTCCGCCGTTGGCTGCGCCGTGGGCCGGGTTCGGGCGCCGTGGTCAACGTCTCATCGCTCGCCGCGGAATTTCCGATCCCCTACATGAGCGGTTACAACGTAGTGAAGGCGGGCCTCTCCGCCTTCAGCGAGAGTTTGATCTTTGAAACCCGCGGAACGGATGTCATCGTGATCGATTTCCGTCCGGGAGACTACCGGACGTCCTTCAACCGATCCATGTCCGCAACCGCCGTCTTCGACGATCAACCCCGGCTCCAGCCCATCTGGCGTACCCTTGAAGCCAATCTGCAGACGTCGCCCGCCCCGATGCGTGCGGCCCGCGACCTCGAACGCGCGCTTTTGCGTGGACGAAGCGGAGTCGTCAGAAGCGGCACCTTTTTTCAGGCCACGCTCGCGCCATTTCTTTCCCGCTTCGCGCCTCTGGCCTGGCGGCGCGCCGCGATGGCACGTTATTTCGGAGCGACCTGAGCTGTGGATCGGGTTCGCATTCTCGTCCTCACCTCCAGCACCGGCGGAGGCCACGATGCACGCGCGGAGGCATTCGCGGAGTGGTGTTTTCAGCTCTACCGACATGGCGTCGACGTACGCATCGAGCAGATGCTCGAGAAGTCGTCCGTCGTGAACCGGAGCGGCGTCAATCTTTACAATTGGATTCAAAAACGACTGCCGCTTCTGCATGGGGTCTATTACGCGATTATCGAATTGCTCGCGATTCTCAATCGCCGGACGGTCTCGTTCGGACGTGGCTTCTATCTCAAGGTCATCGAGGAGTATCGCCCGCATCTCATCCTGAGCGTTCATGACTGCCTCAACCGCGGCTATTTCCAGCTCGCCCGCAAGTCGCTTGGCGCGGACCGGGTGCGGTGCGTGACCTATTGCGGCGAGTTTTCCGGAGGCTGGGGGTATTCGATCAACTGGATCGAGCCGTCGGCCGATCTCTATTATTCGCGGACACCGACGGCTCGCGACTACGCGGTGCGAAAAGGCATGCCGCCGGAGCGGTGCAAGGTGCGCGGGCATCTCATGAAGCCGCGCTCGCATCTCGAGGTCATCGCTCCGGAAGAACGCGCGCAGTTTCGCGTGAAGCGTCTGGGACTGCGTCCCGATTTGTTCACGCTCTTTTTGGCGACGGGCGGAAACGGCGCGAACAACCACTTCTCGCTTTTGCCGGCCTTGCTGGAGCGGGCGGATCGCTTCCAGGTCATTGTGATCTGCGGGAAAGACAAAGAGACGTTCCATCGGGCGATGAACTGGCGTTCGCAGCACCCCGGGCTGAGTATGTATGTGGAAGGATATTCCGAGCAGGTTCATCTGCTCATGCAGGTCAGCGACGCCATCGTCACCCGAGGGGGCACCACCACCTGCGCGAAGGCGCTGCATTTTCGCTGTCCGATCCTCTTCAACGCATACGGCGGAATCATGCCTCAGGAGAGCCTGACCTGGAAATTCTTCCGCAATGGCGCGCATTCGGAGAAAATCGAAGGCGCCGAAGACTTCGCGCGGATCATCCAGCGCTGGAGCGAGAATCCCGCGACCTATGCCGCGTATCGGGCAGCGTTTCTGTCCCTGCGGTACGAGGAGGACCCCACGCTGTTGATCGACGAGATCGTCGGCTTGGCGAGCGGGACGGCGGGGATTGCCGTGACGCGAACCGCCTTCCCTCCGTCGAACGGGTCGAATGGGTGGGTAAAACCGTAGGATCGCGTTTCCTGCCCGTCGTGTCCTCCCCGCCGATCACGGTCGCCTATCTGTTCACCACGTTTCCGAAATCGACGGAGACGTTTCTGCAGCGCGAAATCGCGGGCATGCTTCCGCTCGAGGTCAACCTTCGGGTGTATTCGTTGTGGGGCGGCGAGCCCGAGTTTCGGGGCCTGAAGGTGGCGTGTTTCAATCCGTGGCGCATGCTCACGCTGGTCTGGATCGTTCCCTGGGCGGCGTTGACCCGCTGGGATTTGTTGCGCGTCCTCCTGCACGGCCTTTTCGTGCGGCGGGCGCCGTCGGGGTTGAATTTTTGGGAGAACATGCTCGGCGCGGGTTTCGCCGGAGTCATGGCCCGCGAGTTCCGACAGAATCCGCCGGATCTCATTCACGCGGCGTGGGGTGGCGCTCCGGCGACCGCAGCTTGGATTTTGGCGAAGTTGACGGGAGTCCGCTTTAGCGCGGCCGCCCACGCCTACGATGTTTATGAGCACGGTGGCGATTGGTGGCTAAACGAGAAGCTCGCCGACGCGGCTTTCGTCCATACCTCGACCGAGATGGCGCGCGCTTCGCTGATTGGGCGTGGGCTGGACGGGGGTAAAATTCACGTCATTCGGCGCGGTCTGGAGCGTTTTCCCCCGCTAAAACCGCTTCGCGCACGGCGCAGCGCGCTCCGCATCGTCTGCATTGCGCGTTTGGTGGAAAAAAAGGGACTCGACCGCCAGATCGAGATCTACGCTGCGTTGCGGCAGGCTGGGGTGGAGTTCGAGGCACGGTTGCTCGGAGAGGGGCCTCTTCGAGAGGCACTCATGGCGCAGGTGGCGTCGCTCGGTCTGGAAAACGTAGTCCGCTTTCGCGGACACCGCACTCAAGCGGAAGTCGCCGACGAATTGGCCTGGGCGGACGTCTTGATCCACACCGGCGTCGTGACCGCTTCGGGTGACCGTGACGGTTTGCCGAACGTGATTCCCGAAGCGATGAGTGCGGGCACCGTCGTGATCACCTCGCCGGCGGCGGGGACGACCGAAGCGATTACCGATGAAGTCACGGGTTTGGTCGCACCCGTCGAATCGTCTGCGGCGTGGGTGCAGGCGCTCCAACGCGTCGCGTCGGACGACGCCCTCTGCGAGCGCGTGCGCCTTGCCGCCCGCCAGTGGGTGGAGCTGAATTTCGACGCCCATCGAAACGCCGCCCGCATCCATGGGCTGTTTGTAGCGGCGGTATAGTCCCTCACCTGCAATGCTTTATTTCGATCTCACCAAAACCGGATCCGCTCGCCATCGTTCGGGGCTCACGCGAGTGAGTTCGCGGTTGCGCGACGAATGGGGGTCGGTTCTGACGCCGGTCGTCTGGCCCAAATGGGACCGGGCGGTCAAGGCGACCGACTGGTTTTTCACCAGCGAACTCTTCTCCGACGCCGAACGTCACGGTTGGGCGGAGTGGCTGCGCACGCGGGCGTGTCGTCGCGCGGCGGTGTTTCATGACGCGATACCGTTGAAGTTTCCGCACATCACCTGGCCGCAAAGCGTGGGGAGGCACGCGAGCTACATGAAGGAGCTGGCTTTGTTCGATCGGGTTTTTGCCGTTTCGGAAACCAGTCGTCTGGAGTTGCTGGAGTTCTGGCGATGGCAAGGCGTGAAGCCGCTTGCGGAGGTCAGCACGATCGCGCTCGGAGCGGACGGGCTTCGCCAGTCGCGGCCCTTGCGGCGACTGGATGCGCCCGGCGCTCACGCCCTCGCGGTGGGCATCCTCGAACCGCGAAAAAATCAGACCCATGTGCTCGACGTTGCGGAGGATCTCTGGACCCAGGGGCTTGCGTTTACCCTTCATGTCGTGGGACGGGTCAACCCGCATTTCGGTCGTCCCCTCGCCGCGCGTATCCGGGCGCTGCGGCGTCGCTTCCCGGGTCGCCTCGAGTTCTACGACGGCGCGGGGGATGCTGTCCTGGCCAAGTTGTACGCTCGGGCGCGCGTGACGGTCTTCCCCACGTTGGCCGAGGGGTGCGGACTGCCGTTGTTGGAGTCGCTCTGGTTCGGTGTGCCCTGCCTCTGCAACGATCTTCCGGTCCTACGAGAAAACACCGAGGCGGGCGGCTGCCTGGCCATCCCGGTCGCCGATCGTGCCGGATGGGCGGAGGGACTGCGTCGTATCCTCACGGACGATACCGCTTGGCAGGCGTTGGCCGATGAGGCGGTCGGACGGCGTCTACCTACCTGGTCGGAGACTGCCGCGTCGTTGCGGGCGGTATGCGATTGACTGCAAGGTGTGTTCAACCCGACACCAAGTTCAGTCCGAAGAATCGAGCGTTTCAACCGACTTTACAGGAGGTCGCAGAGGAAGCAGAGGGGTGGTCTTCGCGTCCGAAAGTCGGAGCGCGGATAGTGGATTACAGGTTAGGTTTGCCTCGAATGAGTAAACTCAGACAAGTGCAATTACGTGTAGGACGATGTCCGCAGAATTCTCAAGGCTCTTACTTCGTTTCCTCTGCGACCTCATGTAAAATCGCTCCGACTTCCCATTGCTGCGCCCGATCGCTCCGCCGAGTGGGGCAACCTACATCGATTTGACCGCGTAGGTCATCGCCTCGCCGATGCGATCCAGCTGTTCGTCGCTGTGCATCGCCGAGACCGCGGTGCGAATCAAGTCCTTGCCCGGCGGGACCGCCGGGACGATCGACATCACGGTGAAGACCCCCTTTTCCATCAGCGCATTCCAAAACCGGTAGGCCAGTTCGCGCGAACCGAGCACGATCGGCACGGCAGGTGTAGCCGTTTCCCACGTGTCCAAACCGAGACTCTTCAACATCGCGATATAGCGGCGGGTATTTTTCCACAATTTCTCCAGATGTTCGGGCTCGGACTGCATCAGTTCGAGGGACGTTCGGGCCGCGGCGGCCTGACTGGGTGCGATCGCGGCGGAGAAGATGGTCTGCTTCGAGTTGGTCCGCAGATACTCGATGGTCTCGCGAGACCCGGAGACGAAGCCGCCGGTGCTGGCCAGCGACTTCGAGAGGCTTCCGCAGATGAGGTCGACCTTATCGTTCAGTCCGAAGTGGTCGACTGTGCCGCGTCCCTGACGTCCGAGCACACCGAAACCATGGGCATCGTCGAGCACCGTGAAGCAATCGTGCTCCGTCCCGAGGGCGATCAGTTCGGGAAGCCGCGCGATATGCCCTTCCATGGAATAGACGCCTTCGACGACGAGCATTTTCGGGACGTCGGCGGCGATGCTGGAGAGGACCTCGCGCAGCCCGTCGGGGTTGTTGTGCGAAAACCGCTCGACCGAGGCGTGGGAGAGGCGAATGCCGTCCCAGAGACAGGAATGGAGGTTTTTGTCCGCCAGGATGAGATCTCCCTTTTGGGCGTAGGTCGTTACACTAGCCATGACCGAGAGATAGCCGGCGGAATGCACGTGACAGGCTTCGCGACCGAGGAAGGCGGCCAGGGCTTCCTCCAACTCGAGGTGAAAAATCCGCGAACCGTTCGAAGGGCGGGCACCGGTGGTGCTGGTTCCCCATTCGAGCAGAGCGGCGCGGGCGGATTCGATGACTTTGGGGTGGAAGGAGAAGCCGAGGTAATCGTTGCTGGACAACATGATCATGTCGCGACCGTTCAGTCGGACCGTCGTGCCAGTCTGCGCCTCCATCGCGTGATAGTAGGGCGCATATTTCAGCCGCATCTTCGTCGCATAGTCGTCGCGACAGCGTTCGAGCAACGCCTTCTTGTTTTTGGTGAAGAGGGAAAACGCCATGAAGAGATCGCCACTGTAGCCCTCAATACGAGGGCTTAGCAAATCGTTTCACCGGGTCGTGGGCAGACGTTTTTTCAGGGTATTCATCCAAGCAAGCAGTTCGTCGGCATAGGTCGACCATGTCTTGTTGACCCGCGCGCGCGCGGCGAAGGCCAGCTGAGCGCGGTGGTCGGGCTTGGTCAGGAGCCAGCCGATCGCGGACGCGAGAGAGGACGCGTCGACCGCCGGGAGTGCGAGGCAACCGCCGCCGCGTGTCGACTCGCCGAGCGCCCCGCGGGCCGAGCAGATGCAGGGTTTTCCGTAGCTGAGACTTTCGAGGACGGGCAGTCCAAAGCCTTCCATCAGCGATGGGTAAACTGTGAAGGCACATTCGTGGTAGGCCGAATTCAACGAGCGGTCGTCGACCGCGCCGTCGTAACGGATCGGCCGACCCGAGGCTTGCAACCGGTTCGCGCAGTCGAGGGCGGTGCGTCCCGTTTGCGGGTGGACGAGACCGATCAAACGCAGCTCGAAGGCGTGCCCTTGCTGCCAAAGCGTTTCGCAGGCCTCGAGCAGGGCGAGGTGATTTTTCCGTCCTTCCAGGCTGCCGACCGACAAGAGGATGGGCACGGAGGACGTGCGCGCGAGCACTGTGTCTTTTGCGGGCGGATCGATGCCCAGGGGGAGCGCGATGACCTCGGGGGGCTGCTGGATGCCCAACCAGCGCCACCAGTCGATCAAGGCTGTTCGCGAGTCCTCCGAGACGGCGGCGACCCCGTCGAATTGGAGGAGCTCGCGAAGGTACCCGGGAAAACGAGCGACCGTCTTGGCGGGCGTCAATTCCGGCAGTTTCAGCGCAATCGCGTCATGAAACAAGGCGATCCGCGGTCCGCGGTTTTTTGCGAAAAGTGCAGGGAGTGCGGAGGCGACCGCCGGCGAAAAAATCTCCGGGACGATCAGCCCGTCGGCGGCCGGGAGAGGGGTAGCGGGACGGTTCAACCATCGGGTGACGCGTCCTTGCAGACGTACCCGCCACGGCCAGCGGGCACCGCGAGCTTTGGCGGTTCCTTCTTCGTCCAGAAGCCTGCGTTCCGGCGCTTCGAGCGCGCGCCAGGTTCGGGCATAGGGGTCCCATGTGACGGGTTCGCAGAAGCGATTCGGATCGCTCCCGCCAGCGAGCGTCGAAGACGTCTCGCCTTTGGCGGAGAGCGCCCGATATAGACGACGGCACACGCGCTGCACCCCGGTCCGGGCCCGCGTGTGGCTCGTGTGGCTGAGATCGACGAGAATCATTTCAAGGGAGAACGTACGTCGTCGTCACCGCGGAGACGCCGAGGCCGGGGCGATTGACCTTCAAGGCCTCCTCGCCGGGAACCGGGTGGAGGGGATCCGACAGAATGAACTCGAGAAGCGCGACCTCGTCGGCGTTCCAGACATGCCGCGGAATGCGCACGGCGAGCAGCTCCTCGGTTCGAATCGAGCCGGTGAAGACGATTTGACGATTGTACCGAAGCTCCACTTTTTGACCGACGGATTCCGGTCGCCAGGCGATCGACAGGATCACGTCGCGACCGGCCGGGCCGGGTTCGAACTGCAGCGCGCTGCGTTGCTTGTGAGCCCAGGCCGTGCCCTCGTCCGGCGACCAAAAGCCGTAGAGCCGATACTGGTCGAGATTACCGCCGGTCACGAAGCCGATCCGTCCGTCGGAAGGCGAGAGCGGCGTAGGGCCGCAGACGATACGCAGCCGGTCGAAGACGGGAAAGCGGACGCCTTCCGGAGCGTTTTCGACGATCCGCCAGACGCTCGGGTCCGGTTCGCCGCCCGGCACCTGCGATTCCCTCGTCTCGAGGAACGTCGTGTAGGCGAAGAGAAAGAGTGTGCCCACGAACAAAGGTTGCGCCACGTGGGCGTGAACCAGCACGGAGCCGCTCAGCACAACCCAGGCGAGATGCTGGCCGCGTCCTCCACCGAGCGAGATGCAGGCGATCGCAAAGGCGAAGAACGGCATCGCCAGCACGTTGGGGGGCCAGATGCTGATGAACGCATCCTTAGCCAAGCCGAAATGGATCGCTCCGAAGAGGAGGGCGAGGGGAAGAAAGAGCGGCGCCCGAATCCAGCCGCCCGCGATGGTCAGACCCAGAACGAAAAAGAAGCATTGCACCGCGAGGCCTGCCAGAGCGTGGGCATTGTGGGGCGTCGGGCAGACGTGCAAGAGATCGACGAAGAGCGCCTCGGACCACGCATAAACGTAAAATAACGCCGGACCGGGGTGGTTGAATTCGAAGCGAGAGTAGTTTCCGTAGAGTTCGCCAAAGTGTTTGGCGCGGTCGATCTGAAGCGCATTGACCGCCAGGTCTCCATATTCGTGGTACGGCGTAGCGAAGTAGAACCGGCCGTTCACGGTCGCAAGAAGGACAAGCAGAGCGAGGAAGAGCAGGGCCGGACGAATGGAAGGCGGAACGGTCATTCCCGCGAAGTGACGATCGCGTTCGTCTCGGGGACGGGCACGAAGGCGAGGTTGTGCAAAGAAAGGCCGAGCTGGCGACGCTCGCCGGAGCCGAAAACGGAAGCCGGCACGACCGCGTCGGGAATCTCCAGGATGACGCGCACCGCACGGCGTCGGTTCCAGAGCGCCGCGGGAATTCGGACCGAGTGTTGGGCGCGCGCGGTGAGATGCCACTGCGCGAGCTTTTCTCCGTTCACGATCACGCCGACGCGCTGACCGCCACGGCGTGCCGAGGTCACGATCGCACCGGCGTCGAGCGTGAGGAGGACGTCGTCGTCCTGTTTTGCGGCGACAAAGTCGAGCACCGCCACCTTCGCTTCCGTCCAGACCCAGTCGCTCTCGGGATCGCGCGGACAAATCCCGTACACCCGGAAATCGTCGTGGCTGCCGTTGCTGGCAAAGGAGATCGTCGCGGGGAGCGCTCCAAGGGTTTTGACCGCCGGAAAACGAACCCCGTGTTCCGAGGTGAGAGGGAGCGCGTCGGGATGTGTCGCCCGGAGCACGACCTGCCACCTCGAAACCGCGTCCCGCTCCAGGAGATGTCCTTGATTTTCGAATACCTTATCCTCGCCGAACATCACCCGCCAGCCAGGCTGGACGTAACACGCGATCTGCGCGCGCTGCAGCGCCCGAGCGAGCGTCGTCGTTTCGTACCAGTCCCCATCGACGAAGCCGAATTCCAGCAATTTGGCCGAGTTCGGCACGGGGTCGGCAGCCAGCAGGGCGGGTAGGTTGTCGTGAACCGTTCGGCCCCGGCCATCCTCCATCGGCATGCGCAGACAGACCGTAAACGCGACGCCGGCACCGACCGTTGCGAGGGATGTCACGGCGATCCCCCACGTGGGGCGGGGGGGCCGGGCGGCGAGGTCGCCGTCTTTCCCGGCGGCGTTTTTCCTGCCGTCGGCGAGTGAAGTGTCCCGTTGGATTTCGGCTACGGATCGAGCGCCGACGAGGAGGATCGCGGCAAGCACCGGGAGGAGGATGAGCCCGTTATTGAGAAAACCGTTGAACGGAGTGAATCCCCCGTCCTGCCGCATTCCCCAGACCAACGTGAGGGCGACGCCCAGAGCGAAAAAGCCGATCAGCCGCCACGCCAGGCGCCCGGTTTCTCCGGATTTTCGCCCGCGCCACGCGAAAAGGATAGCCGCGCTCGTGACGCTCAGCCAGAGGACGAGGACCGGCCATCGCCCGATAAAGTCGGCGTAGCTGGCGGGTTGGAGCACATTAAATTTCGCCTGGTCGCCGCAGTAGACGTAGTAAGACGCAAAACAGAGAAACGACTGGTAGAACGATTGGCCGCGGTCGACCTGGTGGGCAAAATGGAGCAGGATGCGTTGGGCGTTGCTCACTTCGCCCAGAAAGAGATCGAGCACCAATGGGAGGACGAAAAGTGCGGCGACGACCGGCGTCGCGGTATCGGCGCGCATAATCCAACGGTCCCCTGCCGCGCGACGGTGACGAATCATGGCCGCCACCGCCACTCCCACGACCGGAAAGACGAAGAGCGGTTGGGCCACGTGACCATGTACGAGCAGGCAGCCGGAGAGGACCAAGGTAAAGAGACCTTCACCGCGTCCGAGCGAAACCACCGCTCCCGAGACGAGCAGGCAAAGAAACGGCATCAAAAGAACGTGGGGTGGCCAGTTGCTGAAAAATGCCCCCCAGACGTGTCCCAGGTGCAGCGCGCCCAGAGTCGCTCCGAGAGCTGCGAACAGGTAGGGCTGCCGTGCCTTCGTCGCCAGCAGAGCGAGGGCGGCGGAAAAGAAAGCGCACTGCAAAAACACCGTCACCCAGAGATGCGCGTTGCGCGGTGTGGGAACGACCTTCAGGTGGTCGTAAAGAAGGATTTCGCCCAGCGCATACGCGTAGAAAAAGGCGGGACCGGGGTGATTGAAGTTGAAGCGCGAGTAGTTTCCGTGAAGCTCCTGCAAGGATTTAGCTTTGTAGATCTGCAGGGCATTGGCGGCATCGTCGCCCTCCTCGTAACTGGGATGCCGGAAGAGCGCCTCGCGGTTGGCGATATTCAGGATAACGATCAACGGCAGGAAGATCGTGAGGAAAAGGCGAGAATACATGCGCTTCGATCGAAAAGGAGGAGGGCGGCGGGTAGATCACCGACGGTCCGTCCCACATTCAATCCTTGAAAAAGAGCGCACGAGAGGGAGACCAAGGCAAACGCTAGCGCATTGCGATCGCCTCGAGACGTCGCCGGTAGCGTTGTCCAATCGAGGTGGGCGACAGCTGGGTTTCGATCCGTTTGCGCGCGGCTTCTCCGAGGGTGCGTTGCAACGTGGGGTCACCGGCGATGCGTCGCATTTGTTCGGCGGCGTGCGCCACATCCGGATCCGCCCAGATCTGGCCCTTTCCGTACGGGCCGTGATTGCGATCCAGCGCGATGGTTCGAGCGCGGACCGGGAGCGCTGTGTCGGTGTCCGCAAACTCGGTGGTGGCGGACCAATCGGTGACGATCGCGGGTTTGCCGAGATACATGCTCTCTGCCACGGATAAACCGAACCCTTCAGCGCGATGCAGGCTCACGAAGCAGTCGCAGGCCGCTTGGAGCGCGTAGAGATCGGCGCGCGAGAGGGTGTCGGTGATAAGCACGGTTTCCGGCAGATCCGCGAGCGAGGCGCGCAGCGTTTCCAGGTCGCGTTCGTTGCCGACACCATTGTGGACCTTCATCACCAGACGGGCATTTTTCCTGGCGAGTCCGCTTTGGCGAAACGCCTCGATCGTCGCCCGCGGGTTCTTGCGTTCGGAGTAACTGTTCAGGTCGTAGACGAAGAGAAAGAGGTAGGCATCCGCCGGCAGCCGCAATCGTCGACGCGCCTCGGCCGTCGATTCGGTCGGTCGGGAGAACGCGATCGCGTGCGGCATGGAAATGACCGGGATGGGCGCCTTGAATCCGATGGACGACCGCACGAATTCGCTGGGACACCAGATCTCGTCGAAGAACTCGAAATAGCGCATCCACGCATCCGGAAATTCCGGGAGCTCCCAAGCCCAGTATCCGATATTGTATCTTCCCGCGCGAAAGCGTTTGCCGTGATGGTGGTCGAGGTCCTGCGCACCGGGTGGATCCAGGTGAACGACATTGACCGGGTGGATCGGCTCCTCGACGAGGCGAGGGGAGTAGGTGAGGTCGCCCCGTCGGTTTTTGCACGGCAGTTTCAGATCGATCAGCGCGACGGGAAGAACGGCGGCATCCGCCGCCCGCACCATGCAGCGGGCGCTCTCGCCGACGCCGAGATCCGCGGTGAGAAACCCGGCGACGTTTAATCCTAGGGTGACGTGCCGGCGTGCAAAGGCCGGGGAGTACGGCGCGTGGCGGTCGGAAAAATCGTAGATCGTCTCGCCGAGGACGGTTTCGACCCGAGAGATCCGCAGCTGCCGGTTTTTGAGTTGTGCCCGGAAGCGTCGTAACCACGGGAGGCCGGAGATCCGTCCGAGCCAAGCGAGAAAATTGCTCCGTGCGACGCCTTGGAGCTCGAAGACAAGTTCGGCTCCCTCGGCGACGCACTCCGCGGAAAGCCTCAGGGTCGTTTCCCAAGCCACTTCGCCCCTAAAAGAAATCCGTTGCGATTCCCTCGTCCCTTCCACCCGGAGCGCAAGTGCGGGCATCGCAAGAGCCGAGCCCGCGGCATCGGGATGCGCCCGGAATTCTCCCCGAATCCGCAGGTCGATCGCTTCCTGCAGCGGAGGCAGACGGATACGCCCCACGTCGCGGATCCATGCCGAGTCGGTCGCAAACGTATCGAAAAAGAGTCCCTCGTAACCCGACCAGCGTCGGGAGTAGGCACCGTCGGAGGGCGGAGGGCTGTGCGGTGCACGTGAGGAAGAAGCCACGAAGAACGATCCATAGCAGGAGGGCGTGCAGTGGCAAAACTTTCCCGCGGGCAGGCTTGCGTGTATCCAGACGCGGCGGTTTTCTCGAGAGTCCCGCTCGTTTTCCCCCCGCTTCGCGATGCGACGCGTCTGTTTTCCGCGCACCCTAGTTCCTCCCGTTTCGGATCGGCCACAGGTTCTTAACGAACCTGTACCGGGCCGGCGGCTGGGCGCGCTTCGGGTGGCGGGGCTGGGCCTTTCGATCCTTGTTCTTTGGTGCTGGCACTATCGAATGTGGTCGACTGGGGCTTGGAGCATACCGCTGGATTATTCGGGCGACTCTCACGAAATGCTCACTCGCATCAAGGCCGCGGCGGAAGGCGATACGTGGCCGCTTTTTCCTCAGGTGATCGCTCGCCTGGGCGCACCGTGGGGTGCCCATTGGAACGCGTATCCGACGCCAGATAAGTTTCTTGTCCTTGCGCTCGGAGGGTTGGCGCGAATCGTAGGACTGCCGGTTGCCGCGAATCTCGCAATGTTGTTGGCCACCGTCAGTTCCGGGTTCGCGTTTTACGCCGTGGCGCGTCGCTTTAAAGCCACCTGGGAGTGGGCCTTTGCCGGAGCCCTGCTTTTCGCTTTCACCTACTCGGTTTTTCACCGTGGGTTGGCTCACCTCCTCCTGCTCTTCACGTGGACCGTTCCGCTGGGTCTGCTTGCCTGTTGGTTCATTGCGCGACGCAGAATTCTGACGTGGCACAGTCGGGAGGCGTGGATCTGCGTCGGGGTCGCCGCTTCGTTGGGGGCGAGCAATCCGTACAATCTCTTTTTTTGGTGCCAACTGCTCGGCTGGGCCTTGATCGCGCACTATTTCGGCGCTCGACGCCGCGAGAACCTGCAGGTCGGGGCGGTGTGCGTGGGAGTCGCCGGGCTTGGCTTCCTCGTCGTGCACGCGGAGTTTTGGCTCTACACCCAAAGGGGAGGCATCCCGCTGTTAGTGCGAAATTATGGTGGTACCGAATTGTATGCGCTGAAAATCGTGGAGATGTTCGTGCCGCCGACGTCGCATCGCTGGGACTGGATGGCCTTTTTCGGCAACCGGTATGCGCGGTGGTCGGATTGGCGGGGGGAAGCTTATCTGCCTTACCTCGGACTCGTCGGCATCGCGGGTTTTTTTTGGCTGTGTCTCGACTCCGTTCGCCGTATGCTCCGGGGACGCGCGCCGACCGGTTGGGCGCTGCAGACAAGTTGGATCCTCTCCTATTGTACGCTGGGCGGGATCACCAATCTGCTGGCGCTCTTTCTGGGGTTTCAACTCTTTCGCGCCACCAATCGCGTCTCGGTTTTTGTCGGTTGCATCGTCCTGCTCTTTGTGGTGGTTCGACTGAGCTGGCTCACGCGAGGCATGACCCGCACCTGGCGATCGTCCCTCGCGGCGGCTGTCGCGGCGATCGGCGCGCTCGATCAGATTCCACGCCAGTTTTCGCCCGAGCGAAACGGAGCGGTTGCGGAACGGGTGCGTGGCGACGCGGAGTTCGGCCGCGCGCTCGAAGCTGCCCTTCCGCGGGGTGCGATGGTTTTTCAGTTGCCGGTGCTCGGTTTCCCGGAGGTCGTCACGCCGCACCGTTTGGTCGACTACGAATTGTTCCGGCCTTACCTGAACACGACGGCGCTGCGTTTTAGTTACGGCGCTGCGAAGTTTCGTTCGCGGAGTCGCTGGCAGCGGGATCTGGAAAATCTTCCGGTGAAAGAAATGGTCGACCGGCTCGAGCGCTTCGGTTTCGCCGCCCTCTATCTGAATCGCCGCGGTTTTGTCGATGGCGGGGAGAAGGTCTTGGCTTCGCTGCGCGAGCTTGGCTACCGCGGGACGATCGACGGAGGAAAAAGCGAGCAGGTGGCTGTTCTGCTGAAGCCGTCACCCCAGCCCGAACTTCCCCTTGGAAAGACGCTCACGCCGGGCTCCGGATGGTATTCGCAGCTCGACTCACAGACCGGAACGCCGGTGCGATGGTCGCATGGACCCTCGGCGTTGATGTATTTTAACCCGTTCGATCGCCCACTTAGGGTCAATTTGCAGTTTCGCCTCAGCGGTGCCGGTTCGCGCACGGTGAAACTGACGCACCGGGGTCGAACGGTCGGTCAGGCGCAGATTGGCGAAACTCCGGTCGACCTTCCGACGATCTCGGTAGTGCTCGATCCCGGCGTCAACCGGTTTAACCTAAACTCGCCGGAACCGGCGCTGCGATTGAGTCAGGGACGATCGCAATTTCGTTCCGTCGGATTGCATGAGGTCAAGGTAACGGTGCTGGAGCGCGCTCCTGGCGCGTGAAAACCAGGACCACGCCCCCGACGAGACTCCAGATCATCGTCACGGCCCAAACGAGCACCGCGAGAAGCAGGGCACGTTCTCGGTCCGGACCTTCGGCGGCGATCAAGCCGAAGGCGCCCAGTACGAACAGCAGCGCGCCTTCCCGCACACCGTGTCCTCCGATGCTGATGGGCAACGCCGTGGACGCGTATGCGACGGAGACCGCGATGCAGGTTTCGAAAAAAGGCAGCCGCAGACCGACGCCCGACGCGAGCAGCCAGACCGAAACGAAATCGAGCAGCCAGACGATCGTGCTGAGGACAAAGGCCCACAGATGTACCCCGGGTGCAGCCAATGTCCGAGCGCGCAAATCCTCGACTTGCGCACACGCCGTTTGGCCCAATCGATTCCGGAGCCACTGCGGCCAGCGTCGGGGCGCGCGGGCGAGCAAGAGGGTCCCGCCAACTGTGCCCACCAGCAGGAGGCCGCCCCCGACTTGGGCAAACGTGCGAAACTGCGACGCGAGCGTCGCGTCGCCCGCTTTCGCCAGAAAGGCCGCCAGGGCCATTGCGAGCAGGATGAGCAGACCGAGCAGGCGATCGATTGCGATGCTCGCGAGGCCGGCCGCTTTTTGATCGGGTGCGTCACGACACACATAGAAGGCTCGAGCGGCATCGCCGCCGAGTCCACCGAGCAGGAAGGCTCCGTAGAAATTGGCGATCCAGGTGACCATGTGCGACCAGGAGAGCGAGAGCGTCAAGCCCTGTGCGCGGTAGAGCATCCACCAGCGCCACGCATGCAGCGGATAGGAAAGTCCGGCGAGAAAAACGGCGAGCGCCACTGGTCCCGCAGAGAATTGTCCGCGCAGGCGTCCGAATTGTCCCCAGTCGACGAAGGCCACAAATCCAACCAGAAGCGCGCTCGAAATTCCGTAGCGGAGAATCCGACCTGGGCGACTTTCGAGGAAGTGGAAAAGGGCGCGCATAGTCCCGCTGAACGGGCGAGCCGGCGACCATGCGAAGAGCCCACCGGGGCCCGCAATGGTTAAACTTGCGAAGTGCGGCCCGCTGCTTCCAGCCTGACCCTCCCCGCATGCACGCCGATGAATACGTCAAACTCGCCGACGTTGAAGATGAGTTGTGGTATTTTCGTTCTCTGCACGCTCACGTGCGCCGGGAATTGCGGCTGCGGGTTCCCGCAACGTCTGCGGTATCCATTTTGGACGCCGGCTGCGGAACCGGCGGTTTAATCAAGCGGCTCCACCTCGAATCGCCGTCGTGGACGTGGTCGGGGATCGATTTTATGCCACTGGCTTGCGAGTTGGCGCGGGCGCGCTGCCCAAGGTGTGATATTCGCGAAGCGTCCGTCACCGCTTTGCCCTTTCCCGATGCGAGCTTCGATATTGTGGTTTCAATCGACGTGATTTGCCAGGTACCGTTTCCGGACGAGTCGTTGCAGGCTTTGCGGGAATTTAAAAGGGTGCTTAAACCCGGCGGTCTCTTGGTCGTGAACGTGCCGGCGTATCGTTGGATGTGGTCTTATCACGACGTGTCGTGTCATACCCGGCATCGTTATTCGGGCTGCGAGTTACGTCGCGAGCTCAACGGCGGCGGATTTCGCGTCGAACGGCTTTCGCATTGGAACGCACTCCCGTTTCCCTTGGTTTTTGCAAAACGAAAGCTCTTTGTCAGCCCGGAGGGGTCGAGCGACGTGAAGGCGCTGCCGGCGCCGGCGGAGGCTGCTTTGCGCGCAGCCATGGCTCTGGAGCATGGCTGGATGGGACTGGGTGGAAATTGGTCGTGGGGAACCTCGCTTTTTGCGGTGGGGCGGCGGTCGTGAGGAGGGGTTTACGAACTGCGTCGGACGTAGGGGCCGGAATGTGACGGGCCCGTTACCGGTCGGGCTGAATTTCGGCTTTCATCGGAACGCAGCGTCAGACACGCTGCGAATCGAGCGTTTACCCTATGGTATTTTTCCCCGCGGCCTTCGGCCTATTGCTTAATATTTTGTTTTGGGGGACGGGGTTGGCGTGGTTGCTGACGCCTCGTCCGTGGCAGCGTTACTGGCCCCTTTTTACCGGAGTCGCGGGAATCGCGCTGCAGTCGGCCGTTGTCTGGGCCGGCGCCTACGCAAATCTGGCCGGAACGCAGGTCTATGGGCGATGGTCGATTGCCGTGCCGCTGGCATTGCTCGCGGCAGCGTGGTGGAAACGGGGAACCGGCGGTTGGAAAGCTTGGAAACGGGTGGGCGGCGTGTTCGCGATCGTCGCGATCGTTCTGAATGGCCTGATGATTCCCTATTCGACGTCCTCGAAATACCTGACCACGACGTCGCTCGGCAGTTGCGATGCGGCGGACTATGCCGCCGGTGCGCGCGTCCTCCAAGAGTTTGCTCGAACGGATCGCGAGGGTTTTATCGGGCTGACCGAAGTCGTCACGGTGCATTCGGTCGATAATTTTTTCGACTACTGGCTGAAGCTGAATCACTTCACGCCGTCTGCGATCGTCGCGCTGAATGGAGCGATCTTCGGCTTGCAGCCGTTCCAGTTGATCTCAGTGGCGACCGCGGTGTTTTTGGTCCTCGGCATCCCCTTGGTTTTTTGGCTGGCGAGATCCGGACTGCGGTACGGTCCGAAAGGCAGTCTCGTTCTGTCTGCGGTTTATGGCCTCAGTCCCATCCTTTGGTATGCGGTCGCTCATGGGTCGATGAGCCAGTTGCTGGCGGCTCCGGCGATCGCGACGATCACGTGGGCCGGAGCGGTCCTCTGGCGGTCCGGCGCGGGTTGGAAACGCATGGCGGGGATGAGCGGCCTTCTGGCGATCGCCTACTGGCTGATTCTTGGCGGGTACAATTTTATCGTGGTGGTGTGTTTCCTTCCGATCGCGAGCTACACGCTCGGCCAGGCGATCTGGACGGCGGATTTTCGGCGTTTCGTCCGCTGGACGATCGGGATGGGTGTGCCCCTGATCGTGGTGGGTCTGGTCGCACCGGAACGCGTGCTCGGTTTGGTGGAGCGCTTCCAGCTTTTTCAGGAGTTCGACTTTGGATGGAAGATTCCCGCGCTTTCGCCCGAAGGCTGGTACGGTTTCATTGCGAGCTCGGGACTGACCGCTTACAGTCACACGACGCGTTGGGTGCTCAGCGCGCTGCTGATCGGGCCCCTCCTGCTGGCGCTTGCCGCCGGGGCCAAGCGGGGGGAACGTCAGGTCTTCCTCGCGGTGTGTCTGAGCGTGCCGATTCTTATCGGCTACGTTTATCTTTTGCTGAAGGGCAGGGCGCACGGCACGAACGCCAGCTATGACGCGTACAAACTGTTCGCGGTCTTTTATCCCGGTCTGCTCGCCGCGTTCGGATACGGCCTGGTCCGTGCGCGCACCGGCGGTGGGACGATGCAGGCGATGGCGGTGCTGGCCGCCACAGCGGTACTCGCGGGGAATGCGTTTGGTGCCTATCGCTTCGCCCAAAGGTTGGAGAACCCGCCGATGCTGGTCGATCGCAGTCTCGCGAGGCTTTCCAGGATCGAGACGATGCCTGAAGTGAAATCGGTCAATCTGATGATCTCGGATTTCTGGACGAGGATCTGGGCCAACGTGTTTTTGTTGCATCTCCCCCAGTATTTTCCCACGCACACCTACGAAGGGAGATTGAATACGCCGCTGAAGGGCGACTGGGATTTGTTCGGCGGTCTCGTCACCGTCAACCTCCCCGACCGGGGCTCCACTCCGCTCCTGGACCGTCCGTATTGGCTCGTGAATACACGCAGCCCCTACTACGTGCGCGCGAGACTCGGAGAGGGCTGGTACGACAGCGAACGCATTCCGAGGGCGAATTTGCGGTGGCGCTGGAGTAAGGGAGAAAGCTCCGAGATCGTGATCGAGAATCCGCAGTCGCGTCCGTTGAACGTCGGGTTTCGTTTTCAGGCACGTAGCCCTATCCCGCGTGACCTCGAAATCTGGATCGAGAACAAGCGACGTCGAAAGGTTTCCATCGGTACCGAGTTGGCGTGGGTACGCCTCCCCTCGGTCACCGTTCCTCCAGGCACGACTGTCGTGCAACTGCGCTCGAATCTGCCCTCGCAACAAGCGAGTCCCACGGACAAGCGGATGCTGAGCTTTGCCGCCTACGGCATCGAACTCGACGTGAAGGCCGATCCCGATCCCACCGACGGTTGAGTCTCCCTTTTCTACCCAGTGCCCGACGCCTCTTCTCTTCTTCGCGCCGCCTATGCCGGTAAACATGTGCTCGTCACGGGTGGACTGGGGTTTATCGGCTCGAACCTCGCGCGGCGGCTCGTGCGGTATGGTGCCAAAGTCACGCTTGTCGATTCGCTGATTCCGGAGTACGGCGGCAATCTACGCAATCTGGTCGGACTGGAGGGGCGCGTACACGTTAACATCTCCGACGTGCGCGATCGGCATTCCCTGCCGGTTTTCGTGCGCGATCAGCATTTTCTTTTCAACCTCGCGGGGCAGACCAGTCACATGGATTCGATGGCGGATCCGGAGACCGATCTCGAAATCAACGCGCGTTCCCAGCTGTCTATTTTGGAGGCGTGCCGGCGGCACAACCCCAGCCTTCGCGTGGTTTTTGCGAGCACACGTCAGTTGTATGGCCGGCCCGATTCCCTGCCGGTGAGCGAGACTCATCCCTTGCGCCCGGTCGACGTGAACGGAATCAACAAGCTCGCCGGCGAGCACTACCACCTGCTCTACCACCGCAATTATGGAATTCGCAGCACGGTGCTGCGGCTGACGAACACAATCGGCCCGCGCATGCGTATCAAGGACGCCCGGCAGACCTTTGTCGGCGTGTGGATCCGGGCGTTGATCGAAGGCAAACCCTTCGAAGTGTGGGGCGGGGAACAGCTGCGCGACTTCACTTACGTCGACGATTGCGTCGAGGCTCTGCTCCTGGCTGCAGCGAGCGAGGCGGCGGAAGGCGAGGTCTTCAATTTGGGCGGTCCGCCGCCCATCTCCCTTGCCGATCTCGCGGCCCTCCTCGTCGAGGTCAACGGAGGCGGCGAATTTCGCGTGCGGGCCTTTCCTGCGGATCGAAAGAAAATCGATATCGGCGATTTTTATGCCGACTGGCGGTCGATCCACGAAAAATTGGGCTGGCGCCCGCGGACCGGTCTCAAGGCCGCGCTGTCCAAGACCCTCGCCTTCTACCGCAAGGAACTTTTCCACTACCTGTGAGTACCTCGACGGCCACGCGCCCCGCCCTCAGTTTTGTCATTCCGCTCTACAACAGTGCGGACACGATTTCTCCGCTCGTGAAAACGATCGAGGCGTTGGCGGTGCCGGGCGGACATGAACTTGTCCTGGTGAACGACGGGAGCCAGGATGCGACCGCCGAGGTCTGTCGTGCGCTCGTCGCCGGCGCGCGCATTCCGATCGTTTTTATCGAGCACGCGCGCAATTTCGGCGAACACAATGCCGTCCTCACCGGGTGGCGTCATGCGCGTGGCGGGCACATCGTCAATCTCGACGACGACGGACAGAATCCTCCCGCGGAAGCGGTCCGTCTCTGGCAGCATGCGGTCGAGCGCAAGCTCGATGTCGTCTTCGGTTTCTACGCGGTCAAGCAGCATGCCGCGTGGAGAAATCTCGGCAGTTGGCTCACCAATCGTATGACCGACTGGGCGCTCGACAAACCCGCGGGGCTGTATCTTTCGAGTTTTCGCTGTGTGACCGCATTCGTGGCCGAGCGGGTCGCCGCGAACACCGGGCCCTTTCCCTACATCGACGGTCTGCTCTTGCAGGTGACCCAGCGGATCGGGGCGCTTCGCGTCTTCCACGAGGAACGTCAGGCAGGGTCCAGTGGATACACCATGCGTCGGTTGGGACGCCTCTGGCTGAGCACCTTCGTGAATTTTTCGGTGATGCCCCTGCGTGTGGCCACCGTCCTTGGGTTGATCATGGCGGTCGGCGGTTTTATCTCGATCGGCGGCGTGTTCGTCTGGTGGTGGAGCGGAACCGGTCCGGCCTTTGGCTGGGGTTCGTTGATGGCCGCGCTCCTGATGTTTTCCGGAGTTCAATTGGTGATTCTGGGCTTGGTGGGCGAATACATCGGTCGCATGTTTATCACGGTTAACCAACGGCCGCAGTCGGTCGTTCGCGACGTGGTCGCCGGCGGAGGCACCGAGACCTGGAAGTAGGCGCGACTTTCCACGATGAGGATTTATTTCATGGGAGTGTGTGGCACCGCGATGGGCAATGCCGCGCTCTTGGCGCGGGCGGCGGGCCATGAGGTCTTGGGTGCGGACACCGGGGTCTATCCTCCCATGAGCCAGGTCCTCGCGGAGGCGGGGATCGAGTTGCACGAAGGATACGACCCGATTCGTCTGGAGACTCTAACGCCCGATTTGGTCGTGATCGGCAATGCGATGTCCCGCGGAAATGCCGAAGTGGAGTGGCTGCTAGACACGCGGGCGATTCCCTTCACGTCGCTCCCTGCCTTCCTGCACGACCACGTTCTTCGTCATCGTCGCAATCTCGTGATTGCGGGAACGCATGGAAAAACCACCACCACGGCGCTAACGGCGTTTCTTCTTCGGGAAAATGGCCGCGATCCGGGCTTCCTCATCGGGGGAGTGCCGCAGGATCCGCCGGTCGGCAATTGGCTGGGCAACCGGTCCGATCCGTTCGTCATCGAGGGCGACGAATACGACAGCGCTTTTTTCGACAAACGCAGCAAGTTCATCCACTACGCGCCCTACGTCGCCGTTCTGAATAACCTCGAGTTCGACCACGCGGACATATTTCGAGACCTCGCCGACGTGCAGCGCACCTTTGCGCATTTTACGCGGATCGTGCCGCGGAGCGGTTGGGTCGTTCTCAATGGCGACGACGAAAATCTCCGGGCGTTGGGACCGTTGCCGTGGACGCAGACACTGCGGGTGGGAGTGGGCGAGGGGTGCGACGTTCGGATTGTGGATTTCGCCGAAGGTCCGACGGGTGCGACCTTTCGTTTGAGCTGGTTTGGCGGAGTCTGGACGGAGGTCTCCTGGGGACTGACCGGACTGTATAACGCACGAAACGCCGCGATGGCGGCGACCGCCGCCGTTTTGGCCGTGACGGCGGGTGCGCCGGTCGCGCGGGCCCAGCTTCAGGACCCGACGTTTTCGCAACAGGCGATCGACCTCGCGCCGCTGGCTCGTTTTCGCGGGGTAAAGCGTCGGCAGGAAGTCCTCGTGTCCACGCCTGCGCTGACGGTGATCGAGGATTTTGGGCATCATCCCACGGCGCTGGCGGAGACGCTGAAATCGTTTCGAAACCGGTTTTCCGGTGTGAGGATCACGGCGGTGTTCGAACCGAGGAGCAATACCGCCCGCACCAATGCGCTGCAGACGGGTTTCCAGGATGCGCTGGCGTTGGCCGACGAGGTTTATTTGGGAGCGGTCAATCGAGCCGAGAAAATGAAGGACGGCGAGCGTTTCGACGTCGAGGCCGTGACCCGTTCCCTCGCCTCGCGCGGGGTCCGGGCGATCTCGGCGGCAACCAATCGGGAGCTCTTGAGCGATCTGCTGGCCGCCACGGCCGCGCAGCGCGAAAAACCCAGGCTCGTCGTGTTTTTCACCAACGGGAGCTTTGACGGAATCATCGCGCAATACGCGGCGGAGGCGCGTTGACGCGGCGAGCGAGGGTCGCGCGAGCTATCGCCCGGTTTAGACGTCGACCGTGGCGGTGAACCGGCCCGCCGCCCGGCGGACCCGTACGGGCGCGTCGAAGACTTTGCTCAGCGTGCGGGTGGTCACGATTTCTTTCACCGTGCCGTGGGCCGCGACTTTTCCTGCGCGCAGGGCGAGCGCGTGCGTGAAGGCGGGCGTGATTTCCTCCACGTGATGCGTGACCAGCACCAGGGCAGGGCCGCGGGGTTGACGCGCCACGAGGTCGACGAAGGCGAGAAACTCGGCGCGCGCCACCGGATCGAGACCCGCACACGGTTCGTCGAGAATCAATAAACGCGGACGGGCCATCAGCGCGCGAGCGATCAGCACGCGTTGTCGTTCGCCTTGGGAAAGGTACAGCCATGGGCGATCGATCAGGTGCGCCGTTCCCATCGAACGCAGCAGCCGTCGGCCCGCCGTGGCGTCCGCCGCGGTCGTGGGCGCCCAGAGATCGAGTTGCGCGTAACGGCCGCTGATCACCGTTTCCAAGGCTGGCTCTGCCGGAGGGATCGAGGCCTGCAATGCGCTCGTGACGATCCCCAGCTTCAGGCGCACCTCGCGCCAGTCGTCCGAGCCGTAGCGATGTCCCAGCAAGCTGAACGTTCCCTGCGTGGGAGAAAGGTATCCGAGCAGGGTCTTGAGGAGAGAGGTTTTCCCGCAGCCATTGGCCCCCAGTACCACCCAGTGCTCGCCCTTCGAAATTCTCCAGGCGACGTCGTCCAAGATTGTGACCGAGCCTCGTTGCACGGTGAGATGGCTGAGTTCCAGCAGGGCTGAGTGAGGCGACGCCATTCGCAAGAAATGAGCGGCGGCTTGGCACTGGTCAACGACGAGAGAGGCTGTTTTAGTTCTGGGCATGATTCTCCTCCGGCTCTTGCAAATCGGGGCGTGCGTGGCGGGCATGGCGCTCGGCGCCGAGGCGCGCCCCTTTACGGTTCTCGTCTACAATGTCGAAAACCTTTTCGATGGGGACGGTGTGTCGGTGTACGACGATTATCGGCCGAACATTTATTCGCCCGAGCATGTGAAGACGAAAGTCGCGAATATCGCGCGGGTGGTGGCAACGATCGAGGGAGGAAAGGGTCCGGACATAATCCTGTTCCAGGAGATCGAGGTGGACCGAACGCCCGATCGGGAGCCTTCCTCCGAGGCTCGCCTCCTCGCGGCCCTCGAGGCTCGGGGGTTAAGAGGGTACACCGTGGTCGCCGGCAGCGACTCCGCCACGTCGATGCACGAGGATGGCAATCCGCGTGCGATTAAATGCGTGGTGTTTACCCGCTTTCCGGTGAAGGCGGTCCGCAATCATCCGACGCTCACGGCCCGGAACATTCTCGAGGTGGAACTCGACGTCGACGGTGCCCGGCTCTTCGTTTTCGACAACCATTGGAAGTCCGGAGCGAGCGATCCCGTCACCGAGAAAATCCGCATCGCCAATGCGCGGACGCTGCGCTCGCGCCTCGATGCGATTCTCAAGGCGGATCCGCACGCCGACATCGTCATCGGCGGCGATTTCAATTCTCAGTACAACCAAGGGCCCCGCTTTAAATCGACGATGCCGGAGTCGGCCCTCAACGATGTGCTCGGATCTCAGGGCAACGAACTCGCCCTTCGCGGCTCGAAAGTCGATTTGTACAACCTCTGGTACGAGTTGCCGCCCGAACGGCGCGGGAGCGATGTCTATCGGGGAGAGTGGGGCACGCTGATGCAGATCATCCTCTCGCGGGGTCTCTACGATCGGCGTGGCGTGCAATACGTCGATAACTCGTTCGCCGTGGCGAGTGTACCCGGACTCAATGCGGGGCCGGAGGGTTTGCCGGTACGCTGGTCGAACGAGGGGGCCGCCGGTTCCGGTTTTTCGGATCACTTTCCCTTGGTCGCGCGTTTTACGACTGTGACCGGGAAAGGCGAAGACGGGTGGATGCCGTTGGTGCGTCCATCCGAGAGCGACGACAGTCCGCTGCAGCCGCCGCGTGCGTCCGAACGGGTGGCGGACGTTTCCAAAGCGATCGATCTGGCCGCGATCTCCGACCCTGGCTTATTGCGCGACGGTTCGTTGTCCGGGAAGATCGTGCTCGTGAAAGGACGCGTGGGAGCGGGGAAAAGACTTACCGTCGAGGTCAGGGGCGAGCTCTGGGACGTCTGGGTTCCCGAGCCGGCGATGCGCGAAAGAATCCGCGCGGCGTGGGAGGAGGGAGAAGTCGTTTCTTTCTACGGCCTTCTCGGGCAATTCAAAGGCAAATGGCAGTTCACGATCGAACGCGCCGAATGGGTCAAATAACGTGTCCCTTCGCCGCGATGCTTGAAGTCTACACCTACTCGTCCTGCGACACCTGTCGCCGTGCCGTCCGCTGGTTGCGCGCGCGCGAGATCGACTTTCTCGAAAAGCCGATCCGGGAAACGCCGCCCTCGGCGAAACAACTCCGACTCGCGCTGACGGCCGTCGGCGGGGAACGTCGCAGAATTTTCAATACGGCGGGACGCGACTACCGGGAGCAAAAACTGGGCGAGCGTCTGGGCGGATTGACGGACACGGAGGCGATTGCGCTCCTGGCGAGCAACGGCAATTTGGTGAAGAGACCCTTCGTCAGCGGGGCGGGCATTCATCTCTCGGGGTTCGACGAAACGGCGTGGTCCGCGGCTTTTGGGTGTTAATCGACGCCGCCGCGACGGCGGTTTTACTTTGCCTACGCCGCAATCGAACCAACCTTGACCCAATGCAGCGGCTTCGACTCGTCACTTTCAATATCGCGCACGGACGCGGGTTGATGCCGATCCAAGGGATGACGTCGGCGCGCAAGATCCGTCTCAATCTGCGCAAGATCGCGAAACTGCTCACCCGACTACAGCCGGATATCGTTGCGATTCAGGAGATCGACGAGCGTTCGCGCTGGGCGGGAAATTTCGACCATCTGGACTACCTGCGGGATTTCACCGACTTGCCGCATGCTGTGTTCGGGATCAACAACCGGCGAGAGGGACTGATCAATCTCGCGTACGGCAATGCCTTTCTTTCCAAACATCCGATCGTCGAATCGGAGACGATCGTGTTCGGACGGAGTCAGGTGGGGGAGAAGGGGTTTTTGTTCGGCGAGTTCGACGTGAACGGATTGCGGGTCCCCCTGGTGAATTTGCATCTGCACTATGCGTCGCGTATCCACCGCTTTCGCCAGATCGACCGTTTACTGGCCTACATGAAGGAGAAGGAGAGACTTCGACCTGTTCGCTGGAACGTTTCGCCGATCGTATGCGGGGATTTCAACAATCCCGGTTCGCATCTCGGCGACGCGACGTCGTCGCTGCTGAGTCACCTCTACGATATGGACGACTACACCTTGCATCCGCGGGAAGGGAAAACGTTTCCCTCGCCATTGCCCAGCCGTTTGCTCGACTTCGTCTTTCTGCCTCCGGGCTGCGACGACGTACGCAGCGAGGTGGTCAAATCGCTCCTCTCGGATCACCGACCCGTGCTGGTCGATTTTTCGCTCCCGGCCGCGCGGCCGAAAGCGGAATAGACTTTCCCAACGAGCGGGCGGCCTGTCCCATGGCTGCCGCTCCCGCTCGGCGACAATTGCCGGTGGACCGAACCTCGGTCACCGATCACCAGCTGAAGAGGTCGCCGCGATGGAATTCCGTGGTGGTCGGAGTCCACGGTGGCGGACGTTTCGCAAGAAGGTCGTCGAATTCGAGTTCGCGACCCAAACCCGGAAGTCCATAAACGTAGTCGCCGCCCGCGATGACGGTGCCTGGTCCTTTGAACGTGGAAGTCATGTACTTGGAGCGGAAGAGCTGACCGATCGATCCTTTGATTTTGATCGCCTTGGCGTCCCAGTCTTCCATCAGGCGAACGATGTTTTGAACGCCACCGCTGTTGGTGCGATTAGCGACAGGAGTGCTGATGTCGGTAGAGGGTGTGTTTCCCGTGAGGATCGCGGAATTGACCGTCATCGTGTTGACGTCGGCATCGCCATAACCGGCTCCTGTGAGTGGCGTGGGGATTTCGGCTCGCCGGGTCCAGACATCGGCGGTCGAATTGACGTCGTTCCAGCCCTGGGACAAAAAGGTCACGGCGTCGGCCATGATGGCGGAGGGGTTTTCGCGTTCGACACCCGCTTCGACGATCGTCTTGGTATTGTAGTCGCCTTGGACGTACACCGCGTTGTTGGAGACGACGGCGAAACCTTTGGACACATTGTTCGCATCGAGGAACATCGGGGTCTCCTCGGCGTTTTTCATCCGGATCGCACTACCCGCTCCGGTATTGCCGGTCGCGTCGTGGACATAGAGGACGCCATTGTAGGCGTTCGCGAGCGTGGGCGTGTTCTGGAGCGCGTAGTTGAGACGTTCAACGTCCATCGTGGTGATTTTCACGTTCGTGTCTTCGCGTTTGTCGAAAACGTCCTTTCGTTTTTCGGGAAAGATTTGGTCCCGGAGCGCTTGGGGCACATCTCCGTTGAAGAAGGTGGGGTTGGCGGGTGTGCCGATGTTGACGACAGGCAGGCCCGATTCGACGGTGACGGTCACGACGATGCCGGCGCGATTGTACATCCGCCGATTTCCCACGGTGGGATCGTCCGAAAGTGGCGAGGTGGGAGGGGGACCGATGATCGAGCGGTAGATTTCATTCGGGTCGTTGCCATAGGCCGGGTTGAGGAGGGCTTTCGACATGTCCACGCCGCCGATGAAATTTTCCGGAGCGCTCAGTTTCTCGTATTGCAGAGCGCGCTGCGTGGCTTGAGTCGGAAGGTTGCCATCGTTCAAATCCGGGTCCCAGATCGGGTCATGGAGCAACGAGCTTCCGGTGGCACCGGGTTTGCGCAGGGTCGTCCCGTCGACGCCATTCGTTCCCCCGTTCAAGGACCCACCGACGCTGATCTTGTCGGTAATATAGATTTCCGCTCCGGTCTGCGCGCCGATGTAGGCGCTTCCGTTGGTTGAAACGGGACCGAGGATTTTCATCGTACTGCCCGAGGCAATTTCCAAGTCGTCCTGGTAGAAGACCGCGTATTGAAGCAGCGAGGTTTCCGAGCGAACGAAACGGCGGCCGGCACGATATTCGATCCTGCCGAATGTCGGGTCCATCTTGGTTGCACGCACTCGCGCGACGAAGTAATAGTTGCGACCGGTTTTTTCGGTGCCAGGACGCTTGCCGATCGCGCTGCCTTCGACCGTGCCGGGAATATGGTAGAAGGCGATCGATCGAGCGATCTGCCACCCGTCACTGGAGATCGATTGCGAAAATGGCGTCATGTCCGTGGAGGGATTGGCGACGGCGTGACCGTCGGCGATCAACCGCGTCGCCACTTGGTCCGAGCCCGTGCCCCGATTGACCTCGGCGATCCAGCGGTAGAACAGATACTCCATCTCGCTTTCCGCCACCAGCTTCGCCTTTTCCGATCGGGTTTGCCGAACGGAGTTTCGCTGCGTGTTGGAACTGAATCGGAGAACGCTTCCGAGGAGGAGCGATAAGACCACCACCACCAGGATTACCCCAATGAGGATACTACCCTGGCGGCGGTTCTGTGGAAAACAAGGCAAGTTCATAGAGGTTCTTACATATCGGGACGAGGCGTTGGACGAGTCGTTGGCGTGGGCCGTGGTGTCGGCGTCGGCGAAGGAGTAGGCGTCGGCGTCGGCGACGGAGTCGGCGACGGCGACGGCGTCGGCGAAGGCGTTGGCGTCGGTGTCGGCGTTGGCGAAGGCGTTGGAGTCGGCGACGGCGTCGGCGAAGGCGTTGGCGTCGGTGTCGGCGTTGGCGAAGGCGTTGGAGTCGGCGACGGAGTCGGCGAAGGCGTTGGCGTCGGTGTCGGCGTTGGCGAAGGCGTTGGAGTCGGCGACGGTGTCGGCGACGGCGTTGGAGTCGGCGTCGGCGTTGGCGAAGGCGTTGGAGTCGGCGAGGGAGTCGGCGACGGTGTCGGCGTCGGAGACGGAGTCGGAGATGGAGTCGGAGTTGGCGACGGTGTGGGTGTAGGCGACGGAGTCGGCGAAGGTGTTGGTGTCGGCGACGGAGTTGGGGACGGAGTCGGCGAAGGTGTCGGTGACGGCGTTGGAGACGGAGTCGGGCTGGGCGACGGCGTTGGAGAGGGAGTCGGCGAAGGCGTAGGCGTAGGCGACGGGGTCGGCGTCGCGGTTGGGCGAGCGGTCGGTGTCGGCGTAGGCGTCGGTGTAGGCGTTGCCGTAGGGCGGGCCGTAGGCGTCGGAGTCGGGGTCGGCGTTGGGGTCGGCCTCGCGGTTGGACGTGCGGTCGGCGTAGGTGTAGGCGTTGCCGTTGGGCGCCCGGTCGGCGTCGGGGTGGGGGTCGGACGAGCTGTCGGACGCAGGGTTGGTGTTGGCGTGGGGGTCGGACGCACCGTTGGCGTGGGTGTTACGGTTGGACGCGCGGTCGGCGTAGGCGACGGCGTTGGCGTTGCTGTGGGGCGAGCCGTTGGAGTCGGAGTTGGGGTAGGCGTTGCGGTCGGGGTCGGCGTGGCAGTTGGACGCGCGGTCGGAGTGGGCGTTGGAGACGGCGTCGGTGTAGGTGACGGTGTGGGCGACGGAGTTGGAGTCGGCGATGGGGTTGGGGACGGTGTGGGCGACGGGGTCGGCGTGGGCGAAGGCGTGGGTGTCGGGGTCGGGGTCGGAGACGGTGTGGGCGACGGGGTCGGCGTGGGCGAAGGCGTGGGAGTCGGCGAAGGAGTGGGGGACGGCGTCGGAGTTGGGGAGGGGGTCGGAGAAGGCGTTGGCGACGGCGTTGGAG
>Ga0105048_10001677_pt1 | contig 35898 bp, 29 predicted proteins | sample MAT05_FD_78382 | JGI IMG/M metagenome (GOLD analysis project Ga0105048, IMG submission 78382) | Freshwater microbial communities from Lake Fryxell liftoff mats and glacier meltwater in Antarctica - MAT-05 | ecosystem: Environmental > Aquatic > Freshwater > Ice > Liftoff microbial mat | place... | reverse complement strand
GAACCATGGCGAAGGGTTCAAAACCCTGCCAGCGTTAAAATTGCCCAATATCAAAACCAGTAGCCGATTGTTGCAATTTACGTTTGATGGTTCGTGGGGACACGAACCATGGCGAAGGGTTCAAAACCCTGCCAGCGTTAAAATTGCCCAATATCAAAACCAGTAGCCGATTGTTGCAATTTACGTTTGATGGTTCGTGGGGACACAAACCATGGCGAAAGGAACCATGGCGAAACGAACCATGACGAAACGAACCATGACTGACATGTAGCATTGCTGACGGATGGAAAACCCTGCCAGCGTTAATTGACCAGACTGTTATTTTAAGAAGTAATTGACCAATATCAAAACGAGTAGCCGATAGTTGCGGCAGCCAGCGGATACATCTCCTTGCATTCGTTCGATAATTCTATTACAGGCGTAAATAACACTTTGTAAAATAGCCTCCTATTATTCGATTGATGTCTATAACCCAATGAGAATATTCCGTACTTCTCCCATGTCTTATTGAGGTCATTGCTGTTATTATTCCGAAAAAGATGATCCCTCGAAACTAAAAGCCCGGCGCCAAATTCTGCATGATGTTTTCCAAAAGATATCATATTGTTTGCCGTACATGGAATCCAAAGAGACTGGGCAATATTGAGTGAATAAGGGTAATAGGCAACATTGATTTTCGCAGAGAGTTTATATCTGAACTTATTGACGATGATACGCTCAACTCCGAACGAATAATAAATACCATGCCCTCCAAGGTTAAATTCTACAGCATTTAACCGATCGAATTTAAAGTTGTTTCCATCCGTATCTTGAGAAACACCCAGATGCCATGTCAATAGCAAAAAAGAACACAGCAGGATTAATTTCATTTTATTCGAATTAGTTTGTTGAATTATAAGAAGTCTATAAGACTATAATTACTAACTTAATCCATTCGGAATACAAACAACTCACTATCTAAACAACGTAATATCTCCTTTTAATATTTTCGCAATCCCAGTCGGGAAAGTGATTTTTATATGATAGAAATAAACACCAGATTCTGCCTTTTTTCCCTTGTAGAATCCATTCCATCCGAGATTCACATCGCTCGACTGAAAGACCTGTTTACCCCATCGGTCATAAATCATCATTTCTACAAGCGCATTTGTTTTTAACCCAAGTACCCGGAAAATATCATTGTTATTATCGCCATTCGGTGTAAAGGAATTAGGAATAAAGAAGTCGTCGCAAGGAAGTGTATAAATCGTCATGCTATCTGTCGCAATACAACCAAATGCCGTTGTGACTTTTGTTGTGACAAGTGTCGTATCATAAATCATCAGATCAGCATTGTTATAATCGTAACGAGTGAATAATTCAAGAGGTGTCCATTGATAAAATGCATTGGATATGATATCCGTTGTCAGATGAACTACATCTGTTTCGCAATAGGTATCTTTTCCGTCAAGACTGCTGATAGTCGCTGTTGGCAGTTCATGAACCGCGATAAAGGCAGTGTCAATATTGGAAAGGCATCCAAGGTTGTCAGACTGAACAATCACCATTTTAGTACCTACTGTATTCCATGATAGGGTTAGCGGTCCTGCCGTTGCTGTGTTTCCGGAGATAAGATTGGCGGAGCCCAGATTCCAGGTGAAAATCGTTCCGGCCACATCAACATTCGCAGAGATATCAGCCGTTGCATCGATACAAATGCTACTGTCGTAAATGGCTTTGACATGAGGCCCGTCGATCACGTTCACAGGTTTAGTGGCAGGTATACTCGGGCAACCATCCAAGGTGACAAGATAGCCAGGATTTTTTATACCTGATGTATTCCATTTTACTCTATATGGTCCTATCCCGCTACCTGAAAGAATGATTCCTCCATCAGGATTAAAGGTATATATATTCGCCGGATTCAGAGAACCAGTATACGTAATAAGGACACTGTCTGAACTACAAATCTGTGATTTATCCGAAATAAGATCGGCCACCGGCACAGGTTTGAGAGAAAGGTTCAGTGTTAGCATAGAATCACATCCACTTACATTGGTAATTGTATCTTCATAAACTCCCGGAACACTCAGGTAAGCCGCGTTAAATAAATAGGAAGTACCTTGGCAAATAGCCATATTATAACTTCCGTACGTGGTGGTTCCAACAGACAAGTTCAACGTAATTAATGAATCACAACCAACAGAATTGACGAGTGTATCATAGTAAACACCGGCCGTGCTCAACACATTGCCATTGAAGAGGTACGTTGCACCCTGGCAAAGAGACAAAGCAATCATATGAGTTGTATTGGCACCTACTGTAAGATTTAAGGTTACGATAGAATCACAACCACTTGGTGTCGTCACGGTATCCATATATGTACCGGCAACAGTATAAGCAACGCCATTATACACATAGGCCGAACCACTGCAAATCCCTGCATTAATTGTAGTATAAATATGCGTAGCAGGTGCCAGAAAAAATGTGATTGTGTCGAGACAGATACCAGTTCCAATGGCAGTTACCAGAACTGGAGTAGTACCGAAAGTAACCAAATTTGAAAGTCCAGTGCTACCGGAAAGAGGTGCTGAAGAACTCCAAGACCAGGAAAAATCATTTCCGTTCACGATCGAAACAGGTACATTGGTATTGGCACATGCAAAGATGGTATCATTTGATTGGTACAGATTACTGTTATTGAGCCAGTTTGGTTTGATCTCTTCAAGTGCTTCATCTAGAGCTGCTTCATCAAGTATGTAGGCGAAGTTCAATTGGGTACTGTCCCCTGCGGCAATATCTCCGAGTTGGTAAACAATTCCAACACCCACATCCTGGGTAAGTGTTCCAGAATAGGTAAGATCGGGGTGGGTACCTGAGAATAGATAACCCAACGTATCAAGAGGTGGGAACAGATTAAAATTACATATAAACACTTTAGACCTGCAATCGATTGTGCCAAGGCCAAGATAGGCGTTTGTATCTGTTGTTGACGTACAACCTACGAGTGATTTATTCCCAGGACTAGGTAATTGATATGTGATATCATTGATTGTTGTAAAATTACCAGTTGTTGAAACATCATTATCCGGATCCAGGGTTCTCATATAATAAACATTCTGCAAGGTGGTTCCTCCGGTATTATAGAATTTTACATTTGCTGTAAAGTAAAGTTTATTCGTTTTAACGGTGGTGGTTTGCTTGATAGCAAGATTCCCGAAGGTGCCTAACCATTTCGAGGTGGTAACACCAGCAAGGGTTACCACACTCTGATTGGTTCCTGTTAATGATCCTCCCACAAAACCTGTGGCCAGATTAACTGTATAATTGTTACTGAATGCATCACATCGTACTCCATTGACCTCAACAGACCATCCTTCTTGAGGCGAACCCGGAATAAAATAATCCCCAAAATAAGGAGGCGTACCTACCGTCCAGCCATTTGAATCATAATCTGCCACAAAACCAAGTGCGGTAGTATGTTGAATAAAGACCCCGGTTGCAGGATTGTATGTATCAAAAATAAGAGGGCTATTATTTGAATGATAACCGGCAGGTGCATTTTCCGGAGTTCCGTACGCACCATTATTGGCGATACCAATCTCTAATCGGTTTTGCTGAAGGAAACCGCAACCATTGACCAGTTGTGCCTTTGCATTCATTCCTAAAAGACATATGCAAACAATAAAAAGTAATGAACGTAAAATTTTCATGATTGTATTTTAAATAAAGTGTTGGTGGATATCAAAGTGATGTCTTTTCGAATTCTATGGTATGTATGAGTTCGTTCTTCTCATTGAAGACCGACACGGTACAAATACCGTCTCTGAATTTAGAAAGATTAAGATCTTTATCCATACGGAAATAAGGGGAAGGCTGGCTAAGTCTAATCGTATGCTTTTTCTTGCCGTCGGCAAAGACAAAACGTAACCGTACTTGCTTCGCACAATTCATATGAAAGGTGATATCGTCTTCTTTATTCTTGGCAATAAAAAAAGTGACAAGATCGGTCTCTATCACTTTTTGTTCCGTAGAGGAAAATTCTTTTAATCTGAACGAGCCGCCCACTTTATTCATCGAAGAAAAATGGTTGGTGCCAGGTTGATTGCTATTTATAGTTTCTACGTACCCTTTCGGTTTGATCGTGTATTTATCGCCGGCTATGGCCGTAAGCTGTAAAACCAATAATAAAAGGAGGAGAGAAGTAGATTTCATATTCATAGTATTCATTTATAAAAGAAGATAAAGATAGCAACTTAAATCAGATTATTTCAAAAAATAAGCACTATCTAACGTTCCTAAAGACGAGTGTATTCCGGAACTGGTTTGTAGTTCTCAAATTTATTTGTGAGCGACTGAAATATGTATTCAGGCTGTTCGCCTCAAAAGCCCTTTAACCAACAAGGTTATCAACAGAGATGTTATAACCCAAGCTTCATTTCAAGATGATGTTGCCGAATTCCAAAATAGGCTTTCGCTTTCTTTATCCGCTCAACGTAAAGAGCTTTGTTTACCTTCTCTGCCGCGGAACGCCGCTCACCCACAATCATCACATTCTTGGGTGTATGCTCGCCGGAAATAAATTCAAAAACCCTGGTTTTATACCCAGCATACTCAAGGAGTAAGGCTCTCAGACTATCCGTGACCATTTCGGCCTCACGTTCCAGATAGATGCCATATTTTACCATAAAATCAAGATCATTCTGTATGTTGGATGTTTCCATTTCCTTCCTGATTTGCTTATGGCAACACGGAGCAACCACAATCAGATCTGCATTCGCGGTAATGCCTTTATAGATTGCATCATCGGTGGCGGTATCACACGCATGAAGTGCGATCAATATATTGACATCCTTACAATCATAATCACCAATACTACCTTTTGCAAAATGAAGATCCTGAAAGTTATTCTTCGCAGCCACTTCTGTACATAACTGAACCATATCCTGGCGATATTCAACACCTGTCACTGTGGCTTTCCGTTGTAAATTGTTGTTCAAGTAATCATATAACGCGAAGGTCAGATAACCTTTTCCTGAACCCATATCCAGCACATGCAATTCCTCTCGCGAAGGCAGATCCTTTAACATGGTACTGAGCAATTCTATATAATGATTGATCTGACGATATTTATCCTGCGCATGTTTAAGGACCACGCCTTCTGCATTGGTGATCTTCAGATCATGTAAGTAGGTGTTTTTACCTGTCCCAATATGCCGTTTCTTGTTTTTGTCGTGAGTTTCTTCGGGAAGTGTTGTGTGAGTTGCTTTCAGGGTTCGAAAGACAATCTTTTTCTCAGAAAAGTATTCCATTTGAAGATCATTTTCTGTGGTCATCAAAGTCGCCACTCTAAAATCTCCTTCCGCATCTTCTACCATCAGCAGACCTTGTTCGATTCCAAAATTTTTGACAATATCCTTTGTTTTATACCGATAGGTAACACTCAGCATGGTCTGGTCTTTTATCAGAATACGTTTCATATACATATTTTTCAGCTCCGCAATATCTCCTTTGTAATTTCCTAGCGAAAGTTTTACAAATGTATTTCGATCAAGACTTAGCCTGATTGATTGATTGAAAGAAGCGACCTGTTCCTGTTGTGTCATGAAGACGCCAAAAATACGAAAGAAAGGTCAATCGCCTCCTTTCTTACAATGAGATGGTTTTAATTCGGTTGTTACCAATACCTTTTTTGAAGTGCCATTATCATTTTTTTGGTGGCACGACAACATGTATACTTAGGATGACAGAAAAAGTATTGTTGCTTCACACTTTGCATTCTCTTTGGGGGCTGTTTCCTTCGCGCTTTTTGCGGTTGATCATTCAAAACTCCTAAGCGTTTCCTTTTTTACTACTCCTTCAACTTCTCTACCTGTCGACCGACAGGCCTTACATTGACTTGTATTCAATACGATGCTTATCAATACCCTTTTTAATATGTGATTACCATTTTTTTTACTACGTCGCCAACATAACTACCTAGAATGACGGAATTCCGGATACGAATATTTTTTTCTGCCATGTCCATGATTTAATATGATTTCGATTACTTTTACCCCATGCATTCCTTCCAAGAATTACTACATCGTTTCGAACAGTTTTTTTCGGCACATCGTTTTCCGGAAACTCCGGCCAGCCTTTACCAGCCTTGCTCATACCTGTTAAATATGGGAGGGAAACGGATACGTCCCGTGCTTTGCCTGATGAGTCATGAACTCTTTGCCGAGCTTAACGAAAATGCCATGAATACCGCGATGGCCATCGAATTGTTCCACAACTTTACATTGATGCATGACGACATAATGGACAATGCGCCTTTACGAAGGGGAAAAATTACGGTACATGAAAAATACAATACTGCGACAGCTATACTTTCCGGCGATGTCTTGAATATTTTTGCGTACGAACATCTCAACAAAATCAACTCAGAACATATTCATTCTGTTATACAGTTATTTAATAAGACGGCGATTCAGATCTGCGAAGGACAGCAATTAGATATGGATTATGAGCAGCAGCCTTTTGTCAGTATGGAGGAATATATGCATATGATTATCCTTAAAACATCGGTCCTCCTTGGAACTTCGATGAAACTGGGTGCCATGTTGAGTGGCGCGACAGATGGTTGCTCGCGTGTCCTCTTCGACTTTGGCAAAAGCCTCGGCATCGCGTTTCAGTTAATGGACGATTACCTTGATGTGTATGGAGATCCTGCTAAAACAGGCAAACAATCCGGTGGCGATATCCTTTCAAACAAAAAGACCTTCCTTTCTACCAAAGCCTTTGAACTTTCTAACGAGAAAGAACGTGAAGAAATTGTTGCACTGATGGCCAAAGAGCATGATGGAAAAATAAAGGACACCCTCATGTTTTTTGAACAGAAAAATATTTACGAACTTACCCTTGCAGAAATCCAAAAACATTCAGAAAAGGCGTTTGAGTTATTAGAGAAAGCACCGATATTATCTAAACGAAAGATTCATTTAAAGGAATTGGCAGATCGGTTGTTGAATAGGGAGTATTAGAATAGTTATTATTTTTAAATGTGTTGAATAAGTCATCAATGGCCAGTTACACGGGATCCGTAGGCTTAGGAATAAAAGTATTTTTTATTAGGTTGAGAATAAAATCAGATAAATAAAAGTACCATTAAATTACTTAAATTAAAAAGTAACTTTTAACTGAGGAATCAACAAAAACTTCAAACCATGGGATATACAATTACATTAGGGATTGGAATAATACTACTAGGGATTTCACTTGTTATGCTGAACAGTTCCATTCAATTTATTAAAAATGAAAGTAGAGCCACAGCAACAATTATTGAGATTGAAAAATTTTCAGATAGTGATGAAACTACTTACAAACCAGTATTTAAATATTTTACGTACGCTAATGAGGAAATTATTTATAACAGTATTTCTCAAGTTCACATACTTCTTGGTCCATTGGAGACCAAACAACAATAGTATAAGATGTTGATAATCCTGAGAAAGCCAAGATCCTAACTTATTTTGGTGCATTTAGCTGGACAATTGTATTAATGGCTATCGCAATGCCTCTTTTAGTGATAGGTGGAGGATATTATCTTACAATCTTTAGTGAATTAATTATTGGACTTAGCTCACTGTCAAAAAAAAACAGCCATATCCTCAGCGTATCGCCTTCCTGAGGCTTTTCGGTAATTTTTATTCTAATCTATACTTTATTGATTCAATCAAAATATAAAGTATATTTGATCAACAAACTCATAGAAGTTTTAGCGCGAAATCATCATCCCTCATTAGAAGCAGACAACTAAATGGGTCTTATTATGCAGCAAACAAATGAACCACAAAGAAATTTAAACTCTCCTACTTTTCAACAAAAAGTATGGATAACGACTGGAATACTTGCGTTTGCAATAATTGTCTTATTGGTGTTGAAAGCCACATTTAGCGTTTTTTTATTAGTATTAGCAGGAACGCTCATTGCGCTGTTTTTTAGAGGATTAAGTAATTTCATTCAACGTAAAACAAAATGGAAAGAAGGTGTATGTGTAGCTATTACCGTTATAGGCACTTTGTTGCTGGTTGCAGGTTTATTTTGGTTGATTGGAGCAAAAGTACAGTCGCAAATAGCTGAATTAATTGAAACACTGCCGGAAACAATTGATAATGCTAAGGCGAAATTAAATACTAGTTCAATAGGCGAGAAAATAGTTGATAAGCTATCCTCAAAGAATTCAATGAATAAAGCTCAAGTGTTCGCCGGACAATTTTTTCAATCCACATTCGGGGTGTTCGGTGATATTTATGTGATTTTATTAATCGCAATATTCTTCACCATTTCGCCCCAAACGTATACCAAAGGTGTGGTGAAACTAATACCTGCAAAAGGACAAAAAAAGGCAGATCAGGTGTTCGACAAACTAGGGGATCAGCTAAGGAATTGGCTCAAAGGTAAATTGTTTTCAATGTTTGTTGTTTTTGTTCTAACAGCCATTGGTTTAGCTATAATTGGAATACCACTTTGGCTTGTGTTAGCTCTTTTGGCAGGATTGATCAGCTTCATTCCCAACTTCGGACCTTTACTTGCGTTGATTCCAGCTCTATTGGTTGCTCTACTGCAAAGCCCTCAAACCGCCGCTTTGGTGGCCGGCCTCTATATTTTAATTCAATTTGTAGAAAGCAATTTTATTACAACACTTGTTCAGAAAAAATTACTGAACATGCCTCCTGCACTCATTATAATTGCACAGTTACTAATGGGCGCGCTGACAGGCGGATGGGGATTGGTTTTGGCAACTCCTTTAACAGTTATTGTAATTGTCTTAGTACAGGAGTTATATCTTAAAAACAGAAGCCACTGAAGTGTATGCTTCAACATGACTTAATCAAAAGCGCGGCAGCATAGCCTATATGAACAGTATGATGGATTGGAGCGATGCATTTTGGGAAAGAATAAGAGGAAAGTATAAACATCTAAATTGGATTTTATAACAAGAGATCAAACCATCGAATGATCTACAGTGAATGCCACCTGAACAAGCAACCTATCGGGATTTGGCTCGCCTCGAATTTATTCCCGTTTATTTCGTACTATTAAAAATTGCCTTCTCATCCCTGTACACCTTATCAGGCCTTTATCTAATCCATTCGAGGATCTCATTTTCATCTAATGTTAGGTAGTTCGATTCTCTGATAACGGTTGTATCACTAACCCATTTAATTGTTGGCAGCGAATAGCCATCATTCATCATTGAAAACTGTTCAGCACCGTTAAAGGAAGAATAGTCAATATTCTGCGCTTTAGTGTCCTGAAAAAACTCCGGAAGTTTCTTTTTGTCTCCGTTCAAAATCATGTAAAATGGGAGTTCAGGATGTTTTTCTTTCATAATCCGGAGACGCTTGGCAGCCTTACGGCAAAATTCACAAGTAAGGCTCATAAACACAATGATGTGTTTGCCTTTGCGGAGCTCAACAGCAGGAGGCTTATTAATTTCAGAATCATACAAGAGACTCAACGGAATGGGTCTGTTCAAAGGCGTTTCCTTATCATATACATAAATGCTTTCAGGTGGTAACCATAAAAAAGGAGTCAATGAACAAGCAAGCAACACAAGGACAGTGACAAGATTTATAAACCGAAACTTAAATTCGAATGAGTTGAAAGCAAGGCAAATGATCGTGGCGATAAGAACGGCATTCTTGATCACCGATTGGAGAGGAGTCATCGGAATCAATTCTCCAAAACAACCACAGTTGCCATTCGGGCCATAATGCTTCATGACCATCAATAGATAAATCGTAAAGAGAGATAATAGGAAAAGCGACAGTGGAATCGCGATCCGTTTGATTTTTATATGTGAAATAAACAGGATGCCTAAGAAAAATTCGAGACCTATGAGGATCCTTGCAGACCATTCGGCCATTGTCCAGCTAAGAAATGTCGTTTCGACAATCGTCCATCCGAATTGCTCCAGTGAAGGAAGTTTCGAGTATGCTGAAAAGATAAATACAGCCCCGATCAGTACACTGAGAATAGAAGAAAGAACCCGTTTATAAATGGCCATACGTGGAATTAAGGCCGTAAAAGTAAGGGATGAACGAAAAGTTTATCCGTTTAAGTCGAAGAAATCGGAAAGTATCTTCAGTGAAACTGTATTACATCCGTTGAGTTTGGTTTTTACATAACTATAAAATTCCTCAGTATTGAAATTATCTAGCGCCTTTAGTTCTTTATTATAGCTTTTAAAACACATATTCCATTGTTCAAACTGCCGGTTTTCTACAAAGTTTCCCTGTAGCTTGATCACATTATCATGACGGGGATCGATGGCTATTTTTGAGAATAGAGTTTCGACAGATTCCTTATCTCCTTCAAGTATCTGGAAGAAATATTTGTTACAATAAATAAGTATGCCCGTTATCCCTAAGGATTTATTGTTCTGATTGGATACATCGAGGATCTCTTTGATATGAGCCATGCATAAGCGGTCGCAGCAAGTACTGACATAGGATAAATGATAGGTAAACTTCTCGTTCATGAGGTAAAAGTATCCTTATTAATGAAAACGTGCTATTGCAAAAAACAATTAGCCATAAAGAAACGACGGCGGGCGAAGTGCTACGACTAATTTGTCATGCTGAGTTCATTCGAAGCACACCTTCTACAGAAAAGCGTTATCGTCCTTAGCTAAACGAAGTCAGCACACTAATAGTACTCCACCACATTTACCTCCACTTTATCATACCATTCCCGCTCATCGTTATAAATCAGCATATCCATATCCTGCATGATAAGATCGCAACTGATTCCCTTACGATTCAACATATCGGTGAGTACTTCCAGTTTTTGGGTGCATTCTTCCAAACGTTTAGCAAACAATGTATCGGTCAGGGTGTCGCCGCTATAATAATATCCCTTTAAAAGAATAACCACAGTCGCACTGTCTTCTGTCCAATGATCCCATTTGGAAAAGATGGTATCCAGCTCAGCCAACGAGTTACTGTCTATAGTGTTCCTGGTACTGTCAAAATTCAGGGCCCCCTTATATAACGTATCTTTAAAACCGGGTTGCCTGAGTTTGATATCCAGATACAGATTATCCGGCAGGGAATCGTTGGTTAGTTTCAATAATTTATAGTAAGGTCTGTATCCATCCTCAATGACGGAGATCATATAGGTCTTCCCCATTTGCAATGCCTGCGAATAACTGGCATCACCCTCGTTACTGATTTGCTCGCCGGCAGTCGTATTATTAAATGTATAGGTAAAATAGATTGGCCGCTCATAGATGCGGGTCTTATAAAATTTATCAAGTAAAAAACCCTTCACACATAATGTCGGCACTGGTTGTATGGCGGGATAGGTATCAAAACTATATATATCCAGTCCGCCTTTAGAGTCTGCACGATCTGATGCGAGATACCCTTTTGTTCCCTTGGCATTGATCACGATAGATCCATCAAAGTTCTCCGTATTAATAGGAGCCCCAAGGTTGATGGGCTTCTTCCAAGTACCATTCTTATTCTTCCGGCTGATAAAAAGATCTGTCTGTCCAAGCCCAGGATGCCCATCGCTTGCAAAATAAAGTGTTTCATTATCAGGATGGATAAAGGGCGAACTTTCATTCTTAAAGGTATTAATAATGGGCCCAAGGTTCATTGGTCTCGACCAGTAATTATTCTCAAACCTCGACACCCATATATCTGTTCCGCCAAAACCTCCTTCACGATTGCTCACAAAATACAGATCCTTATTATCGCTGCTGATACAAGGCTGACCTTCATAACCTGTTGTATTGATGGTGAACCCAAAATACTGTGGCGAACTCCAGGCAGTATCTTCTTTGTAACTGAACACAAGATCGCAACCACCACCAACAATCCCATCAGGACTTGGCATATCGCAACGGGTATAAAATAAATAATAACCATCGGCACTCAACATAGCCGAACCTTCAGGCATACTGGTATTTGGCGGGTAACCAAGAGTTACAGCCTTTTGCCATTTGCCATCTGTATCTTTTCTTGTAATAAAAAAATCTTCATTCCCTCCAACCCTTCTGGTAAAAACCATCGTATTCCCGTCAAGACTGATGGTGGGAAGACAGTCGTTCTCAAATGTATTAATACTGTCGCCAAGATTCTTCAGATCCACTCCCGGCACTGGCGATTTATCGATATGCGATTTCAATACATATCGTTGCCGGTTCTCCTCCACTTTCGATTTCTTGCTGTGCTCCACATCGGAGACCGACAGGCGGTTCATGATCAAGATGGCAATGTCATCATCACGATTACTGTTCATTTTATTGCAGAGATAAGTAAGCGGAGAGTAGGCCTCATTCGCATTCAAGTCGATCGCTTTATTGGCATAATAAATAACCTTCTGCTTATCTTTTTTCATATAGTACAACTCGGCAAGACGGATATAGCTTCTGATATACGAAGGAAATTTCTTACTCAATTCTGTGTAACATCCAATGGCTTTATCTAGCTTGCCCTTTCTAAGATAATCCTCACAGGAACCAAACGATGATCGGAAGAGTTTAAATGAATCGAGATTGGTCTGCGATTTGGCAGCATAGCAACCGAACATAAATATGCCTGCAATAACATACTTATGAGGCCAGCGATTCAACAATTTGTGGCGTATTTGCGACGCTCCGTTCATCTTCAGGAAGGTATTAAATGCATTCTTAAAAGCTTTAGAAACTCTAACCGTTACCTTCATGCAGAAATTCTTTCAAAGTTTGTAATCTCTTTCTCGATTTCTTCGTCTTGTTAATTTCGTTCAGACCTGATTGGATGTTTGTAAATATTTTCGACTTTCTTTGTAGTTTTATGCAGTGATCATTCATCTTTTCCCGGGTTTTCAAAGGTACAACGACTGATGCTTTTTCTCCTTTCGCATCAATCATATATTTAATAGCATGTCCCATAACAACGTTTTTTCAAATGTACAGTTTTTCTGTAATGTAGCGCACCCTCAAAGGCTTATGAAGTCACATCCTAGCATTCGTGCCACTTCGTTTGCTTCCGTACTATTCGAAATAGGTATCAAAGAATATAGAAGTTCATCTTTCTAAACTGGAGGTTGACTATTGCCATAATTTTAAAATCATAAATTACAGAATTTGATTTCTGCTCATCTTTGTAAAGTCCTGAACTGGCATACAACAGTTTTCACAGAAGCGGGATATCAAACCTACTTTCATTGAATCCCAATTCCCTTCACAAGGATTTTTAATGTACATATTTCTTAAGGAATTAAGCGCAGAAAGATATCTATGAAGTTTAAATTTTATTGTGTAGCAAGCATGGGAAAGACTTAAAATGAAGTAACCATAGAACATGCTTAATAAGGCGACTTCCAATCGTCATCCGTCCATGGTCGATGGTCTCTCTCTCATCTCTCATCTCTTGTCTCTTATCTCTAATCTCACATCTCACATCTCTCATCTCAAAACCTACCAAATCCGCACCCTGCTCAAACTATCTCTGTATAATTTATGGCCGGGTTGAATATTAAACGCTTGATACCATTCATCGCAGTTACTCATAGGTCCGTTTACACGAAGAAAGATAGGCGCATGAACGTCGGTCAATAGTTGAGAGGCCAGTTTCTCTGGCGTTCTAGTTTGCATCCAGCCATAGGCATAACCCATAAAATAACGTTGTATCGGTGTCAATCCATGGATGGTTTTTCCTTCTTTATATTGTTTCGTTTTTTTAAATGCATCCAGAGCGATCACGATACCGCCAAGATCGGCAATATTCTCCCCAAGCGATGCACGACCATTTGGATGCAGACTGTCGAGAACCACAAAATTATTAAACTGGTCTACCAGCAGATCTGCCTTCGCTTTGAACTTAGCCTCGTCTTCCTTACTCCACCAGTTTTTAAGATTTCCTTTCTCGTCAAATTGTCGCCCTTCATCATCAAAACCATGTGTCAGTTCATGTCCAATCGTAGACGCGCCTACATAACCATAAATCACGGCATCATCCACATCTTCATCTTTATAACCTGGTGATGTGAAGATGGCAGCCGGTAAAACGATCTCATTATTCGAAGGGTTGTAATATGCATTATAGGTTTGTGGAGTCATAGACCATTCCGTCCTGTCTGCTGGCTTGCCGAGTTTGTTAGCCTCAAATCGGAAATGCCATTTCCTGCTCTCGATCACATTCTTGCAAAACGATTCTTTGCCAATATTCATCGCTGAATAATCTTTCCATTTATTAGGATAACCCACTTTACGTGTAATCGCGTTCAGTTTTGTCAAGGCCTTTTGTTTGGTACTGTCGCTCATCCAATCCAGTTTTAGAATATGTTCGCGATAGCTGATCACGACTTGTTCTACAAGGTCATCATATCGTTTCTTAGTTTTTGCAGGGAAATATTCTTTTACAAATAACTGACCTAACGCATCACCCAGCGCATTTTCTTGTGCATCCAATACACGTTTCCATCGCGGACGCTGTTCTTTTGCCCCATTCAATATCTTATAATAAAAATTAAAATTCTCGTTGTCAAAGGCAGTACTCAAATACGATGCATTGGAAGTTATCAATTGCCATGTCAGGTAGTCTTTCCAGGTATTAATATCGGTAGAGGAAAGCAGGCTATTAAGTTTTGTATAAAAAGCAGGTTGCCCCACAATAACGCTATCCGGGTTAATTTCCATGTTCTTGAAAACCTCTGACCAGTGGATATTAGAGGTTAATTTATCTAATTGTGTAACACTCATTTTATGATAGTTCGCATACGGATCGCGAAGTTCTTCCAGTTTCTTATGCGCCGAGGCCAGTCTGGTTTCGAGTGCAAGAATAGCAGCACTTGCTTTCCTGGCTTTCGCAGAATCGCTATAGGTAAGGAAAAGCATATTATTGATATGCTTTTCATAGTCGTCACGGATATTTTTTGTACGTGCATCATTCTTGAAATAATAATCCCGGTCGGGCATGCCTAAACCACCCTGCGAGAAATAGACCATATTAACGTCACTGTTTTTCATGTCCTGTCCTACACCCATTGAGTAGGCCGGATTGACTCCACTGATCTGAAATTCTGTGATGAGGTTCACAATATCCTCTTTCGTTTTTGCGGCTGCAATTTTATCAAGATTTTCTTTCAGGGGATTGATCCCGTTTTTTTCGATGGCGGCAGAATCCATCCCACAATAAAAGAAATCTCCAATCTGTTGTTGCGGTGTTCCTTTGGCACTATTGTTAGAACTGGCATCTTCGCTGATCCGTTTGATCTGGGAATAATTCTCATCTGCCACAAGATTAAAAATTCCCCAACCACTTTCGCTTTTTGGAATAGGATTGTTTTTCAACCAGCCTCCATTTGCAAAACTGAAGAAATCATCTCCTGGATGGATCATTGTATCCATGTGTGAACCAAGTACATCGGGTAGCGAAGAAACAGGCATAGGAGCATTATTGTCGTTAGTTCCGCAGGAGAAAAAAATAAGTGCTGAAGCCAGAAGTGTAGAAAAGTGTACCTTCATTTTTTATAATTTTGCGCTAAGCTACAAAACAAAATGACCTTCATTCTTTAAACAGAACAATTATTTATGATTTTCAGTTCAGCCAAAAAAAGTTTTTATACCAACGAACAACAAGCTCAGGACGCCGAAAAGATGCTCCTCACTGTAACTCCATTGGTGCAACGAATCTACAGGAATAAGGCCATGTTTGCCATCAATAAAGGGTTATATTCTCTGGTCGAATTTTTCTTTTATCTGTTGGGCGCATCCTGTATTGTATTTTCATTGATCTTGAGCAAAGTTTTTCCGTTCTATATCATGGATGAATTTTCGAGGCCTCATGTTTATGAAGAGGCGGGGATTGGAAAGGGTGAGATCGAGACATTTACCATATCGATACGAATATTGGTTGTCCTGATTGGTCTACTGCTAATCTATATTGGAACAATGTTACGCAGTCGTGGGAAAAGAAAATCCCTGTTACAGGAAGCGGCCAAAGAATTGAAGCACGTAGAAAATTATCTAAATGGAGTAAAGGACGCAAAGCTGAATGAAGAGGAAAATGATCCAATACAAATTACATAGAACCTTAAGAAAAGGATTTGAAAAGAAACTTATCTTGTTAGTTTTTGCAACTCCTCTGTAGCTTGTTTCGAATAGCTAGAGCCTTCGCTAAGTTTCTCAAATAATTTTCGTGCTTTGCGGTTTTTTCCGGCCCTCAAATAAGCCCTCGCCAATTGAAATTGAATATCTTCTTTTCGTTTTCCCCCGGCATTCTCTAATGCATTTTCAAACAGGCTGATACTCTTTTTAAAATCACCCTCTTTGAAAGCTTTTTTTCCGTTCTCATAATCATTCGAAGAAGTCAGACTTTTGTCCGAACTTTTAACATCGACCTCTGAGTACTGATTACTATTATTATTTTGAGATGGGTAGGAGAGCTGTTTTGAATTCTGGGTAGTTGCTGGCTTTGAATTGCTCATGCCGGAAGCACTTTTCTTGGATTTTGATGTTTCCTTGAAAGACTCATTGCTCATTTTATCTTCTTTACGTGCATTGTTTCCATAGTCTTTGGCAATATCTTCTGCCTGTTCTCTTTCTGGTGGAGGCGCTGTGGCGGGAGCCTTGATGCTTTCTTCGCGGGCTGCGGCTATATTTTTTACTGACGTAATAGGGGCTTCTTTACGAAGAGAGGATTTTGTTTCAGGCTCAATATTCTTTTTTTCTGTTGAGGGGAATCGGTTTACTTCAGGGCTCGCCTTACTGAATGTATCAGGCGGATCTAGTCGTAGTTGTGTGATCTCGTGATCGTTATTTTCCTCCGGTAGGTTGTAAGGAACGTCCTTTTTTCCTGAAGCATTTTCATTTTTTGCCAGTTGTTCTTCATGATCTTTCAAGTAGGAAAAAACAGAATAACCTCCGAGTCCAACTAACAACAATAAACTGGCGGCTATCATCCATCGTGATTTTCTGTTGGATGTAGTTTTAAGTTGAACGGGTTTTTTTTCTGGATTTTTTTTCTGATGAAGAAGTAAGGCGGCTTTCTCTGTTTCGGTTTCACGGATCTTTTTTTCAATCGTCGATTTTATGTCTGCTAATTGTGATTGGGTTTGTTCGATTTTTTCATCCATTAATCCATCGAGAGCTTCGGAGCAAAGTTCACAATCGTTAAGGTGACTTTCCACGAGATAGACCTCGTCTCTGTCCAGTTTTTGCTCGATATAAGAGATCAACTGGTTTTTGCTCAGACAATTGCTTGGTGTCCATATGGTGGATAAATTATTCATTTGAAGCCGCCGTCATTTTTATTTTTAAATTTCGTTTTCCGTTTTGAATATAGCTTTTTACCTGCATAAAGTTAAAGCCTGTGAGGGCCATGATCTCAGTATATGTCTTTTTTTCAAGATAGAAGAATTCCACACATTTCCGCTGATCCTCGTTCAATTCCGTCATTGCATGTTCCATTTTTGTCAGCATTTCTTCTTTAGCGACCGCGGGATGCACGCCATCTTCCGTTTCCACACCTTGTTCAATAATTTCATCAAAAGAGACGGTATAGTATTTTCTGCTTCGCAACTGCATTAGGCAATGATTCTGTGAAACCCTGTAAAGCCAGGCTTTGAAATACTGGATATCGTGTTTGGGAATATCATCCATCAGTTTCTCAAAAATCTGCATAGTACTATCCTTGGCATTCTCACTATTCCTGTAATATTTCATACAAACCCCATACACCAGATGATAATAGCGGTTAAATAAAACGGTCAGTGCATCCGCGCTTTTCTTGGCACGGTATATATGCAGTAGTTCGTCGTCTGTATGATTCTTAAGAATATTGCCTACCATTTCCGGGAACGAAAATACTACATTACCAGAAACATAGTGATCCGGAAGGGAAGTATTTATGAAGTGGTAAGAGAAGAGTGGTTATGGTCGTGTATGTTTGCAGTCTGTATGCATACAAAACTCCAATGTGAAGTCAGGCTGGCCAATATGATGTTGGAGCCATCCCATAGAAGCGAACTTATTACCCAGCTTTTCCTGAATGACCGTGTGGAATTACTCGAAACAACCGACACTGAATGGATCCGGGTAAAAAGTGGTTTCAATGCTACGGAAGGATGGGTGCTAAGGGCTCAATTTCATGAAATCAGCGAAACAGCGTTTACGAAGTTGGCGATTGGTATTTTATCAGTAGAAAATACGGTTGAGGCATTTAATGATATTCCTGGAACTATGTATTTTGATAAAGAAACTAAACCAAATCATGCAGTGTTGCCTTCTTATATTCGACACGATGAGAAGACCTTACAAAGGATTCTTTATTCTTTTTTAGAAACTCCGTATATGTGGGGAGGAATAAGCTATGCCGGCATCGATTGTTCGGGTCTGAGCCAGATCGTGTACCGTTTTCTGGGAATACCACTGACAAGCTTTGCCGCCGAGCAATTTCATGAAGGTGAGGTGCTTGATTTTTTACAGGATGCCCGATGTGGTGATCTGGCTTTTTTTGAAGGAGACGATAAGGTCATTTATCATGTGGGCATACTTCTGAATAATTCAGAGATTGTACATGCAACAGAAAAGGCGGGTAAGGTGGTGATTGATCATATCGACAATGAGGGCATTGTCAGTAAACGAAATGGTAAACGAACCCACAGGTTGAGAATCATCAAGAGATTCTATTAGTCTTCTCTATAAAATGAAAGAAGTTTTGTCAGTTCGGCGACCTTGTCTTCTTCATGTAATAGCTGATAAACCTGCACAAGAGCCTCAATCTTTTTATATAGAATGGCTTTGTTGCTTAACGGAAGAAAGGAATTTTCATCGGTCGCAATTTCATATTTATTGACAAACACATTCACATCATTCTGGGTGTAAATCATGCCGCTGCTTGGGTCTATATAGAATTGGATTTTGTGAAGTGGCTTGTCGTCCTTTTTGAAAAAATCGTGGATGGTGTCGTAATACGCGAGAATATATTGTTTTGGAAGTTGAATGGCATAGACAGGAATGTCAAGCATTTCGCAGAGAATCTGATAGATAACGCCCAACGAATAATTGTTACCTTGCCTGGTTTCGATCACTTCATTCACATAATAATGATTCGGTTTATTTTCGTCCAGTTCGTGCCCTTTAAATTTATACATATTGTAAAAAATACTATTTACAATATTGATTTGTTCCAATGGGGTAAGGTAATTATTGAGTTCGAGCCAGCAACTCTGGTAAATACTTTTGATCGTTTTCCGGATGCTGTCTTCGTCAATCAGCGGGAACCTGTAATTTGCCAAAAGAAGTGCGCCACCTAACAGGCCGGGTTTTTCGGCTTTGTTCCATTTTTCGAAATTCATAGAAACCTCATTGAAGTTGACCTTATGAATAATATCTTCGATACGCTCCTGCACACTTCCATCTTCGGTGCTTTCCCACAGGTGTTCGAGTTTGGGAATTACCTCTTTGCCATAATGCACAATCTTGTCGGAGACGGTATCATAGACCTCCTTGTCGGGGTCGTCCAGCAAATGCAGTAATGCTTTTAATTCGTTCGTATCTTTCATATCTGTTCACACATTTTTCAAGCCGAAAATAAATTCATTTTATGACTACAATGTGATAAATGTAGAAAATAGTTTTAAACATTTATGTTGTGTAGAAATAAATCAGACCTTTTTTTGCAGTACAGAAATACATACGAATCAAATCAAATAAAAGACGAAATTTGCGCCAGTAAAAAGAATATATGGCAGTTCGGGTCGAGAATTTAACGAAGGTCTATGGCGAGCAGACCGTGGTAGATACCATTTCATTTGATATTAAAAAGGGCGAAGTCGTTGGATTCCTAGGACCCAATGGGGCAGGTAAATCCACGACCATGAAAATGATAACAGGCTATATCCCAGTAACATCAGGAAAAGCATTTGTCTGTGGCGAAGAAGTGGCAACACATGTCCTCGAAACGCAACGAAGGATAGGTTATTTGCCGGAATCCAATCCTTTATATATGGATATGTATGTGAAGGAATACCTCTCGTTTCTGGCTGGGGTTCATAAGGTAAAAGATGCAGATAAAAAGATCAATGATATCATAGATCATACAGGTTTGCGGGTGGAAATGAAGAAAAAGATCGGGGCATTATCAAAGGGGTATAAGCAACGTGTTGGTATCGCACAGGCGATGTTGCACAATCCTGAAGTGTTGATTTTGGATGAGCCAACGTCAGGATTGGATCCCAACCAGATTGTAGAGATCCGGGAACTGATTAAAAAATTCGGAAAGCAGAAAACTGTCATTCTTTCCACTCACATTATGCAGGAAGTGGAAGCCATGTGCGACCGTGTCATTATTATCAACAAAGGAAAGTTAGTAGCCGATAATACACTTGCGGCATTACAACATAAACACGCCAATAAAACGCTCGAAGAAATTTTCAGGGAGTTGACGAATTAAGGGATGTACAAAGAGAACTTACACTTCATTAAAATCAATAATAATAGGAAGTCTGAAAATTGAGGAGACATTTTTTCCATTCTTTTTTTCGGGTTCCCATTGCGGCATTTTTTTGATAACACGAATGATCTCATCGTCAACTGCCTTGTTTACGCGGTTTGTAATTTTTATGGCATTGAATTTGTCATCTGCTCATACTTGAAATTGTACAATAAACTTGCTGTTAAAAATACTGTCCATTGTTCCCACCGGTAGCTTTATATTGTTCGCTAAAAATGCGAGAAGCTTGTCTTCGCCACCGGGGAAATGCGATTTTTCAACATCAGAAACAAAAGTGGAATCTGACTTGTGTATATCATGTACACTATTGGATAAAGAATCTGCAAGCGTTTTATCATTTACAGTTGTCATTAACTGGCTAAAACAGGAAAAATGCGAGTTGAAAACCAGGAAGAAAAACAGAATTTTATTATTTATAAGTCCCATTCTCATCTTGTTTCATTTCGAATTATCTCATTGTCTCATTGTCAAATTGCCTCATTCTCGAATTATCTCATTGTCTCCTTCGACAAGCTCAGGATGAAGCCATCTACTTATAAATCATACCAACTGCCTTCTCCACCATATTTTTTGAACCGATATAAATTGGAACACGTTGATGTAGTTCGGTTGGAGTTATGTCAAGGATATTCTCTGTTCCTGTGGTGCCTTTTCCGCCTGCCATCTCAATGATATGACTCATCGGGTTGCATTCGTATAACAAACGAAGTTTCCCTTTGGGATTGCTTCGGTCTTCGGGATACATAAAAATGCCACCTTTGATAAGTGTTCTATGAAGGTCAGCTACCATACTTCCGATATAGCGATGCGAATACGGGCGGCTTGTTGCTTTATCTTCTTCCATACAATAACAGAGATAGTCTCTTAGTTTCTCGCCCACTTTACAGGTATTTCCCTGGTTGATCGAGTAGATATTTCCATCGACAGGGCAACGCATGTCTTTGTGCGAAAGACAGAATTCGCCGATACTTTGTTCGAGGGTAAAGCCATTCACACCAAGCCGCGAAGCATACACAAGCATGGTACTTGAACCATAGATCACATATCCTGAGGCCATAATGTTGCGACCTTTTTGAAGAAAATCGTTTACGTTACAAGGTTTTCCTAATTCGCTGTTTCGTTTATAGATACAGAAAATGGTGCCAATTGAGGCGTTCACATCAATATTGGAAGAACCGTCAAGAGGGTCGAACATCACTACATATTTTGAATTCATGGAATGTTCGTCTTCAAAAACCACAATATCATCATTTTCTTCTGAGGCAACACCGGCACAATCAGCACTGTTTCGCAAGACAGAGATCAAGACCTCGTTGGCAAAAACATCCAGTTTCATCTGCTCTTCGCCTTGAACGTTCACGGCTCCGTGAGCACCGAGTATCTCTGTAAGCCCCGCTTTATTAACCTGTTTATTGATCAGTTTGCATGCGAGTCCGATATCTCTTAGCAAGGTGGATAATTCACCTGTTGAATGTTTGAATTGTCGAGCCTGGAAAAAGGTAAACTCATCCAGCGTCATTAAATGTCTGTTGGGATTCATGGGGCAAAAGTAAGGGGTAGGGGTGGAATAAAAAAGGGGGCGGCGGGCAACAGGTATAAGTGATAAGGTGTAAGTGGTAAGGTGTAAGTCGTCAGGTGTAAGTCGTCAGGTATAAGTGGTAAGGTGTAAGTATAGAGTAGCAGGCAGTAGGCGACAGGCAGTAGGCAACAGGTAAAAGTTGTAAGTATAGAGTACAAGACAGTAGGTAATAGGCAATAATCAAAATCTGAACACTGAAGGGGTGACATTATTATTTCATTTTCCCGATCAATGTTCTTTCAAGAGAAAATCCCAACCCCGACGGGGTGACATTATTATTCTAGTGTATCCGGTCGCCGCGAATTACCATATTTTCTAAAATCTCTTTTTCCTGCGCTAATAATTCCTTCCATCTTGCATTTACCTTTTCTTCCTCACAATACTCTTTCGCGAGATCAAGGAAAAGCCGGTAATGTCCTGCTTCCGAGATCATGAATTTTCTGTAGAATTCGCGTAAGTAAGGGTCTTCCAAACCTTCACTCAGTAAACGGAAACGTTCGCAACTTCTGGCCTCTATCAATCCAAAGATAAGCAGTCGATCCATAAACCGGTTCTCTGGTCTGCCACCTTTCGTTTCCAGTTGATTCAATGCGTTTACGTAATCATCTTTTCGTTGTGGTCCGAGTTTAAGTTTTCGTTTCCTGATCTCTGATAAGACCATCCGAAAATGGCCCCATTCTTCTGTAACGATCGGTGAAAGTTCGTCCACGAGTTTTGTATACTCTGGATATTTCTGAATAAGACTGATACAGTGGCTGGCTGCTTTTTGTTCGCAATAGGCGTGATCAGTCAGGATGTCCTCAAGCGACATGCTAGCCAGGTCAACCCATCGCGGGTCTGAAGGAAGTTTTAATCCTAAGATCGTATTCTCAATTGTACTCATGCTGATATAAAAAGCGAAAATACCAAATTCCATTTAAAACCGACCAAATACACCATATTCGCACCACCTTCTCAATGATATGTTCCCTGTTGTTAAAAATAGTTAAATTGCTGTTTCATTTTTTTATATTATTGTCCGATTTGAAAACGTTATATAAACTGACAGGAATTTTATTGATGTCACTGGCATTTGCCTTTGCTGCAAAGTCATTTTTTATCCCCGAGCGGATATTTACCAAGAATGTGAATCTTGAACATGGCCTTTCTCAATGTGTTGTTACTGATGTGGCCATTGATAAAAAAGGATTTCTATGGATAGGCACATTGGAAGGTCTCAATCGTTATGATGGCAGCAACGTAAGCGTTTTTAAGCATAACCAGAATGATAAAAATTCGCTTCCTTCCTCCAAGATATTAAAGATGTTTTCGGACGATAATAGTCATCTCTGGCTAAAAACCACCTATGGGCTAACGGTCTTCGATACACGCACAGGAAAAATAGTTCGCGCAGATTTTCTCAAGCAAGCAGAGTCTTTATGGGTATGCAGAAATGATTCAAAGAGTGTATGGCTTTACCTTCGTTCTGGGGGTTTGATGAAGGTGAATACGGCAGATTTCAGTTACCTGAGTTTTGAAAACAAAACCGCCAGACTTCCGTTAGGGTGCGAAGTGCTCGATATGTATAAGATTAATAAGGCTGTGTATATGGTTACCTCTTGTGGCGATATTGTCCGTTATGATGAACCTTCAAAGACTTTTACGTTTATTCAGAATACGCTGTCGGATAATGCCGTTTTTGATAATTCCGGCTTAGACAAGAATGGCGATATTTACTTGGGCTCGCAGCAAACAGACCTTATGTATTATAGTGTGAAAGAGTCTGTGTTTCGTGTTCCCACCTATAACTTGCAGAATGTAAAATTATTTTCTGTCCGATCCATTCATTTTGATGCAACCAATAATGTTTTATTGCTGGGTACCTATGGACAGGGCTTATTCGTCTACGATTATGCCACTAAGTCATTAAAGCAGTTTAAGAAGAATGATCAGGAAATTAGTCTCACCAGCAATTATATACAGCGTGTCATCTCAGATAATAATGGCGTTGTCTATATCGGATATGATGGCATGGGAGTGGATATACTGGATCCATTTGTAAAGAAATTTGTTACCATAAAGAATGGCAGCAAGGAGGATTTTAGAAGTCTTCATTTTGTACGAAAGATCGTTGAGGATGACAGGAATACTCTTCTTATCGGAACCAGTGGTAGTGGTCTTGTAAAGTACGATCGTGAAAGTCAGAAATTCACATTTTTGAATGACAGGAATTTTGCGGTCAACCCGGTTAATTTTATTATTGATATGATTCGGGTGAAGGATGAATTATGGGTGGGATATAACGGAGGCGGTGTAGATATTCTTGATATTCAAACATTAAACAGGATCGGGCATTTTAGTGTTGGTAAGTCTCAGAACGAGATCTCGGATGGTCTTATCTGGTCGTTTATGAATGACAATAGGGGGAATATCTGGATAGGTACCAGAAATAATGGCCTGAATATGGTTAATATCCAGACCCGTACCGTGAAGCAGTTTACCCGAGCAGAATTTCCGGTTCTTGCCACAGGTATGCGTTCTATGATGATGCTAAGGAGTGGTAACTTTTTAGTGGCTACAGAGGATGGTCTATTAGAGGTAGATGGAATGTCGAATAAGATATTACCGGTATTCCCGATCGATTTTGCATCACAAGTCTACAAATCCTATAAGTCAATTTACATTGATCATAAGGAAAGGATATGGCTTGCCACAGATGGTATGGGTCTACTGGTGATTAGTAAGGATTATCGTGTGCTGAACAATTTTAATACCGGCAATTCACTCAATAATGATGTGGTATATGGTATCCTGCCTGAAAACGATTCTACTTTCTGGATCAGTTCAAATGCAGGAATCTCCTGTATTCAATGGAATGAACGTTCTCTTGAAAAAGGTGGTACAATACAGACCAGTAACTACGATGAGAAGAATGGTTTGCAGGCCAAGGAATTTAATACCGGAGCGTATACTTTATTACGTGATGGACGAATGGCGTTTGGGGGAATCAACGGGGTCAATGTGTTTAATCCTAAGCGTGTGAAGAATAACCTGATCGTTCCGATTGTGTACATTAATGAATTTAAAGTGTTTGAAAATGTGTTGAAAAAAGACACACTCATTTCCTATTTATCTTCCGTGAATCTAAAGCCATTTGAGAATTCGTTTTCGATTACATTCGGTACCATCGGTTTTTCATTACCCGGAAAAACACAATACAGGTACAGGCTGGTAGGGAATGATGAGGAGTGGATCAATGCCGGTGGTAGAAATTATGTTTCCTATACAAATCTGAAATCTGGAGCGTATAGTTTCCAGGTAAAGGCCTGTAACTATGATGGAGTATGGAATGATAATTATACCACATTGAATATTCATATCGACACGCCGTTCTATAAAACATGGTGGTTTAGCCTTCTATTGTTGGGTTTTACCTCACAGATTATTTATATCATGTACAGGTATAGACTGAAGGTTTCAAGAGACCGTGAGAAACTCAGTATAAGGCATACCAAACAGATCGCCGAGCTGGAAATGAAAGCACTTCGTGCCCAGATCAATCCTCATTTTTTGTTTAATTCCCTCAATTCAATTAATAGTTATATCCTGAAAAATGATAACAAGATGGCTTCCAGATACCTGGTGAAATTTTCGCAGCTTGTACGGAATATTCTAAATAATTCCTCCATACCATTTATTTCATTAAGTGAGGAACTGAATACGATAGAACTGTATATGCATATTGAAGGCATGAGATTCAATAACCAGTTTACTTACCTGATTGATGTAGAGCAGGGTGTGAATACATCTGCTATCCGTATTCCTTCTTTATTGTTACAGCCTTATGTGGAGAATGCAATATGGCATGGGTTACTTCATAAGGATGGAGAGAAAAATATTGCCATCAGGATCAGTAAACATTCTCTTGAAAGTGTTTGTATCCGTATCGAGGATAATGGCGTAGGACGAAAAATGGCAGCGGAGAACAAACAGAAGCCAGGTCACGGAAAATCGTATGGGATGCAATTGGGCGAGGATAGATTGAAATTAATGAATTATGGGCAGGAAGGAGTTTCCAGTGTGCACGTGATCGACAATATTGATGAGAAACAACACCCGAATGGAACGACTATCGAAATAATAATTGCAACGAATGTATTTGTGGACGAAAAAATATCTCTAAATTAGTAAAATCAAAACACCATGTACAAAACAATCATCATAGACGACGAGATTAACTGCGTCGAAGTTCTGGAGATTCTCATCAAAGAGAATTTCGAGGATCTTCACATCGTAGAAAAATTCACGTCATCCAAAAAAGCACTGGAGTATTTGCAGAATAACACTGTAGACCTTATTTTTCTTGATATTCAGATGCCATTTTTGACGGGTATCGATCTGCTTCACAAACTGGAAAAGCATCATTTTCATGTTGTTTTCACGACAGCATTTGACCAGTATGCTATCAATGCCATTAAACTTTCTGCACTCGATTATTTGCTAAAACCAATTGATGATGAGCTCCTTACAAATGCCGTCAATAAGTTCCGAAAGGTGAAGGGGCAGGTGGATATTCAAAGTCAACTCACCAATTTATTGCAACAGTACAATCTCACTTCGTCGCCAGCGGTTTCATCACCGGTCATAACAGGTAGCAAGATCGCGGTTGGCTTTCACGACAAGATCCTTTTTTATGATCCTAAGGAAATTTTGTTTTGCCAGAGCAATGATAATTATACCACGTTGCAAATGCGAAATGGAGAAAAGGTAATCGCATCCAAGACCATCAGGCATTTTGAAGATATACTGACACCGCTAGGGTTTATCAGGCCACATCAGTCCTTTGTTATCAATTCAAAACATATTGAACAATACAGCAAAAAGGATGGCGGATTCCTAGTGATGGAGGATGGAACGAATATCCCTGTCAGCCGGCATCGTAAGGAAGAAATTTTGATGATGTTTAAGAATGACCTGTAAAAGGGAGGTGACAAAGAGATTTTTTCACAAGGAGAATAGGAGAATATGTGTTTTTGTTATTTGTAATGTCGGTTTAGAAATCAATAGAAACAAAGATCTGTTTGTGTACCACTGCTATTTGTAGAATTAAAAGTGTTTTGGATAAAAACCATTATCAGATATCCTGATTTTCAATAGGCACAGGTTTACTCAGTTCATCAATCTTTTTTCTGAAAAGAAATAATAACACACCACAAAGGGAAATGGCCACAGCCAGTATTTCGGCTTGGGTGGGTTGCAGAAATCCCCAGTCGTATTTGTAATTCACGCGGATCTGCTCGATCAGGAAACGTTCTATACCATTCAGGATAAGATAAATGGAAAAGATACCAAGTGGTATCTTCATTTTCTTGCGGATACTCCAGAGAAAGAGGAAGATAACAAGACTCATCACAAATTCGTAGACAGGTGTCGGGAAAACAGGCTGAGGTAGCACAGAGCAATAATCTGCGGGATCGTTACAACCCGGAAGTTCTACACCTACGTTATTGACATTCTGCGGGTAATTATAGGCAAACAACCAAATAGGTAAAGAGGAGGGTCCTTTAAAATACTTGTGGTCGATCTCTTCTTTATTATGTTGTTTAAAATAGTCCTGATAAGGAGCTATATTATCTGCAAAGTTTCTGGTGGGAGCCACTGCCACTTTTCCAACACTGTCTGTAATATATGCAGAGTTGTAAATTCCCCAATCGCCATCGCCACTAATCTGACAACCTAAACGTCCTATGCCGTACGCAAGAATCAATGCCGGTGCCGCTGCATCGCATAAATGCCTGAAATCAAGTTTAATCTTTCGGGAATAATACCAAAGGGCGAAGGTGGCAACGATTAGTCCGCCGTAAAAGGTAAGTCCGCTACTCGAAAGTAAACTACCCAAGGGATCCTGTACAAAACTATCCCAAGTCTCCAATGCGTTAAAGATTTTTGCACCTGCAAAACCACCTACAGCGGCTATGACACAGATATCGCCGACACGGATATGAGGCCAGGTCTTGACTTTTTTGGTCACAATCCCTTTCGCGGTTTCTTTTTTATTTTCATAAAATTTGAGACCAATGGCAGCCAATGAAATAAGGATGCCTGGCAATAAACTTCCTTCTTTTGAGAAGACAAAACTTAAGGGATCAGGAGAGGCAACTTTCCAGTTCAGGAACATGCCAAAGAGTTTAAAACCGACAAGGAAACCAACAAGTCCGGCGACAATGTATTCCTGTATAGACGCAGGTTTCCCTGTTGTAACTTCATCAATCGTATAACCAACTATTCCATCTTCTTCCTTACCTTTAAGTTCGGCATAGATGAGATAGCCTCCGGCAAAAAAGCCAATCGCCACGAGGAATCCGAACGATTTCAGCAAGCTGAGAAACGGAAGGTCAATGCCAAACAAGTCTTTTAATAAATGATAGAAGTCAGGATACATGCTTGTGATTAGCGAAAAAATGAAGATTGTCTTATGCCTGATAAGCCAATCGTGAAAAAGGATTCGTATGTGTTAGCAATATTGCTCAAAAGCGTCCATCAAATTGGCCGCGATCATCTGGGCAGGACGGCCTTCGATCATATGACGCTCGATCATATGGACCAGTTGCCCATCTTTTAAAATGGCAATACAAGGCGAAGATGGAGGATAAGGCATAAGATACGTACGGGCTTGTTTAACAGCGTCTATATCAAAACCTGCAAAAGTAGTCACAGATTGACTCGGTTTTTTAGTCGCGTTCTGAACGGCCATCAAGACTCCAGGTCTTGCTGTACCGGCACTGCAACCGCAAACAGAGTTCAATACCAGTAGGGTAGTACCGGGTTTATTCAACGAATTATCCACCTGTTCAGGTGTTGTAAGGTCTTCAAATCCGTGGCTGGTCAATTCGGCTTTCATTGGCATTACTAATTCTGCTGGGTACATATGTATTGTTTTTTCGCAAAAGTAACGGAAAAGGTCAGAATAGGATCTTAATTTTTATAGAAAGAAACAAAGTGATATTGTTTCTAAGTGGTTGCTAAAAGTTTAATTCGAGTATATTTCATTGAGACTTTCCAATGGATTAGTTTTTTTTTTGAAACAAGATAGGAAGCTACCTTTCTTAAACCTCTCATTGTATTATTTTGATAATAATTTTGAAATTAAGAATGAACTACCTTATTTTCGCTAAAATAATTCAAAATATGCCATGTTGTTAGAATTTAGAGTGTCCAACTATCGTTCAATAGGAGAAGAACAAATATTAAGTTTAATTCCAGCTTCAAAACAAAAGGATTTTATTGGAAACATAATTGCAAATGGCAAACACCATGCTTTAAATGCAATCGCTATTTATGGAGCCAATGGAAGTGGCAAAAGCAATTTGTTACTTGCAATGGGGCTACTTGATAAATTAGTTCATCTGTCAGCTCGATCATCTTCTACAACGAAATTACCATACGACCCTTTTCTTCTTCGGGATGGATGGGAATACAAACCAACGAAGTTTGAGATTACATTTATAATTGATCAAGAAAAATACAGGTACGGTGTCGAGTTTTATAGAGATGAGGTTGCAAGAGAATGGCTACATAAAAAATCTGTAGGAAGGGAAGTAGTTTTGTTTTTAAGGGAAGGTGATATTATTGACCCATCGTCAGGCTTTAAAGGGAATACTAAAGTTATTGATGCTGCAATTGAAGCTACAAGGCCGAATGCTCTTTTTCTTTCTACTTGTGATATCCTTAACGTAGCAGAAGCAAAAATTATATTTCAATGGTTTAAACATTTTAATAATGTAGATGGGATCGATACAGAAGAGGAAGAAATTAGAACAGTTAGTATGTGGGATAATGAATCAGACAGAAAGGGAATAACCGAGTATCTTTTAAGATTGAATCTTGGCTTTTCAGGTATAAATATATTTAAAAAAGATTTCGATGAAGCAGATCTTCCAGAAAATTTGAATCAAAGTGAAAGGAATTCATTAGCTAAGAAGTTAGCTGGAAGTCAAGGTTACTCAATTCGGGCATTACATAGAGTGTATTCATCAGAGGGCAAGGAAACAAAGAATGATTTATCTTGGAGTTTCAATGAAAGAGAATCGAAAGGAACGATTAAGGCATTTCATTTGAGCGGACCTATTTTATGGGCTTTGAAGAACGGCGGAGTGTTAATAATTGATGAGATTGAAGCAAAAATGCATCCATTATTAACTTTAGATACGATTAGTATTTTCTTGAGTAAAGAAACGAACCCCAAGAATGCTCAGTTGATTTTTGCAACCCATGACACGAATCTACTTTCATATTCTAGTCTAAGGAGAGATCAAATTTACTTTGCTGAAAAAAATAATTGGCAGTCTACTGAAATTTATTCTTTGTCAGACTTTGTTTATCTAGGTGAAAATGGCACTTCTAAATATGAAAAGGAAAGGCCAGATACAGATAAAGAAAAGCGATATTTTGAGGGGAGATATGGAGCAGTTCCATTTTTAGGTTATTTCAGGCCATTAAAATCAAAGGGGGATGGCAAAAAAGGGTAATCTAAAGAATTTCAAGAAAGGTGAATTGGAGGAGCGGCCTACTCGATTTAGGCGATACAAATATTTGTTTTTAATTGTATGCGAGGATGAAAATACTGAGCCTGAGTATTTCAAGCATTTCAAGGACCAAATTCCAGAAGAAACAATATATCTCAAACCTGTCGGGACGGGTAGAGATGCAAAAGGTGTTGTTGAAGAAGCATTAAAGGAAAAGGAGAAACTTTCAGTTGAGGCAAAAAAAGAGGTCGATATAGTATGGGCGGTCTTTGACAAAGACGATGCGGATCAAAATGCTGCTAAAATTCAAAGATTTAACGACGCATTTAAAATTGCGGAGGACAATAAAATTCAGACAGCGTACAGTAATGAAGTATTTGAATTGTGGCTTTTATTACATCTAACGGATGTGGATCCTGCTGTCCCATTGTCAAGAAGCGAGATATATATTTTGTTACAGGAAAACATAAAAGGTAATGAAACTTACAAGGCATTTGAGTATGAACATGGAAAGCAGAGATTTTGCAAATTATTTATAAAATAGGAAATCAAGAAGTCGCAGTTAGAAGAGCAGAGATATTATTACTCCAACAACACGGAAAAATGCCGATTGAAGCGAATCCAAGTACAAGAGTTCACATACTGGTAAAGGAACTTTTAGAATGGATAGCCTATTATTTATACGAACCGGATTGATGATAGAAAAATTCCAGCACCCGATAGTGCCTGCGCAAAAAATATGAGTAGATACAATTCTATTCTTCTTGCATGCAGAAAGCACTTTAAGGTTTGAGGTCAGATTCCAGCCTGAAACACTATGTTGGAGCGTCTAATTTGAAAATTATTATAACCATAATTGAAAACATTCACCCCCGGCATTTTATTATTCCTGCTTTAGAAAATTGTTTTACCTTTGCCCGACCTCTTCTATTTTTCCCAAAAAATACGGTTATCTGAAAGGTCAAAGCACAATTTTACGCTATGGCAAAATATATCTTTGTAACCGGTGGTGTTACATCTTCTCTTGGAAAAGGCATTATTGCGGCCTCTCTAGCCAAACTCCTTCAGGCTAGGGGATTCAAGGTCACGATCCAAAAACTAGATCCTTATATCAATATCGATCCCGGAACACTGAATCCGTATGAACACGGCGAATGTTATGTGACCGATGATGGCGCAGAGACCGATCTTGATCTTGGCCACTATGAACGTTTCCTGAGTACGCCAACCTCACAGGCGAATAATGTAACAACAGGTCGTATTTACCAGACTGTCATCAATAAAGAACGGGAAGGTGCCTATCTTGGAAAAACGGTGCAGGTGATACCTCATATAACGGATGAGATCAAACGTAGAATCACGTTATTAGGTACAAAAAATGAATTTGATATTATCCTCACCGAGATCGGTGGAACGATCGGCGATATAGAAAGTCTCCCGTATGTGGAAGCGATCCGGCAGTTGCAATGGGAACGTGGAAAAGAGAATTGTCTTGTTGTGCATCTTACCCTCATCCCTTACCTCAAAGCCGCCAAGGAGTTAAAGACCAAGCCTACACAGCACTCGGTGAAGTTGATGAATGAAAATGGATTGTCGCCCGATATTATTGTTTGTCGTACGGAAGAGCCTATCAATGGCGATATCAAACGGAAGATTGCGCTCTTTTGTAATGTGACTACTGATGCTGTTATTGAAGCGGCAGATGCAGAGACCATTTACGATGTGCCCTTGCATATGATGCAGGAAAGCCTTGATCTTATTTGTCTTGAAAAACTGAAAATGCCCTTGCGTCACGAACCGGATCTTCAGAAATGGAAGGCGTTTTTGCATAAACTGAAAAACCCGAAATCGAAAGTAACGATTGGGTTGGTGGGTAAATATGTTGAATTGCAGGATGCTTATAAATCAATCCTCGAAGCGTTTGTCCATGCTGGTGCGGTAAACGAATGTAAGGTAGAGGTGCGAAATATTCACTCTGAATATATCGACAAAGAAAATGTGAGAACGAGCCTGAGCGGTTTAGATGGCATCCTGGTAGCTCCCGGGTTTGGTAACCGTGGTATTGAAGGGAAGATAGAAGCTATTAAGTATGCGCGTGAAAATAATATTCCATTCTTTGGGATCTGCCTTGGTATGCAATGTTGTGTGATTGAGTATGCACGGAATGTACTTGGTTATACCGGCGCAAATTCTACCGAGATGGATGTTCATACCAGTTATCCTGTGATCGATATCATGGAAGACCAGAAGAATATCATACAAATGGGTGGTACCATGCGACTCGGTGCCTACGATTGCGAGATCGATCCTCAATCAAAAGCCTATGAGGTATATGGCAAGCAATATATCTCCGAACGTCATCGTCATCGCTGGGAGTTTAATAATTCGTTTATAGAGCAATTTGAAAAAGCAGGAATGAAAGCGGTTGGTAAAAATCCTGAAACAGGTTTGGTCGAGATCGTGGAGTTAATAGATCATCCCTTCTTTATCGGTTCCCAGTTCCATCCTGAATTGAAATCCACTGTAGAGAATCCCCATCCTCTTTTTGTTTCCTTTATCAAAGCCGCCATGAAAAGCAACCAGGATAAGAAGAGCAAGACGAATGTAGAGGCGGGGATGAATTAGTCATTGCCTCATCGTCAATTCAAAAAATCCAACACCTTCTGCGTATTAAACCAATTGATCTTATGCAGATTCAGGCAGAACGACATGGTATTCAGCAACCTGTTTTTCGGGTACATACTTTTGGTATAATCTCTAAAATCTTTACTCATCAATAAGGGTGCATACACGATCAGCATATCGCCGAATAAATGTACTTCCACACCTCCGTCGAAGATCGCTTTGCTGCCGCTGTTGTTTTGCTTACCCGCATTGGCATACGTTCCGGCATCAAGGAACAATTGAATTTTGATGGGTAATTTGATTGGCAGATCTGTTCTCAGGTTAATGGCCGCAAGCCAATTATTGTTTTGCCCGATCGGTGTAGAAAGTCCTTGGGTCTGTATCTTAAAGCCACCTTCCTGCATCGCAATCTGATGAGATAAGAATCCGGTCTGTTCATTTCGTGCAAGAAAAACCTGATCGTAGGCAAAATCGTTGTTGCCGTTAAAGGTCGTGTTGAGGTATTTATCGCGAAGCTCAAAAGGATTGGTGCTTGTATTGAGATCGAAGAATTTACCACCAAAGACACGTACATAAAATGCTTTTCCTTTTTTGTAATAATCAATCTTGAGATTGCCTTCAATACTTGTTTTGATGAATGTTGAATTGCCAATCGCGCTTACTTCATATCTGAATGGATTGAAGGTTCGTGTATTTTTATGTGTGAACACACCTGCTATATAATTCGTCGTGTTTGTAGAAATAAACGGTCTGAAAAGACTATCTGTCATACTCACATCATAATCAAATCCTTCTTCCGAAATATAGTAATATCGCAAGGCGAGATGATTGCTCGCCGGTGAACGTTCCCTCTTCTTTTTGAAATCAATATTCAGTGAAGGCATCAATTTAATATGCCGGGCATACAATGAATGATCGATATTCAAATGGCTTTCATCATGATGATACGAACGCCCCTGTAAACCCAATGTAATTTGTCGTGCAAACCGTTTTGGAAACATGGAGTAAGAAACAAACCCGCTACCCACCAACTGCTTTGTTCCGAAACTAAACATAGGCACTAAAGCAAACTGGAATTTATTATTCGGGATCTCAAGATTATGGATCACCGCACCAAGCATGAATTTATCATAGAAATTATAACCACCCGCAGGCAGGAGATACAGCTCGTTCTTTGTGGAGATTCCAATGCCTGTACCGATTTTTAGTTTCGGTTGAAATTTATGAAACAAAGTATGTGTTCTATAGAGATTGTTGGAGATCTTAACCTCAGGAATTTGTCCTCTCGCATCGATCATATACGACGTCACGCCATCCTGCAAATCTGTAAAAACAGCTGCTTCGGAGTACGGATACTCGACCCATTTTGTTTGTATGATACTGTCTCGTATTCTTGCATTCACCGGCACCGGTCCTTTAAAATCTGTCCTGCTTTTTACATGAACATTAGTCGTTTTCCCTTCATGGGAAGCGGATGTAATTTTAAAATCCGGTTTCACAACCGATCCCAGTAACTGATCAAAAAACCAATCAAGGTTACGCCCGCTTTCTTCGGTTAGTATCTTTCGCAGATCTTCAGGTGCCGGATGTTTAAAATGCCATTCATTGAAATAACGTTTCATGGCTTTTTCAAAGATGGGCTTTCCCAGATATTCCTGCAGATAACCAAATGAGATACCTGTCTTCTGATAAATGATACTTCCGTAATTGAAGTTGGTATACTCTGTAGCGAGAAGATTCGCAGCCTGATCTGTATTCTTTTTTGCACTAAACTGATACAGAAAAGGGCCGTTCAGTTTACTGCTGAAATTATCCACTTTTGCTTCAATAGTTATAGCATTAAATGTGGGGTTCAAACTCGCTTTGATCTCTTTTTCATAAAATGTATTCACACCTTCGTCCATCCATGGATGTTCACGCTCATTACTACCAAGCAATCCATAAAACCAGTTGTGACCCACTTCGTGAATGATCACCGTTTCTAACATAGATACTGAACTTACACCGCCAATCACCGCTATATTCGGGTATTCCATGCCTTCGCCTGCGATCAATGAGCCGTCCACAATACTTGCATGCTGATAAGGATATTCACCAACATGCTCAGATAAATAGGAGATGGTTTGTGCTACTATCTTTGAACTTCCTTTAAATAAACGTTTGTTTCGCGGCTTGTAATATCCATAGCAATCCACTTTTTTTCCGGAAGGGAGAGTAGCAGTACTTCGCTCGACATGAAGACGTTTATCCGCAAACCAGGCGAAATCGTGTACATTGCTTTGTTTGAAAGAGATTGTTTTAAATTGGGCAACGCTTGCAATGGCAGAGTCACTCACAAACTTTCTGGAACTCGTGTCATTCACTTTCGATTCAATGAATTTTTTTTCAGATTCTTCCTGAAGATCGCCAGTAGCAGCAACGACATAGTTTGCAGGCAAGGTGATACTCACTGAATAATTTCCAAACTCGCTGTAGAATTCTCCTTGGTTGAGATAAGGCAAAGGATGCCAACCTGTTCTGTCGTAGACGGCCGGTTTCGGGTGCCATTGCGAGATCTGATACGATTGATCGACATGGCCAAGCCTGGAGAATGTGTAGGGTATCACTACCTTGAATGGCGTGCTTATTTCAACAGACTTTCCCGGTAATAAAGGTGTAAGAAGATCAAGTAGAATAATATCCTCATGGTTGTCGTAATTGCTGCTGCTCACCGATT
>Ga0105048_10001676_pt1 | contig 35900 bp, 23 predicted proteins | sample MAT05_FD_78382 | JGI IMG/M metagenome (GOLD analysis project Ga0105048, IMG submission 78382) | Freshwater microbial communities from Lake Fryxell liftoff mats and glacier meltwater in Antarctica - MAT-05 | ecosystem: Environmental > Aquatic > Freshwater > Ice > Liftoff microbial mat | place... | reverse complement strand
TGGCAGTGGGGTCGACACTCCGGCTGCCAGCCCACTGCGACGGGTCGCGCGCGCAGAGCCCGGCAACCACGCGATCCCTGCGACGGTGAAGGCGCAGGGATCGAAGTGTGTGTGCATTCCGCGGGGCGACGCACTGTCGTCCGTTCATGCCGTCCGTTGCTGCGAGGCGCCGACACGGCGCTCCGCCCGGGCGGCCTGTGATGCGCCGCGGGCCAAGGCATTGCTGCTGGATCCGGCAGGGCGCAAGGCTCACGTGATGTGCGGCCGTTGCCGCGTACGCTCGGTCCCGGTTCCGGATGGCATATTTCCCCGACTAGGGCCGCTCACGCACGCTCTGCGATCCCTTTCGACCGCGTCCGCTCGGAAGACGTGGTCGAGGGTAGCCGGAGTCAGGCTCGGCACCGGCGGGCTCGCGCGAGCCTGTTCGGCGGCGGTGCAGTCTGCGCTCGCAGCGATGGTCACGTTCGCGGCCAAGCGGGCACCGGCACCGGCACCGACGCCAGATGACGCGCCGCAACCGGATCCAATTCCACGACACCCCTCGCATGACCCCATTCCGTTTCCCTGGTGCAGTGCTCGTCTGCCTCGCCATCGCCTCCGCACTCGTTCCCGGCGTCGGCACGGCCCAGCGCGTGCGCGCGCCACTGACGATCGCGCGCATGACGAGCGGCCCATCGCTCACCGGCACTGCCCCTTCGGCACCCCTCTGGTCGCCGACGTCACGGCACCTTGCCTTCCTCTGGAACGAGCGCGGGCTCCCGCAGCGCACCCTCTGGATCGTGGACCGTGAGGGAACGGTGCCACGTCGGCTGCTGCCGGACAGCCTGCGCGGTGCGATCACCGAGTTCGCGTGGGCGCCCGACGGTCGTGCGCTGGTCTACGTGCAGTCGGGCGACCTGTATCGCGTGTCGTTCACCGAGGGTACGCCGCTGCGCCTCACGTCGGATGGCGGTGACAAGTCCGACGTTGCGCTCTCCCCGGATGGAACACGCATCGCGTACCTGAGCGCCGGCGACCTCTACCTGCTCGCACCTGGCCAGACCCCCGAACGACTGACCGCGGTGGGCGTGGCGCCGATCGGGACCGTCCCTCTTGGCACCTACTTCCGCCGCGACGTGGAGATCGGCAGCGCCACCTGGGGTGGCGATGCCCCCACATTGGCCTGGTCGCCTGATGGACGAACGATCGCGGTGCACTACGTGGACCGGCGCGGCGTACCCGTACTCGAGATGCCGTTCTACGCGAACGGCCGCGCCACGATGAACCGTGTCCGTCGCAGCGCGCCCGGCGAGGCGAACGAGGTGCGGAAAGTCGGACTGCTCGATGTCGCGTCTCGCGCTCTGCGCTGCATCGAGCTCCCCGACTCGTCCAGCACGCGAGTGGTCAACTTCGCGTGGTCACGCGACGGCACCCTCCTGATCGACCGCGCCACCGATGACGAGATCGACCGCACCATCCACGTCGTCACGCGGGATGGCAGCGCGCCAAGCCGCATCTGGCACGACCATCGCGACACGAGGATCTACAACGACATCGCCAGCGCCTGGAGCGCTGACGGAAAACGTGTCCTGATCAGCGGTGACCTCGATGACCGATATCGTCTCTACGCACTCACACCCGGCGACACGATACCGCGCGCGCTCACCCCGGGCACATCCGACGTGACGGGCGCGGCACACGATCTCGCCACGGGGCGCATCCTGTACATGAGCAACGACCCGCTGCCATCGGAGCGCCACGTCTGGACCGTGCGAGCCGATGGGTCACGTCGCGAACGGCACACGCAACGCCCGGGCACGCACACACCGTTCCCGTCGCCGGACGGCCGTACCCTCGCCCTGCTCAGCACGGATGACGTCACCCCGGTGGAGCTCTGGCTGCAGCCCCTCGTGTCCGGCGCAACGGCGCGACGCATCACGCGGTCGCAGGCCCCGGACTTCGACGCGACACCGTGGGTCAGCCCGACCTACGTGACCCTGCCGGCACGCGCCGGTCTCCCCCCGCTGGCGCTGCGCATCCTGATGCCCCCGGGCCTCGACTCGACGAAGCGCTACCCGGTGCTGTTCGGTCCCGTGTATTCCAACACCGTGCGCAACCGCTGGCAGGGGCTCTACGCCACCCTGCAGCAGTACCTCGCCATCGAGAAGGGGTACATCGTGGTGCAGGTGGATGTCCGTGGCAGCACGGGGTACGGCCGCGACTACCGCGAGAAGTTCCTGCTGGACTGGGGGGGCAGCGATCTGGATGACCTCGAGACCGCGGTGCGTCACCTGCAGTCACTGCCCTACGTGGACCCGGCACGCATCGGCATCTGGGGCAGCAGCTACGGCGGCACTCTGACGGTCTACGCGTTGCTGAAGAAACCCGGCCTGTTCGCCGCCGGCGTCGCCGGCGCTCCGGCCACTGATCCGTTCTTCTTCGGCAGCGACGACGTCGCCATCGCACGCCGGCCACAGACGCACCCTGAGACCTTCCGGCGCGGCGCCCTGCAGTACGCCGGCAATCTTCGCGACCACCTGCTGATCATCCACGGCATGCAGGACGACGTGGTCCCGTTTGCGACCACGCTCGCACTGCTCGATGAATTCATGCGACTGGGCAAGAACGTCGACGTCGCCGTCGCCCCCTCCGCCACCCACGGCTGGACCCAGCGCCCCGCCATCGCCCGCGCGCTCCTCACGCGACTCGTCGAGCATTTCGATCGCGTCCTTGGCGCCGGCGCGCGCTGACGCCATGTCGGTCGAGGTGACTCCAACAGGAGCAAGAACAACGGCATCAACGCAAAGGCACAAAGGCACGAAGGCAACACGGCACGAGGGACACAGAAGGAAAGCACAGACCTGCTGCGGGATAGTGCGACTGCCGCTCGCCGTTGCGGGTACGCTCGCGCCATCGTGTCCTGCGGAATGCGCTCCGAAGGTCTTCTTGCCACAGAAGCGGCGAATCACGCATGCGCTACCCGCTGCGTTCCTTTTGTGCCCTGGCACCGTGGCACCGTGGCACCTTCGCGCCCATGCGCCTTTGCGTTACGCAGTTGCTCTTGCGATTCCAGACCTACCCCATGCCGAAGAACCGCGAATCCGCGCCACGACTGCGCGCGTGAAGTCCACAGTGCGGCTCGCTGGGGAGCCGGGTTCGGTACAGTCTGCCGTGCGCAGTCCCGCCGTGATCGTGTCCGACACTGCCGCCTCGACCACTGCGGCTTCGTCGGCCAGACCGAGCGAATGCCGCAGCAGCATCGCCGCACTGAGGATCGCGCCGGCTGGATTTGCGATGCCCTTTCCCGCGATGTCGGGTGCCGAGCCGTGGATCGGCTCGTACAAGCCGCGCCGCAGCTCGCCGGTGTGGGCGTCGCCGAGTGATGCCGAGGGGAGCACGCCGATGCTGCCGGCGAGCACGGCGGCTTCGTCGGTGAGGATGTCCCCGAAGAGATTCTCCGTCACCACCACGTCGAACGTCGACGGCATCGTGATCAGGTGCATCGCGAACGAATCCACCAACGCATGCTCGAGCGTCACATCGGGAAACTCGACCCGCATCACACGCGTCGTCACTTCACGCCAGAGCCGTGACGTGGCGAGCACATTGGCCTTGTCCACCGACAGCAGCCGCTTTCGTCGCGCGCGGGCGATACCGCCAGCCATGCGGACGACGCGTTCCACCTCCTTGGCCGTGTAGACGCACAGGTCCGAGGCGCGCACCGACGCTCCGGTGCCATCGTGATCGTGCGTCTTCTCGCCGAAATACAGGCCGCCGGTCAGCTCGCGGACGAAGACGATGTCCACTCCCACCAACAGCTCCGGCTTGATGGGCGCGGCGCTGGCCAGAGCCGGGTGCACTGCCACCGGACGTACGTTCGCGTACACCTGCAGCAGCGCACGGAGCCCGAGCAGCCCCTGCTCAGGCCGCACCGTCGCCGACGGATCACTCCACTTCGGCCCACCGACTGCGCCGAGCAAGACCGCATCGGCCCGCTGCACGATGGCGCGCGTCGCGACCGGCAACGGCTCCCCGGTTTCGTCGATCGCAATGCCGCCGATCAGACCATGGACGAACGTGAGCTCGTGACCACCCAGCGTGGCGACACTCTGCAGCACGTCGACCGCCGCATCGGTCACCTCGACACCGACACCATCGCCGGGCAGCACCGCGATCATCGCCCGCATGCCACCTCCCACGCCTCGATCGCCGGCAGCTCGGCGAGCAATGCCCCCAGCTCGTCGAGCCCGTCGAGCAGACATCGCTTCGAGAAGGGATCGATGGCGAATGCCACAGTCGCCCCCTGTGGCAACGTCACGTGCTGAGCGGCGAGATCCACCGTGACGCTCGCGTGCGGGTCGTCGCGAAGTGCCGCGTGCGTCGCGGTCAGCGTGGCGTCGTCGAGCGCGATCGTGAGGAGACCGTTCTTGTGGGCATTCGACCGGAAGATGTCCGCAAACGATGACGCGATGACGGCGCGGAAACCCCAGTCGGTGAGCGCCCACGGCGCATGCTCGCGGCTCGAGCCGCAGCCGAAGTTGCGGCCCGCGACCAGCACCTGCGCCCCCACTGACGCCGGCACGTTCAACTCGAACTCCGGGCGCGGCGTGCCAGTGGCATCGTAGCGCCAGTCGGAGAAGAGGTGTGTGCCCAGGCCACTGCGTGTGGTGGTGGTGAGAAACCGGGCGGGAATGATCTGATCCGTGTCGATGTCGTCGCGCGCCACCAACACGGCGTGGGAAGACAGCGGGCCCCAGGGCTGGCTCACAGGTAGCTCCTCGGGTCGGCAACGGCACCGGCGATCGCCGAGGCCGCAGCGGTGAGCGGTGAGGCGAGCAGCGTACGCGCCCCCTTGCCTTGCCGTCCCTCGAAGTTCCGGTTGCTGGTGCTGACGGCGTACTGGCCGCCCGCCACCGTGTCACCGTTCATGGCGATGCACATGGAGCACCCGCTCTCGCGCCACTCGGCACCCGCCGCACGGAAGATGTCGGCCAGCCCCTCGCGCTCGGCGGCGTGCTTGACCCGCTGCGAACCCGGCACGACCAGCATGCGTGTGTTGGCGGCGACGTGACGCCCCTTCATCATGCCGGCGGCCGCGCGCAAGTCGTCCATCCGTCCGTTGGTGCAGCTGCCGACGAACACCACGTCCACCGGTTGACCCAGCAGCGCCTGTCCGGGCTCGAGCCCCATGTACGTGAATGCCCGCTGGTTCGCCGCGTCGTCGATCGCGCCCGATGCCGGCACGCGGCCATCCACCGGAATCGCCATCCCCGGATTCGTGCCCCAGGTGATCATCGGCGCGATCGCGTCCGCGGTGAGGACCACGCTGCGGTCGAACTGTGCGCCGTCGTCGGTGCGGAGGTGCTGCCACGACTCCACCGCCGCGGTCCACGCTCCGCCACTCGGCACATGCTCGCGGCCAGCCAGCCACGCGAACGTCGTCGCGTCCGGGGCGATCATGCCGGCACGCGCACCGGCCTCGATGCTCATGTTGCAGACGGTCATGCGGCCCTCCATGTCGAGCGACTCGATTGCGGTCCCGCGATACTCGATGACATGGCCCGTGCCACCGCCGACGCCGATCTGCGCGATCACGGCGAGGATCAGATCCTTGGCCGAGACACCGGGGCGGAGCGTGCCGTCGATGCGGACTTCCATCGTCTTCGGCTTCGTCTGCAGGAGACACTGGGTCGCGAGCACGTGCCCGACTTCGCTGGTGCCGATGCCGAAGGCCAGCGCACCGAACGCGCCATGTGTGCTGGTATGGCTGTCGCCGCAGACGATGGTCATCGCCGGCTGCGTGCGGCCCAGTTCGGGGCCGATCACGTGCACGATGCCGCGCCGGTCGTCGCCCATGCCGTACAGCGGGATGCCGTACGCCTCGCAGTTGACCGCCAGCGCGTCGAGCTGACGGCCGGCGGCCGGGTCGAGCACGACCAGTCGGCCGCCAGTGGCGAGCGTCGGCGTGGAATGATCCATCGTGGCGAGCGTGCGATCGGGTCGGCGCACACGCAGCCCCCGCTCGCGCAGCACGGTGAACGCCTGCGGCGACGTGACCTCGTGCACCAGGTGCAGATCGACGTACAGCACCGCCGGCGCCGCAGTGCTGCCCTCGCGCACCACGTGCGCATCCCACACCTTCTCGAACAGCGTCCGAGGCTCGGTCATGCCGCCACCTCGGCCATCTGCCGCGCCCGGGTTCGAATGAGTCCATTCACCGCGGCGACATACGCCTCGGCCGTGGCGACGATGATGTCGGTGTGGACGCCGAACCCGCTCGCCGTGCAGCGCGACGACACCGTGGCATGCGGCTCCTCACTCGTGACGGGCTCACCCTCCGGCACGCGTTCACGCAGGCGGATCGAGACGCCACCGACCGCGTTGATCCCCTCGGCAGCCGCATCCACGGCGAACTCGATCAGTTCGCCGATGTCGCCCACGCAATCGTTGATGGCGCGGCACACGGCGTCCACCGGCCCATCCCCCTGTGCCGCCGCCACCAGCTCCGTCCCATCGGGACCGCGCAGCTTCACCGTCGCCGTCGGGATCGCGTGTGTGCCGCATGACACCTGCACCAGCTCGAGCCGGTACGTCGTCGACCCGCGATGGGTCTCACCGGCGACGATCACTTCCAGCTCGCGATCGTCCACGACCTTCTTCCGGTCGGCGACTTCCTTGAAGCGTGCAAACACGGCATCACACTCCGCATCCGCCAGCACATGGCCCAGCGTGGCCAGATGTGCGCGCAGCGCTGCGCGGCCCGAATGCTTGCCGAGCACGAGGCGCCCGCCCTCGAGGCCGACGTGTTCGGCATGCATGATCTCGTAGGTCTCGCGGTGCTTGAGCATGCCGTCCTGATGGATCCCCGCCTCATGGGCGAACGCATTCGCGCCGACGATGGCCTTGTTCGGCGGCACGCGCACTCCCGTGCAGCGCGAGACGAGGCGGGAGGTCCGGCCGATCTCCTCGCTGCGCACACGTGTATCGGCGCCGAACCGCGCGCCGCGTGTGCGCAGCGCCATCACCACTTCCTCGAGGGCGGCGTTACCGGCGCGCTCGCCGATGCCGTTGATGGTGCACTCCACCTGCCGCGCGCCCGCCGCCACACCAGTCAGCGAGTTGGCGACGGCGAGCCCCAGATCGTCATGGCAGTGCGTCGAGATCACCACCTGTCGCCCACCGACGACTTCGGTGCGGATACCGCTGATGAGGGCGAAGTATTCGTCGGGTGTGGTGTAGCCGACCGTGTCGGGGATGTTGAGCGTCGTGGCCCCTGCCTCGATTGCGACCTGCAGCACCTCGTGCAGGAAACCCACGTCACTGCGCGAGGCGTCTTCGGGCGAGAACTCGACGTCGGGAGTGAACATCGCCGCAAATGCCACCATCTCCTGCACCCGTTGCAGCACCTGTGCCCGCGTCATCTGCAGCTTGTACTGCAGGTGCACGTCGGAGGTGGCGAGGAAGGTGTGGATGCGGCGACGCTCGGCCCCGGCGAGCGCGGTGGCGGCCGCCTCGATGTCCTTGCGTGTCGCGCGGGCGAGGCCGCAGATCACCGGTGGCGTCACCCAGTCGTGGGAGTCCTCGGCGATGGCGCGGACCGCGTCCCAGTCACCCGGCGAGGCGGCCGGGAAGCCCGCTTCGATCACATCCACCTGCAGGCGCGCCAGCTGCCGCGCGACCTGTCGCTTCTCCTCGACGGTCATCGAGCACCCGGGCGCCTGCTCACCATCGCGCAGCGTCGTGTCGAAAATTCGTACGATGGTGTCGCTCATGCGGATCCGGTGGCGTCTGCCGTGGCCGGGGTCCGATCCACGGCGCCGCTGTCGGGGCGCACGACCTTCGCATGCAGGAACGGCATCAGCTCGCGCAGCCGCACCCCCACCTGCTCGATCGGATGCTCGGTGTCGGCGCGACGGGCGGCGGTGAAGTTCGGCCGGCCGGCCTCGTTCTCCGCCACCCAGTTGCGGGCGAAGGTACCGTCCCGGATCTCGTCGAGAATCTTCTTCATCTCCGCCTTCGTCTGCGACGTGACGATGCGCGGACCAGCCGTGTAGTCACCGTACTCCGCCGTGTCCGACACGGAGTACCGCATGTAGTTCAAGCCACCCTGGTACATGAGATCGACGATCAGTTTCAGCTCGTGCAGACACTCGAAGTACGCCATCTCGGGCTGGTAGCCGGCCTCGGTCAGCGTCTCGAATCCGGCCTTGACCAGTGCCGACACGCCACCGCACAGCACGGCCTGCTCGCCGAACAGGTCCGTCTCCGTTTCCTCGGCGAAGCTCGTCTCGATCACGCCGGCGCGGGTGCACCCGATCGCGCGGGCGTACGCCATCGCGTCGGCACGGGCACCACCGGTCGCATCGACGTGCACCGCGATCAGGCCCGGCGTGCCACCGCCCTCGGTGTAGAGCTCACGCACGCGATGCCCCGGCGACTTGGGCGCGATGAGAGCGACGTCCACGCCCGGTGGCGGGTCGATCAGCTTGAAGTGGATGTTGAAGCCATGGGCGAAGAGCAGCGTCTTCCCGGGGGTCATCGAGGGTGCGATGTCATGCTCGTAGATCGCCTTCTGTTCCGTGTCGGGCGCGAGGATCATCACCAGCTGCGCCTCGGCCGCCGCTTCGGCGACCGTCCGTACGCGCAGCCCCGCCGCTTCCGCCGCGGCCCGGCTCTTCGAACCGTCGCGCAGGCCCACGCGCACGTCGCAGCCGCTCTCCTTCAGGTTCAGCGCATGCGCATGGCCCTGGCTGCCGTACCCGATGATTGCGATCGCACGCCCCTGCAGCCGCGTGCTGTCGGCATCCTGGTCGTAGTAGACGCGGGTCACGCGGCAGCCTCCTCATCGTGCGGGGCACCGTCGGCCTGGGCACGGTAGTGCGCGGGGGCCTCGAGCTTCGCGGGCGTGCGCCCACGCATCATCGCGAGACGGCCGGTACGCATCAGCTCCGCCAGGCCTTCCGGTCGGATCAACGTGATGAACTCCTCCACGCGCTCCGGTGTGTCGGTGATCTGCACGATCAGCTCCTCCTCGGTCAGGTCGAGCACACGCGCGCCATGGCCGGCGACGATGTCCACCAGTTCGGCCAGGCGCTTCGGCGACGACACGATCTTGGCCAGTGCCGTCTCACGCTGCACTGCACGCTCGTTGGTGACGTCGGTCACGCCGATCACCTCGACCAGCCGGTCGAGCTGCATCACGACCTGGCTGGCGTCGGTGGCGTCCACCACGAGCGTCATGCGGCTGATGCCAGGCACTTCGCTCCGACCGACGGCCAGCGACGCGATGTTGAAGCCGCGCCGACGCAGCAGCGTGACGGTGCGATGCAGGACGCCGGCGCGATCCTGCAGGAGAGCGATCAGGGTGTGCTGTGCCATCGGGGTCAGACCTTGGTGGGAGAAGAGGGAACGACGCTCGCGGCCGCCGGGGCGGCCATCATCATGTCGCCGATCGCACGACCGGCGGGGACCATCGGGAAGACGTTCGCTTCACGCTCGACGCGGAAGTCGATCACCACACACCCGTCGTGCGCCCACGCGGCCGCAATCGCGGCATGCGTGTCGGCGGCATCCTCGACGCGAATCCCGCGCAGGCCATGCGCCTCGGCCAGCTTCGCGAAGTCGGGCCCAGTCAACGGCGTCCCGCTGTACCGCTTGCCCTCGAACAGCTGCTGCCACTGCCGCACCATGCCGAGGTAGCCGTTGTTGATCACGGCGACCTTGACGTTGGTGAGCCCTTCCTGCGCGATCGTCGCCAGCTCGCAGCTGGTCATCTGAAATCCTCCATCGCCGACGACCACCCAGACGGTCTTCTCGGGATCGGCGATCGCCGCCCCCATCGCCGCTGGCAGCGAGAAGCCCATCGTCCCCGCGCCACCACTGGTGATGTGCGTGCGCGGCCGGCTCCAGTCGAGCAGTTGCGCGGCCCACATCTGATGCTGACCCACGTCGGAGACGACGCGCCAGTCACTGCGGCCCCGGAAGGCGTCGTTCATCGCGTCGAACACGTCGTGCGGCATCAGCGGTGCCGTGCGCTCACGGCGGGTGTAGCCCTGGCGCGGCTGATGCTCGTCACGCATGGCGAGGATCTCGTGCAGCCACCCCTGCCGCGGCGCCACGCTCCCCACCGCGACGGCCACCGCGAGCGCCCGCAGTGCCAGCCGCGCATCGGCGACGATGCCGACGTCGGTGCGCACGAGCTTGCCGATCTCCGCGACGTCGATGTCGATGTGAATGATGCGGGCGTTCGGCGCGAAGGTGCTCGCCTTGCCGGTGACACGATCATCGAAGCGGCTGCCGATGTTGAGCAGCACGTCGCAGGCCTGAATGGCGCGGTTCACGTGCACCCAGCCGTGCATACCCGGCATGCCGAGGGCGAGCGGGTGATCGTGCGGCATCGCCCCGAGGCCGTGCAGGGTCGTGATGACCGGGATGCCGGTCTGTTCGGCAAAGGCGCGCAGCTCGCGGGTGGCGCCGGCCTGGATGACGCCGTTGCCGGCGAGGATGACCGGGCGGCGCGCCGACTGCAGCAGCTGCGCCGCCGCGCGAATCGCACGCTGGTCCACCTCATCGCGCGGCGTCGTGGGGCGATACCCGGGCAGGTCCATCGGCGCGTCCCAGTCGGGGACGAAGCGCGCCAGCTGGGCATCCTTGGTGATGTCGATCAGCACGGGACCCGGACGTCCGCTGCGGGCGATGTGGAACGCCTCGCGAAAGACGCGCGGCAATTCGGTCGGATCGCTGACGAGGAAATTGTGCTTCGTGATCGGCACCGTGATGCCGGTGATGTCGGTCTCCTGGAACGCGTCGGTGCCGAGGAGCGCGCTGGGCACCTGGCCCGTGATGGCGACCAGCGGTGTGCCGTCCATCCAGGCGTCGGCGATGGGTGTCACGAGGTTCGTCGCCCCCGGCCCGCTGGTCCCGATGCAGACGCCCACCTGTCCCGTCGCTCTGGCGTAGCCCTCGGCGGCGTGCCCCGCACCCTGCTCGTGCCGGCAGAGCACATGCCGCAGCTTCTCGCGGTACTCCCACATCGCATGGTAGAACGGCATGATGCAGCCGCCCGGGATGCCGAACATGACCGACGCGTTCTCGCGGATCAGTGCCTCGCACATCACCTGCGCCCCCGTGCGCGTCGCCGGCGACGCATCGCGGGCGGGGGGAGCGGGATGTGCGGTGGTTCGGTTGTCGGTACTGCCGGTGGCGATCGGTGACATGGGTGGCCTGGAAAGCGAGAAGGCCCCCTCCGTGTTCGGAGGGAGCCTTGTGCGATCCTGCCCAAGGGTGCCCCTCCGATGATCTCGGGAGGGGCAATCGGTTCGCAGCTACATCGCGACCCTCAAACCCTGCTCCCGTCCGCCAAGAAGTACGCGTACGACGAGAATCGCTGCGACACGAAGCGTCGCAACGAGAATGCTAAGGCTGAGAAGTCGGGACTGCGTGTGCGAAGCGTGCATCAGCGGGGCGATGTGGTGCAGTGTCGAACGATCCGGCATTCCGGCAACCGCCGCGCGGTGGTGGCGGCCGTCAAACCGCGCAGCGACAGCAGCGTGGTCTGTTTCAAGCATCGGCATAGCAATGCGTTTCCGCAACCCCCCCCGGGTGGACGACGGCACCGTAGCGGGCCTGGCTGACGGTCTGCGCGTAGCGCCAGATGGCTCCCGACTGGAAGTCGTGCTGACGTGGCACCCACGCCGCGCGGCACTTCTCGAGTTCCGCGTTGCTCAGATGTACGTGAATCGAGCCGGCGTCGGCGTCGATGGTGATGACGTCGCCGTCACGCAACAGGCCGATCGGCCCACCGACGGCCGCCTCGGGCCCGACATGTCCGATGCACAGCCCGCGCGTCGCACCGCTGAAGCGACCGTCGGTGATGAGCGCGACCTGGTCACCCATGCCCTGACCGTAGATCGCCGAGGTGGTGGAGAGCATCTCGCGCATTCCCGGCCCGCCACGCGGGCCCTCGTAGCGGATCACCAGCACCTCGCCGGCCGCATAACGCCGCTCCATCACCGCCGCCATCGCTTGCTCCTCGGAGTCGAAGATCCGGGCCGGCCCGCTGAAGACGCGCATGTGCAAGCCGGCCACCTTCACCACGGCACCATCGGGCGCGAGGTTGCCGCGCAGACCGACGAGGCCACCGGTCGGTGAGATCGCGCGCGAGACCGGCATCACGACATCCTGCCCGGCTGGCACGACCACCCCCGCCAGGTCCTCGGCAATGGTCTTGCCCGTGACGGTGATGCAGTCGCCGTGCAGGAAGCCGCCGTCGAGCAGCGCCTTGAGTACCACCGACGCGCCACCGATGTCGTGCACATCCTTCGCCAGATACTTCCCACCCGGCTTGAGATCGGCGATGAGCGGCGTGCGGGCAAAGACTTCGGCTACATCGAACAGGTCGAACGCGATCCCCGCCTCGTGCGCCATCGCGGGCAGGTGCAACGTGGCGTTGGTGGACCCGCCGGTGGCCGCCACCACGGCCGCAGCATTCTCGAGCGCCTTGCGGGTGACGATCTCGCGCGGCCGTGGCCCGTGCTGCATCAGGCGCATCACCGCGGCCCCGGACGCCTCGGCATAGCTGTCACGCGATTCCCACGCCGCCGGCGGACTCGCCGACCCGGGAAGCGCCAACCCGATCGCCTCCGAGACATAGGCCATGCTGTTGGCGGTGTACTGTCCGCCGCACGACCCAGCCCCCGGGCACGCCACCTTCTCGAGTTCCGTCAGTTCGGCCAGCGTCATCGTTCCGGCGGCGTGCTTGCCGACCCCCTCGAACACATCGAGCACGGTCACGTCGCGATTCTGAAACCGCCCGGGCAGGATCGACCCGCCGTAGAGAAACACCGACGGCACGTCGAGGCGCAGCATGGCCATCATCAATCCGGGCAGGGTCTTGTCGCAGCCCGCAATCCCGACGAGACCGTCGTAGCAGTGTCCGCGCACCGTGAGCTCGACGGAGTCGGCGATGGTCTCCCGGCTGACCAGCGACGACTTCATGCCCGCATGCCCCATCGCGATGCCGTCTGTGACGGTGATGGTGGTGAACTCGCGCGGCGTTCCCCCGGCCGCTGCCACCCCACGCTTCGCGGCTTCGGCCTGCCGCTTGAGCGCGATGTTGCATGGCGCAGCTTCGTTCCAGCTGCTCACCACCCCCACGATCGGCTGCTGAATCTGCTCCTCGGTGAGCCCCATGGCGTAGTAGAACGCCCGGTGCGGCGCGCGCTCGGGGCCGACGGTGGCATGACGGCTCGGGAGCTTCGACTTGTCCATGATCGGCGTGGGGCTCAGGGCGATGGTGGGTCCGGCACACCGTCCATCCTCGCAGCGGCGTCCTCCAGGCGCAAGCGGTCGCGTCGCGCGGTGCGGGATCTGTCCGCACGATTCCGGATCGCGATCGATGACGCAGATCGCCGGCGTCGCTCACACGTAGAACGTTTCGACAGCAGAACGCAAAGGCGCCACGGCACTGAAAGGCGCAGAGTCTCCGATAGCGACGGTCATGCGAATGCACTGCAATGAGTGAGAATGAACTCAGCCATGCAATCATCGGCGCGGCAATCACGGTCCACCGGGCGATGGGAGGACCTGGACTCCTGGAATCCGTCTATGAGGAGGCGCTCGTCGCCGAAATGCGACGATCCGGACTTGCTGTCAGCCGACAGGAGGTCGTGACTCTGGTTCATCAAGACGTGCGTCTGTCACAACCACGCCGACTCGATCTCGTGGTGAACGAGAGTGTCATCGTCGAGTGCAAGGCGACCGCGAAGCACCACCGGATCTTCGAGGCGCAGGCGCTGGCCTGTCTGCGCCTGCGCCGACTTCGGCGTGCCCTCGTGATCAACTTCCGTGCCGAGCAGGTGAGGCATGGTCTCCGCCGCATCGTCAACAACCTTCCAGTGCAGGAGACGCTATGTAGCACTTTGCGTCTTTCGGTACCTCGGCGCCTTTGCGTTCTGCCGTTGACGATCTTCGCCCGGCACACAACGTCATGGCCCTCCGAGAGTGACATTCACGGGATCACGCACGTCCGTGACGAACGACATCAGCTCCTGCTGCAACACGAGCCTCTGGCTCACGGCACGGGACGGCACGACTCAGAACGCGCGTCCGATCGAGATGCGCACCGTGGGCAAAGTCAGCGAGGCCCCGTCCACACCATCCCCGATGAGGATCAAGCGCCGTGCGCCGACGCCGAGCGTGATCGCAAAATTCTTCTTGGCGCCAGTCAGCCACTGGTAGTCGACGGCGGTACCGATGGAAAACGCGTTGGCCGACTCCCCGCTGCTGTCGAATTCCAGGTCAGAATCGCGACTGCCGATCCGGGTCAGGCCCCCCGTCGCCGAAATGGCGAATCCCTCCAGCGCCTTCGCCTGAGGATAGTAGCGGTACTTGCCCTCGATCGAACTGTAGGTGAAGAAGTCGCCGCGGAAATAGCTTCCGCTGGCACCAAAGGCCATGGTGGGCGACAACTTCCGCTCGTACTCCGCACCGATGAGCCCGAACACGAGGCTGAGCGGCGAGATACTGATCACCTGCGTGTGCGGCGCATCGGCAGGCGCAGCGGCTGTTGCCGCCTGCGCCAACACGCCACGCGGGGCACACAGAGCGCCGGCGAGGGTCAGCCCGGACAGCAACGAGGCAGCACGGAGTGAAGGCATGTTTTTCCAGAGGAGCAGGGGGTCGGCTCGGCACAGAATGCGCCACCACTCGCCACGTTCTCTCCAGTTCCGTCCGCTGTCAAGATGGCGCAGGGGATACGCAGGGGCAGGTCCCGGTTTGGTGTACCAGACGTGCCCGGCGCAGAGTTGCCACGCAGGTCCATTCACACGCTGCCCACTCACAGTCGATGCCGCTGCACTGTGGTGTGGGCAACCCTGACGGCACGCCGATGCGCCTGACCCTGACCACCGACGACGAGGCCGCACCGGTCACGTTCCTCGCGACGCTGCCTGGTCCGGCACCTGCGCCAACCCGAACTTCCCCTCGCCATCTTTGGCGTGAACCCCGTGCGACGGGCTCCGGGGTAGCCCAAGGCGCCCGGACGGACTAGATCCAGCGCGGGCGCGTTGGTTCCTGCCTGTCTCTGACCCTGATCGTGAGCGAGTCCCGTGACCATTGCCGGCTGGATCATTGCCCTCATCGCCGTGATCGCGTTCGGCGTGGAGCGGTACAAGCGCGAGCGGCTGCGCGCCACGTTCAAGCTCACCGGCACCTTCCTCCCACTGCCGACCGTCACGCTCGAGGAGATCGATCCGGTGTTCGCGGCGGGGCCGTTCGGACCGACGCTCGCGACCGAGGTGCATTTCGTCGGCCACGGTCCGGTTCGTGTGCCCGGTGGCACCAGCGATGCCGAGGCGTGGATCCTCGCCGTGCTCGCGAAGCAGGCCATGCACTGCTTCGAATTCGGCACCTGCACCGGGAAGACGTCATACCTGTGGGCTCGCAACGCCCCCGAGGGCGCACGCATCGTCACGCTCACACTTGCGCCGGACCAGCGTGACGCCTACTCGGCCGAATCGGGAGACGATCGACAGGACGCGGCGTACGCCCTCGAAGAATCAGCCTTCACCGACTTTCTGTATACCGGCACACCGGCCGCGTCGCGCATCGAGCAGCTGTTCGGCGACAGCAAGGTGTTCGACGAATCGCCGTATGAAAACTGGGCCGACCTGGTCTTCGTGGACGGCTCGCATGCGGAATCCTACGTCCTCTCCGATTCGGAGAAGGCGCTGCGCATCGCCAGGCCCGGCGGCCTGATCCTCTGGCACGACTACGCCGGTGTGCACCACGTACCGGGCGTCTATCATGCGCTGAACGCGCTCGGCAAGCGCCTGCCGATCACGCATGCGAAAGGGACGACTTTCGCCGTGTACCGGAAGCCGATGAGCGTTTGACCCCGTCCGGGCACGCACTCGCGCAACGGGCGGTCGATTGCGCGACGGGTGTCCAGCGCTGAGTTTCATGCATGGCTTTCCACACCTGCATCACACGCACTCGGCGCCGCCTCGCGGCCCTCACCGTGACCCTGCTCGCGACCAGCACGTCGCTGCTCGCGCAGGCTCGGCCCGCGGGGTGGGCCATCGTCACCGATGGCGCGGGGCTGCACGCCGGTGGCGGCGGCGTCAGGATGGTGGCCACGACCCGCGGCTTTCAGGTCGAGACGGGCCCCGCTGCAATTCTGTTCGACAGTACGATGACGGCCAGCGGCACCTTTCGACTGCAGGCGACCATCCACCTCTTCGACCCCGGTGCACGTGCCGAGGGTTTCGGCGTGTTCTTCGGCGGCCGTGGCCTGGGGACGGCACAGGCGCGCTACAGCTACGCGCTGGTCCGTCGCGACGGGCGTGCGCTGCTGAAGGTGCGCGAAGGGAGCGCGACGCGCACGGTGCGCGACTGGACGGCCAGCAGCGCCGTTCCCGTCTGGAGCGGCACGGTGCCCGGGGCGAGCGTCAAATACCCTCTCGTGCTCGAGGCGACGGCTGATCGGGTGCGGTTGATCATCGGCACCACCATCGTGCTGGACGCGCCGCGCAGCGAGGTGCCGAGCGATGGTATCGTTGGGCTGCGCATCAACCATGCCTTGAACGTGCACGTCGAATCAGTGACGCTGGCGCCGCGTGCGGGCCGACGCTAGCCGGCAGATGGTGCAGGCACGCAGACGTGCAGTGCCGCTGGTCGCACGGCATAGCTGAGCGGCAGTGACAGCGTCATCACCTCACCATCGATCGCCACTGCGATTTCCGCGCGGCTTGCGGCATGCGGCAGGTCGATCGTGGCCTCGCGCACGCACAGCAGTGCCAGTTCGTCCGAACCGACGGCCGTGCCGCTCAGGATGCGCCAGAGCAGTCGCAGCAGCCCGCGACGTCCGTCGGTCTTGACCACGTACATGGCGAGCGCGCCGCCGGTGAGCGAGTCGCGGGTGCCGGCGTCGATGCCGGCCATGCGATACTCGTTGTTGCCGATGAAGAGCAGCGGCGTCCAGCGCACCACGTCTCGACCGTCGACGACGATGCGCACGCGGAACGCGCTGCTGCCCTCGGTCACTCCGAGCGTCGCCCACGCGGCGACGAACCACTTGCGGAGCCCCCGCGCCTTGTGTCGCTCCCGGAGCTGCACGATCTGCGCGTAGAGGCCAAGGCTCGAATTGTTGACGAAAATGCGATCATTCACGACGCCCACGTCGACCGCCAGTGTGTGTCCGGCGAAGATCACCTCGAGTGCCGCATCGAGATCAGAGGGGATCCCGAGGTCCTGCGCGAAATGATTGAGTGTCCCGAGCGGCAGCACGCCGAGTCGGAGCTCGTGTGCGATGATCGCGGTCACGACGGCACTGACGGTGCCATCGCCGCCGCCCGCGACGACCACGTCGGCCGGCGTGGCCAGGGCCTCGGCCAGCTCACCTTCGAGGTCGCATCCCGGCTTGATCATCACGAAGTGCACCGCGCATCCCGACGCGGCACAAAATTGCTGGACTCGCGCCTGCGCGGTGTCGGCCGCGCCGGTTCCCGAGCCGGCGTTGAGGACACAGATGATGCGGGATGGTGGTGTCGGCATGGAGCGCCCTACTGCACAGCTCGCGCCATGGCGCCGGCCCGCTGACTGGGCACCGGCGCACAGCTCGATCGCACGTGCTGAGCTCGTCACTCCGTTCAGCGCAGTCCGGCGAGGCACGGAGAACGACTACACTTCCATTGCGCATCGCCGTGCCCTTCGCCCCCGACGCACCGCCGTGACCGATTCCCTCGATGATCGCCTCGACGACGACATCCGCCTGCTCGGGCGTCTGCTCGGCGATCTCATCGCGGAGCAGGACGGTCCAGAGATCTTCGACCGCATCGAGGCCGTACGACGCGTGGCGGTACAGCAGCGACGCAATGGCGGCTCGGGCCCGGACGGCATCGACGCCCTGCTCGCGGACGTGGACGACGAGTCGGCAATTCTGTTGATCCGTGCCTTCAGCTGGTTCTCACTGCTCGCGAACATCGCCGAGGACGTGCATCACTCGCGGCGGCTGCGCGAGCATCGCGTCGATGGTTCGCCACCCGGCCGCGGCACACTCGACCACACCGTCGCACTGCTGCGCGCCGACGGCGTGAGCGACCGCGACATCGTCGCCGCGCTGGCCGGCGTGCAGGTGAGCCCGGTGCTGACCGCGCATCCCACCGAGGTTCGTCGCAAGACCATCCTCGATACCCAACGACGCATCGCCGTGTTGCTGCTCGAACGCGATCGAGTGCGGATGGCGCCGGACGAGGCGACGGCGTGGGAGGCGTCACTGCGACTGCAGGTGCTCACACTCTGGCAGACCTCGCTGCTGCGGCTCTCCAAACTGCGCGTGACCGACGAGATCAGTGAGGGACTGCGGTACTACGACTTCACGCTCTTCGAGGTGATTCCTGCGCTGCAGCGCGCAGTGCAGGAGCGGGTGGATTCGCTCGAAGGCGGCCACACCCTCCCTATCGCGCCAGTGGTGCGCATGGGTTCGTGGATTGGCGGCGACCGTGACGGCAATCCGTACGTCACCGCCGATGTGCTCAATCATGCAGTCGAGCGGCAGGCTGCGACGGCACTGGACCATCATCTGGACGCCCTCTTCCATCTGTCGCTCGACCTGTCGATGTCGTCCCGGCTGATCACGCCGCAGGCGGCCGTGCTTGCGCTGGCCGACGCCTCGGGGGATGACAGTCCGTTCCGCGCTGACGAGCCGTATCGTCGCGCCCTGCGCGGCATGCATGCCCGCCTCGCCGCCACGGCTCGCCGCACGCTCGGTTACGTGCCGGGTAACGTCGAGGTCCGCGACGCGATGGCGTACGAGTCACCCGACGCGCTCGCGCGTGACCTCATCACGATTGCCGAGTCGCTCCGCTCACATGGCGCGGGCGCGTTGGCGGCCGCGCGTGTGGAACCGGTGCGGACGGCCGTCGAGGTGTTCGGCTTTCACCTGTGCACCCTCGACCTTCGGCAGAACAGTGATGTCCATGTCGAGGTGGTCGACGAGTTGCTGCGGTGCGCCGGTGTGGCCACGGGCTACGCCACGATGTCGCCGGACGATCAGGCCACGCTGCTCCTGTGCGAACTCGAGTCGCCTCGTCCACTCTGGCATGGCAATGCCCGTTACAGCGACCGCACGACCGCCGAGTTGGCGATCATCGCCACCGCCGCTGCGGCGGTGACGCGCTTCGGGTCGCGCACGATCGGGCATTACGTGATCTCGAAGGCGCAGTCGGTGAGCGACGTGCTCGAGGTCCTGCTGCTGCTGCGCGAGCATGGGCTGTTCGTGCCCGGCACCGTGCCACGGCTGGCGCTCGACGTGGTGCCGCTCTTCGAGACGATCGAGGATCTCGCGGCCTCGGGCGACACGCTGCGTGCACTGCTCGCGATCCCCGTTTATCGCGCCTGGCTGCGCATCACGCGCGACGACGTGCAGGAGGTGATGCTCGGATACAGCGACAGCAACAAGGACGGCGGCTATCTCACCTCGAGCTGGGCGATCTACCGCGCGCAGGATGCACTCATCCGCGTGGCCCGTGAGGCGGGCGTGAAGCTGCGATTCTTCCACGGGCGCGGCGGAACGGTCGGTCGCGGCGGCGGGCCGAGCTACGACGCCGTGCTGGCGCAACCGCCGGGTGCCGTGGACGGCACGCTGCGGCTCACCGAGCAGGGTGAAGTGATCGCGGCGCGGTACGCCGACCGTGACCAGGCCCGTCGCTCGCTCGAGGCGCTCGTCTCGGCGACGACCATCGCGACGGCCAGGGGCGCCAGCACGCACGAAGCGGAGCCGCAGTTCGTCGCGACGATGGAGGCGCTCTCGACGGAGTCGTTCTCCGCCTACCGGCAGCTCGTGTACGAGACGCCGGGATTCGTTCCGCTGTTCCGCGCCATCACGCCCATTCGCGAGATCAGCACGCTGAACATCGGCAGCCGTCCCGCCGCGCGCAGCGCGTCGGACCGGATCGAAGACCTGCGCGCGATCCCGTGGGTGTTCAGCTGGAGCCAGTGTCGCATCATGCTGCCGGGATGGTACGGGGCTGGCGCGGCGTTCGAGGCGTGGGGCACCGATGATGCGCGCGTGGACCAGCTGCAGGAGATGCACCGGGAGTGGCCGTTCTTTCGCGCCATGCTTTCCAACATGGGGATGGTACTGGCCAAGACCGACCTCGTGATCGCGGGACGCTATCTCACACTTGCCCCGGACGTGGAGTTCGCGGTGACGATCTTCGCCCGCATCGAGGCCGAGCATGCGCGGGCCGTGTCGTGGGTGGAACGGATCACCGGCCAGCCGCTCCTGGGCGACAATCCTTCACTCGCCCGCAGCATCCGCAACCGCTTCCCCTATCTCGACCCGCTGCATTCGCTGCAGGTGAGTCTGCTGCAGCAGAGCCGCGCGGGCAACGACGATCCGCGGCTGGTTCGGATCATTCAGCTGACGTTGAACGGCATTGCGGCAGGGCTGCGGAACAGCGGTTGACCGCGACACGCGTGCTCGGCCGTGTGCGCCCCGCGACCGCGCCGAGCCGGCACTCGGCTGTCTCAGAGGCCGCCGGCCCGAATCACACCGGTCAGCATGGCACGCACCGATGCCGGATCACGACGCGAAACATCGTCGCCGAGCAGCGGGAAGAGCGGTGCGATCAGCTGGTGCCAGCCTTCGTCCGGTGAGGGCCGGGTGAGCAGCCGTGAGAGTGCGCGCTGGGGGGCGCCGCCGGCGCTGAACCAGGTCATGTCGCCACCCAGCGTGGCGAGTCGCGCGGATTCCGCCCACACGCCGAGGTCGAAGCGCGCCGCATCGCCGACGATGCCCTGCACCTGCGTTGCCAGAGTGCGCCGCTCGCTGGCCGAACCGATGACGGTACCGCGCGCCAGGCGTCCGAACTGCGCCGCGACCGGGGCAGCGCCATCGATGTCGGCGAGCAGCCCTTCGACCGCGGCAGCCGACACGGCCGTCGCCGCACTGTCGCCGTGCTGAATCGCGAGTTCGAGCTGCGCCGTGCGCACGCCGATGCGGAATGCGCGAACGCCGGCGGCCCGTGCCTCCTCACCCCCACGCGATACGGACCACCCCGACTCGTTCCAGGTGCTGCCGAGTGACCGCTGCAGCAGGTCACGGCCCGGCGCGGCCTGCACGCGAACGGCCTGCGCCAGCTGCACCACGTCCACGCTCCCAGCACTCCGGGTACTGCGCAGCAGCACCACGATCGCGACGCTGGCGGCAATCAGCAGGACCGGCGCGAAGCGTCGTGCCGCGGGCGGCCGCGAGGTCGCTCCGCGTGCGACCGATGGCGATGGCAATGGCAATGGCGATGGCGATGGCAATGACGCCGCTGGCGGCGCAGAGGCCGCGGCTGCCATGCGCGGCAACGCGTCGGACCCGGCAAGTGCGCCCATGATGGCCGATGCCTCCAGCAGCGAGGCACGCGCGGCGGGATCGGAGGCGAGCTGTCGCAGCACGGCGTCGCGCGCTGCGTCGGTCAGCTGGCCGTCGAGGAATGCCGCCAGGACCTCGGGCTCGATCGGAGTGTGACTCATGCCACGCACTCCCAGCGCCGGTGTGATCGCGCGCTCACCAGGCCACCTCCTGCGCCAGCATGTCCTGCGCGCGTTCACGATCGATACCACGCTGCTCGAGACCGGCGCGCAACCGCCCCTCGATGGTTTCGATGCGGCGATACAGCGGCTTCTGCTCCACGCGCAACGCGCGTGCGATGTCCGCGACCGACGCATCATGCCAGAAGCGCATCCGAATGATCACCCGGTCCTCTGGCTGCAGGGCCTCGATCGCGGCACGCAGCGCCGCGAAATCGTCGCCGTGCGGCGTCGACACGACTGGGGCGGCGAAATCCGGCACGGACCCGTCGAGCGACTCGAGCGAGACCTCACCCTGCGGCTGCCGATCAGGCAGCTGGGCCGCCAGTCGGCGCAGCTCGATGTCGCTGAGCGTCGTCCCTCCCGACCGGAGGATCTCCAGCACCTCACGCAACGGCGACCCATCACGATACAGCAGTTCTTCGAGACGGATGCCGATGGGACCGATGCGTGTGGCGGCCGCCGAGGGACGCCAGCGACCCCAGAGCTGGTTCCGGTGGTCCAGAAACAGGTTGCCGAGGACCACCGACAGGAACGTCGCGACGGAGGAGCGACCGGCGAACTTCCGCAGTACGGCATAGTCCCTGTCGATCAGCCGGGCCTTGGCCCAGGCTCCGAATTCCTCGGCATCCGCTTTACTCAGCGCATGCCGGCGCGCGAGAATCGCGATCACACGATCGATGTGCGGCAGCTGCGCAAGGAAAAGCTCCTCCGGAGCCATGTCGGGCGTTCCAGCGGATGGCATCAGGCTGCGACGGCACGGGCAGAAGGTCACGACAGCGTACACGCGACCGGAGCCTCGTGGTGGTGCACCACGGCGCCTCCGACAGCCGAACATCCGCAAACATATCGCCGCGCGTCCGTGCGGGCGCGTCTCGGCTCGGCGTGCAGCCTCCGCCCAAAGGCCGGTGCGGACCCGCAAGGACTCGACGCCGGCCGCGCTACGGCCCCGGCCCCGGCCCCGTCCCCGGCGCCGGACCGGCGGCACCGGTCCGAGGGTGGGCCACCTGATTCGCATGTCATGTGGACGGCCGCAAGTCGGCGCCTTCACCGCCAGTGAGGCATTGCCCGGCGCCCCGGCCAGCTGCGGCAGCCCCCCCCGCCTGCGAAGCCGAACAGCACGCCAGCTCCCATGATCGCGGCCGAACGGTGAGAAATACGAAGCGGTCCGGCCGTCGGCAGAGCATACGTTTCGCCAGCAACTGTTTCGCGGCGGAGACGCTGCGCGTCCATCGGGACGCCACCTGCGCGCTGAGGCTCAGGTGTGAAGCCATCACCGTATCGCCCTGCCCACCGTGTCCAAGAACGCCATTCGTAGCGCCGCGGTGCTCGTCGCCGCCCTCGTCGCGGCTCCTGCCGTCGCCACTGCCCAGAGTCCGGTGACCTGCACCGTGACCGGACCGCAAGGGGTCCGCGGCTACGCAGCCGATGCCTGCCAGAAGGCGACGGACCTCTTCACCTTCGTGATGCCGCAGTTCGCACAGGCCCTCAGCGGGGGCGGCGCCATCATCGGTTCGGCGAACACGCTCGGCGGGTTGGGGAAGTTCTCCTTCAACGTGCGCGTGAACGCCGTCGATGGCGTGATCCCCGACATCGATGACATCAGGCTGAACGCCGCCGGTGCCCGGCAGTCGACGCTGACCACGAGGAAGTCGCCGGTGCCGGCGCCTGCCGTGGACGTCGGTGTGGGCGTGTTCAACGGTTTCCCCGTCGGCCGGACCCGCATGCTCTCGGTCGACGGCATCGTCAACGTCGCGTACCTGCCCGACGTGGACGTGGAAGGACTCAAGGTCGTCGTGCCGGGCGAGCGGCTCAAGCTCGGGTACGGCGGTCGCGTCGGCATCACGCGCGACGGCCCGAAGATCCCGGCCATCTCGGCCAGCTACATCCGCCGCGAGCTTCCGACGGCCGACATCACCGCCGAGTTCGAGGGTGGCAGCGGCGGCACCGATCAGCTCTCACTCACGGCATTCACGGTCAGCACCGAGGCGCTGCGCCTCTCCATCTCGAAGAAGCTCGCCTTCCTCGAAATCGGCGGCGGCGTCGGGCGTGACACGTACGAGACGCGGCTCAACATCGGTGCCATCGTCAGCGAAGCGGGGCTGACCGGCTCGGCCGCGACGAGCTTCACGCAGAACGTGACGCGTGACATCGCCTACGTCTCGGCAGCGCTGAATCTGCCGCTGTTCAAGCTGTCGGCCGAGGTGGGCCAGGCGCAGGGTGGCACGACGCTCACCACCTTCAACACGATTGCCGACGCCGACAACGACAAGCCGCGCCGCTTCGCGAGCGCCGGCATCCGCATCAGCTTCTGACGCAGGTGCGCACGACGGGCGGTGTGCTGTGCTGGCTGCGGCACACCGCCCGTCGTGCAGGCATGTGCGGGGGTACGCAATGCTCCCTTTGCCCCACCCCGCCGGCGCACACCGACGGATGTTACGCCGCGCCGCGCCGTTCCGCTTCCCGACTCACGGCGCCTCGGTCCCAGACCGCGATCGATAGATCGGCATAACCGACGTGGATCTCCTCGCCACGGACCGCGAGCCGCGCCACTTCGGCGGTGTCGAAGGGCCGCGCCCAGTGACCGGTGGCCGTGTCGAGCACCTGCAGCGTGGACCGAACCACGTCACCGCTCTCGGTCCGCACGAGCACGATCAGCGTATTCGGGCCGATCCACTTGGCGAGGCGGGCATCGACGATCGGCGTCCGGGACTGCACGACGCCGGTATCGGCCCGCACGATGAGCAGGGCATCATCGCCGAGCACGGCCACCCGCGAGGTCTCCGACCACGGGTCGGGGTCCAGTTCACAGACCAGGTCACAGGTCACCAGCGGGCCAAGGTCCAGTGACCATTGGTCCACCACGGCACGGCCCGGCGAACCGGCGATGGGGAGACGTGCGCCGATCAGCGTGCTGCCGATGAGGCCCACCGCACGATCGCCGACCGAGACCAGGCGGTTGAAGCGCCCCTGCACTCTCGCGACGCGGCGCGGCGGCGACACATTCTGCGCGCCATCGACCACGGCGACCCGACCGTCGTAGAGGCCGAGCAGGAATCCGTGCCGGCCCCACGGTGCCACGGCGGTGATGTGCTCATCGCAGACACGCCGCCACGCGCCGCCGGCCGCCCGGATGAACCCTTCGCAAACGAGCGACCGTGCGACACACGTCTCTCCGTCGCGGGCGAGCCAGACGTCCACCAGGCGGGCGCATCCCCACTCGCGACGGTCTCCCGGCATCGTGGCGAGGGGAACGAGGGCACCGTCCCCACCGCGGACGGCGTACAGCACGTTGTCGCTCTCGGCCAGGCCGCCGCCAGGCTGCAGGTTGCAGAACACGCCGCGTGGGCTGCTGCTTTCACGCCAGCCGGCACCTGCGCCGACGGCACGGAGCGGGATCTGCGGTGTCGCGCGAGAGACGGTGAGCGCGGCGCGGCGCACCCATTCCTCGGTAGTGCAGAGTGGCGCACCACCAACGGCGGCATGGAGGGCGGCCACGTCCCACGAGAAGGTGGTCACGAACTCGCGCAACATGGCGGACGGTGCGCGGGCACCGATGTGCAGGACCGCTTCGAGCCCGATGTCACCCTGCTCGCAACGCATGACGCGCAGCGTGGCCGAGAGACTTCCCGCCGACCATGCCTGCAGCGCGGTGTCGTCGGCGAGGTCACGCGGCGCGGGCGCGAGCGCGGCCCCGCCCCACCAGGCCTGCGCCACGAGGCGATCGTCGAAGATTTCGATCAGGAATTGTGCGCCCGGCGGCGCGGCACCCTGATCGACGACGGTGAGGCCGGACGTCCGGAGCGTGATCGGCAGAGCACGGTACCCGACCGCCGTCCGATCGAAGACGGCACCGGGAGACATCCACGCAAAATCGACCGTCGTCCAGAGGTCCGCGGCAGCGAGCTCGCCGCCGAGGAATCGAAACATTGCATCGCCGACGAGCGGCAACGCGTCATGATCGCCATCAGGTGCGAGCATCGTGCCGAGGTGCAGGGGTGATCCGGAACTCGCCTCAACAGAGATAGACGGTCCGAGACCACAGGGATTCTCACGCTCCCGGCCGCACACGCCCCACCGTGGCCCTCCGCCCCCTTAAAAGCCTAGTTGACAACGAATGAACTGCGTGCCATGATCGAGTCAACTAAGCCTCTGGGAGAAGCGATGCCGACCTTCACGGCGCGGGAACTCGACATCATGACCGTGCTCTGGCAGCGCGGCGCCTCGACCGTCGGCGAGGTGCGCGATGCCCTCGCGGCGGCAGGAACGGCGCTGGCGTACAACACCGTGCTGACCATGCTGCGGATCCTGCAGGAGAAGGGGCATGTGGGGCATGAGACGGAAGGGCGGGCGCATCGCTTCCATTCGCTGGTGGCGCGGGATACGGCCAGCAGGAGCGCCCTGACCCGATTGCTGGACGGGCTGTTCGATCGCTCGCCCGAGGCGTTGCTGGTGCATCTGGTGCGGGACGAGCGGCTGGACCGGGCGGCGCTCGAGCGGCTGCGGACGTTGGTCGAGTCGCAGCTGGCGGAAGACGACGCATGATCGCCGCGCTGATGCTGTCCATGACCATCGTCGGCGTGCTGGCGGTTGCAGCCGCGTGGGTGACCGAGCGGGCGTGCGTCGGTATCGGCGTCGCCCGGCGGTGGAGCTGGCTGGCGGCCATGATCTTCATGGCGGCAGCGCCCGCCCTGCCCGGCTCCCTGATGTCTCGCGCCGAGGTGGTGCTGCAGTCGCCTGGGGCTGGCGCCACGCCGACGGATGCCGTCGTGCGCGGACCGTTGGTGGACCGCAATGCCGGCCGGGCGACACCGGCGACCCGGATCATGGCGTTCGCGATCAGGACGCAGCGGTTCGACCGCGCCCTGATCGCGGCCTGGCTGTTCAGCAGCGGCGTGCTGCTGCTCCTCGCCGGTGCCGGCATGCGGACGTTGCTCACGGCACGCCGCGGCTGGCTGCGGTGGCACCGGGAACGTTTTTCGATGCCGACGACGTGGGTGTCGGACGACGTGGGACCGGCGGCGTTCGGCGCCGGTCGAGGCGAGATCGTCCTGCCCCGCTGGGCGATGACGTTGCCCCTGCCTGACCGCCGCCTGCTGCTCCAGCACGAGCGCGCGCACGTCCACGCCCGCGACCCGATGCTGCTCGCCGTCGGGCAGGCACTCGTCATTGCATTGCCCTGGCTGGTACCGCTGCGCTGGGCGTTTCGGCGTCTGCAGCGCGCGGTGGAACACGACTGCGACCGTCGCGTGCTGCGGCGGCCGTTCATGGTGCGCCGCTATGCCGACCTGTTGTTGCACGTGGCGGAGCGCGGGCTCGTCGCCCCGCCGTGGGCCCAACGGGTGTTGGCGAGTGCGTCGGGTACCGTGGCGACGACGGCGTTGCTGTCGGCCGAGCCGGACCTCGAGGCGCGGCTGCGAGCGCTGGTCCGGCCTTGCGTGACCTGGCGCTCGCGCACGATGGCGGTCGCGAGCGCCGGAGTGGCCAGCGCGTTGACCGCATTGTCGTGCCACGTGCCGCTGCCGCGCGCAGCGTCGCTGGACCGTCTCGCCGTGCGCCACATCGTGCAGGGACCGCTCCTGGGGCGTGCCGTGCGCGATCCGGTGTGGGCATCGCGCGCGTCGCGCCATGCCGGCAGCGCCGGCGCCGAACGCAGTGTGGACGACTCGGTGTGGTTTGCGCGCACCGACTCGCTCGTGATCGACGCGATCGAGCGCACGCGGCCGGCGCTGCTCGCGCTGGCTGACACCGAGTCGCCGTTCGTGTCGGTGACGATCACGCTGGACAACGCCATCGTGGCGCACTCGGTGCGGCCGCGCCTGTCTCGCGAGCGTGGCGGTGACTGGATGGACGCGGCGCGACGGGAAGGGGCGATGGTGGCTGCCGGCGTGCCGATGTCGCGGGAAGACGAACGCGACTTCCGCGCCTGGATGGACGCCGTGGCGAACTACCCGCACGAGACGCTCGACTCGCTGGGCGTGAGTCATCTGCTGGTGGGGGAGCGGGCGCTGACGGTGCTGTGGGTGCGGGTGAAGCACGGCGTGCGGGGCTGAGTCATGCGCCATTGGCGACTCCTGGTCCTCACATCCTGCCTGCCTTTCGTAGCACTTCGCTCCCAACAGACATCCGACACGACGCGGGCACCCGCGAAGGCCGACTCCAGCCGGCGCGCGCCGCCACCGGAGCTCCGGCGCGTGGAGGTGCGCGCCGTGCGGCGGCGCGTGCCGTCACTGGAGTCCGGACTGCCCGAGAGCACCACGCGGCGTGAGACACCCGCGTACGAACTGCTGAATCCATTCGCGCAGGGACAGCTCGGTGGCCTGCTGAACGTCTCACCGGACTTCGTGATCACCGGTCCTGGTCAATTCAGCCTGCTGGGCGGTCCGGCTTCGTCCAACCAGCTCACGCTTGGTGGCGTCCGGATGCCTGCCGGGATGGTCATCGGTGAGCAGCGCGGTCGCGTTGCCACATCACCGTGGGATGTCTCGGTCGGGGGCGCGGCCGGTGCCACCGTCGCGATCGAGCAGACTCCGGGCTCGCGATTCGGCTCGACCTCTGCGATCGTGCGCGGCGGTGCCTCGGGCGTCACCGGCGGAGGAGCCGCTGCGCCGGCGGGCATCACCCGCCCCGTGCAGGCCACGCTCTCGAGCAGCGGCGCACGCGGGCGCTTCGGGTACAGCACGAGTCTGTTCTCGGCACGAACCACCGTGAGTTTGCCGCGCTGGAGCGAGTCACTCCAGCCCCGGACGCGCACGGTGCTCGACAGCCTCGGCGCACTCGCCGGCACGGCACTGATCCAGGCCGACGAGACCACACTGCAGTACGGTGCGATCACCCGTCTCGACCTCCTCGCGCGTGAGGAGCAGGGCGCATCGCGACGGGAGCCGACGAGCGCGCAGTCGCTGACCATCGCCCTTACCGGCACCAGCCAGGATGGCGGAATCCGCGGACAGTTTGCTGCGGGAAGCGCCGCGACGCGCGCTCAGACGGACGTCGGCGTGCTGCAGTTCGACGCGCACCGGATCGTGGCCCGTCGCTACCGCATCGCCAACACGCTCTCCGCCACCACCACCGGCATGCGCCTGGCGCGCCGCAGCACGGGCCCTGCCATTCAGGTGACGGACAGCGCGTTCGGCGCCGTGCTGAGCGCCGGTGCCGCCGCGCCCGTTCCGGGCAGCCGGACCACCGCCGTCGAGCTGCGATCGCAGGCCACCTGGTTCAGCGCGACCAACGTCCGACGCTATCTCGTGCAGGTGCAGGGGCGTCACGAGGGCATGTCGGTCGATGGCCTCGATCCGCAGTCGTCGTTTCTCGTGGCTTCCCCGCTGGACCTGCAACAGGGGCGTGCCGTGGCGATGGCGCGAACGGAGTCCGCGCCATCCGCACGCGCAACCACCGTGATCGTCGCCCCGGCCGCCAGCATCGGCATCGACCTCGGTGGGCGCGGCGCACTGCTGTTTGGCCTGCGCGCTGACGGCTGGCGCGCGATGGACGTGATCCCATCGCGCGTGCTGCAGGGCGTCGCGCTGCAGCCGCGCTTCGGCTTCCAGCACGCCCTGGGACGGCGGGCCAATGGTCGAGGCAACTGGGCCACACTGCGCGGCGGCGCCGGACGTTTCGCCGACTGGCCGACACCGGGGGGCTGGGCGCCCGCCTGGAGCAGCAACGGCGGCGGCATCACGACGTGCACTGGCGCTGGCGTGGCCGCCATCGACATCTCGGAGCCGGCGGCCGTCTGTCGCAGCGACGCCGACATCGTCAGCCTTGGGCGTCTGGCCGCGGCCACGACGCTGCGCCCGGTGACGTCCACCCGCGGTGAACTGACGCTGTCGATCAACAAGCTCGTTCGTCAGCTCCGCGCCGACGTCGGAGTCACCGCGTCACGGTTTGACGACGTGGAAACCATCTTCTCGGCGCACACCGACGGCGCGATCCGCAGCCGGCTCGGCGGTGATGGCGGCCGAGCGACACTCGTCGACGCCACCGCGATCGGTGCGGATGGCGTCGTCCCGCGCGCGCCACTGCCGGCACCCGCTGCAGCACCGATGCTGGCGTCGGCGGGCCGTCGGGAAGGGATCCAGTACCGCGTCCGGCTGGCGACGCGCGACCCGTGGGCGCGCACGCAGCTCGAGGCAAACTACGCGTGGAACGACGGCCGCCAACGTGCCGTGCTGATCGCCCCTCCGTTCGGATCGCCGGGGGTCGTCACGGCGCCCGCGTCGGGGAACCGGCACACGATTGCGGCATCGCTGGGCACCTGGCTCGGTCTCGCCCAGATCCGCGCAACGATCATCGCGCGCAGCGGCGTACGATTCACGCCGACTGCCGATCGTGACCTGAACGGTGACGGCGTTGCCAACGATGCGGCGTTCGTGCCGGCGGCCTTCGCGGCCAGCTGGGCCGCGCAGGTACCGACGTCACTGCGCGGTTGCATCGGTGGAGCAGCCGGCCGACTCTTCACGCCCAACGAATGCAGCGGGCCATGGTCACTCGGTTCGAACGTCTTTGCCCAGATGCCGGGCCGTTACCTTGGCCTGCCGCGCAGCACCGAAGTGCACCTGCAGATCAGCAACCCCACGTCACTGCTGGCAGGACTTGGCGGCACCGGCGGGGTGAACTTCGGCACCTCGGCGTTCGTGGATCCACGACTCACCACCATCACGGGGTACGATGCGACCGCACAACGTTTCGACGCGCAGCTGCTGCGTGGCTTCGGGCGGCCGGTGGGCCTGTCTCGTACCATCACCGACCCGGCGGCCATTGCCGTGAGCGTGCGCATCCCGCTCGGGCGGTCGTCGTTCGCGAAGCGCATCGACAGCGCGATGGACTTGCTGGCAGGTGACACCACCGCCGTCACGCGGGAGCGCGCCGCAGCAGAGGTCATCAACCAACTGCCGAACGTGCCGGAGGTATTCCTCGCACAGATCCGCGCGATCCGGCTCTCGGAGCAACAGCGTGCGATCGTGGACTCGCTGCGCGTGGCGTGGGACGAGGTGACACCGCGCGCGCTTGCAACGATCGCGCCGCGATCCGGGTCGGATGCCGTAGCGAGAGCGGCGCTGCTGGTGGCGCGCGCACATGCCGTTGCACGACTGCTGGAGATCGTGACCCGCCTCAAAACCGTGCTCACGCCCGGGCAACTCGCGCAGCTCGAGCCCTCTGAGGCGGCCCTGCTCAACCTGCGCGTGTTCCGCTGGGCCGAAGTTTCGGCATACCCACTGTGATGAGCACCAGCATCTGCACGGCGCACGCATTGCACCAGACGAAAACTGTACGCGGGACCCAGCCCCTTACCTACGGAGCACGCGTTTGATGTCTGCCCTGCCCCAGGCCAAGTCCCGCCTGCGCCGCGCCCTCCTCGCGGTCGCGCTGCTCCTCGCCACGACCACACCGCTCCTCGCCCAGACCCGCCCCGACACCCTGCAGGGCCGGCTCGCCACCGACTCGTCGGCCGCACTGGTGGACGCCGAGGTGATCGTCACGCGCGGTCCGGACCGAACCATTTTTCGGACGCGCACCGATGGGAGCGGTCGCTGGCGCGTGATCGCCGATCCGGGCACGGGCGACTATCTCGTCTTCGCCAGCGCCGCCGGTCGCATCTCGCAACGCAAGCGCGTGCTGCGCACCGGCACCGCGACGAGCTTCACCGTCGACCTGACGCTCGCCTCGGCTGCGGCGCCGACACTGGCCCGTGTCGAAGTGCGTGCCTCCAAGCGCACCGCGCCAAGCACCAACCTCTCAGGCGGTGAGCCGACCCGCGCCAACGCGGAGCAGGACTGGGATGGCGTGTTCAGCGCGCTCGCGCCCTCGGAGCTCGGCAACCCCACGGCTTTGGCGGGGGTCGTGCCGGGCCTGCAGAGCGGACCGGGGGGCATCTCGGCGCTCGGCCTGTCTGGCTCGCAAACGCAGTTCACGCTCAACGGCATGGCTGGCGGGGGCGAACTGCCACGCGGCGGATTCGCGTTCGCGCGCACGGCGACGACGGCGTGGGACGTGGCGCGCGGCGGCTTCAGCGGGGCGCAGGTGGACGTGCAGCTCTCCGGCGGCGGCATCTACAAGAATCGACAACTGATCGTGACGACGGAGTTGCCACAGTTGCAGGCCACGGACGCCGTGGGACGCGCGCTCGGCCAGCGCACCACCTTGTTCGACGTCAACCTCTCGACCAGCGGCTCCATCGACCGGAACGACACGTTCGGGTACAGCCTCTCCTCGCGGCTGCGGCGACGCTCGAACGACGAACCGTCGCTGCTCACGGCGTCGGGCATCGCGCTCGATGCAGCCGGCGTGTCGCGTGACACCGTCGCACGACTGCTCACCACGCTCGGCCAGCTCGGGATTCCCGGCGGGAGCGTCGGCGGATCGCAGCGTACGGACTTCCAGCTCGCGACGCGTGTGGACCGCCTCAGCTTCAGCGACACCGGCAACGTGGACCTGCCACGACGTTACTGGGCCACGCTGCTCTTCAACGGAAGCTGGGACGAAGGGGTCGGCGTGGGACCCACGGTCACACCCTCGGCGACGGGCACGGGACACGACCTCACCGGCACCGCGCAGCTCTTTCACGTCTTGCGGAAGGGCATCTGGCTGCACGACACACGCACGTCGCTCACGCTGCGCAACGCGCGCACGACACCGCTCTTCACGCTCCCGTCAGGCAACGTGCGCACGGTCAGCACCGATGCCGAGTCCGGTGGCGTGGCGTCGCTGGCATTCGGCGGCAATGACCGCCTCGCGAACGACCTGTCACGGCTCACGTGGGAGACGATGCAGGAATCACAGGTCTACGCCGTACCCGGCACGCGCCATCGCGTGAAGCTCTTCGGGCAGGTACGCGTGGACGCCAGCACGCAACGCGCGCGCCCGAACGCCCTCGGCGCATTCGCCTACAACTCGCTCGACGACCTGGGGGCGGGGCGACCGGCGAGCTTCACACGAACGCTGGTTCAACCCGACCGGACCGGCTCCACGGTGAACGGCGCCCTTGGCCTCGGCAGCATCTATCGTACCTCCGCCAAGTTCGCGATCCAGTACGGCGTGCGCATCGAGGGCAACTCGTTCCTGCAACGCCCGGATGCGAACGCAGTCCTGCTGCAATCGCTGGGCGTGCGCACCGACGCAGCGCCGCGGGACTTCGGCATCAGCCCGCGCTTCGGTATCCGGTGGGTGTACAACAAGAAGGCCGACAACAACACGTTCACGTATTTCGACCGGGCTGGCGTCGTGTCGAAGCAGGTGTTGGGCGTGTTGCGCGGCGGCATCGGGCAGTTCCGCGGCTTCATCACGCCGGAGAACATCGCCGGTGCCGTGGCAGCGACGGGGTTGCCGGCCAGCACCCTGCGGCTGTTCTGCGTCGGTGCCGCGATTCCGGTGGCCGACTGGGATGCCTTTGCCGACTCGCCGTCCTCGATTCCCGATGCCTGTGCGAACGGGGCGCCGTCACTCACCGACCGAACGCCGTCGGTGCGCGCCATCGACCCGTCGTGGCGCCCGCCGCGGAGCTGGCGCACGAACCTCAACTGGACGCAGCGGTTCCTGAAGTCGGACCTGTCGGTGGAAGGTGTGGCGAGCCTGAACCTCGAACAGCCGAGCACCCTCGATGCAAACTTTGCCGGACTGCAGCGTTTCGTGCTGGGCGCAGAAGGGGGGCGCCCAGTGTTCGTGAACGCCGCCAGCATCGTACCGGAGAACGGTGCGCTGGTCAGTGCGGACGCGCGGCGCGACGGGACGGTCGGCAGCGTGTTCCTGAGCCAGTCACGGGCGAGATCGGTGAGTACGCAGTTCCGCATCACCGCCACGCCCGACATGCCGCGGCGCACGAGCCTCCGCCTCACCTACGTTGCGGCGCAAGTGCGGGCGCGGGAGAACGGCGCCGACCGCAATACCGGCGGTGATCCGCGCGCCTTCGAGTGGGCGGCCGGCGACCTGGACACGCGGCACCAGATTCAGGTGCAGACGTCGTGGTCGTCGCAACATGTCGCGCTCAGCCTCTTCTCGAACACGCTTTCCGGCTTGCCGTACACGCCAATCGTTGGCGGGGACGTGAACGGTGACGGCTTCTCGGGGAACGATCGTGCCTTCGTGACGCGTGGCACGAGTGCAGCACCGGAGTTCCAGGCGGCGATGAACACCCTGCTCACCGCGGCACCCGTCGAGGCGCGTCGCTGCCTGACGAGTGCTGTGGAGCGCATTGCACCGCGGAACGGCTGCCGGGGGCCGTGGTCCTCCACGCTCAATGCACAGGTGACGGTCGACGCATCGCTGATCGGCGTCAAGCGGCGCGCGAGTCTGAGCCTTGCGATGCGGAATGTGCTGGCAGGGGTCGATCAGGCAGTCAACGGCAGCAACCTGCGCGGCTGGGGCACGCGCGCCTTTGCCGACCCCGTGCTGTACTCGGTGCGTGGCTGGGATCCCGCGACGCGTCGGTTCCGCTACGACGTGAACCCGCGCTTCGGCGCCACGAACCCACGCCTCACGACCCTGCGCGCCCCCTTCACCCTCACGCTCGACCTGACGGTGCCACTCGGGCCCACGTACCCGCAGCAGCAGCTCGACCGTTCGCTCCGCAACGGTCGCAACGGCTTCCCCGGCCCGCGCCTCGACTCGGCTACGCTGGTGCGGCGCTACAGCCGTCAGATGCAGGACATGTACGGCGAGATCCTGGAACTGAGCGACTCACTGTTGCTCACCCGCGAACAGCTCGGCGCGCTGCAGACGCGGCAGACGGCGCTGACGGCGCGGACCGACTCGGCCTGGGGTGCGTTTGCGTCGTACCTCGTGATCCTCGGGGACAGCTACGACGCGAAGATCGCGCTCGCCCGCCAAGCGGACGCCACGAAGGCGGTGTGGACGATCGTCTGGCGGGAATCGAAGACGCTGGAGCAGGTGTTGAATCCGGCGCAGATCAAGCTGCTGCCGTGGCCGGCGTCGTACCTGAGGACGGCGGAGAAACCGCCGGTGTGGCAATGAGCCAGTGACAGCAGAACTGCTCAACTGCAGAACTGTGCAACGACGGAACCGCGCACCGACGGAAGTCACTGGCCGCTGAACGACGAAGCGATGGGAGAACTGCTCGGGCTTGGGCAGTCCTTTCACGAGCGTATGGCTCGTGGTCGTTACGGACCATGCGCGACGTCCACAGCACATTGCGGCTCCGCGACCTCGTGCCTTTAAGTCACGCTGTCGTCACGCGGTCGACACGCTGCCACGCTCGCGTCTGCTCCAGCGCCGCGAGCTCAGCCACGAGACATCACAACGCTCAGGAGAAGCGCGGCTCAGCTGCACGGTGCCCAACTGGGGCGGGAACGAATCTGTCGGTGAACGCCTTGAAGCTTGGCAAGGTGCTGCAGGTATACGTACTGCGCGTTCGGCGGTCGCTGCGGTCCGGAGCACCGGCCTGCACGTTCAATTCGTGCTGGTGCCGCAGAGGCAGCTTGTGAGGTCTGCCGTCAGGCAGCGTTGTTGTGGTTGCAGTGTCCCGTTGGTTGGAATCCACGTAAATCCAGGCCTACTCATGAAGGACATCATCGACACCGCGGTGGAAGCTGGCTCGTTCAAGACGCTCGCCACCGCGCTCACTGCCGCCGGGCTCATCGAGACGTTGAAGGGGGAAGGCCCGTTCACGGTGCTCGCTCCGACCGATGACGCGTTTGCGAAGATCCCTGCGGCGGACCTGCAGGCGCTGCTGGCCGACAAGGACAAGCTGACCAGCGTGCTGACGTACCACGTCGTTGCGGGTAACGTGCCGGCGTCGGTCGTGACGACGTTGTCTGAGGCCGCGACGGTCGAGGGCAGCATGGTGAAGATTGCCGTCGTCGACGGAAAGGTCGTGCTGAATGACAGCGCGCATGTCACCACCGCCGACATCGCCGCGACGAATGGCGTCATCCACGTCATCGACAGCGTGTTGATGCCGCCGGTTCCTGCGTCGGTCTGATTTCGGTTGATGTTGCAGAGTGTTGACAAAGGGGGCGCCGTCTTGCGGCGCCCCCTTTGTGTTGCGGTCACGTTACGTCGACGTCGACGCTGACCCACTCGTCCCGTGCAATGTCATTGGTTGCACCCACCGCGACGACTGTCCGGATCGGTGCATGGCCTGCGGCTGCGGTGACTCTTCATCTGTCAGCGACGGAGCGATGCCGCGAGAATCACGGCGTTGATCCCGGCGAGAAGCGCGGCCGGGAGTACGAGGCGCGGTCCATCGCGCTGCCGAACGCGGATCGCCATGGCGGCCAGCATCAGCAGCGCGAGTCCACCAGCGGCGAGTCGGAGTACCACGGGCCACCAGAGGCCCACGATGAGCCCCCCGGCCCCGAGCAGTTCGAGGGCACCGGTGAGCA
>Ga0105048_10001672_pt1 | contig 35916 bp, 30 predicted proteins | sample MAT05_FD_78382 | JGI IMG/M metagenome (GOLD analysis project Ga0105048, IMG submission 78382) | Freshwater microbial communities from Lake Fryxell liftoff mats and glacier meltwater in Antarctica - MAT-05 | ecosystem: Environmental > Aquatic > Freshwater > Ice > Liftoff microbial mat | place... | reverse complement strand
ATACGTCCTCTTTGGCTTTTTCGGTGCTTGACCCGTTTGGGCATCAGCGCCATCGTTAGCGTCTCCCGCGTAAGAACCTTGATTTACCCAGACTTGAATTCCGATATTCCCCTGTGGAGTAGCAGCTTCAGCAAGTCCATAGCTAATTTTCGCTTGGATCGTACTCAGCGGCAGAGAACCGGCGTTGCCCTTTTCGCAACGTGCCATTTCCGCACCACCTAACCGACCCGACATTTGAATCTTAATACCCTTGGCACCCGCATCCATCGCTGTCTCGATGGAACGCTTCATCGTTCGACGGAAACTAGATCGCTTAGCAAGCTGCTTCGCAATGTCTTCCGCAATCAACTGGGCTTGAATTTCAGGGCGATAAACTTCTTCGACCTTGAGATTCACGCGACGTCCGATCAAGTTTTGCAGTTCTTCCTGCAGAATCTCGATTTCGGTCCCCTTCTTCCCAATAATCAAACCAGGCTTCGCAACAAAAACCATCAACCGTACTTCGTCGCGCGTTCGTTCGATTTCAATTCGATCGATACCCGCTTCGCGGTATGCAGGCTTGGTTGGATGAAACTTGATAAACTTTCGGATCTTTTGATCTTCGACGAGCAGCTCAGCGAATTCTTTCTTGCTGGCATACCATCGGCTCTTCCAGCCCATGACGATGCCGGTACGGAAACCTATTGGATTGACCTTTTGTCCCATAATGCAAGTTTCCTACAGCTCTTCGATTCTCTTGAGTTCTACCGAAATGTGGGCCGATCGCTTCAGGATCGTAAAAGCCTGTCCTCGCGACATTGGCCTAAACCGCTTCATGATCGGACCGCCGTCGATGCGTGCATCGACAACAACCAATTCCTCGGCGCTGAATGAACGTCCACCGTTTTGATCTGTATCCCCAGCGCTACCAATAGCACTCTTGATGACCTTTTCCAACATCCGTGCCCCACGGTTCGGTTGAAATCGCAGCATTTCAAGTGCTTCGTCCGCAAATTTTCCACGCACTAAATCGGCCAGGGGTCTGACCTTTCTAGCACTGATGCGTGCGTATCGATGTACGGCTCGGTAAGCCATGATTGATTCCTGTTTCTTAAAAAATTACTTCTTACCACCCTTACCGCCGTGGCCGCGGAAGGTTCGCGTCGGTGAAAACTCGCCGAGCTTGTGCCCGACCATGTCTTCCGTCACGAATACCTTAATGTGTGCTTTTCCGTTATGAACCATGAAAGTTGCTCCGACAAACTCAGGAACGATAGTGCATCGTCGAGCCCAAGTGGTAATCGGCATGTTGTCGTTTTTTTCGCGGGCTTTGACAAGCTTCGCATACAATTTTGGATCTACAAACGGACCCTTTTTTGTCGAACGTCCCATGTGTCAGAACTCTTCCCTTAACTATCTCAGTTTCAGTTGACCGTAACGAACCGACTTGCGTCGGCGAATAATTGCGGAGTTGCTTGGTTTGCGAGGACGCCTTGTATAGCCACCCTTGGCCAGTTTGCCCGTTGGGCTCACTGGGTGACGACCACCCTTGGTTCGTCCTTCACCACCACCGTGCGGGTGATCCACAGGATTCATTGCTGTACCGCGAACGTGAGGTCTCCAACCCTTCCAACGATTTCGTCCGGCTTTGCCGATACGAATCGCCCCGTGGTCTGGATTACTAACTTTCCCAATGGTTGCTCGGCATTGACTTGGAACTCGTCGGATTTCTCCGCTCGGCAACTGCAACTGCGCCCAACCAGCCTCGCGAGCCATCAAAACGGCCGACGATCCAGCGGAACGACAAAGTGCAGCACCTCGTCCAAGCGTCATTTCCACACAGCAAACTTCCGTCCCCGGTGGAATGTTCTTCATCGGCAAACAGTTGCCTAAAGTTGGCGGCGCATCTGCTCCGTTGAGCAGTGTTACACCCGCTTTCAGACCATCTGGAGCCACGATGTAGGACTTTTCGCCGTCTGCATAATGCAGCAAAGCAATCCGCCCCGATCGATTTGGATCGTACTGAATCGAATCTACCTTCGCAGGTATTCCATCTTTCTTCCGTTTGAAGTCGATGATTCGATACATCTGCTTGTGTCCACCACCACGATGTCGTGAAGTGATGAAGCCTTGATTGTTTCGTCCACCATGTCGCTTCAACCGAATCATCAGCGCCTTTTCAGGAACTGCGCCCGGTGTCAGCTCAGCAAAGTCACTAACCGACGAATTTCGCCGACCTGCTGAAGTTGGTTTGTATACTCGAATACCCATGATCGTGTCCTGCGGTTTCCTTTAAGAAGGCACTTCCTAGAAGAAGTCGATCTTGTGTTCGCTGCTTAGTTTGACGATCGCCTTCTTCCAAGCCTTCGTCACGCCCAGACGAGCACGATAACGTCGTGACTTGCCTTGGCGGTTTTGTGTCGCTACAGCCACAACCTTTACATTGAACAATTCTTCGATCGCCGCTTTGATAACGGTTTTATCCGCCAACGGATTGACCTCGAATGCGTACCGGTTTTGTCGAGTCGCCTTGTGGACACCCTTTTCCGTTACGAGCGTACGCAACACCACTTGATGTGGAGTCAGCACGATTTTGCTTTTTGGTTGTTGCTTTGCCATGATTTATTTCTGAGTTGTTTACGATTCAAATCGTCGAGTGCGAGGCTTTCACCAAACCTTATGCACTGGCCCTGGCCTTGATCCAATCCAAAGCTTCTCTCGTCATCACCAATTTGCGAGGTCGCAAAACGATCAGAGCATTGAGATCAGCCACCGGGCTAATCGTCAGCCCTTCGATGTTTCGACCGCTAAGGTATACGTTTCGATCCAAACCGCTGATCGCCAAAGTCTTAGTTTGACCTTCGAGCCCCATCGCCTTGAACGCAGAAGCCAAAAGCTTTGTTTTGGGAGCATCCATTTTGATCTGATCTACTACCACGACGGATCCGGCCGAGATCTTCGAGGCGATTGCCATTCTCGTAGCCGCTTGAACCGCCTTGCGAGGGAGTCGGTAGTAATACGATCGAGGCTGACGCGCCTTGGCGTGTCCACCGCCACGTCGAATTGGACTCCGTTTGGAACCCATACGAGCGTTACCAGTACCCTTTTGCTTGTACATCTTCTTAGTCGAACCAGAGACTTCTCCCCGGGCCTTCGTCTTATTACTTCCCTGGCGTTGATTGGCCAAGTACATAACAACGACGTCGTGCAGCAACTGCTTGCTGACCTTGGGAGCGAGCAACTGCGGGTCGATTTCGTAATCGCCGACCTTTGCGCCCGACATGTCATAAACTGGAAGTGTTGTCATCTCATTACGCCTAATATTCTCTAGCCGACTTTATTTGTTTCGCGAATGATCACATAACCACCGTTCGGTCCAGGAACCGCACCCCGAACCAGAAGCAGGTTGTTTTCGCCATCAATCCGAACGACAAGAAGATTTCGCATCGTGATTTGATCGTTGCCGTACTGCCCAGCACCTTTTTTGCCCTTACGGACTCGGCCAGGGTAAGTACCAGCACCCGTACCACCAGGATGGCGGTGAGCTTTTTTCACCCCGTGAGTAGCTCGCTGGCCAGCGTAATTATGCCTTTTCATCCAACCTGAAAAGCCGCAACCCTTGCTGATACCGGTAACATCAACCGACTTGATGCCCTCGAGAACCGTAACCTTAACTTCTGCACCCACATCGGCAGAGGCTGGTCCGCGGAATTCGCGAATGAATCGCTTCGGCTCACAATCGGCTTTGACTGCGACTGCTCCACCGGCGGCTTTGATTTTTTCTGATCGCTTACTAGAGATACCGGCTACCTGACCTCGAGCAGCACGGCTAGCAAGACGACGAGGCTTATCCAGAAAACCCATCTGAATCGCTTCGTAACCATCCCGATCTACGGTTCTAACTTGAAGAACATGGCAAGGCCCAGCTTCGATGACCGTGACGGGCACAGCGCGACCGTCTTTCTCAAATATCTGCGTCATTCCGACCTTGCGGCCGAGGATTCCTTTGCTCATTCGTCTTATTCCGTAAATCGTTTGCCACGAAGGACACACCGACGAACCCACCCGTTTTACAGAGCAGACCTTGCGAGAGAAACGGTTAACCGCAACTTCAATCGCCAAATCGATGGTTACCTTCAGAGCTTCCGTTTCATATTGGGAAAACCTGATGGATGCCGTTTAAGCGTAAATTTCCTACCGCGTCGTTGCTTTGATTTTGATGTCAACGCCAGCGGGCAAGCTCAACTTGTTTAGAGCTTCGATCGTTCGTGCAGTGGCTTGCTTAATATCAATCAGACGCTTGTGCGTTCTGATTTCAAACTGCTGACGCGCTTTTTTGTCGATATTCGGGCCGGAAAGGACCGTGTACCGCTCGATGCGTGTCGGGAGGGGAATCGGGCCGTGCACTTCGGAGTGGGTCCGCTTGGCGGTTTCCACTATTTCCAAGGCACTCTGATCCAAAACGGCATGGTCATAAGCTTCCATTCGAATTCTAATGACTTCATGCGATCCGGACACAGCTGATCTCTACCTCTAAAAACGTCAGTTTGTCAGCGATTTTTCGTCGCCAACGATTTCGTAAGCCCTACGTTGAACGCGGGACGCAAGAAGATAGGAATGCAAGCCGAAGTCGTCAACGGCAAAAGTGTTTTTTTGGTAAATTTGGAAGCTTATCCCCCAGGTTGGTCGGGGGCTTTTCCCGTGTGGCACGCCCAAAGCGATTAGCGCGATTAGCGATGGGCGTGGGAAGTGCGGCAAATGACTTGAACGATTCACCACGCCCTTCGTACCACAGAGCGTGCCAGTTTATAGGTAGATTTCAAACTGCCCCTCGCCTTAGTAGTTTAACGGCAAGCCGAAGGCGTAAGTGTGTCGATTAAGGGTCGCCTACGGCTAGCCGTTAAACGAAAATGATCCCGGGAAGCTAAACAACAGCCCGCCCTTGAACTCGTTGTCATCTGAGTTTGCATGCGGCCAAGCAATTCTCAATCTCGGAAATTGCTTTTGGGTTTAGCGAATAAACAACAGGCAAGCAACTCGCGCCTTCCGTTTCGATTCGTCCTGGGATTCGGCTTGATGGCATCCTGCGCGCATGAACCCCTATACCAACCGATGGCATTTGACTCTCTGTCGGCCTCTTGAGCCCGAGCTCATCGCACAAGACGGCGTACAGGTCACCCAGTTGCTGCCAAGCTGCCTCCGATTCCGCGATTTGCGGCATGGAATCCGCACTGGCCATGACGAGCCCAACCCCTGCGGCCCCTGCGAGCAAAAGCTCCTTCATGGATGCAAAAATCAAGACAGCAGACCCACCAAAATCCAAGGGGACCATGACGACTGCCAGGAGCGGAGCAAACAGAATGCCCGCTGGAGCGAATCCCGTTAAGAGTCGCTTCCCCATCGGCATATCAGCCCACATTTTGGCTGTGAATTCATCCAGTTGCTGGTCGTCGAGCTGGATTAAGCTCTCTTTTTGAAACCGGTCAATGGCTCGTTGGCAAGCCTCGCGCACATGCTGTCTTTGGCTCTCTACTGTGCCGTCGTCCAATCCCAAAGTACCTCGGCGATCATGCTGCTGAAGATGATTCACCAACACATCTGCCGTCACGATTTTTCCGGACTGTCCAGAGGTCCATCGGCTTCGGATCCAACGCCCAATCGATTCGGTCTTGCCACTAAACCATTTCGGAATCTGAAGCCAATTTGTGGCTGTTGCAATGCTAGCTTTGCTCGTTTCGGCCAGGCGCGCAGTCCACCGGCCTGGCATGGCCCACCAAGGGGCAGTCCGCTCCAAGGATTGAGAAACCTGTTGGATGATTTGCCTGGAAACTTGAAGCCGGATTTTGCTGGAACTGGACACGCTTCCATCGGTCGAAAAGTCCAGGCAGGCGTTCGCGACCGAGCTCCGGAGAAGTTCCGTTGTGGCCAACGAACTGCGTTCGAAAGATCGGGATCGACCTATCGCCTCTTGGATATGCAACCGCAACTTAGAGATGGTCGAGGCCAAAACATCTTCAAAGAGACTTCGCTTGTCGAGTTGGGAACCGATGTTCAGGAGCCAATCGTCTGGTGGGATCGGAGTTGGGGGCTGCGCAATCGGCTGCTTGTCGATGCGAAAGAACAATGGCAGTGCCGCATCTTCCTTTACGCGAAGTCCCTCCGGCGGTCGGGGGAGTCGGTCTCGTTGTTGTGGACCATCAAAACCGTAGGCCATGTAATGCCGACTGATGGAATGGAGACCGTACAACGTCTCAAGCTCCGCGCGGATTTCGGTCGTTTCGTAGCGACGAGGCACGCGATTGACAGCCAAAATTTGCTTTACGCTGGGCATCCGGTCGCCGAGAACTCGGAGGAGGCGGCTAACCGTTTGGTCGTGCATGGCATTGGCCGGTAGCACCACGATGAAGGCCGAACATAGCGGCGCCGCACTCGCCAATACACTGAGCCTCGCATCTGCAATCGACTGCGATCGCTCATGGAAAAGGGTGTTGAACGAAGCGGAATAGGTTGGCTCACTTCCTGAATCGAGGTTCGGCTGGTTTATCGGCTGGTTTATTTGAGGAAGAAAGCCTGTTTGCACGTCAGGGCAATCCATTAGTGCCAATCCCCATCGATCCAGTTGTGGGTCGGTTGCGACCAATGGGATCTCGATAGTCTCGCGAAAGCGTTGGACACCAGACGCATCCGCAAAGGCTCTTGGGATGGTGTCGTTGTACTGTTCGATTGCCTTCTCGGAATCGGCAGACAGCAACTCGCTAGCGCAACCGAAGATGGACAGCAATCGCTCTTGAATGGAATCCCACAATTCTGGGTCGCTTCGCCAGGAATCTGGAAGCCATAACACAAAGCGGTGGGTTCCCTGCGCATTGGCTGATCCGACTAAGATGCGTCGTCGGTTTTCGTCCGAAAGGTAGGTTGAAACGAGAGAAGACTTGCCCGCGTTCAAAAGCCCGAGAACAGCCACGATAGGGGCAGCGGGCGACCGACAGCATCGCATAGCCTGTTGGAGCAGCTTTGGGATTTCAGCAGGCAAATCCGCCTGATCGCGCTCGGTGTGTTGTCCGCCGATTTGCCAAGTCGGCTCGATTTGGGGTATTTCATGGCTTCGAATGTTCGGAACCAACGCTACAAAATCCAAAAACGAGAGCGACGATTCCGAAGGGTAAACACAAGCCGCAAATGCACTCTGAGGTGAATTGTCGACAAGTTTTTGTTCCAACGAACGGAGCTGTTGCAACAATTTCTCCTGGTCTGAACCGTTTGTGAGCACGCGAATCGTTCCTTTTTCGGCGATTTCGATTCCACTTGAAGTTTCCTAGAATCCGCAGATAGTAGAACATCCATTGCTCTGAACCAAAAGACGGATCCTACATGGCTCTAAAACGGACAATAACCTCAAAACAATTGACCATTCTAATGGTTGTGCTGATCGCTGGACCGATCGCTTGCGGCTTGTTGTTGTCTTTTTTTACGCCGCGAAGGCCTGAGCCCGCTTTGCAAGCCAGGGTAAAACTGGATTCCATGTGGATATCACCCAGCAAAACGCCACAAGATCGTCGACTCGTGCCATGCATTTCGATCAAGAATCCTACCGAAGTGGCATGGCGTAACCTATCGATCGGGCTGAACGAGCAATTTTATTGCCAAGAACCCAAGGGTATTCCAGCGGGGGAGCAAGTCTCCCTACCGCTTGAAGTTTTTGTTTCCCGCAATGGAAGCGTTCGATTCCCCGTGGGAAATCGGGATATCAAGTTAGTGACCGTGTTTGCACAAGTTGAAACCGGCGCCCGAGCGGTGAGTGAACACGCAATGCCGTCCATGGTTTATTTTCCGCGAACGGCGGATGAGGACGAAGGCTGGATAGGCGGAAGGCAACGGCTGCCCGGCTTGCGATGAAGCAATCCATGGTTGTCAAGCAAAACGGGTAGCAACTCTCGAATGCCCGAAGGGCTCCTGCCCTTGGATCGCATGGACTGTTCCGAATCGACACAATAACGAACCGATTGGCGCAGCAAGGTATGGGCATGTGGCTCGCCCGCGATGTCGGTCATCTTCCAGGATCGCCAGGCCAATACTGTTCTATGAACGTCGACTTCATCTAGAATCGCGAATTGAAGATGGTTGAAGGCTTCGTTGGCGGGGCCACTGGCGATGCGGGCAAAAACACCTTCCGCCTCACCGAAGTCGGCGTGTCTCGTCGCAGCTTGTAGGGCGGGACCGTCCGGACGCGGACCGACCGGCTCATCTACGTGCAACTCATGAAGCACTTCGGATTTGCGACCACCACATTCTTGAATCCGATTCGTGTTTCGGAATAGCACTTTTAAGATCGGTAGGGGGCGTTCTGCCGTCGGCAACTGCTTGGACATTTCCAGGGCAGGAGCCAAAGCCATGAAAGTGTGATAGCCGTTGTAATCTTGGCCCCCAAAGGACCTCGCATTGGCTAAGGCTCCGGCGATGACGAGTTCCTGCAAACTTACCCCTTTCCCAATGCGATCCACCAGCACTCGCTGAATCGATGCGACCGGAGTGTCCTGCATCAAACTTACCAGCGGTTCGAGTGGACCGAAATTCAATGGGGCGTCCGCTTCGCAAGCGCGTGCGGTCGTCAGACCCAATTCGATTGCCAAGGATGACCCAATGCTGGCGACAAACATGCCACTACCGATGCCGGCCAAAAATTCACGTCGTTGGCGTTTCATGATTCTGCTCCTGGAAAAATGCCGCGATGGCTTGCGCGACTAATGCAAAAAACGAACTCACCACTTTCAATCATGACGGCTGCATGGAGTCCGTGTCTATAGTCCCACCCAAAAGAGTTGCGAGTCTCGTTAGAAACCGTCTGGCTACGCCAACACAAAATGGCAGACAGCTAACCATTGCCAAGAATCTCGCCGGCCAATCTCCAACCGATTGCCACCAGCCCCAGCGGCCATCCGGTATCGGCTCGGCGAGAATCGACCCGGCCTCCATGCGTGGCAGCGATCTCACCACTCGCCCATCGCCGTCGATCCAGGCCGAGATACCTAGGTTGGCGGCAACCAACATGGGCCTCCGATTCTCAACCGCCGCCAGAATCGCATTGTTCAAGTGGTGATCGAGTATGCTGGAGTCGCGAAACCATCCATCATTCGTAATATTGACCAACATGTCCGGCGACTTGCCCATCGCTGTCAGTTGCTTTACCTGCAAATGAATGAAGTGCGGTAGGACGTCTTCGAAGCAAATGCTGGTGGAAATGGTCGCACCGGAGGGCAATCGCCAACCCGTCGGTTTATCGCCAGCTTCCAATTGCCCAAGTCCAATCATGCTAAGGAGGCTTGGAAAACTCGAAACGATCGGAATGTATTCTCCAAAGAGGACTAAGTGTTGTTTGGCATAGAACTCAAAATCGTCGCTTCGGTTAGGTTCCGCCCAGAGCGCGGCATTGTATCTACTCGACTTCCCGGCCCGCATTTCCAAAACATCCGTCCCTAACAAAAACACAGTTCGACTTGACTGAAAGGGGGCTGAAATCCTTTTTAGCTTGTATTGCAAGTTCTCTTTGAGAACCCTCATCCTTCCAACGAATTCGGTTTCGGATATCTCAAGATCGGGCGGAAAACCATCGCTCTCATTCCAGTCCAGCCACGACAGTCCGACCCACTGTGAATCCGGACCACCGCTAAAAGTGCTTTCCGGCCAAACGACTAAATCGATGGCTTTCGAAGCGTTTTCTTGGGCAGCCATCGCTGTCTGTCGTTCGTACCGTTTCCATCCAAGCACCATATCGTCCGCCTTGCCATCAAATTGGGTTGGCATATCCTCCTGGATCAACAAAACAGTACACAACGGCTTGATCGGTTCTTGGCTGGCGATCCACTGGTCATGGGACCGCATCGACCAAATCGAACCGAAAACAACAGCCACCGCGAACATTGTCCAAATGGAATTTTCAAAAACAAATCGCCTGGATTTTGCATCTTCCCAAACAACGCGATTCCAAATCGCCCAACTCAGCCATTGATAGAGCACCGCTCCCGTAAACATGACGACAAAGCTGACGCCATAGCTTCCAAAGTAAGAGGCAACTGGCAGCATCCATGGCCACGGCGTTTGGCTATGTGCCAGCATGCATGCTGCGAACCCAGTCACAAAATAGGCTCGTATCAGTTCGCAGCCAACCCATGCGGTCGCGGTTGCGAATGGCAATGGCAAATACCACGAACGATTCAAAGATCGAGCCATGGCAACAAATATCGGCAAGTAGACGGCCAGATACAAGGATAAGGCAATCCAACCGGCGTAGAGCGGCCAATACGCCAACCGGATTCCTTGCAATAGTGCAAGCCACATGAGGGCGCCGGCCAACCAGATTCTCCAATACTCGCGGCGCGTCGGCGGACATTCTTTTGCAATGATGGCCACCCAACAAGCCGATGCTAGAAATCCGGCCCATGGGAACTTCATCGGTGGCAACGAAAACCAATAGAGAACGGCGCCCAGCAACGCTAATAACCAAGTCTGAATGAGTCGATCGCTCCATCGGAGAGTACCGAGAACTTGTTTCTTGCTTTGAGTCTTCTTTGACAATCTGGATCCATCCGTTTCTTGTTGCATCAAGTTGCATTTCCCAAAATCGCTCCGCGAATATCAGCGTATTCGCAGTTGGAAACCGTCCGCACGTTGCCCATCCGAGTCGGCAGGATGAAGTTAAGTTTCCCGTGCTCTGTTTTCTTGTCCAACTGCATCGCCTCCACCAATTGTTCGACAGGAACTTCCGAAAAACCGGTCGGGAGTCCGAATTTGCGAAGCAACAATGTCTGTCGTTTTTGACAAGCATTTGGCCAGAGCTCAAGACGCAGAGCCAACTGTCCGGCCATGGTCATGCCAATGGAAATAGCCTCTCCATGCAAGAAACGACCGTAGGACGTCGTGGCTTCGATTGCGTGCCCAAACGTGTGACCGTAATTGAGAATCGCTCGCAAGCCAGTAGTTTCCCGTTCATCTTGCGAAACCACTTGGGCTTTCAGTTCACAAGAGCGGCGCACAATATGTTGGATATGCTCGTGGCTTCTCGCCAGGATAGCCTCGGCATGCTCCTCCAAATAGTCAAAAAAAGTTTCATCAAGAATGACACCATACTTCACGACTTCAGCCAGACCACTTCTGAATTCGCGGTCGGGGAGTGAATCGAGCGTCGACGTATCAATCCAAACTGCATGCGGTTGCCAAAACGCGCCGATCATGTTTTTGGCACTGGGTAAGTTGATACCTGTCTTGCCACCCACGCTGCTGTCGACCATCGCCAATAGCGTAGTCGGGACCTGAATGAATCGGAGGCCACGCATATAGGATGCGGCAGCAAACCCGGCGAGGTCGCCGACAACGCCGCCACCGATGGCCACGACCACACTTTTTCGATCTGCCTTTTCTTCAAGCATCCGGCCCCAAAGCAACGACAAGTTCGCTATCGACTTGTTCTCTTCGCCGCTGGGAACCACCAGCGTAGCGACCCGCTTCTTGGATCGAACCAAGCACTCCGCAACGGTTTTCCCAATCGTCTCAACAATCCGCTCATCGCAAATAAAGATTGCTTGCGACCAGCCGGCTAACAACTCGGTGAGCGATTCGGCCATTCGATCGAGCGTTTGCGTGCCGATGTAGATCGGATAGCTTCGTTCGCCCAATTTCACTTGGATTTGTTGCATGACCTATTTCGATTCCTTCTCACGATCGACGGCAAGCACGACTCGCGAATTGCAAAGGTAGTCATGCAATGACTTGCGTCCCTTTAGCAACAGGATTAGGGCTGAGTCAAAACAAAGAAACAAGACTAAGATGACTTCCAATACGCGGCTAAGAAAGGGATTGCTAGAATTTACGTAAAAAGCCAACGGCCAAAACCAGGCGAAGGCATTCCGGAGTACTTCGCGAACCACCAACTGCTCACGTCTTGGCGGCAAACCGTTCTCCTCAACGATTCGAAGCTGAAACAAATACCGCCCAATCGATCGCCAACCATGATAAACCAACGTTAGATAGACGGACGGTACGATCAGCGAAACGAACGCAACAATCGGCGTTGCCCATTGGTATTTGCGTAGGGTCGCAAAATCAGTCAGGCTCGAATTCAAAAGGAAAATCAAAATCGCAAAGGGCGAGATAAACAACAACAAGATCATTTGGTCGATGATATACGCGACGGCGCGAGATGCGACTCCGGCCGTGGTCGTCGATACGGGCTCGATCGACTTTAGTTCTAATAAGAGCTCATCGTAGGTGGCAAACCTGTTTTTCGGGTCTTTGGAAACCAATCGCGAAATAAGGCCGGCAAACTCACGCGGAATCGAATTTGGCCAAACAGGCGGAAACACAACTTCAGCCGTTAGATGAGTTTCAATCCGCTCGCGAACCGTCGTCCCGACAAGCTCAAACGGGAGGCGACCGAATATCAGTTCAAAAAGGGTAATTCCAAGCGCATACATGTCGGACTGGATGCTGATGGGGCTGCCCTGTATTAGTTCCGGTGCGACATAAGCAGGCGTACCAGATACGGTCGTCGGTTGACCGGGCTCATTCTGAATCCTGGATAGTCCAAAATCAGAGAGTTTGATTCGTCCTGCACCTGCCATCAGCAAATTGGCTGGTTTGATATCGGCATGCACAATTCCAAACTGCGAAGCATGCCGCAGGGCCGATACCACTTGAATGGCGTATCGAATCGCATCGGCATAAGGAATGACACCATCGGAATTGAGTTTTTCTGAAAGGGTCGGGCCTGTAAGTAGCTCCATGGCCAAAAATGGCTCTTCATCTTGACGACCGACGTAATAGATCGTAACCACGTTGGGATGGTTCAATCTGGCCTGAGCGACCGCTTCTCTCAGCATCATGGCAATGCGAGAGTCGACGCAGTGATTTGCATTCCGCATGATCTTGACCGCAACGTAGCGTTGCAGGGAAGTGTCCAAGGCGCGATAGACAGCTCCCATTCCGCCGGACCCCAATTTGCGATCGATTCGGAAGTGGCCATAGAGTCGGTTGATTAGATTCTCACTTCCGTCCAGTTCGAAGTGATGTACCTCCTCGTCCCCTTGGAAATCGGTAATGGAAACGGTCGCACTCATCGCGTGCTGAATGGCTTCGGACTGTACAATGCGTTTGCAGGTTGTACATTCGCCACCCACGGTTGGGTCCACGCGAAACTCACTACCACATGCGCAATGGTATACAAGACCTAGCTTGGTTAAGTTCACGTCCTTGGATGCGGGAGTTGGCTGCGTGGCGGATTCCATTCGTTCAATTGTACACCCTATAAGTCCGTTTCAATTCAGGCTTTCCATTTTTCACCGGTCACCCAGCAAGAATGCCGAAACTTGAGCGACAATTCTTAGAGCAGCCTTGCAATACCACAGAAAGTTTCCGACTAGATGAAAATTTGGATTGATGCGGACGCCGCCCCACGCGAAGTCAAGGAGCTAGTTTTTAAAGCTGCAACTCGACTGAAGCTGCCCGTCGTCTTGGTGGCAAATCAGTCGATATGGGTACCGCCGGGCAATTCACTCTTTTCCAGCGTGACCGTTCGAGAGGGTGCCAACATTGCCGATAAGTACATTGTCGACAACGCTGAGGCGGGCGATCTGGCCATCACTGCCGATATTCCATTGGCAGCGCAACTTGTGGACAAACAAGTGTTCGTCATTGATCCGCGCGGCGAACAATATGACGATCGGAATATGGCTGGTCGACTCGCGGCCCGCGACCTTTTCGATGCAGCCAGAGGGGCAGGCATGGAGTTTTCAGGTCCTGCCCCGTATAGTCCAAAAGACCGCATTGCCTTTGCATCGACCTTGGATCGCATCTTGACGCGGGCAATCAAGGTTAAGAAAACGTGACGGTAGTTGAGCCAGGCCCTCGCTCAGGCGAGCGGCAGACAGAAAAGTACCAAGCCAGGCCACCGTGTGGCACGCCCAAAGCGATTAGCGCGATTAGCGATGGGCGTGCGAACTGAGGCAAATGACTCTAGCGATTCACCACGCCCGTCGTACCTCAGGGTGTGCCACCCAGTTTATAGGTAGATTTCAAACTGCCCCTCGCCTAATAGGGCAGAATCATGAAACCACTTATCATTCTGCCTCTATCGCCCTGTTAAAGGTTTTGCTTCTACAGTTTTGCTTCTACGGTCTTGTTTTTTGGTTCGGCGGGGGCCAGAAACTCGAAGGTGCGAGGACGAGAGTGTTTTATCCATCGCTTAACGGTTGCGAACTGCGCAGGTAAGCCATTAAATCTGCGATCTGTTGGTCGGTCATCGCATTGAGCATGCCCTCTGGCATGAGCGAGGTCATCTGATGCAGCACCTGTTCCACATCGGATTTTGAAATTACATGGGACTTGCCGTCGACGGCCTTTACGGTGAATTGGTCCACCGTTTGGTTTTCGATGAAGCCCGTAAGTACCGCGCCATCCTCCATTCGAACTCCGACTGTTTGGTACCCCTCACGTATTTCGAGACTGGGAGCAATGATGTTTCGAACCAAGGTTGGTAATTGATCCCGTTGATAGCCCGTCAAATCAGGCCCGATCTCTCCCCCCTCGGCGTAGAGTTTGTGGCAGCGTGCGCAGTTCGTTTTGAACTGAGATTTGCCTCGATACGGGTCGCCCTCTAGCGGCTCGATTCGTTCCAGCAGACTAGAAACATCTTTCTGTGCTTGTACCAAATCCGGTCCGGACAAACCGGGGTAAAGCTGCGAGATTTTGTTTTGCAAGGCTTCGTCGGTGTGAAGTCGCATGGCTCGAACGCACTCCATCGGCATCGACCTCGGGTCAACGTTTTGCTTCGCGCAGGCGTCCAACCAAGCTTGCGTCCAAGCCCTTCGCGTTCCCAACACGGACCCGGCCACTGCTCGCAAGCTTGGTGATAAATGGGTCCAGTCGTTGAGAATTGTCTCCGATACCCTCGCATCGTCAAATCCCGCAATCGCAGAATAGGCCGCCGCACGTACCTGTTCGGCTTCGCTTGTGGTACCTGATAGCTTTAGGAGATTGGGCAAGGCTTCCACGTAGTGCAGTTCACTCATCAACTGGGCAATTAGAATGCGAGTTGCCGCCGCAGTTTTTGAGTCGACCAGCAACTGCACGGCTTGTTGTCGCGATTCGACATCACCCCTCCTCAATCGAAGCGTCAACGAAGGTTGCCCCAATCCAATGAGTGCATCCAAAACGGAATCGGAGACCCCCAGCAGCGAGCGACCGATAAAAGCTCTTTCGAACGCTTCGGTGGCATGCTTCGCAGCAACCTGCCGAATGGATGCTGGTTGCTTTTCAATTTCCTTGAGTATCTGCGTGACTGCTTTCATGCTCGAGGGCGTATTTGTCTTTGCCCATACCTCGATCAAGTTGGGTGCGATGCGCAGCATCCCAATGGGGCTTTTCCAGAATCTCTCATTCCACGGCAATTGACTCAGAACAAGATCTGGCAAACCGGTATGCGGCTCAACAGCCCACCACATCAACAACGGCAAAGCTAGATCCGTCTCCGGCAAATCGCGCGACAGCAATGCCGATACAATCGGAAGCGCATCTTCGCCTCGAAGTCGCTTGGCTGAGCTTGCAATCTGGCAAAGCACTTTGACATTTGTTTCCGTGGCGGCAAGTGATTCGATTGCGGTAGCCGTAGATCGGTTAATGACTCGATCATCGCAAACCAATCGCACTGTCCACGCTCGTACCGCTGGATTGGAATTCGCAAGCAATTTTCTCAGGCTTAACGAGTCCTCCCCCGAATAAGGAATCGTGTCTTCGAGCCAACCGCACGCATGCACCGTCCAAAGCCACTCCAGCCCCAACTGTTCACCATTCCCGATTCTGTTCTCAACTTCCACTCGCAGTTTGTCCTTCAGCGGATGTTTTGCGAATAACTCACGAGCTTTCCAACGATGCCATCGGTACTCGTGATTCAATTGGCCGATAAGATAATCGAGCGAATCGCGATCGCTCCCATTTGCAAGCGATGGTTTCCAAGCCATTGCGACAGGTGGATTGTTGGGCTTGAATCGATAAACACGACCGTGATCACGATCCATTTTGCCCACATGCGCGTAAAGATGTGCGACTTGAAAATCATACCAATCGCAGACGTACGCAGCACCATCAGGACCATCTTGGATCGCAACGGGCCGAAACCACTTGTCCTCGCTTGCTACGGCATCTCCGATATCTTTGGTCTCGAACGTAGAACCGACGGCAGACAATTGCGATTGAATGAGTTTGCCATGCAACGGATCTACCGCCAACATCGAACGAGGCATCGAAGCTCCAAACGCAGTGCCTTCGGTCAATAACATCGTATGCGTGAAGCGTTGGATAGGCGCATGCTGCATTGGGTCGAGATAACCAAACGTGTTTGGATTCGATAATCCGCCGTGTTTGTTGAATCCCTTGCGATAGTAGGCGTCCTGGAGATAGTGGAATCCACGCGTATCGCCGCCATTGTGACCCGAAAAAATTTCGCCCTCGTTATCGAAAGCTACTCCAAATGCATTACCGCCACCCTCCGCAAAAATTTCGTACTGGCGTGTCGTTGCGTGGTATCGCCAAATGGCTTGGCCCATCGAGCGTTTGGGTGTTTCCTTGGAGCCGAATCGTCGGACGCTTCCACTCACCGTGCTACCTTGCGCGGCATACAACCAACCGTCTGGCCCCATGCACATGCTGTTCACGACCGAGTGAGTATCCTCCAAGCCAAAACCCTCCAGGTGGACTTCGGGCGGACCGTCTGCCTTTAAATCATGATCCTTGTCCGAATAGAATAGCAGGTACGGTGGATTCAAGACCCAAGCCCCATCCCCGGTTGGTACGACCGCAGTTGCGATGTTCAGGCCATCGACAAAAGTCGTTTCAGTCTCATGTGTTCCATCGCCATCGCGATCTTCGTGCACCGTGATCTTGTCGGCACCAGGCACTCCACCATGTCCGGGGGGAAGCGGGACCGAATCGTAAACCGTTCGCCAAAAATTATCACGGCTGAGTCTCCGCAATCCAGCGGGTTCGGGGTACTGTAGATACTGAACCACCCACAATCGTCCATGCGAGTCGTGTGCTGTGCTCAGTGGCTGGCTGATGGTTGGTTCTGAGAGAAGGGTCTCTATCGAATAGCCCTCTGCCAATCGGAATTTCGAAAGCGCTTCGGTAGGACCAAGGGCTGGCCCTTGGCCTTGATCCTCAGGCTTTTGCATGCCGTAGGTGCTATTAGAAACGATCACGTATGCCAAAAGAAAAGTTGCAACGCTTGGACTCGCCTGAACATTTATCATAACTTTCATCCCATAACGGCCAGCAGCTCAAACTGTAATTACGCTTCGTGAGACACTAAGGAATAAACTTCGTGATTCGAACGACTGGATTCCCAAAGGTGCTGCCCCCGCCGAGATCGGTCAGTCGTTCGCTGGTGATATCATTAAGGCTTTTGCCGTCTGGGGCCAGCTTGGGCCACCATTGTCCCAACGCGATGGCTACGCCAGCCTTTCCGTCTTCACTGACGATTGCTTTGCGAAGGATGCTACCGTTGAAACTAGCCACGTTGACGCGATCGCCATCTACGATTCCTAGCGATGCCGCGTCCGAAGGGTGAATGATGATTTGGGGCTCACCACCTGCCATCTTAATCACGCTGGGGACATTTCCCATCGATGTATTCAGAATATAAGGGCCAGGGGGCGAAATGAGTCGCAACGGATACTCGGCACTCGGTTGAACTTCGAACTCGAGTTGTTGTGGTGCTGGCGAAAAGCGAATCTTGCGATCGGGATAGTTGCTACCGTCCGCATAAGGCAAATACGGATTAGGCAATTTTAGTTTCACGCTTCGTTCGGTCATCAACCGATCGGCGGTTATGCCCTCAAGCTTTGGATTAGAAGAAGTTAACAACTCTTCGACAATCTGCTTTGGGGACCAGTACAAGCATTCGTCTTCGTAGCCCAAACGGCGAGCAAGCTCGGTGAAGATCCAGCGGTTTGACTTTGCTTGTCCACGTGCCGTGACCACCGGTTCCGAATACTGCAAATAGTAGTGGCCATAAGAAGTATACACATCCGTATGTTCCAAAAACGTGGTGGCAGGTAATAAGTAATCGGCATAGTCTGCTGTATCGGTTTGGAAATGCTCTAAGACTACGGTAAAGAGATTATCGTTGCTGAGTCCGCGTCGAACCCGCGAGGAATCCGGTGCGACGGCAGCCGGATTGCTATTGTAAACGAACAGACCACGGACACGCGTTGTATCGGGATCTAACTCCGAGGCCAGCAAGGTCATGTTGACGTGCCGTGTTCCAGGCCGAATCAAATGAGTACCCGAGACGCGTTGTGTATTCAATCCAAAGGCGCCACTAGTGGAAAGGCACCCGCCACCCCCTTTCTTTTTCCAAGCCCCAATCAATGCCGGCAGAAGTGATATCGCTCGCAATGCATTACCACCACCCTCGTTGCGGGTCATGCCATAACCAACTTTGATGAACGGTGCTTGGCTCGTCGCCAAATTTCGTACCATGTCACCCAATGCGGCCAATGGTACATCGCAGTATTTCGATGCCCGTTCAAGAGTCCAAGGGCTGCATGCCGCGCTGTACTCTTCGAATCCAATGGTATGTTGATCGAGGTAATCCAGGTCGTGCCAGTTGTTGCGAATGATCTCGTTGCCGATGGCCAACGCCAACGCTGCATCGGTACCAACTTTGATCTGCCAGTGTTCGTCTGCAAAGCGAGAGGTTTCATTGCGATAAGGATCGATGTGGAGAATGTGGCAGCCATTCTTCTTGGCGGCTTTGAGAATGGGCGCGATGTGCGAATTGCTTCGAAGTGCGTTGATTCCCCAAAGTACAACATATTTCGAATGGATAAGGTCCTCTGGGTCCGTGCCAAGTTTGTTAGGCCCATAGTTGGCTTCCCAAGCTGCGCTGCCTGTCGTAGCACAAATGGTTTGGTCTAGTTCGAGTGCACCGAGTCTTCGGAAGAAGGCAAAGGGCGAAGAACCTTCGACAACTCCCAAAGTGCCGCCATAGCAGTACGGCAATATGGATTGGGGGCCATGTTGTTCGACGATCGACCTAGTGCGCTCCGCAATCTCATCCAGGGCTGTCTCCCAGGTCACGGTTTCAAATCGCCCATCACCTTTTTTGCCCACTCTTCGCTGAGGCTGCAATAGTCGGTCGGATTGTTCTTGACGCTGTGGATATCGAGCCATTTTCACGCAGGCAAATCCTTGCGTGATCGGGTGGGACGGATCGCCAGTAAGATGCGTAACTCGATCTCCCTCGACGGTAATGTGCAAGGCGCATGCATCGGGGCAATCCAAAGCACAAATAGTCGGCAAAACGATTGGATTCATTGAATCTGCTTTATCGGTAGGTAGCGAGTCTCCAAACGGATATCTGTCCATGTGCCAAGTCTAGCGACTTTTACGACAAATGCTATTAATCCCCGACTACTTCCCTCCCTCCTCTCCAGAAGGACTCGCAGTTCTGCTAGGGACGGTCTCGCAGTTCTGCTAGGGACGTGTGGCAATAAGTCGACTGCTTGCGAGTAGACCGACCGTTCGGTAAGATCCCCTAGGGGAGGCTGGCAGCCTGTTCTATGTTTCAACTTTTCTCAAGAGGATTTCGTGAGTGCATCCATTTCGCTGACTTCCAAAGTGGCCATTGTAACCGGTGGTGGGCGCGGGATTGGCCGAGCCATCGCGAAGCGACTTGCCGAGGCCGGTGCGGACGTCGTCATCGCTAGTCGAAAACTCGAAATCCTCGAGGCGACTGCCCACGAGCTTTCCGGATTGCCGGGCAAGGTGGTACCGATTGCTTGTCACATCGGTCGACTCGATCAACTGGAGCATCTAGTGCGAGAAACCGAGAGTCGGCTTGGTCCCGTCGACATTCTTGTCAACAATGGCGCTACCAACATTGGCCAGGGACCATCTCTCGACGTGACCGATGAAATGCTCGACAAGATGGTCGAGATCAATATCAAAGCTGCCCTGCGTTTGGTCCGATTGACGGTACCAAAAATGATCCAGCGCAAGAGCGGCGGATCGATAATCAACATCAGCTCGATCGCTGGTCTCCACCCTCAGCCGGAAGGGCTACTTTACAGCTTTACGAAGGCAGGCCTGATCATGATGACTCGTAGTTGGGCTCGCGAATTTGGGCCGCATGGAGTTCGAGTCAATGCCATAGCGCCCGGTCTAATACAAACCGATTTCAGCCAGATTCTCTGGCAAAATGAAACATATCAAAACGCGATCAAAACAACACAACCGATCCGACGCATTGGGCAACCCGATGACATCAGCTACGCGGCGTTGTACCTCGCCTCGGATGAAGCCGCCTTTGTAACAGGACAAGTTTTCGTTCTAGATGGTGGTGCAACTGCCTAACTAACGTAGGACAGGCTGGCGGCGGCAGGCAGTCTGTTCTACATACGCTCTGACAATAAGGGAAAAACAATGAAGAGTCTCGAAGGAAAAGTTGCAGTCATCACAGGTGCGGGAGGGGGCATCGGTCGTGAGTACGCGCTGTTGTTCGCCGCCGAGGGAGCCAAAGTCATCGTCAACGATATCGGATGCACAGCCAATGGCCATGGCCAAAGTCCAGTGGCCGATCAGGTGGTCGCGGAGATCGTGGCAAACGGAGGCGAGGCAGTCGCGAACAACGAACCAGTCGGCTCCTTCGCCTCTGCCAAGCGAATCGTAGAAACGGCTATCGAAGCCTATGGTCAACTCGATATTCTGGTCAACAACGCAGGCATCCTTCGTGATCGCACACTTTTGAAAATGACCGAAGAAGAATGGAATCAAGTGATTGAAGTGCACTTGACTGGATCGTTCAGTTGCATGCAGGCAGCAGCCCGAGTGATGACCGAACGAGAAAAAGGAGGGCGCATCATCAATACGTCTTCTAGCTCAGGCTTGTTAGGAAATTTTGGACAGACCAATTATGGCGCGGCTAAGGCCGGAATTCACGCGCTGACTCGGATTGCAGCCTTGGAATTGGCCAAACAGAGAATTACTGTCAACGCAATTGCGCCCGCGGCATTAACTCGAATGTTTCAGACCATACCAGGGGCGGAGGAGTCGGTTAGCATCGACACATTTGGCCCGAAGTTCATTGCACCCTTAGCAGCCTATTTGGCATCCGATGCAGCCGCGAGTATTTCCGGTCAAACGTTCGGAATCGAAGGCCAGCATGTCTTTATTTATAAGATGATGACGAGTCACGGAGCGACGCAATGGAACAGGTTGCAACCTTGGACGATCGAGGAAATTGGAAGAGCCATAGGCCAAATTATTCAGTGGTAGTACTGCTAGCGTTTGTAGACGGTTCGCAACTTTCTCAATGCATGTTACAATCGTTGAAAACGCTATTTGGGTTAGCATTCACCGCCGTAAGATAGGCTGCCAGCTTGTCAGCGCAGTATTCCAGCAGGCTTGCAGCCTGTGCTACGTAACACCTTTCGATCGCAGTTTCCATGAGCCATCCCCACAGTTCGATTGCCAACCTTCCAGAACCCTCTGTCATTCCAATCCAGGGATTGCACTGCGGCCATTACTTCTATCGTTGGAAACGCGAGGTTTTGTCCAACATGGGAAAAGCCGCAGTACACGAAGCGAAGGCCGATTTTTCTGTAGCGATTGCGCCCCTTTCGACCGCTCGTCCCGAGCGCATTCAGTCGTTCATCATCAGCGGGCACAAAGCCGATTTCGCCACCGTCATGATGGATCCGGATCCGTTGCGAATCGATCGAGTGCATCAGCGAATCATGAGCTCGGCGTTGGGTGCCGCTATTGAACCAGTCTATTCGTTTGTTTCCATGTCGGAGATCAGCGAATACTTGCCTAGCAAAGAACAGTACAGCGCAAAACTTATTCGCACCGGCGAAGATCCACAATCGCCAACCTACCAAGCCAAAGTGGCTTCGTATGAAAAGCGGATTCCAATGATGCATGCGCAGCGCCTTGCACCCGAGTTTCCGAACTGGCCAGCCATGTGTTTCTATCCGATGAACAAAGTCCGCAACGTCGGAGCCAACTGGTTTCTCGAGCCCTTTTCGGCAAGAACCGAAATGATGGCCGAACACGCGCAAAGCGGCATGGCCTTTGCCGGTCGTGTTACGCAATTGGTAACCGCTTCGGTCGGACTAGATGACTGGGAATGGGGGGTCACACTCTGGGCCCGCAATCCGCAGTTCTTGAAAGATATCGTATACACGATGCGATTCGATTCGGCGAGCGCACGCTTCGGGCAGTTCGGCACGTTTTACACAGGTTACTTGGCAACCGGACCCGCTATCCTGGATCACTGTATGGTGTAAAGGCCTGTTTCACTCGATGGACCTGGCTCAGCAAATGTCACGTTGCGATAGATCTCGGCAAGGGGAATCGAAATACCTATCGGCTCGATCGCTATGGAATCGGTGAGTTCTGTTGCGTCTGACAAAACCCAGTTGCCATCCGAATGCCGGCGGTATACTTCCACCGACGGGCAGTCTTGCTCAATAAAGATGAGGGCTTGGAGCGAATCGATCTTTCGAAAGTGTTTCGATTTCGGTCCGCGATCGTACGACGCGGTTGATTTCGAAAGCACTTCGACGACTACCGTTGGATTGACGAGCGTATCCCGTTGATCATCATCAAATCGCTGTTCTCCGCATACGATCGTGACATCTGGGTAGGTGAAGAGTCCCGACAGATTCACTTTGACTCGCAAATCGCTATTGTAGACCACGCATGGTTGTTCCTTGAGTGCAGCTCTTGCTTCGGAAGCAAAATTCGTTGCAATCAAGCTGTGTGCGGGTGTTCCGCCGGTCATGGCAAAGACATTACCATCGAAAAACTCGTGCTTGGATTCAGAAGCACGTTCGAATGCGAGGTATTCTGCAACAGTCAATTTGGTTTTTGCGGCGGATGACATTTCAGTTCCCTTTTTCTAGAGGATTCAGATGCATTATCGCCCAAGGAGCGATTTATTGCCACACGTCCCTAATTTTGGAGTTGGGACGATCGGCGCTCGAGCATTGCTAGCGGACCGAGCTCCGGAAAAGTCACTTACGCCGTCCAGGGATTTCGTTTAACGGGTTAAACCAGCCATTGCTTCATGACCTTGCCCCCCACATCCGTCAAACGGAAATCGCGGCCTTGGTTGCGATGCGTTAACTTAAGATGATCCAAACCGAAGAGGTGCAACATCGTCGCGTGGAGATCGTTGATGTGGACAGGATCCTTCGTAATACCCCAACCAAGCTCGTCGGTCTCGCCAACCACCTGCCCGCCGCGAATTCCTCCGCCTGCCATCCACAATGTAAACGCAAAAGGATGATGGTCGCGACCGGTGTTGGCTTCGCGACCGTTTCGGTTCTCGCCCAGTGGCGTGCGTCCAAACTCGGAACCCCATACGACGAGCGTGCTGTCGAGCAGCCCCCGTTGCTTGAGGTCCTTCAATAGAGCAGCGATCGGCTGATCGACGACCCAACTGTTGTAACGCAGGTCTTGGTCCAAGTCGCTGTGCTGGTCCCAGGCTTCATAAATAATATTGACGAAACGCACTCCACGCTCGACCATGCGTCGCGAAAGCAAGCAATTGCGCGCAAAACTTAAGTGAGCATTGGCCACGTTTCCCCGGCCAGTGGCTTGCGGATGTTGAGGGCGTTCAACACCGTAGTCGGATAACGTTGAGGCTGACTCGCCTCGCAGATCGATCAACTCGGGTGCAGAGGCTTGCATTCGAAATGCCAGCTCGTAACTTGCGATGCGACTTGAAATCTCTGGATCATGCACTTCCGAGTAGCGGCTCTCGTTCAACGATTTAATCGCATCCAAACCCCGACGTTGTAACTCGGGTGGAAGACCATTAGGATTCGATAAATTCAGAATGGGTTCCCCTTCATTCCTGAATAAGACCCCTGCATAATGCGACGGAAGAAATCCGCTGGACCACAGGGACGAGCCACCGCTCGAACCGCGTCCGCTGGTCAACACGACATAACCAGGTAAATTCTGTGACTCAGTTCCTAATCCATAAGTGAGCCAACTGCCCACCGTCGGCAACCCAAACGTGCCTCGACCGCAACTCAGGAGCAATTGACCGGGATGATGATTAAATTGTTCGGAAAACATTGAACGCACCATCAGAATGTCGTCGGCACAGGTCGCGATGTTCGGCAAGAAGTCGGAGAAGTCCATTCCGCATTGACCATGCTTGGACCACTTACGGGACGATCCCATCAAAACCGCGGACTCCTTTTTGATAAATGCGAATCGGACCTTTTCCAGCATTTCGTTTGGAAGTGGCTTGCCATGCAGTTCGTTCAGTTTCGGCTTCGGATCGAACAAATCCAACTGCGATGGAGCCCCGGCTTGCAACAAGAAAATACAGTTCTTTGCTTTCGGCGCAAAATGGGGCGGTTTTACTTCAAGTGGATTGGTAACGCCGTCCAAACGGTCGCTAGCACAAGCGGGGGAGCCGAGACGTCCATCTGCACCCAGCATGGCACCCAAGGCAGCCATTCCCAATCCGCTTGCCGAAGTGGTTAGAAAGTTTCGGCGGACTTGTTCGATGTGTTGTTCGTAGGGTGACATACTCTTACCTATTCGCGAGTGATAAACTCGTCCAGATTGATTAAGACTCGAGCGGTCGCAATCCAAGCCGCATTCTCCTGAACAGGAATGGATGGAACAACGAAATTGCCAACCAATGCCTTGGCTTGATCCGCATGGTCGGCATACCAACTTCGCGATGCGTCTAACAGCGCGAGCAGCTCTGCTAAATCACGTTCACTTGGCGGGCGGGCAACACATATGCGAAATGCAGATTCGAGCCGAGACTTTGCATCGAGGTCGTCGTTGGAAAGAACGCGTTTAGCAAACGCTTGCGCGGATTCCGCAAAGGACTCATTGTTCAGTCCGACCAAGGCCTGTAAAGGCGTGTTCGATTTGTTGCGATCAACGCATGCAAGATTCGCATCGGGGCAATCAAATGTTATTAAATTAGGATGAGGCGATGTTCTTTTAAAAAAGGTGTACATCCCGCGTCGGTAACGGTCTGTATCGCTCGAAACAGTCCACTTAAAATTACCCGCATAGCTCAATTCGGCAATTCCAGGCGGCAACGACGGAAAGACACTTGGGCCACCTATCTTGCGAGCTAGCAACCCTGCCGCATCGAGCGTGATATCACGTACGATTTCACCTTCGACACGCAATCGATTTTGGCATGCTAACAATTGATTCTGCGGATCGATTTCAAGCAAGTCCGTTCGCCGGTTGGAAGTCTGTCGATACGTTGCCGACATCAAGATTTGCTTGATCATTGCCTTACGCGACCAAGCCGTCGGCACCTGTGAACCCGCAGTTCCATCGCTTGCATTCAATCCAATGAAGTCGCGTGCCAGCCAATCCAAAAGCTCCGGATGCGTGGGTGCGTCACCTCGTACACCGAAGTCATTGGCCGTTTTTACAATTCCTGTTCCGAAAAGAGTTCGCCAAATATGGTTGACGGTGACTCGAGGCGTGATCGGGTTCTCGAGCGACACGAGCCATCGCGCTAAATCCAGTCGATCGCCGGATTCATCGGTGCTTCGTGGACTCAATGCTGGTAAAGTGCTAAGACCTGTCGGCTTTACATCGGTATCCACCACGGGTTCTAAGAACTCACCGCGCCGCAGGACAAACGTCTTGCGAGGTTCCTTCGTTCGCTGACTGATCACACGAACCGATAGTTCGGGTTTGGCGGGTTCCTTCTTCGCTATAGCTGTCAGCTTTTCGACAAGTGGTTTTGTCGAAGGATGGATACTGCTGAAATGATCCAGCAACTCTTTGCGCTGTGCATCGTTGCGATCGTCTGCCGGTCGCGTCAGGATCTTGGCAATGTTCTTTGGGACATCCATGGGTGCGTCAAGTCCAGACTGCATGGAGACCTTGAAGCGGCCGATGGAATGCTGTTTTCCATACTGGTGGCTCAATCGAATCCTAACGTACAGTGGCTTGTTTGCAGGCAAGGTTTCTTTCAAATGAAATTCGGCCCAATGGTCCTTACCATATTTGTTTCCGATAGCCCAACCTGTTTTGTCGTCGCCGTCGATCGAATGCTTGACCAACCAAGGCCGATCCGCTTGCTCATGATCGGCTTTCGCAGAATCGAATTCCAGTTTCATAGGATGTTGAAAATCCTCTGTTTCCGAGGACTCGATCGTGAATTCGGAAAGCACAAAATTGCCGTGCGCCACGCGGCCCGGTCCTTTGGCTGGCAACGATTTATCAGCCAGCACATCCAGGCGGACCGTGTCGAATGCGACGCCGGACGTCAGACCTTGTATCGTGTAGGTTGCCACCTCCGGGTTTGGTCCGTTTGCCAAAAAGGATCCGTCGGACTCCCTGGTGAATGTAACTTCCCCATCGCTGGTGGCTCGTAGCGCAAGCAAAGGTTCTCGCTTGATGGGATTCTCAACGGATCTACTGATTAGCTTTTTGATTTCTTCTTCCCAGACCGACAGAGCCGGGAGGATTCCGAGTTGAGCTCTACGCAACTCAGCAGTAACTTCAGCAATCGCAGCGTCATGGGATGCTTTGGATTGCTGATAGTGTTTTATTTCCTCTTCCGATTTGGGTACGACCAGCGTTTGCTCGTCGCCGTTATTGTAGAAGGCGAACAGTTGGTAGTATTCTCGCTGGCTAATTGCATCGTACTTATGCGAATGGCAGCGTGCACAACCCACGGTCAATCCGAGCCACACCGCACCAGTTGTCTCTGTGCGATCAAAGCATGCCTCGACTCGAAACTGCTCTTGATCGGCTCCTCCCTCCGTGTTGGTCAAAGTTTGGCGATGGAACGCAGTTGCCAACCTCTGGTTCGGGGTAGGGTTGGGAAGCAAGTCGCCCGCTAGCTGCTCGATTGTGAATTGGTCGAATGGCATATCCGCGTTGATCGCATCGATAACCCAGTCTCGCCATCGGTAAGCGTCGGGACGTGGGTTATCCTTCTCGTAGCCATCGGAATCCGCATAGCGAGCCATATCAAGCCAATGCCGGCCCCAACGCTCCCCGAAGTGTGGCGAGTCAAGCAATCGATCCACATACGTTTCATAGGCATTCGGCCGCGAGTCGGTTACAAACGCATCGACTTCTGCTAACGACGGCAACAGGCCGATCAAGTCCAAGTTGAGCCGACGTATCAGTGTATAGCGATCCGCTTCTGAGGACGGAGCAATACCACGGCTCTCTAACCTGGCTAGAATGAATCGATCGATCGGATTGATGACCCAATTCGATCGCGTTACTTCGGGGAGGGAATACGATTTCAGAGGTTGATAGGCCCAATGGCTCTTTTGTGTTGAGTTCGCGGATTTGTTATCGGGCCATATCGCGCCGCGATCGATCCATGTTCGCAGTACGCCGATTTGGTCGGGGGACAATCGCGAGCCTTCGGGCGGCATGATTTTTTCCGAATCCGTTCCCGCGACATAGTGAATCAATCGACTTTTTTCACTAACACCTGACAGGATGGCCTTGCCAGAATCGCCACCTAGCATGGCTAAATCAGAACGGTCCAGCCGCAGCCCGGCTTCTTGTTTTTCACTTCCATGGCACGACCAGCAGTGCTCGGAAAGAATCGGTTGGACGTCGCGGGCGAAGTCCACTTGTCGGTCTACGGGTGACGGCAACTCTTCCGCGAAAAGAAGAATGGGGTTTGTCATCGCAAACGCAACAGCAACAGTAAGGAAATAGGTTCGCATGATTTCCTTTTCAAAAGGACTGATGCCGAAATGTATTGTCCAGCGGCAGTGGGAGGGTTTTTACGGAGAAAACTTATATTTGCAGACTCTCATTGTACACTGGGGATCTCATTAAGCGGCTCGATAAACTCCCAACCATTTCAAGTGCCCTCACCCGCCTCGACGAATTGATGGGAACAGCACCGTTTCCGGTTCGGGAACTCACCAAGTCAATCGAACCTGCAAATTCGCCCCGCACTGGAGCTCATCCTGCATCGGCTTGGGCGACCGACGCGCCGAAACTGAATTCCCGTTGGTGACTCAGGACGGTTAGTCCTTAGTCACCAAATTGAAACCTGCCGCTGGCCGAAACACGACGCCAACGATAGTAGGTCGATACCGAAATTTCCGGATTGAACTCGCAACTGACTTCAATCCAAACCTTGCGATGGTCGAAATTCTTTCCCGAGACGGAAGCAAATCCAAAGAGGAAGCAACGGCGTGTCACACGCACAATGACCTGTAAAATTGCGACTTCAGATGAATCGAATAGTTCAGCACGCGCGAGTCGGGCCATAGCAGAACCTCTTGAAGAAGATTCCAAGCTAACTAGGACTTACACCGAAGTCGAGCCAAGTTCCTACGTAAAAATCAACCACACCCCTCCAAATAGGGGCCTCGAACCACCCAGCATATAAGTGTGTCTCCTTGCGATTCACCGTTGGAATCGCTTGTTATCTGTGCCGATAATTGAAGTTGCACCTCGCGCCCCATATAATGCCGATCCGTCGCATCTAGACGAGAGTGATCCGTCACTATGATTCGAAGACCGCTAGGTTGACACTGGCGAAAGCCAATTCATACAATCGAAGTGGATGATTTTCGAACGATAGAATCCATTTTAATCTATCCTCATTCCTGAGCTGGACCTTCTTCGAACTATACCAAGTTTTTGCGCGCCGCCAAATGCGAGACCCAATGATTTACTTGGTTTTGGGAAATTGGCAAATCACGACCTTCAACCAACTTTTATCAAAACATGAAGAGATTCAAAACCCCAACCATCGAAATAGAGGATTCGCACGGAGTCATTGTACGACAGGAGTTACCATTTCGAATTGGTGTCATTGGCAATTTTTCGAGCGACCATTCTACCGCCTTTAATGAGCTTCCATTTCGAGATAGACCATTCCAGAAAATTAATCTTGCAGACCATGAACGATTTTACGATCTAGATGGTTCGGAACCAACGGTCGCGAACCCACGGTTGGCAGCATCATGGCAAGGCGTACAGCAACTAATCATGAGTTCCTCCTTAGGCTCGAGCATCGAAATCTACGTCCTGGATTGTCGCGAAAGCGAATTTTGTGAACTGGTGCTTGAAGGTGAAGAATACGACGAATGCAAGCTTTGGAGGAAAGTATATTACGACCAAATGTTGCTTGAAGCCGGAATTCCTCTGGACATCATCATCATCGATTTTGAGTTTACGCATGCACCTCGAGATATCGAAATGCTTAGTCGCTTGGGCTCGATCGGCAAAGATGCATCGTGTCTATTTGTGACTTCTGCAAGCAGCCAACTTTTGCAACGTGATGACTGGCGATTGCTCGCAGAAATTAAAGATATTCAAAAAATATTCTCCACTGATGACTATTCGGGCTGGAATGATTTTCGGAAGACAGATGAGTCTCGTTATGTTGCAATGATAGTCCCACGCGTTGCCGCGAGCGAGAATTGCTGGATCAGCGGTGCATTCTATTTCGTTGATGAAATTATTAAGTTGTTCAATCTATCCCATTGGTTTTTTACTTCAAGAGACGGTTATGATAGTGAGTCACCTTACAATCTGAGGTCTCATTGTGTCACCGAAATCCAAATTGACGGACGCAAGGAAAATGAACTCCAGAATTGTGGATTGCTTCCAATTTGTAGCGACTATACCTCTTTTGAACAATGGTTTCACGGAGCAAAGACAATGCAGAGGCCGCGTCTTTACGAATCGCGTGACGTGATAGAGACTGCCAAAGCGAACCAAGCAGCTGATCTTGCGTCAAGAATTCCATTTGTCTTGGCATCCTCCCGTTTTGTTCGCTATCTTTACGAAATCGCGAGAGGACTCACTAATACTCACCATGAGAGGAATGAATTCGAACAGCGATTCGAAGCATGGCTAAAACAATATGTTTCGGGACAACGGGACACAGAAGATACAGATGGATCCATACAGATTCTGTTTGAAGCAAGTTTTCGATGTAGCCCGATTCCAGGACGACCAGGTGTGGATCAAATGATTTTGGGGATTTGGCCTGTATTGCCCTCGCAACAATTACCATGCCCGGTTCGAGTTTGTTCGCGACTGCCGCAACGACAATATTACTCGTGCTAGCGAGTCCTTCCGCTAGCATAAAACATCTTTCTGCACTGTGGGCATTGTCCAAGATCGAACTTGGATTTAAATGCTGTGGAGCATTTCGGACAGATTCGCATTTTGCTTCCCCATTCCTGCTCTGCTAACCTTTGTGTCTCTTGCTCTTGCCTTTTCCGCAGCAACTCATCGCGATTCACATTCAATGGAACGTACAGAATCCAAAGGATCAAATCACGTGTCGACATTTCCCCATTCAGCCCACCGCGACTATCGCTGTCCTCAGCACTCGCCGCAATCTCTTCAACGTGTGGCCGAATGTCTACATGCTGCAGTACTGCTTTTTCATTAAGGGATTCAACGATGGCCAATGTGTCCCGCCAATTTACTCCGCCTGTGATGGATATGCAGATCAGCCAGGCACGCAGCGACGGCACGATATTTGATTCTGAGCTCTGGGCCAATGTGCTCAAGTAAACGCCAATGTCGTCTCGCCCAGCGAAATTCCAAAGCGGTTGATTTGATCGAACTGCTTCTCGAATCTTTTTTTGATTCTCTACAGTTGCGATGAGATAGCGATCAAAGATCGATTCGACAAATGAAACGACGACGTCAGCAGGTTGACCATGCTGCCAGTTTAATATACGTTGAATGAGGTCCGAAATCCGATCGTGGTCGATATTCGAGGTCATAGCTGCTTGTCAGTCATATTCGCGATAGGTAACGCATCATGCCATTGAATATCCCCATGGTCAGCAATCCGAACAGGATCGAAAGCCACCAAGCGGCGCTTAAATAACGGGATTGCACTAATAATGGGTCGGTGTATCGAATAATATTGGTAATCCGGCGACCTATTCGCCAAATCGCAATACCTGTAAAAAACAATACGAAAGCCAAGACCAGATGGAATCGGTGATGCGCATGTGAAGCTTCGTTACTGAAGTGCGAATTCATTAAACGCACATACCCGCCTAGCCCCCAAAGCAGGCATGTGATTCCAGCCGGTTCGACCAACAAGCTTGGCTTGCGGATTCGAATCGATAGGGCCATGATGAGAGGCCACGCACCCATCAACATGGCCGATAAGACCATCGGTAGCGGCGAAAAATAAATGGCGATTGCGCGCACAGGATCGGCATCGTAACCACGGAGCGTCCTGGAAAGCATCACATAGGCATGTTCGAAAACATATCGAAGACTCGGAGAAAAGTCGATGAAGACTGCGATCAATACGAAACCTAGCATCCAATTACCGTAGGTCGCCAACTCTCTTTTCAAGTCGCTCGTCATCAGCTCGCGTCGGTCGTCTCGGTCGATAGCTCGAATGGCGACATACGATGCAGAATGGGTTCGTTTGCTCTGCGAATCATCGCTTCCCGCTAACCTCGCCAGCCATCGGAAGAACGGAACAAACATCATGAACGGCCAAAATACTAGCTTGCGAAAGGAATCGATTTGTTCCAATCGGTGATCGACTACCGACATTGCCGAATTTCGCAATCGCTCCCGCTCCTGTGCCATAACTTCTTTGCTTAGCAGAGCATCGGCATCCATCATGACGCCGCGAACCTGAGCTTTACCGCGACAATCGGCCTCATTCGCACCTTCCACACGCAAGTGCGATACGACCTGATATCGCTCTGCACATTGTTTTGACAGAACAGGAATCGGACGGCGGGATGACTCTGCCCTGGCTGTCGGTTTCTTTAGCAGTCGCTCGGAAAGCATTTCGCAGCAGGTTCGACACGACGTTGCCCCAGGAAACTCAAATCGTATCGAATGTCTTTTGTCATTTGTCGTCACATAGGTGACCTCGATCACTCTCCCTCCATAAAGTATTCTACAACCTTGAATTGAATGAATGGGAATCTCACGCGCCGCATCGTTGCTTACCATCCACAGAACATTTGGGGTCAACACCAAGTTGGCTCGTAACAGCCCGACGATCATTTGCGATCGGATCATGACCGTCGATTCCAACAGCACTTCGTTCTTGTCCACTTCAAACGCGCGAGTGGTAACATCGCAGCCGAGCGATTCGGCTAGCTCAAGGCAAGACGCAAATCGGTGGTCTGGATTTTTACTCAATCCTTTGAGGATCGATTGAGCGAACCGTTCCGAAACGCTCGGCACGAAATTGCGAGGATGATCGGGAACTGCAGACAAGTGCATATCGAGCAGTTTGTAAGGATCGTTACTTCGAAAGGGACGTTGCCCGGTCAGCATTTCATACAGAATCACACACAGCGAGTATTGGTCAATGCGACCATCCGAAGGTAGTTCAGCGGCTTGTTCGGGCGATGCATACGCAGGAGTTCCAGCAAATCGCCAGTCGTTAGCATCGTCGAACCGTCTCGCTAATCCCAGATCGAGTATCTTGTACTCACCATTGATAGTAACACGAATATTTTCCGGTTTGAGATCGCGATGGACGACACGAAGTCGATGGGCATAGTCGAGCGCGCCGGCAATAGGCAAAACAAAGCTACGAATCTTGTCGATCGACCAAACTTGATGCCTACGAAGTCTCTCCCGAAACGATTCGCCAGCAACGTATTCGAACACCAGATACGGAAAGCCTTCATGCATCCCAATGTCAAAGATGTTTGCGATCGCCGAATGATGAAGGCTGGCTGCCGTCTGCGCTTCTTCAGTAAAGAGTTGCTCCATCGCTTCCACTTCGAAGGCCGATGTCATTCTTCTAGCCAGCAACATTTTCACGGCCACATCACGACGCAAGCGAACATCATGAGCAAGATAAACAACACCAAAGCCTCCCTTTCCAAGTTCGCTAACCAATCGATAGCGATTTTGCAGCAGTGTACCCATCGCTATTGACGTGGAACCGTGCAATGCATTCGCGGGTTGTACTTGTTTGTTCCGTGAAAGGCGTTGATAGGTCAGCGTTAGTCGTTCGTCGTTGTCGGTCCCCCCTTTATAACTCTTGGTTTCAACATTTGCGGTTATCTCCTCCGTAGCTTTCGCACTTTCTTCAGCCTGCTTCTCGTAGTGTTTTTGAATCGCCAACAGCTCCTCACGGAGTCGTGGACGCTCACCGACGGTGACACTTTCTAGCCACGGATCAACATCCATCCACCGCCCGGCTCTGCATTTCCGTTCAAAGGAATCACATACCGCCTCGAAATCATTCATGGCCCTTGCTCCAAACCGTTCGAATCCAAGCGAGCTTACGTTCGATCGACCGAGGCGCCAGTCCAACTTGCGTGGAGATCTCTTCATTCGAAAAGCCCTCCAGCTTGAGCAATGCGATTCTTTGGCATGTTTCGTCAAGCATTCCAAGAAGCTTCGCGCATTCCTCCTCCATTTCAACGATCGATTCAGGAGTTGGTTCTTCTGAAGCAAGTAACTCTAGCGGCGATAAGCCTTCGTCCTCTTTTCCGACGTGACCTGCCCTCTGAATAAAACCACCACCTCGCTTCAACCGTCGCTGTCGCGTAATCTGATCGCACGCTTTTCGAGATGTGATCACAACAAGGAGTGGCCAGAGAGCATCGCGATCTTGTAATTTAGGAAACCGCCCATTGCGTATCCCCACACACAAACTTTTGAAGGCACTAAGAGCAATGTCTTCCTCATTCGAATCGGCTTTAGGGGCCGAACCAAGCTTATGTCGCGCAAAGCCTACCAGACGAAGAAAGTAACGTTCCCACAAAAGCGCTGCGGCCCGATCTTCGCCAGCCCGGAGTTGGCCAAGCCAAATGGTAATGGATTTAGAGTCAGCCATCGCTTTATTCCGTCTTCGTATCTAGTTTTGTTGTTTAGCGCTCTGCCCATTTCATTGAATCATGACAAGCAATCTCAATGAAGCCAACTCGGTGGTATTGTATTCCATTTCTTTCCAAAGCACCATTATGTTTTTCGACCAATGCTATTCAAGGGAGGAAGCTATAGCGGCATGGTTTCCGCCACGATTGGAATCGATCGAAACATAACCCTTCGCTCAGTTCTTCGCGAACGATCTAAGGATTTTCCCAAATCGTTGGCGACCTTTCATGACAGTTGCGGTTGCGGAGTACCTCTAAGATCGAATATTCGCCCAGGTACCCGAACAATCTCTACGAAAGTTTTTAACAATGTTTGTCATGTTAAATTGATCTTCCAACAGTCGCTTTCGTTTGCACAGAGCGCGGGCGGAACGTTTCGAAGCGACGCCATAAGGTCGGTAAACTGGAGCGATTGCATTTTGGACGATTCAAGCATTAGACTACCAAGAAATCACAACTACAAAGACTTCAATGAGAGTAAGGAATAGGTGATTACTAAACAAATTCGCTTTCGCAATTGTTAGATCCAATCAAAGCGATCCAGTCTTCCGGAGGCGATCCAGAGCATCGACAACTCTGCCAGAAAGTTCGAAAGCGATTTCGGGGTTCGGATCTATCCGATCGTGATATGCTGATGGCCGCAGCCCATTCCAATAAGTTCATTTGGAACTGTTTAGGCTATTCGATTATGGACGATCATTTAATTAAGCGAGTGTCCACGAGAGGCACTTTGGCGAGAGATCATTGACGGCCGTGGCATTGACAGGCGGCCTGTCGGATTGCCGTGACACCATTCGTTGGATGGAAAGTGGCTGGCATTCAACTCCCGACACACAGTGTAAACTCGATGATTAGCGAGAGATCGGTCCACTTGCCAACGACAAGAATCAGCACGGAATCTCGGGTATGTCCACCCAAGAATTAATGTCAATGCTCTACGAAATGCGAGTCGAGACTCCTTGGAGTCGGACTCCATGGAGTGGTCCCAATTTCATATATTGATCGATAGAGACATCAATCCAGAAAAGTACTTTGCCACCTGTTCGAATTTTCAGTGGTGCGCTGCGCACATGCCTCCATCCGAAGAATTGCGACTGGCCTTTTCGATAGTTCCTAATGCGAACCATCAATCTTTCCACGTGGCGGACCGTGCAAGTTTCGAAGGGGTGTAACTGCCAACCCGCAGGTTAGCATGCTAGTGTCAGGGGTTCGTATTCGCTGAGAACTTTGCGGTGGGCATGTACTCGGCATGTCTCGGATTCCATGTTCTGCGTCAGAAATTTTGACCAATGATCACTTTGAAACACCGCTCGGAGATTTAACATGCTTCTTGCGCCTTCGAGCGTCCAACGCATTCCGCTTCGTTCCATCCGATCTTTGACCAAGTGGCGGCACGCTCCCTCGATCACTCCAGAAGCAATCGGGTAGCCCCGTCGCAGATACTCGTCGTACTTCATCCGATCTGCATTGTTTTCTAGATAACCACATATGCGTTTCAATTCCGTCAGCGACTTACCCGAAAGCCCTCGGGTTGCTCCAAGTCGTCGCAGCCCTCGAATGACCCCTCTCACTTCACCTCGGAGAATGCGTAGCAAGCGTTCCCGAGTGAACGCCTTGCGAGCGTCGTCTGTTTTTTCGAATAGCGATGCAGCTTGCCAGACATAAGACAACGCACGCAAGATATCCAATACGGCGACGGTTCTGGCACCGAAACTCACGCTCATTTTGATCGCGTCCCAAAGGCTTTCTTGGCCATCCATAATGACGATCAGGACTTGATTGTTACGCCTTCGCAAATCGATCTGACCTATAATCCAAGCCATTGCGACAATGATTCCACTGATAGGAACTTGAGTGCCATCTCCGTTGTCTTCTAAAATCGGGAAGTGCGCCGTCGTGTTCTTGTTTTTGGGTTTGGGGCGATCCGGTTTTATTGCGTCTGGATCGCGGTCATCGCGAAACAAAGCTGCCGTGACCTCTTCGGCGGTTCGGATATTGGGATCGACGCTGTAGACGCTGGCAACGGTTGCCATGCGACGGTTGCCTGGCTTTT
>Ga0105048_10001670_pt1 | contig 35939 bp, 35 predicted proteins | sample MAT05_FD_78382 | JGI IMG/M metagenome (GOLD analysis project Ga0105048, IMG submission 78382) | Freshwater microbial communities from Lake Fryxell liftoff mats and glacier meltwater in Antarctica - MAT-05 | ecosystem: Environmental > Aquatic > Freshwater > Ice > Liftoff microbial mat | place... | reverse complement strand
TGCGCCCTGACGACGTGGTGTTGTCCACATGGGAGCTCGATGGACACCCCGATCACGAAGCCAGCGCACATGCCACGTCGATGGCGTGTGCGAGCATCGGCGCACGGCATATTCAGTTGCCGGTCTGGATGTGGCACTGGGCCGCGCCTCACGACGCCCGCGTGCCATGGCGGCGAATGGTTCGGTTGCCGTTGACCGCAGAAGCCATGTTTCGCAAGAAGCTGGCCATGGGTGCTCACCGCACCCAGTTGGAGCCACAGGACACTGGGCGTCCCGCGGTGCTGGAGCCGGCAACCATGGAACGGATGATGCGTCCGTTCGAATTTTTCATTCTTCCGGTGTGACGTGATTGTGAAAGATACCCGCCAGCTGTTTGATCGCCTGTTTGAAGCTACCGAGGATCCTTGGGGCTTTCGGACACGCTGGTACGAAGCACGCAAACGATCCATCACACTGGCTTGCCTGCCTGCAGCACACTTTGAAAGCGCGTATGAGCCCGGATGCGCCAATGGCGAACTGGCTGCCGCGCTCGCACCGCGATGCGCCAGGCTCAGGGTGTCCGATGGCACGGAAGCAGCAGTGCAGCTCTCAAGAAACCGCCTGGCTGAATTCCCCCATGTGCAGGTCGAGCAGGAGTGGTTGCCCGACGACTGGCCCCGCCAGACCTTCGACCTGGTCGTTCTCAGCGAGTTCGGTTTCTATCTCGATGAGAATGCCCTTTCGAAGATCGCCGTGTACGCGAAAGCGTCGTTGAGTGCGGGGGGAACAGTACTGGCATGCCATTGGCGCCATCCGGTCCAGGGTTTCGCGCTGCACGGCGACGCTGTGCATGCCGTGCTGGACGAGCAGCTGGGTCTTGCGCGACTTGTACACCACGAGGAGCAGGACTTTGTGCTCGATGTATGGTCACCAGATCGCCGATCGGTCGCCCAGCGGGAGGGCTTCGTCTGACGATGGCGCTCAGTGGCAGCGTTTTGCCAGCGATCTCAACAATCTGTCCATCTGGCCGTGGTTGGCGAGAGCGAACCTGGCGTGGGTTGGCAAGTGTCGAGAGCCGATGCGAACGGTCACCGAGTTGGCCGGTGCAGCGGAGAACGCCGGCTCGTCGTTGACGTCGTCGCCGACATACAGTGCGTGCGCAACGCCGCAAGAATGCATTGCGCTGAGCAGCGCATCGCCCTTGTCGGGAGCGGCGCGGACCGTGATGTTGAAAACGGCCCTACCGTGTGACACGGCAATGGCAGGTGGCAACCGATCCAGCAGCCGGGCGACGAAGGTTGCAGCGTCCACCGTCCGGCTCGAACGGCGGTAGTGGACAGCCAGCGACAGTCCCTTGTCTTCCACCTCGATGCCCAGCCTACCGATCGCTGCGATCTCACCCGATAAAGCGCTGCGCGCGCAGTCCAGGATTCTTGTTGCAGTATTTGCGCAGGGTGCCGCCACCGACTCCGCGCCGTGGTTCCCGGCGATGAAAGCCGGTTCAAAACCGAGCCGCTCTGTCAGGTCGTCCAGCTTTCTTCCACTGATCACGGCCAGCGGCCAGCGCCGGTTGATCCGCTTTAGTCGAGCGCTCCAGCTAACTCGAATGCGCGCATGCTCCGGGTCTGAACACAGGGGTGCCAGCGTGCCGTCAAAATCGAATGCCATCAGCGCCGGCTTGTCGAGCAGACGATTCAATGCCAGAACGCCCGTAGGGGAGTACAGGGAGGGCGTCACGCCACCTCACGCCATGGTGCACTGGCTTGCCGCGAATCCTGGCGAAGCTGCGCGGCGTCGCTCAACATGGCGCCAGCCCATTGGTAAATGTTGGCTTTGCGGACAATCACCCGCATCCGGGCCATGTGGTGTCTCTGCTGGGCTGAGCCCATGGCCAGCGCCGTTTCCAAGGAGTGGGACAGTGCGGATGTATCGCGCGGGTTCACGACGATGGCATCATGCTGCAATTCCTCGGCCGCGCCTGCAAATGCGCTGAGCACGAGAACGCCCTGCTCGTCGTCTCTCATCGACACGAACTCCTTGCTCACCAGGTTCATGCCATCGTCCAGGCTCGTCACGGCGCAGACGCAGGCTGCGCGGTATAGACGGTCGACGGCCTCGCGGTCATGCTGGGATTCCAGCAAAATGATGGGCAGTGCACCGTCGGAGCGAAACCGCATGTTGATGCGAGCCGCTTCCGCGCGCACCTGGCTCTGGTAAGCGGCGTAGGCGGGGACACCGGCGCGGGTGGGCGCCACGACCTGCACCAGGCTGACCGAGCCAGGGTATCGCGGGTGCCGGTCAAGGAGAAGCTCTAAGGCCCGCAGCTTTTCGAGCAGACCCTTTGTGTAATCGAACCGGTCCACGCCGACGATCAACCGCACAGAGGGCATAAGCCCGTGTTCACGAAGTACCTGCGACCGGCAGTCGGCCACGCTGGGGAGCCGGTCAAGTTCGTACTCGGCGGGCCAAGGTACGGATATCGGATAGGTGGCGACCAACGGAAATGTGCGCGCTTGAGGCCAGCTCGCGCTCGGTTTCGAATGTCTTTCGCAAACCTCTACCGCTGCCTGGAAATTCTCTTGGTCCCGCGCTGTCTGGAAGCCGACGATCGAGCTGCGCATCAGCCCCCGCACCAATTCGTGCCACCAGGGGCATAGCTCCAGCCGGTCGGGCTCTGGCCAAGGGATGTGCCAGAACGCCACCACGGTAGCCCTTGGAAGATATGCGCGAATGAGCTCGGGCAACAAGGCAAAGTGGTAATCCTGTACCAACACAAGCGGGTCGGGCTGCCTGGCTGCTTGCACGACCGCCTCGGCAAATCGCTCGTTCACCCGTCTGTAGTGCCTCCAATCTGAAGCGCGAAACAGGGGCTTCACGTCGCAGCGGTGGCACATGGGCCAAAGGCTCTCGTTGGCGAATCCGTCCAGAAATCCTCGCCTTTCCTCGTCGTCTAGCCAGACTCTTTGCAGCGAATACTCGGGACGCCCGGGGGGTACTCGACACAACCCTGCAGAATCCACAAATTCGCTGTCCGCCGAGCCGCTCCCATGCGCAATCCATGTACCGGCACATGCACGCACCACCGGCTCAAGCGCAGTGACCAGGCCGCTGGCGGGGGTGGTCACATGCACCCCGGACAGGCCATGTTCATGGCTGTACGGCTCGCGACAAGATACGACGATGACCTGACCGTCTGCACAAGACATGACGAGCTGTTGCAGCCGCTGTGCCGTCCATTCTTCAATCGGCGCGGTGTTGTCCGCCGCTGTGCGCTGTAGAGGAAGCAAATGCATGAGGCCCGGCTCCGAATGGTTTTGAACTATGGGTGGGCCTGCATCCCATTGCTGCAAGGCACGATTCACCAGAGCGCAATCTTGAGTCGGCTGCCCTTACGCCTGGGTCGGAACGAAGGGCATCTTGATGTAGGACAGTTCCGTAGCCCGCCAAAGATGCAGTGCGGGGACGCCGGCACATGCAACAGTCCTACAGAGTGAGACGGTCAACTCCTTTTTTTTCGGGCGCCATGCCTGCGCGAAGATCACATCACGCCACGTGTGGTGGCGCAATAACCTGAAGGGAAATTAATCATGGATTCCATCATCTCGTCCTTTGCCTGGCTCCTGCCCGCCTGGATTATTGGCATCCCGCTGCTCGCAGCCATCGTCAGTCTGGCGAGGACACCCAAAGCCGATCACCTGTCGACGAATTTTGCCGCGCGCCAACACGCCGGGCTGCCTGGCGCTATTGGCGGACGCAACACCCCAGCGGTTTCGAGCTGATCGGCCACTGAGGATTCGACGGGAGCGCCTTCATAAGCACCCCCATTCGCAGCCAGACTTTGTGCGGCGACGAGCGGTCTATTCAAAGGTGTCGGGTGCTGGCGGTGGAATCGCCCATACCCGACCTCCACCCACCGCGTAAAGCAACCGGCGGGGATGTAACTCCACCGGATGGCCGCCGGTGAAAGAGCCAAAAGCGGGTAGCGTTGCCTGCCGTTCGTCCTTGACAAAACACGGCAACCTCAGCCGATCACGCGCCGCGCCATGCAGATTGACCACCGGATGGGTATGTCCTGCCAGCACAAAATGCGTGGCATGAATTTGCGGGTGATGGCAGGCGGCGAACGGGCCCATCAGCCATGGCTCGTTGAGCACCTCAATGCCCAGATCCGGTGGCGGGTCGCCTGCGTGAAGGTCATGGTTGCCACGCACGAGAGTGATGCCTACCGTATCGTGACGATCGCGCCAGGCGCGCAGCGCCTGCAGCACCATTGGCGTGCGACCCGTCGCAGCGTGCATGAAGTCCCCCAGGCACACGATTTGTCGTGGCGCGTACCTATCAACGAGCCGCGTCATACGTTGCAGGTTGTCCTGCGTGCTCCCGGAGGGCACGGGCAGGCCGAACTGACGGTAGCTTGCGGACTTGCCAAGGTGCAGGTCGGCGATAAACAAGGTGTGAGCCTTTGGCCACCACAGCGCGTGTTCGGGCAGAAGTTCAAGGGATTCGTTGGCCCATTGCACGGAGCATTGCGGGGTGGCTTGGACTTCCATTGGGATGGGGACTGGCGGTAGTCTTCGGATCACGTGTGGCGACGGCTTGTTCAAAGTGGCGGCAAAGGACGGGATTTCTTGCGCTCGCGCCGTGGACGCAGTGAAGCGCCATCGGCCAACGTGTCCCGCCCATGGGCCAGAGTCTGCAACACGTTGTCGGCAGCAGGCGTGATCGAACGGGCGCCCGCTGCCCTCTCCAGCTGCGCCACCATGCGCGCAATGCGATCTGCCAGCTTTTCGTTACTCAGTTTCTCCCTCAGCCGTTCAACCAGCAACGGAAAGGCGAACGGGGTCGGACGCTGCAGCGCTTTGACCACCAACGTCTGGCTGGACATGCGCGCCAGGCTGGCGCGCAGGCGGTTGATGTCCAGTTCCTGATGCAGCAATTCGGTTTCGGCCTGGTGCAGCAACCGGTTGCCCGGATCGTGCTTCTTGAACACCTCCCAGAACAGTGACGACGATGCCTGCATCTGCTTGCTGCTGCGCGCCTCGCCCGGGTGGCTCTGAAAGATGAGGCCAGAGACACGGGCAATTTCCCGAAAGCGGCGTTTTGCCAGCTCGCTGGCGTTGAGGCTGGCAAGTGCCTCCACTATCAAGTCGTCTGGGTCGGGCGGCACAGCGAGTAGCGACGGCAACAGGCCGGACCAGTCCAGCGCGTCCGCGCAGAGCAGCTCGAAACCGTAGTCGTTTACCGCCATGGAAAATGTGCGTGGTGCATGTTGTGCGACACGCCACGCGAGCAGGCTGGCCAGACCCAGGTGCACATGCCGTCCCGCAAACGGGTAGAGAAACAAATGCGTGCCTTCTCGCGACGTGAGGGTTTCCGCCAGCAGAATCTGCATTGTGGGCAGGGCGGACCATTGGCATTGCAGGGCCAGCATCGCCTGCGCGGCCTGCAGCTCCGGGCTGGTGGACGGGTCGCCACGCGCCACGCTCGCCAACTGCTCGACCACGGCGTCGGCCAGTGTGGTGGACAGCGGCATGCGACCACCGTTCCAGCGCGGCACGGCGGGCCGCTTTCCGCTGGCGCGTTTCACCCAGGCAGTCATGTCCTGCACACGCACGAACTCCAGTAGCCGGCCGCCGAACAGGAAACAATCGCCTGCCTTCAGACGAGCGGCAAAGCTTTCTTCGACCGTGCCAAGCCTGGCGCCGCCCAGGTACTGCACCACCATGCTGGCATCGCTCACGATGGTACCGATGTTGGCGCGGTGGCGTCGCGCAAGCCGCGCGTCCGTCACGCGCCAGACGCCGCGCTCGTCGGGCCTTGCGCGATGGTAATCAGGGTATGCGGCAAGCGAGGCCCCGCCTTGCGAGACGAAGTCCAGACACCATTGCCAGGCATCTGCCGAGAGGTCGGCATAGGCTGCGGTACTGCGCACCTCGGCCAGCAGCTCGTCGGGCACAAAGCCGCCGCCCAATGCCACGGTGACCAGATGCTGTACCAGCACGTCCAGCGGTTGCCTTGGCGGCTCGCGGGCTTCGATGCGTCCGGATTGCACAGCTGCGCGCACAGCTGCGCCCTCGATCAGCTCCATGCTGTGCGTCGGTACCAGGCTGATACGCGACTGTCGCCCTGGCGCGTGACCCGAGCGGCCTGCGCGCTGCAAAAGCCGCGCTACGCCCTTTGGCGAACCGATTTGCAGAACCCGTTCAACCGGCAAAAAGTCCACGCCCAGATCCAGGCTGCTGGTGCAGACCACTGCGCGCAGCGCGCCGCTTTTCAGGCTGATCTCGACCCAGTCGCGCGCGGCGCGGTCCAGCGAGCCATGGTGCAGCGCGATAAGCCCTGCCCAGTCGGGCCGGGCCTGCAGCAGGGCCTGGTACCACACCTCGGCCTGCGCGCGGGTGTTGGTGAAGACCAGGGTGCTGCCGCTGCCCTCGATCTCGGTCACCACCTGTGGCAGCATCGCCAGACCCAGATGGCCGGCCCAGGGGAAACGTTCGGCGCGTGGCGGTAACAAGGTGTCGACCACCAGGGTTTTGGGCGTTTTGCCTTGTATCAGCCGGCCTTTGCGTCCAGGGCCGAGCAAGGTGCGCCGCGCCTGTTCCAGGTTATCCAGCGTGGCCGACATGCCCCACACCATCAGTTCGGGCTGCCAGCGCCTGAGCCGCGCCAGCGCGAGCTGCAGCTGCACGCCGCGTTTGTTGCCCAGCAGTTCATGCCACTCGTCCACCACCACCGCGCGCACGCTGCCAAGCGAGGCCTGGGCATCGGCACGCGAGATCAGCAGGCTCAGGCTCTCGGGCGTGGTGATCAGCGTGCTGGGCAGGCGTTTACTCTGTGCCGCACGTTGACCGCTGGGTGTGTCGCCGGTGCGCGAAGCTATGGTCCAGCGGGGTGCGAGTTCGGCAAGCGGTTGCTGCAGCGCGCGCAGCGTGTCTGCGGCGAGCGCGCGCATGGGTGTGATCCACAGTACAGACAGTGGCGCAGCGGTGCGTGCATCTGCGGCACCATCTCCCGTATCGGTCAAAGCTTGCAACGCGCCAAGCCAGACCGCGTAGGTCTTGCCCGCTCCGGTGCTCGCGTGCAGCAGGCCACTCTCGCCCGTTTTCATCGCAGCCCAGACATCGCGCTGAAAATCAAACGGGCGCCAGCCGCGCGCTGCCAGCCAGGCGCTGGCAGCGGGTTGTATCGCAAGCTTGCGCGGACTCATGTGGCGCTGCGGGGCAACAAGGCGGCCAGCGTCTGCAAGGTGTCGGCCTGCGCCACCAACTTGTCTTCGCGCCAGCGCAGCATGCGCGGAAAGCGCACCGCAATGCCGCTCTTGTGGCGCGGACTGTGTGCGATGCCTTCGAAGCCGAGCTCGAACACCAATGTGGGCCGCACGCTGCGCACCGGGCCGAAGCTCTCCTGTGTGGTCTGGCGGATGATCGCGTCCACCCGCGCCATCTCGGCATCGCTCAGGCCCGAATAGGCCTTGGCAAACGGCACCAGCGTGCGGTCGGTTTGCTCGGGCGGTGCGTTCCAGACCGCAAAAGTGTAGTCGCTGTACAGGCTGGCGCGTCGGCCGTGGCCGCGCTGCGCGTAGATCAGCACTGCGTCGACGCTCATCGGGTCGATCTTCCATTTCCACCACACGCCCTCAAGCTTGGTACGGCCCACGCCGTAATGGCTTTCGCTCTGTTTGAGCATGAAACCTTCGGTGCCCAGCGAGCGAGCGGCCTCGCGTTGTTCGGCCAGTGCAGGCCAGTTGCTGCCTTCGATCAATGGCGAGACGATGAGCCTGGGGTGGTTCACTGATCGGATCAGTGTCTCCAGTGCCGCCCGACGCTGGTGCTGCGGCTGCCTGCGCTGGTCTTTGGCGCCGTGTTCGAGCAGGTCGTAGGCGATGAGCACTGCTGGCAGATCGCGCAGCAGTTTCGGGCTCACTGTCTTGCGGGTGGTGCGCTTTTGCAGGTCGGCGAAGGGTTGTGCACCACCGCCGGGCCCATCGCGCCAGATCACGATCTCACCGTCGACCACGGTGCCATCGGGCAGCATCTCGCCCAGCGCCGCCAGCTCGGGAAAGCGGTCGGTGATCAGCTCCTCGCCGCGCGACCACAACCACACCTGCCCAGCGCGGCGCACCAGCTGTGCGCGGATGCCGTCCCACTTCCATTCGACCTGCCACGCACTCGGCGCGCCCAGCAGAGCATCGAAGCGGGCCACCGGCTCATTCAGCGGGTGTGCCAGGAAAAACGGGTAGGGCTGACCGTTGGTGGCACGGTCTTGCTCGAGCGCACTTTCGGGGGCGATGAGAGCAAGGTATTGCACAGCCGTGGGTTGCGCGCCACTCAACGTGTAGCCCATGAACCGCTGCGCCAGACGCCGTGCGTCCACGCCTGCCACCGCTGCCAGGGCCTGCGTGACCTCCAGCCGCGAGACGCCGACCCGAAACCCGCCGGTGATGAGCTTGAAATAGACCAGACGCTGGTCGTCGGGCAATTCACACCACTGCTGCCGTAACCTGGCCGCAAGTTCGTTGGCAAGCAGGCCGCGCAACGGCAGCAGGTGGTTTGCCAGCCAATCGGCCAGGCTGCGCTGCTGCGGCCTGCTGGCTGGCGGCAGCAGCAGAGAGACCGTTTCGGCCAGATCACCCACAGTCTGGTAACTCTCGTCGAACAACCATTCGGGCAAATCGGCCGCCTGTTGCGCGAGCCCGCGCAGCACGCGTGTTGGCACTAGCTGGCGCGGCTTGCCGCCGGCGAGAAAGTACACCGCCCAGGCCGCGTCGGCTGGCTCGGCGTCGCGCAGGTAGCGTTGCAGTGCGGCCTGCTTGTCGCGGCTGGCGGTGCTGGCGTCGAGCTCGCGGTAGAGATCAGCGAAAGCCCTCATTCGCCGGTCACACTGTCGGCGGCGCCATCATTCACATGCCCTGCGTCGCCCATGTCCTCATCACCGTACTGCGTTTCGAAAGCTTGCGCGTCCAGTCCTTGTTCGTTCAGCCAGCGCACCAGCACCGGCACGCTGCCGTGCGTCACGCGGATGTGCTGCGCACCTGTGCCCGCGATGGCACCGAGCAGGCCCGGCCAGTCGGCGTGGTCGGACATGACGAAGCCGCGATCCACGCCACGGCGCCGGCGCCTTCCGCGTACCTGCATCCAGCCGCTGGCGAATGCGTCGGACGCATCGGTTCCGAAGCGCTTCATCCACGGCGTGCCCTGGGCCGAGGGTGGCGCGATCACCAGCGCTCGTTTGAGTGCCGCATTGTCGATCTCGGCGTCGGTCACGCGGTGGGTAGCGGGCAAGACCACACCGGCCGCGCGGTAAACCGAGTTCAGTGGCTCCATCGCGCCGTGCACCACGATCGGCCCGATGGCGGCATCAACCCCGCTGAGCACCCGCTGCGCCTTCCCAAACGCATAGCACAGCAGCACAGACGCGCGTCGCTCACTGGCATTGCGCCGCCACCAGTCGTTGATCTGATCAAACAGCGCGGCCTGCGACGGCCAACGGTAGATTGGCAGGCCAAAGGTGGATTCAGTGATGAAGGTGTCGCATTGCACCGGCTCGAAGGGTGCGCAGGTGCCGTCGGACTCGGTCTTGTAGTCACCAGAGGCCACCCACACCCGTCCCCCATGTGCCAGCCGCACTTGCGCCGAGCCCAGCACATGTCCGGCCGGATGCAGCGAGAGGCGCACGCCATGGTGTTCGATGGTCTCGCCGTAATCGAGCGTTTGCAGCGCGATTTCCGCGCCCAGGCGCTGGCGTAGCGTGCCCGCGCTGAGCGTGTGGGCCAGGTAGTGGGCGTGGCCACTGCGCGCGTGGTCCGAATGGGCGTGGGTGATCACTGCGCGGTCCACCGGCCGCCAGGGATCGATGTAGAAGTCCCCTGCGGGGCAATACAGGCCTTCCGGACGGGCGATGACGAGGTCCCTATCCATGACAAATTCCGAGCCAGGTCATTTAGTCGTCGTACCTTTCGCCTTGTAGCGCGCCCGCAGCCACGCCATGCGTCAGCTCGCCCGGTGGGCAGCCTTGACTGATGGGACCGATGAGCGCTTCCAGATTCGTCGCGTGCTTGCTGAAGCCATCGGTTGTCCTTGAGCGGGAGCTCCCCGCGCATACCAATGTATGAAACTGATCGGAGCAAGTTTGTCGGACCATGGCGTTATCGGCAGTAGGCACAAGCGCACCGACAATCAGGGCGAGGAAACTTGCTTGCGCGCCTGGCGTGAGAGAAACGTCGCGGTGTGGGGTGGTCATGACGATGTGCCCATCGGGACTATTGCGAGCAGTTTATGGATAATCCCTTACCCCCGGGCGAGCGTCAGTCCTATAGTGAGCGAATGCCAAAAGGGCGAAAGTTGGCTTTTGAATTGATTCAGGAGATCCGTGTGCGCAAAATCATCGTCATGGCTGTCATTGGCTACCTCTGGAAGCGATTGGTCGCCAACAAGACCCGTCCTCCAAACACGATTGCCGAGTTGCCTGAAACGCAACGCTGAGTCGGCGACTGGCGCCAGTTGCGCCATTAAAATCAAATCCACCTTTGCATCCTGCCCGGGCATATCTCGCCGCTGCCACAATTCATGAACTGGAACGTCATGCCAAAGCTGAGTCGCTGTCGGCTTGCGACATTTGTGGCACAAGGCACGCTGCGGCAAAAGGGTTGCAGGGCGCAATGGTCACAGATTGGCCGGGCCTGGTGCAGATGACCGACAAGACGGGCCACTTGCGCGCGTCCCGCATTGTCGAGGGCAGCGAACAGCTCGTGCAAGCCGCCGTGCATGCCGATACGGTGGCACAGTTGGCGGTGAGTAGCCTCGATGAGCTGACGCGGCGCACCCAGCGCGACGAGCTGACGGGCGCAATCAATCGTACATTGATGCTCGACCGCATCGACAACGCCATTGCCATGGCGAAGCGACACGGCAAGCAGGTGGGCCTGATCTTCGTCGACCTCGACGACTTCAAGCCGATCAACGACCGCTTTGGCCATGGCGTTGGCGACGCCGTGCTGAAGTTGGTGACGCGCCGTCTCGGAGAGGTCGTGCGCGATTCCGATTCAGTAGGCCGCCACGGTGGCGACGAGTTCCTCGTGCTGCTCGCCGAGTTGGCCAGTGCGGCAGACGCCACTCCGGTAGCCCAAAAAGTGGTTGAGGCCATCGGAGAGCCCTTTGTCGTTGGACATCTTGCGCTGATGCTTTCTGCGAGCGTGGGCATCGCCGTCTATCCAGAAGATGGCGACAATGCCGTCGTTCTCATCGGGAGCGCCGACGCGGCGATGTATCGGGCCAAGAAGCGGGGTCCTGGTGGCTTCGCCCTGTCCTCCGAGCAGGGGGTCAAGACGCTCGACGGGCTCAACGAGCCAATGGAGCTGGCTCCGTTGGCCAGACGGCCGGATTCGGCATTCGCCGAGCATGAGGCGCGCCTGCGCGAGCTTCTCGATGCGAACCGTCGACTGGTCGGTGCGGCTCACACCGCGAAGAGCCTTCAGGTCAGTGCCGAGGAAGCACACCTGCGGCAGATCAACTTCGTGGCGATGGCGGCGCACGCGTTGCGAAACCCACTCTCGGCGATCCGCATGGACACCGCCGTTCTCACGCAGCCCGAGGTCAGCGACGCCGCGCGCACTGACAGGTACCGGGCGATTGAGCGGCAAACGGCGCTGATAGCGCGCTTGATCGATGACCTCATCGATGGCTCGCGCGTCGGCGCTGGCAAGTTCCAGTTGCTCCGCAGCGACTCTCGCCTGGACGGTATCATTGCCGCCGCGCTCGACGCCTGCCGGCACGCCATCGACGCCAAACAGCTGCAGCTCCGGATCGACCTGGCCGACGAGCCAGCGGTGGTGCATGGGGACCCGCAGCGTTTGACGCAAGTGTTCTCGAACCTGCTGAACAACGCGTCGCGCCGGGCCGCGCGCGGCGGCGCCATCACGCTTTCCATGCAGCTCGACGGTGCAGAGGTGGTTGTGTGCATCGCCAATGACGGCGTCGGAATCGCCGCCGATGATATGCCACGGATCTTCGATCTGTTCATGCTCGATACCAACGTGCCGCGCTCCGACGCCGGCCTCGGCATCGGATTGGCCGTCGCCCACGAACTGGTGCGCGCGCATGGTGGCACCGTATCGGCGAACAGCGCAGGCGCAGAGAGCGGCAGCGAGTTCGTCGTTCGGTTGCCGCGCTCGCCGCGCTGATGTGCATTGGTCCTGCGTTGCGCCGTAGTGCGCTCCAGTGCGCTCCAGTGCGCTGCGGAGTCTGCAAATGCATGTGCCGCCCTCCCAATGGTTTTGAGCTGTGGGTAGCTGGGTAAGCAGTAATGCTTTTTGACTGTAGGACATCCGGACTTGCGCGTCTTGACCGGCGCGGCGGCGGCAGCGCGGTGTATGCTGAACTCTTCAACACGCCGGGGACACACCAATGCCTTTCAACCGCAACCACGTGCGCGCCTTTCTCGCCAGGACCGAGATCGATCTTTTCGAATCCAGTCTCGGTGCCGATCTCAAGGCACTGACTGCTGCCGATGTGCAGCGCCGCATCGACAGGACCCGTAAGCTGCGCACCAAGTACCAAGACCTGCTGCAGCGCCAGAAACTGGCGACGCGCGCTCGCACGTCCAGCAAAACCGGAGCCCGCGGCGACGCCAATGAGCGCACAGCGAAAAAAGCCAAGGCCTTTGACGAAACGCTCGCACGCTTCGAAGCACATGCAAGAATTCTGGAGGGTGCCGAAAAAAGGGCGGCTGTGAAATCGAAAAGCATGGCGAAGGCCGTATCGGCCATAGCCCGAAAGACGGCTGCAAGAACGAGGCCCGCGAAACACAAGCCGGTTCCGGCGGCCGTGACACTGCGTGAGGCGCTGGAAAAAAAGCGTGCTGCAGAGACGTCCGCGCTGTCAGTACCTCCCACACGCAGTCGCAAGGCTCCAGCATCGTTCATAGAAACTATCGGAGGCATTGGCGCCACTCCACCCAATGTGCGAGCCGCCGTTGTGGCTTCGCGTCTGGATCAATCGGGCCTCAAACGCATTCAGGGCCACACCGGCACCCAGGTGCGAATGGCGCAAGCCAGACGAGACCATCGCGGCTGAGGTTCGCGAACCCGCCTGCCGCGGCTGGCCCATGGCCATGCCCTCCACAGAGTCCATCAGCAGGTCCAGCGGATGCTTGCCTTGATTGTGGCTGACGCGCCGCGGACTGTCTTGCGCTCATGAATCAGGAACAACCCGTGCAAGAAAACAAACCCGTTGGTGCCGCGGAAAGCCGCCCTGCGATGGCGGTTCCACGCGTGAATCCTTCGTCCACCCTGTTGTTCGTAGTGAACGCAGCCTCGGGCACCATCGATGCCGATGCGAGGCGTGCCGTGATCGAAGCGGCACTGGCGGAGCGTGGTCGACGTGGCGAATTGTTGATGTGCCGACCTGACGAGTTGGCGCAGGTTGCGGCTCAGGCTGCAGCCGCCGCGCTGGATCGGAACTCCGCGGTCATTGGTGTTGGCGGCGATGGCAGTCTCAATACGATCGCTCAGGCGGCACACGCAGCGGGCTGCGCCATGGGTGTCGTTCCGTACGGCACGTTCAACTACTTTGCCAGAACGCACCACATACCTACCGAGCCCGCAGCCGCTGCGCGCTATGCGCTGGACGCGCGCCCGTTGCCGGTGCAGGTCGCTGCCATCAACAAACGGGTTTTCCTGGTCAACGCGAGCCTTGGCGCATACGCCGACCTGTTGCAGGATCGAGAAGCCTACAAATCGCGCTTCGGACGCAGCCGATGGGTGGCCACGATCGCGGCCTGCGTGACAGTGCTGCGCGCACGACGCCGGCTACGGCTGGAGGTCGAGCTCGGTGACACGGTTCGCAAAGTGCGGACGTTGACCCTTTTCGTAGGCAATAACCGGCTGCAGTTGCAGCAGTTCGGTGCGCTGCCCGACGACACCATGCCCGGTGAGCCCGGTGACGGCAGCCTGGCGGCCCTGATGCTGCGCCCCATCGGTACGTTGTCGATGATGGGGTTGATGTTGCACGGCGCCATGGGTGAGCTTCTTGAAACCGCTGGCGTAGAAGCTTTCGAATTCAAGCGCATGGTGGTCAGGCCCACGTTGTTGCCAGGCATCCGGTCTGTCAAAGTGGCATTCGATGGTGAGGTGACACGGATGCGCGCACCCCTGGACATTCGCGTTCTGGATAAGCCGTTGTACCTTCTGCACGCGACGGGTGCATCCGACCCGCCGCGCGGGTCTGAGGTGGATGCATGAGCGTGTTGCTGCAGATTTCCGACACGCATTTCGGCACTGAACAGCCACAAGTTGTCCGGGCCCTGGTGGTATTGGCCAAACAACTGCGGCCCGATGTGGTGGTGTTGTCGGGCGATATCACGCAACGTGCACGACCGGAGCAGTTTCGAAAGGCAAAGGCCTTTGTCGACCAACTGGGAGCACCGGTGCTGGCGATTGCGGGCAACCACGATATTGCGTTGTTCGATCTCTGGGCGCGCTTCAGACGCCCGTATGCGCGTTACGCCGCGGTGTTCGGCGCTGATCTCGAGCCCGTGTATACCTCGCATGATCTCCTTATCGTGGGCGTCAACACCACGCGGGCATGGCGTCACAAGAACGGGGAAGTATCCATGGTGCAGATCGATCGGGTGGCGAAGCTGCTGCATGCGGCGAGCCCCCGACAGCTGCGCGTGGTCGTGGTGCACCAGCCTGTCGCGGTGACACTGGAGGAAGACCGGACCAACCTGCTACGCGGGCACGAAATCGCAACGCGGGTCTGGTCGGCCGCCGGGGCCGATGTGGTGATGGGCGGTCACATCCATTTGCCCTACACGCAGGCATTGCAGGGCCTGGAGCGCCAAACGTGGGTGGTTCAGGCGGGAACGGCGGTTTCTTCGCGCACCCGCTCGGGGGCACCCAACTCGGTGAACGTGCTGCGCTGGCCGATACCGTCTGCGGAGCACGAGCCGCGGTCCGGGACCGAGCACCCTGAGAGCGGCGGCTGCCTCCTCGAACAATGGGACTACGCGGTGACCGAACAGGCATTCGTGTGTGGGCGCGCCACTGAAGTTCAACCGGATCGCATCTGACTGGCGTGTCAGGACTCCACCAGCCGACGGCATGATGCTGATGCCAGTGCTGTTCCGGAAAAAACGGCTGCCTGAGCCAAAGTCGGTTTCAAGATCTGGACGATTTCAAGATGCGCTGACGAGCGGTAAATGTCCTACGCCACGCTGTGCCGCCATCCTATTGTGCGGCGCGGCACTCACGTGCATCATTCCTTGACCCCAGCCGAGAGAACCAGCCATGTCCATTATCCGCACTACTTCCCCAGCCGTCATTGCCGGTTCCACTTCGATGGATGGCCGACAGGCAGGCGCAAGCGCCGTCAACGCGGACCGCGGGGTGCTGATGCGTCAGTATGATGAACTGCGAGTGCAACTGGTGGGCCTGCACTGCGCTGTCGAGCCGGACATGGTGGCAATTGACGAAGCAATCGACAGACTGGCACGGTTGCAGTCTGACGTCAAGGCCACATATGGTTTGATCGGAAACAACCCGGTAGAAAATTGAATCAACCATCGGCTGGCACACGGTGCGCTGCGCACGCTGGACGGTCGGCGCAGTCTTAGCGCACGGAAGTCTGCCTTTGCGCCCACCACTGAGGCGCGGCTTGATCGGGCGGTAGCAAGCGAAGATCCTGCTCCTCGAGCGCTTCGCGAGCCAGGCCGTCCGCCACCATGCCGTTGCCATCCGCCGCCAGCGCAGGTGAGATCCGGCGCAAAGCCTCCGCAAAGTTGCTGACCCAGATCAACTCGGCCTCAGACAGTTCAGTCAGGGGTCTCTGGTTACGCATCATGAACCCTTCAAAGATGTGGGTGGCGCACCCGCGCGGTCAGGGCTTGGTTTTGTTGCCCGCGGTCTTGCCCGTGGGTCTATCCGAGCGGGAGGGAAATTCTTTGCGGGCAAGCTCGGTCACCACCGGTGAGCGCCCGGTATCCTGCTGCCCCTGTGCCACATCCCGCGCAGCCTGCTGGACTCGTGCATCCGGAATACCGGTCTGCTCGTCGCTGGACTCGTCGCGCTCGTGTGGAAGGCGAGGCTCGGAGTGCCCGTGCCGGCTTGCCTTGGTCTTTCCTGAATCGGGAGTGTCGCGCCGGGGTTCGGCGTCGGCCGCCGTTTTGGTGGCCATCAGATCAGCCAGAAAATAAGCAGCGCAACCGCCGGCACGCCCAACAGCCATGCAATGAAATATTTGCCCATGAGGTCCTCCTTGAAACGGGTGAATGTCGGTGATCGGAAACGTAGTGCAGATGTCGGGGTGTCGCTTTACTCAGCGCCCCACAAGCTTGTGGCCTGTCAGGGACAAAATGCCGAGTAAATCGATGCCAGGGTGTGACAAGTCGTCAGGTAGGGGCAGCGAGCCCGACGCGCTTTGGTGCACGCGGCGCAAATCGCCACGTTGTGTCATGTCATCTACCACTGCGGTAAACCCGACCAGGAGCAGGGCGGCGACCACCAGCAGAATCCAGATAATGACATGTTTCCAGGCCTCGGCCGATGAGAGTTGGTCTGACTCGCGGCTCGGCATTGGGCTTTTGTGGATGCTCATGCGTCGCTCCTCATGGGTCAGTGCGGTGAATCGATGTTCTCTGATAAGAGTCACGCTTGCTGTCAGTGCGACGCGCTGCTGTTTGTAGGAATGAGCCGATAGACCGGAGGGAAATGGTGTCAACGGCGCGCAGACGAACGTGAGCCCCGGGCATTGGCGTATACCCAGGTGAACTCGGCGCCAAGCAGGAAAACCTGCGCCGAGTAATAGACCCATAGCAGAACCAGCACCAGCGATCCCGCTGCGCCATAGGCAGACGTGATCCCGCTGGCGCCCAGGTACAGGCCGATCAGGGCTTTGCCCAGGCTGAACAGCAGGGCGGTGACCCCAGCGCCCACCCATACGTCACTCCACTGCACCCTCGCGCGCGGCATGAGCTTGTAAATCATCGCGAATATGGTCGCGGTGATCACGAAGCCCAGACCGAGGTTCAACCCCTGCGCCAGCAAGACCCACTCGCCCAGCGTGTCGTGCCACCATCGGCCCACGGCGGTGATCAGTGCCCCGAGCACCAATGAGACCATCAGCAGGAAGGCCAAGCCAAGGATCAGCCCGAACGACAGCACACGCGCCCGCAACAAGGCCCACAGGCCGTTGCTCGCGGGGCGTTGGGGCACCTGCCACACGCGGTCGAGTGAGCTCTCGAGTTCGGCGAACACGGTTGTGGCGCCGACCACCATCACACCAAGACCGATCAACGTGCCCCACCAACTTTCGGCTGGCTCGCTGGCGCTGGCCACCAGGGTCTGGATCGACGCTGCAGCCTGCGTCCCCAGCAGGCCGCCGAGCTCGTCCATCAAATGACCCTGCGCGGCCTCGCGCCCCAGCAGCAGACCCGCCACCGAAATCACGATCAGCAGCAGCGGGGCCATGGAGAAGAACGTGTAGAAAGCCAGCGCGGCGCCCATGCTGGAGGCACCGTCGTCGATCCAGCCTTTCATCGCCGTGCGCGTCATCGACCACCAGCCCGGCCGGGGGCCGACTGCGTCTGGCTGGCGATCCTGCGTCGCCATGGCGCGCGGCTTATCCAAGCAGTGCCGGGTTGGTCCACCAGAGCACCGCGTTGAGCACTCCTGCGAACGACACCCAGCCCCAAAGCGGCACCAGCATCAGGCCAAAGACCGGGCGTATGCGCCAGAACGCGCGCACCGTCAGCGCCACCAGCAACCAAAGCACTCCGATGTCGACCAACGCCCACGAACCCTGATGCCAGTCAAAGAACAACCAGGACCACAATGCATTGGGCACCAGCGCCACGCCGTAGAGAACCAGGCCATTGGAGCCAGGCGGCACTGACTGGCGATGGCGCCAGACCAACCACGCGGCCGCCCCCATCAACAAGTACAACACACTCCACACAGGGCCAAACACTGTGGGGGGTGGTGCCCATTGGGGCAGTTGCAGTGCGTCGTAGAACTGGGCGGCGCGCGCGGATGCGAGGCCCCCCACTACAGCGGTCAGAAACGTCAGCCCGAACCAGAGAAGTGCACCCCGCGCGCTGTCGGCGGACAGCACCGGCGAAATGCCACTGGGGTGCTGCGTGGTGAGGCCCGACAAAGTCTCGCGAGAAAGGGATTTTTCCATGACGTTCTCCTTGCATTGGCGGCCTGCCGATGATCGCCAGCCATCGCGTGTTGAAACGACTGCATGCGGGCGCCATCGCAGCTATCGACTGGTGCTTTGTGCAGCCGCCCAGGTCATGGCGCTATACGCAGCCAGCCCTGCCATGGCGGTTATGAAAGTGCCCCATGCAACGTCTACCAGCACCAGTTTGGTCGGCCAGGCTTTGAGTGTCGCCATGTTTGTCAAGTCATACACGCCGTAAGCCACCAGGCCCAGCAGGGCCGAGCGGCCCAGCGCTTCGGTCCACCCATGTGCAGGCGGTGTGAGTGCGACAAACAACACGCCAAGCGGATACAGAAAGTAGAAAAGCACCGCTGGCACCATGTTGAAATTCTCGGCGGCGACGGCGACCATCTGCGAGCGATAGAACTCGCGCGCAATAAGCCCCAGCCAGAGGCCATCCAGCACGCCGACGGTGATCAATGCCGCGCCGTAGCCCCAAGCGTAAGTGGCGATGTTCATGATGTACGTTCCAGTAATCAGGGTTCTGTGGCCACACCCACCCTGGGCCCTGGCTGCCTCGACTGAGGCAGCCAGGGCAATAATTCGGGGCGTCCAGATGCCCCGGGAATCAGGGAGTGGTCTTCTTCTCGCCTTTTTTTTGCGAGCCCACCGGTGAGTTGGACTTGCGGTCAGCCGAATTTTTGTCCGCGCTTTTTCCGCCGTTGGCGCCTGTGCTTTTGACGGGGTGGTTCTTGCCGCCGTTGCTGTCTTTGGTATTTTGTGGCATTCGAATCTCCAGTGAGGATCAAGCCCCTAGAATATCCAATCGGGCGCGCGTGGGAATGACGAAACAACCCATGTTGCTGTAGGACGCTGTCCTGAATCGCCGACGCAGTACTGGAGCTGCTAGCGACTTTGCGATTTCAGATCGACCAGCAAGCTCTCCAGCACGTTTGGATCCAGAGGTTTGACGAAGTAATGGTCGAAACCAACCTCCGCAGCGCGGCTGCGATATGCCTGTTGGTCCCAACCGGTCAACGCAGCCAGCACCGTGTCTTTACCTTCAGCTTGCTGGCGGAGTCTGCGTGCCGCTTCGTAACCATCCATCCCGGGCATGCCGATGTCCAGAAAGATCATGTCGGGTTGATGGGTAGCGGCCAATTCCAATGCATCTAATCCATTGTTGGCAATCCACACCTGGTTTCCCAGCAAACGCAGCAACATGGCAAGACTTGCTGCTGCATCCTGATTGTCGTCCACCACCAGCAGTCGATAGGCAGGAGCGACCTGCGGTAGGTTATCGCTTTCGGGTTCGGTAATTTGCGCGTTGTCTGGTGACGACAACGCCAGGGTGCAAACAAAGTCGCATCCTTTGCCAAGACCCTTGCTGTGAGCTTCGACCGTTCCGTTGTGCATTTCGACCAACCTCTTCACCAACGTCAACCCGATGCCCAATCCACCTTGCGCTTTTGAGGAAGCGGGATCCGCCTGTACGAACAGGTCAAAAACATGAGGGAGCATGTCGGGCGCGATTCCCACACCACTGTCTTTCACCGACACGACTGCCTGCCCGCCATCTCGCCGGGCCGTCAGCCATATTTGGCCGTTTGGCTCGCTGTATTTGGCCGAGTTCATCAGAAGATTGGCGAAGACCTGGGTCAGTCTCACGGCATCGGCATCGAGCCACAGGGATTCTGTCGGGACCGAAATGTGAAGTTCATGATTCTGAGTTTTGATCAACGGCTGCGCGATATCGACAGCGCGTGCGACGATGGCGGCAAGTTCCACCGGCTCCTGACGAAGGTTGATTTTCCCTTGCATGACACGGGATACGTCGAGCAAATCATTCACCAGCCGCATCAGATGATGGACTTGCCGCTCCATCATCTCTCGGGTCTGGCCGGCCGTATCCGCATCGACCGCTGGCATTTTGAGGATTTCGAGCGAATTGAGAATCGGCGCCAATGGGTTGCGTAGTTCGTGGGCCAGAGTCGCAAGAAATTCGTCTTTGCGCCGATCGGCTTGCCGTAACGCATCCTCCATGCGCTTGATCTCGCTGATGTCGGTATTCGTGCCGAACCAATACAGAATTTTGCCGCTGTCGTCCCTAAGCGGGTTGACGCGTGTGAGGAATGGACGGAACTGGTCGTCAGCGCCCTTGAGCGGGAACACCATGTCAAACGGAGCACCACTGGTAATGGAATCCAGCCACCGCTCCTTCACCGCGGGCAACTGGGCGGGGTCGTGGAAACTCTCCCAGCCCGATCCCTGCATCTGCTCTGGCGTAGCCCCGGTGTACTCATGCCAACGGCGGTTGTACCAGAAGATGTGCCCATCTTGCCTCGCCATCCAAGCCAACTGCGGGATCGTGTCGGCCAACAGGTGCAGCTTTGTTTCGCTTTCCCTCAGGGCGGCCTCTGCCAGCCAGCGAGCTGATATGTCCCGGAACACGAGAATGGCCCCGCGCACTTTGCCGGTTTCGTCCCGGATGGGTGCTGCGCTGTCGTCTATGTGCCTGTGCGCACCGTCCTTGGCAATCAGAATCGTGTGATTCGCAAGACCGACAATCTGCCCTTCCTTGATCGCTCGCAGGGCTGGGTTCGCAACGGGTTGCCGGGTAGTCTCGTTGACGATCCGAAACACATGTTCCAAGTGAAGACCAGCGGCCTCGTCACTGCCCCACCCAGTCAGCGCTGCGGCAACCGGATTGAGTGACACCACGCAACCGGAATCGTCGGTGACGATCACGCCGTCTCCGATGCTCGAGAGTGTGATGCGCAGCCATTCGGCTTGCTGCCGTGCCGCCTCTTCCGCCCGTTTACGCCGATGAACCTCTTGTCCCAGGGCTTCGATCCGCTGGTTGAGCGAAGTGAACTGCCCGACCGCAGATTCCTTGGGTGTCAGTCGGATCAACAGCAGCGCTTCTTGACCTTTGCCCCTCGATTGCAGCAACGATCCCTCCGCTCGGCACGCGATGGTGTCACCGGGCCCCGCTTTCAGTTCGAGCGAGCCGAGAACCAAACTGCGACTGCGGGAGCAGGCTCGCAGGTAACGCGCGACGACATCGTGCGGGTCCGTGATCGCGTCGATCAAAAGCCGCCCGACGAGTTTTCGTGCCGCAATCCCCAATCGACGTTCGGTCGCAAAGTTACCAGCGAGGATCAGGCCGCCACTCGCCAAGAGCAACATCGGTTCTGGCAACGGATCGGCGAGGAGCAGGAACTGCTCGGGCGTCAATGACACTGCCTATCCCTGAAAGTATTCTCGCCCTTGTGCGGCCTGCGCGTCCGGCGAGGGCCTCAGGTAAATCACAACCCGACATCCGGCATCGCCGCGGGCAATGGCCTGCTCAATGGCAACTTTTGCATAACCCAGGTTGTCGGCGGCGATGCTCCCGAAGACATTCGAGGTCATCATGCAAAGGGCCGCGCGACCAATGACCTTGTCACCGAAGGGACAGGTACGGTTGCCCAGCACTATTTTTTCATCATTCTCCTCAACTACGTAAAAGTCGCCTTGGATACGCATCTTGAGATCCACAAGTACTTCCGCCACCTGTTGCCGATTCAATTGCGAGACTGATAAGGCCTTCTTGTAAGTCTGACTGAGCTCGTCCCCGATCTCCTGGCCGACGACGCTGACGAAACCAGAGGCTTCCTCCAGCCCGACGACAGTTTGCAAGGTACCCGCGAGATGGCGAAGCAGGTTGCGCAGAAACAAATCGCGCTCCAGAGGAATGGGAAGACTGCTTATTTCAGATGATGAAGTCGTTGTAACACTCACGAGTTTCCTCCTTTGCAGTGAGAGATGTCGCGCCGAACAAGCCGTCGGAGCCTGGAGTCCGCACGTACTTTACAACGCCCGACGTGACTAGCGGGATCGACTTGTCGCGTTTGTGCATCCTGTGTGACCGATGCCACATTCAGAATCGTCAAAACAGGCGGATCTATTGCAACCAGGCATGGCTGCTCAACAGGTCCGTGCCGTCCCGCCCCTGTGGCGGCGCAGACGTCACGTCACGAAACCTGTACCCTCAAGATCACGTCAGCAAGGCAATCAGGATGATGATGGGAATCGGGATGCCCAGGAAAAATAGCAGTAAAGAACCCATGGTGGTCTCCGGTGAAGTGTTGTTGCAATGGATGGCGGGTCAGGCGAGGTCGCGCTGACGTCCGCCATAGGTCGCCATGAGGCTGGCAACAAACGCACCGATCAATAGCGATACGAATATCCACAGCGCCGCGTATGACGAAGCCTTGCGCGCCTTGTCGGCAGCATCCCGCGCAGAAGTTTCTGCCTCTTTCACCTGGGTCTGTAAGCGCGTGAAGCTGTCGTTGACCCGCTTTTGCGCTTCCACCTGGTTCAATCCGGTGCGTTGCGACACCATCTGACCAAGATATTTCATGTCCTCGGGCGACATCGTGCCGCTCACGATGGCGTTGCCAAAAATGCGCGCCGCCTCAGCAGACGACTGTGCGGCATCTCCTGCTCCCATAGGTGCAGGTGGGGCGGCTGCCGGGATCGTATTGGCTGCCGGCGCTGACGCGGCTGCATCCGGTGCGGCTGCTGCCGCATCTGTTGCAGTGGCCGCCTTCTCTGACCCCGCCATGGACCGGCGAAACAGCGCATCGACGAAGTAGCCATTGCCTTGCACTTGGTCGTTCGAATCCATGGCGGGCGCAGCGCCCTGTATGGCCTTCGTCGCCGTGGCGGCCGCGCCGGCAGTGACGGTTCCGCCCACCTGTGCGCCGGCACTGATGACCGATCCGATCGCCGAGCTGAGCATCGCCGCCGTAACAAGCGTCGCGACAGCCCACGCGAGGAAACCGTGTGCTGTGTCCCGGAAATACACCTCATCGGCTTTCGTGCGCATCCATCTGATACGCAGCCTGCCGGCCAGATAGCCCCCCATGCCCGAAGCCGCCAGCTGAGTAAAGGTCAGCCACAGTATTGTCGATACACCAAAGGTGGCTGCCGTGATGCCTTGCCCCGACCACGGAGACACAGACGAAAGCCCGAGGCCCACGCCAAGGATCAGCAGAATCAATGACAGCGCTGCCGCTCCGGCAGCGCCCGCGAATATCGCGCCCCACGACACCGCTCCGACAGGAGCTTCAATTACTTTGCTGTCTAAAGTGTCCAGACCGGCTGGGGTCGACAAGATGGTGCTGCTCATGAATCTCCTCCGTTTGTTCGAAGGTAATTTTGTTTGCACCCGGTGATGCGTTTCGTAGGCGCACTGTGACTCAGCACGTAGGACAAAGTCATGCGCGGCCCGACGACGCCGGTCCCCTGCGGGTGGCGATCGGCAGCGCCTGAACTGCGGCGTTATGCGGCACCGAGCGCATGGCCAAATGGCCATTCAGACCTTGCGAATCACCACCTTCGGCTGCTGCGCAGGGTAGCCCGGCCCCGCATTTCGGCCACCCTCGCGAATATTTCGAACTGGCGGATGCCGATGCGGTCAGGGACATGTTGTTGGGGTGTTTTATGGCAGGTTGTCCGCCATGGCTTACAAATCGTCCGCAAGTTACAGTTGGTCTTTGCGAGTCAATTGCGACAAACTTGCGCCGAATCAAAACAAAAGATCGCATGGTCAAAGGAGGTGCGGCATGAAGGTTTGCATTGTGGGAGCAGGGGCCATTGGCGGCTGGATCGGCACCCGACTGGCGGCCGCCGGTGTCACGGTCAGCGCGATTGCGCGCGGCGACACGCTGGCGTCGCTGCGCACCCATGGCTGGCGCCTGCAGACTGCCAATGGGCTGGTTCAGGCGCCGGTGGCCGCGGCCAGCGCCAACGCGGCCGATCTGGGCGAGCAAGATCTGGTCATCATTGCCGTAAAGGGGCCCGCCCTGGCGGCGGTGGTGCAGGGCATCGGTCCGCTGCGAGGTGCGCAGACCATCGTGTTGCCGGCGATGAACGGCGTGCCGTGGTGGTTCTGCCAGGGCCTGCCGGGTTTCGCCGAACCGCTGGTCAGCGTGGACGCCGGCGGCTCGATCGCCCGCGCCATCCCATTCGAATGCGTGCTGGGCTGTGTCGTGCATGGCTCCACGACTACTTCCGAGCCGGGTCTGGTGCAACACAAGGGTGGCAACGGCCTGATCGTCGGCGAGGCCGCCGGCGGTCGCTCCGATCGTGCCCAGCAGGTGGCCGATCTGTTGGCGAGAGCGGGCTTCGATGTGACCCACTCCGAACAGGTGCGCCAGGCCATCTGGTACAAGTTGTGGGGCAACATGACGATGAACCCGATCAGCGCCCTGACCGGTGCCACAGTCGACCGCATCCTCGCAGATCCCTTGGTGCGCGCCTTCTGCGCGCAGGCCATGGTCGAGGCGCAGGCGGTCGGCGCACGCATCGGCTGCGCCATCGATGAAACTCCCGAGGCCCGCAATGCCATCACTGCCAAGCTGGGTGCTTTCAAGACCTCGATGCTGCAGGATGCGCTGGCAGGGCGGCAACTCGAACTCGACGCCATCGTCGGTGTCGTGTACGAGATCGGTGCCCGCTTGGGGATAGCCACGCCGAGCATCAATGCCCTGCTCGGTCTGACGCGACTGATGGCGCAGGTGCGCGGCCTTTATCCGGATGGCAAAATAGCGTCATGAGCCAAACATACGGCATTCCTGCACATGGCGCCTCCAGTTCCAGGCCACTGCGCGAACCGGTACGTTATGTCGTGCTGATCGACGCTGGCGGGTCGGGTGTGGCGATGTTGTTCCTGGCGTCGCGGGAAAAGGCCGGGGAGTTCGATGCGGGTGCCGAGGAAGTCAGCTCGATGACCGCGGGCATCATGCCAACCGTCAGCGCCATGGGGCCTGAGTGGGATCTGGCCCTGAGCGGCCACAGCATGGCAGAGCGTGACGAGGCGCGGGTTTACGATCTGGGCGGCTGACGCGCCATTCATGAAGAGGTCGCTGGCGAACGGCCTGCACGGTGAGACGCGTCAGGCAAGCTTGGCGAACTCGGCGCGTACCTGCGCTTCGTAGACCAGCATTTTTTGCACGCTGGGGCGTTGTTCCATGCGCTGTTGATGCGCCTTGCAGTGGTTGAATTCCGACAGGTCGGCCTGGAACATGCCTGCGCGCCGGAAGCACCAGTAAAAATAGGCGTCGGCACAACTGAAGCTTGGAAAAAACCATTCGCGATCGGCCAGCATGGTGTTGGCGATCGCGAACTGCTCGAGCAGTCCTTGTGCTCCCAGCGCGCGCACGTTGTCGGCACTGCCTTCCAGGCTGCAATAGCGCTCGGGCCGCGCCTGCTGCGTGATCTTGGGATGCATGGCGCTGGCGCACCAGGCCATCACCGAAATGGCACGCATCGCATCCATCGGATCTTCCGGCAACAGTTTGGCATCCGGAAAATGCAGGGCGATCCACATCTGGATCGCGATGTTCTCGGTCAGGGGCTGGCCGTCGATGATCAGCGCGGGCACCTTGCCTTTCGGGTTGACCTGCAGGTATGCCGGGTCTCTGTTGGATCCCATGGACAGATTGATATTCACCGTATCGAACGCGACACCCACTTCCGTGAGCAGGACGTAGGGCACCAGGCTACAAGCGCCGGGGCAATAGGCAAGAGTCAGTTTCATGGCTTCCTTCGCTGAGTTTTGATGTGCTTGAATCCCTGCCGTCGTTTGCGCACAGGTGGCCCGATGCCATGATATCCGTGGGCAGTACTCCAACCTGGACTACGCGCATGCGCGCGCGGAAATTGCGATGGACCAACGTGGTGGCCCCTGACATGTCGGCCTATGCCCATCGGCGCACCGTGCGCCTGGTCGATGGGCCGCGCGAGGTGCACCGAAACGCGATTGCCAAGATCGAACCGGCCAAACGCGCGGCAGTGCGCTGACTATTTTTCGAAGGTCAGCTTGTTGCTGGGCGTCACACGGATGCGCGCCAGGCACACACCCTTGTCGGGTGTGAACTTGCTCAGCTCGCCCATTTCGCAGCGGTCCCCACCCACCACCTGGATTCGTGTGATGTCATCACACGGGATGCCGACAAACTCGACGACGCGCGTCTTGCTGTCGGTTGGGCGCACATTCTGAAAGCCCAGTCCCAGCGACTGATGCATGACCCCGTTTGCGCGGTAGGCGGAAAAGTAGGGCACCACCTGCACGATCTCATAGGGCAGCGTGTTGGTGATTTTCAGCGTGATGCGGCAATTGGGTCCGAACGGGGTGCGGTCCTCCAACTGCAAGCTGGCCTGCTCGACTTTCGTGTCCTTGCCATCTGGACTGGCGCCCTTGGCGTCGACATAGCGCCAGGTGCCGTCATCCTTGAGCAACACCTTGCGTCCATCGGGTGTTGGCAGTTCCATGTCAGCCCGGGCGGCGGGCACCAGGCCCAGCGCGAGCAAAGTCGTCAAGATGGCGAGACATCGTTTCATGGTTCTATCCTCTGCAGCCTGGGGATGGACGGGTTTTCGTTGACGCTTGTCGAGCGAGTCGTGTACGGGCATGTTTCAGGTAGCAAGGGTAGCCGAAGTCCGGCGCCCCTTGCTACGAGCGCGATGCGGGGGCGACGCCGTGCAACGAAGGGCGCCATGGGGCACACGTTATCCTGTAGGTCACACTGTGGCGACGCGGCGCCCGTGGTCGGACTGCCGGTGGCCGCAGGCCATAACACAAGGAACGTCATGAAAAAAGGTGGCAAGACACGCCTGGAGCGTTTCATCGCGCGGGTGGTCGGGCAACGCAGCTGCATCGATGCGGCTGCTCTGCGTACAACCGGCTTGCCAGGCCCGGTATGGGAAGTGGGACTTGGCAATGGCCGCACCTACGACCATCTGCGTGACCGGTTCGCCAGCCATGACGTGATCGTGTTCGACCGCCACGTGATGGCCCATCCCGACTGCATTCCACCGGACGACATGGTGCGTCTGGGAGATTTTCACACCACCATTGCTTTTGAGGTCGAGCGAAGTGCCGGCAGTGTGGCGGTGATCCATGCCGACATCGGCAATGGCAGCGTCACCGAAAGCCGTGCCCTGGGCCGCTGGCTTGCGCCACTGTTCGTGCGTGCCCTGGCGCCCGGTGGCTGCCTGGTGGGGGACCAGCCCATGGAGGACCCGGCGTTGGAGCCGATTGCTTTGGCCGACATCGGTGCCACCGACATGCCGGCCGACACCTATTTCCTGTACCGCAAACGCCGGTGATCACGACGGATAGTCGCGCCCGATCTTGCCCAGTACGCGGCGCGCCGTGCGAAAACTCTCCTTGAGGATGTGCCGGTCGATGTGGTTGAGTTCATCCAACGCCACCTGGTTGGCATGCTCATGGGGTGTTTCGCTCATCTGCACTTGCAGGCGCAACATCTGCAGGTACTCGAACGCGGCAATCCAGGCTTCGCTGTCCTGGCTGCTCATGTGCAGCAAGGGGCCGATAGCCTCGATGCGTTCGCGCGTCCCGGTCTGCGTCACGCCCAGCGCCAATGCATAGATGCGCGATACGTCGACAAACACGGCGGTACCGTGGTGTTTGAGATCGACCATTTCGCGCCCGTCGACTGTTTCGGTGTCGATCGCGCCGCGCCAGTTCAGCGGCACCCGGTGGCGCAGCGCGTTGTCGGCCATCTGCTTGGCAAACCGCGGCAGCGCACCGGCCTGGCGCGTGATCTGCATGCGCAGCTGTTCGGCCAGGTCGGCGCGGCCCACCAGCGCGCGCAGGTCGAAATAGATGTTGGCGTTGAGCAGATCCTGGGGTGCGCCATACTCCATCCAGCGGTCGAAACGCGCGATCCACTCGTTTGGAGTAAGGCAGCAATCCGGGTTGCTGGCCATGATGTTGCCCTTGCAAAGCGGGTAGCCGCATCGGTCCAGGGCTTCGTTCACATCGCGCGCAAAGGTCAGCCAGCGTGGGCGGTCCTGCCCGGCATCGTCGCTGACGAACACCAGACCGTTGTCCTGGTCGGTCGATAGGGTCTGCTCTGATCGACCCTCGGACCCGAACGCCAGCCAGCAGGCCTGCAGCATGTCCACGCCATGTTTTTCGGCCTTCATCAACACCAGACGCTCGGTCAGCAGATCGTTCAGGTGGCTGATGAGTTGGGTCAGCTGGCGCGCTGCAACACCCTGCACGATCAGGTGACGCGAAAAGGCACGGATCTGCTGCGCCGACTCCACCAGCGCCGCCTCATCCTTGGCACTGCGGATGCTGGAGCTGACATGGCGGATCGACATGCGCTGCATGGCAAACAGGTCGCGTTCGGACACCATGCCCACGACCACGCCATCGCGTGTCACCGGCACGTGCCGGATCGTGTGCCGCGACATCAGCAGCGCCGCATCCTGCGCGGTGTGTTGCGCGGTGAGCGTGAGGATCGGCGAGGTCATGACCTGCTCGATCGGTGTTTCAAGGGGCACCCGTGCCAGCACGACGCGGTCGAGCATGTCATGTCGGGTCAGGATGCCCAACGCGGCACCTTTGGCGTCCAGTACCAGCATGGAGCCGATCTTGCGCTCGTGCATGGTGGCCAGGGCCTGGGCCAGCGGGGTTTCGGGCGTCACGCTGATCGGCGTCTTGAGTGCGAGCTCGCCAAGCCGTGCCTCCAGCGACTGCTCGGCCAGGGACTGCGCCGCCATGTTTGCCTGCATGGCCTGGCGCGACAGCTGCAACTGGGCACGCACACGGCCCTGCATAAAGTCTGCAAATGGCAGGCTGATGCGACAGAGTTCCCGCACCATGGCCAGTGGCAGCTCCAGGCAGGCGACGTCGTCGTGCGCGTCGTAGCGGCCGTCCACCGGTCGCCCCGTCATGACGGCGCCAATGGGAAACAGATCGCCGGCTTCATATTCAATTCCGCCTTCGGCCTCGGCGCGCGCCTGTCGCGTCACGTGACCCTTGCGCACCAGCAGCAAATGGGTCACCCCAGCCGAGGGTGACAGGATGGTCGTACCCGCGCTGAAGCAGGCAGCTTGCGCATGGTTCATGAAATATTGCAGGTGCTCGCCCTGCATCTGCATGAATGGCGGGTACTGCATCAGCTCCGCGACCAGGGGGTCAGGGGCTTTGGCATCAGCGGCGGGCGGTCGCGTGGCAAAGGACATGCGGGCGGCTCCTGAAGTGGGGCGCAGACCAGGCTGCGCGGGTGCCGTTCATTCTGGCAGACGCACCTGACGGGGCCTTGACAGCGTCGACGACGCGCAGCGCGACCATCAGCCTGTGACGGGCGGCTCCGGCTGCGGTGGCGAAGCCACCAGTTCCAGCAACAGGGCGCCTGCGCCGACTTGCGCGCCGGTCTCGAACCACACTTTTTCGACCTGCGCATCCATCGGCGCAACCGAGGGGTGCTCCATCTTCATGGCCTCCAACACCAGCAATGGCTCGCCCTTGCGCACCGTCTGGCCAGCGGCGACGTGGATCGCCACCAGACGACCGGCCATAACCGCGCGAATCTGCCCGCCGTGGGCCTGTGCCGCGTTTGTGGCGCCTTCCAGGCTGAGGTCGCGCAGCCGAAACTGACGGCCCTCGGCGCTGGCAAACAGGTGGTCCCGTCCTTGCGCCCAGACCCACTGCCAGCATCCCTGTGCAGATTCCACTGTCATCCGGGATGCCGTGCAATGGCGCAGGCGCATCGCCGTCTGGGTGCCGTCATGCGACACCTGGTAGTGGTCGCCTGAATGGCTGGAGAGCTCGGCGCGGTGGAGCCTATCGTCGATCGACAGGCGCATCGGTATGGGCCAGGAAAGAGGCAGAGCCACCGCGGTCGGGTCGTGGCCACTTTGCCAGGCCCGCGCCGCATGCACCACCAGCGCCGCCATGGCTAGCGGCATGGCCGGCGTCTGCTCCAGCAGCGCCTGGCCGTGCGCCGGGATGAAACCTGTCGTGGCCTGGCCACGCGCGAATACCGGGTGATGGAGCGTGGCAGCCAGAAACGCCTGGTTGGTCTGCACACCCAGCACACAGGTGTCGGTCAGCGCGCGGGCCAGTTGCTGTCGCGCCGTGTCACGGTCCACCCCATGGGCAATGAACTTGGCCACCATCGAGTCGTAAAACGGCGAAACCTCGTGCCCGGCTTGCAATGCATGGTCAACCCGCACCGTGTCCGCAGGCTGCCAGGCCAGCAGGCGACCACTTTGGGGCAGGAAGTTTTGGCTGGGGTCTTCGGCGCAAAGCCGGGCCTCGATAGCGTGGCCTGCGGACTCGAAGCGGCGCAAGATGGCCTCCTGGTCGACCTCGGGCAGGGGTTCGCCGCGGGCGATGCGCAATTGCCACTCGACCAGGTCGTAGCCGGTGAGCGCCTCGGTCACCGGGTGCTCGACCTGCAGCCGGGTGTTCATCTCCATGAAAAAGAACGCGCCTTGCGCGTCGAGCAGGCATTCGATCGTGCCCGCGCCCTGGTAGGCGATGGCGCGTGTTGCGGCCACCGCCATGGCACCCATGGCACGTCGCAGCGCTGCGCCGACGCTGCCGGCCAGCGCGGGTGATGGCGCCTCTTCCAGCAGTTTCTGATGCCGTCGCTGTACCGAGCAATCGCGTTCGCCCAGATGCACGACATGGCCATGGCCGTCTGCGAAGACCTGGATTTCGACATGGCGCGCCTCTTCGATGGCGCGTTCGAGCAACACGTCCGCCGTACCGAATGCGCTGCGCGCCTCCGAGCGTGCGCTCGCCAGTGCCGCGTCCAGCCCCGCGCTGGAGGCCACCAGACGCATGCCGCGACCTCCGCCGCCCGCGGTGGCCTTGACCATCAGTGGATAGCCGATGCGCGCGGCGTGTTCGTGCAGCGTCGCGTCGTCCTGTTGCTCACCGTCGTAGCCCGGTATGCAGGGCACACCGGCCGACTGCATCAGCCGCTTGGCGCGGGCCTTGTCGCCCATGGCGCGAATGGCAGCGGCGTCGGGTCCGATCCAGACCAGGGAGGCGTCCGCCACCGCCTGCGCGAAGTCGGCGTTTTCGGCCAGAAAGCCGTAGCCCGGATGGATCGCGCCGGCCTGCGACTGCTGGGCTGCAGCCAGGATTGCCGCGATGTTCAGGTAAGAGGCCTGCGGCGACGAAGCACCAATGTGCACCGCCTGATCTGCCTGTCGTACGTGCGGCGCATCGGCGTCGGCGTCCGAATAGACGGTGATGACCCGGTAACCGAGGCGACGGGCCGTGCTCAGGATGCGCAGCGCGATCTCGCCGCGGTTGGCGATCAGCAAGCTGGAGAAATTTTTCATGGCCGCGCCACACCAAACTGCACCGGCCGAAGCTGGCGGCGGCTGGCTGCGTCGCACAGGTCCAGGCACAGGCCGAGCACGGCGCGTGTATCGCGCGGGTCGATCACACCGTCGTCGAGCATGCGACTGGACGTGGCCACGACACTCTGCTGACGCTCGAAGGTGTCGATGATCGCTTTCTCCTGCTGGTCCAGAGCCTGGGTGTCGACATCGACGCCTTTGCGCCGGGCACCCGCCTCTGCCACGATGCGCATGGTCTTGGCCGCCTGTTCGCCACCCATGACAGAAGTGCGTGCGTTCGGCCAGGCGAACAGGAAGCGCGGCTCGAATCCGCGTCCGCACATGCCGTAGTTGCCGGCGCCGAACGACGCGCCACACAGGATGGTCAGCTGGGGCACGTTGGCGTTCGCCACCGCCTGGATCATCTTGGAGCCGTGTTTGATCATGCCGGCGCGCTCATAATCCCTGCCCACCATGTAGCCGGTGGTGTTTTGCAGATAGACCAGCGTGGTACCGCTCTGGCAGCAGGCCTGGATGAAGTGTGTCGCCTTGCTGGCGCCGTCCGGGTCCAGCGGGCCGTTGTTGGTGATGATGCCCACCGGATGGCCGCAGATGCTGGCATGACCGGTGACGGTGGCCGGGCCATACAAGCCCTTGAACTCCAGCAAGTCCGAGTCGTCGACGATGCGCGCTATCACTTCGCGCATGTCCGCCGGCTGGCGCCCGTCGGCCGACAGAATGCCCATCAAGTCCTGCGGATCCAGCCGCGGCGGCAGGAACGGCGGGCGCGCGCGCGTGTCGACTGCGCCAGTGGGTGCCAGATGTCGATGCCATTGCAGGCGCCGCACGACTTCGCGCGCCAGCCGTATGCCGTGGGCGTCGTCCTCGGCCATGTATTCGCCCAGTCCCGACACGCTGGTGTGCATCTCGGCGCCGCCGAGTTCCTCCTCGGTGGCGATCTCACCGGTGGCGGCCTTGAGCAGCGGCGGACCGGCCAGGAACGCGCGCGCACGCCCGCGCACCATGATGACGTAATCCGACAGGCCGGGCATATAGGCTCCGCCAGCGGTGGATGAGCCATGCACCACGGTCACCACCGGCAATCCGGCCGCCGACAAGCGTGCCAGGTTTCGGAAGATCGTGCCACCATGCACGAAGCCCTCCACCTTGTAGCGCAGCAGGTTGGCGCCGGCACTCTCGACCAGATGGACAAACGGCAGCTTGTTGTCCAGCGCAATCTGCTGGGCGCGCAGGATCTTCTCCAGACCCATGGCGCGGATCGAGCCGGCCTCGATGCCGGAGTCGGACGCCACCACCACGCACTGTGTGCCGGCGACCGAGCCGATGCCGGTGATGATGCCGGCGCCGGCGAAACATTGGGCCGGGTCCGGATGATCCATGCCGAAACCGGCCAGTGCAGAGAGTTCGAGAAAGCGACTGGCCGGGTCGAGCAGCAATGCCAGGCGCTCGCGCGGCAGCAGTTGCCCGCGTTTGTCGAACAGGGGTCTGGCCTGCGCCGAGCGATCGCGCGTGCGCTGCGCCAATTGCTGCACATCGGACAAAGCCTGCGCCATATGGGTGCGGTTGCGCACGAATGCGTCGGATTGTGGCTGGATGCGGGTGTCGATGACAGGCATGGCGTGCGGTGATGGTGGTGGGGGCCCGTGTTCGGTGCGGCCGGGTGTCACGCCGGCTTGCGCGCTGGCCACTGGAACGGACCGCGTTCCTTGGCGGCGAATCGGCGGAAACACTCGCGTGCGTAGGCACTGGAGGCTGCGACGCCCTGCGCCGCCGCCTCGAGTTCGAGCATGGTGTCCAGGCTGTTGTCCATGGATCCATTGAGCGCGTCCTTGGTCAGCGCCAACGCCGTGGGCGAGGCCTGGGCCAGAGCCTGCGCGAGGGTGTGTGCGCGTGCCAGCAGGGCGTCAGGTTCGGTGACTTCGAGCACGATGCCCAGTTGCTGGGCTTCGATGGGTCCGATCTCGCGTGCCGAGAACATGATCTCCTTGGCGCGTTGCAGACCGACCACGCGCGGCAAGGTGTACAGACTGCCGTAGTCGGGCACCAGCCCGACACGGCCAAAGGCCATGCAAAAGCGCGCGCGGGTCGAGGCCAGAACGATGTCGCAAAGCAGCGCCAGGCCAAATCCGGCGCCGAACGCGGCTCCATCGACAGCCGCAATCACCGGCCGGTCCAGCGCGTGCAAGGCCCGGACGGATCGATGGGCCTGGCGCATCCGGGCTCGGCGTGCCTGCGGCGTTTCTTCGCCGGCCTCGTGCATGCGTTGCACATCACCGCCGGCACAAAAGGCAGCCCCGGCACCGGTCAGGATCACGGCGCGGATCGTGGCATCGCGGCCGATGTCGAACAGGATCTGATCGAGATCGTCCATCATCGACACGCTCAGCGCGTTGCGCGCCTCGGGACGGTTGAACACGATGGTGGCGACGTCGGCGTCGCGGGAGAGTTCGATGTGCTGCATGGTTGCCAATCAGTGTCGCATGGCCGTTCGCGCGGATTGCCTGGGGCTTGTCACGCGTGAGATCGGTCTATTGCCGGGCCGTTGTCGATGATATGGCCATCCGGGCGTTGCTCTGGGCGACCGCTGCCCCATCTCATCAGCGCCATCGCCACAAACCAGATGCGACCCCCTGTACCTAAGGCCAGGCTGGTGGTGCTGCAACTGGCCTGGAAGCGCTGGGGAAGGCGCGTATCGAAGCCTGCGCGGGGTGCCGCCCGCCCCGGGCATCCGAGGCAAGTATCGTCAGCGCCGCCGCCGAAGACTGAATCGACTGGCGCTCAGTTTCGGATACGTGTTGCGTTCCACGTTCCGGGTTCGTGGGGTCATGTGTTCTTGCAGTCAGCCGTTTCCCGCAAAGCAGGAAGAGCAGGATCCGAGCAACACGGATTCCCGACCTGGGATCACGTGCGCAGGCATATCGTTCTACCCTCGGAGTCGGATGCGTAAATTGCCTGCTCGATCTCGATATTGCGGAGATAGGCGCGGGCATGGCAGCGAATATCGGGTACAGCACCTTGTTGCAGGCTGGTCGCGACGTGCAACTGGAAGGCGAACACGCTGTCACCGTTTGGAACCAGCCGTGCGAACTCCTGCTGGATCTGCTCTTCCGCCGAACCGCGCGCTCGAAGCCACATGCGAGCCTGCCCGTCGAGCCGCAATGTCGCATTGGCGCCTTCGAGCAGCAGCGTGCCCTGTGTGTAGCGGGGTTCTGAGGCTGCGTGGTCCAGGTCACGATTGGCATCCAGGATCGCGACCGCGCCTGACTCGAATTCGAACACCACGATGCCGGCATCTTCGCCGGCAATCGAGTTGTTTACGCGTCGCAGCCGTGCCGTGACCGCGCATACCTCACCGAGCAGAAAGCGAAACACGTCGATGTAATGCACGGCGGTTTCGTGGATCAGGAAGCGTGCCATGTGACGAAAGTACGGTTGACGTTCCTGGTACGCCTCGGCGCCGCGTCCGTCGCCGGGTCGGAACCGGAACGTCAGTTGCCGGGGCTCGCCGATAACGCCTCCCTCTATGGCTTGCCGTGCAGCGCGAAACCATGGCTGGAACCTGAAATTCTCGTGCACCAACAGCGTGCTGGTACTGCTTTCGGCCAGTTCCACCATCTGCCTTGCCTGATCAAGTGATGGTGCCAGCGGCTTCTGGCAAATGATGGTGGCAACCTTGCCTACGAACTCGCTGACCAGCGCGTGGTGCGACGCCTCTGGTGTCACGATGTCGAGAACGTCCGGCTTCAGGTTCAAAACCATGAGACGCACGTCGGTAAATGTCGTGATGTGCGGCATGTCGATCGCCGCATCGCGGGCCGCAGCTTCATTCAGATCGGCAATGCCGACGATTTCAACGCCTGCAATGCGGCGCCACGCGCTGACATGAAAACGTGCGTAATGGCCAGCGCCGACGACACAGACTTTCACGATGCCACGATCCGCGGCTGAAAGCCGAACAGCCTTTCGGCACTAACATGCATGATCCGATGACGCTCTGCGTCGTCACGGACCCAGTCGTACATGAACGCACAGGTTTTGCCGTAGTCAAGTCCCGACCCTTCGTACCCGGTAAAGGGCCAATCGCTTGCCCACAGCAGTTGCTCTGGTGCATAGGTGCATCGCAGCATCGTCGCTGCTTCGGCAGCATGTGAATAGCCAATCCGATACGGAGCCGACATCTTGACCCATACCCTTGAACTCGCGCCCAGCCCACAGAGATATCTGAAACCCGGATCCGCAGTGCCCATCACCCGGTCTGGATTGCCGAAATGATCGACTACGACCGGCAGCCCGGCATCGAGCAGGAACGGGACTGTCTGTGACAGGCGTTCAGCAGCATCGTTTACCTGCACAAGCCATCCGTGTTTTTGGCAAGTGACAAGCGCCTCGCGCCACGGTTGGCATCGAAGGTCTGGTAGCGGCAGGCCTTTCAGATTGAGCCTGACGCCGCATATTCCCGCACTGTCCCATGCTGCGATCTTCTCCACATCGTGCAGTGGGTCGAGCGTCACCAGGCCTTTGAGCCGACCGTTGGAGGCGCAGACCGTTTCCACCAGATAGTCGTTGTTGGCGCCGTGAATGCTGACAGGGACCAGCACGGCGTTGGCGATGCCGTGGCGA